>Ga0160505_100104_pt1 | contig 65226 bp, 76 predicted proteins | sample DIDeMG_FD_108225 | JGI IMG/M metagenome (GOLD analysis project Ga0160505, IMG submission 108225) | Enriched chicken feces microbial communities from UW Madison campus, WI, USA - DID2874_E49_Stillage MG | ecosystem: Host-associated > Birds > Digestive system > Large intestine > Fecal ... | reverse complement strand
CGAATCGCTTGTTCACCATTCTGGAAGATCGCCGATTAGTTAAACTGACACAATACTTCATGCGTTTTCCAAGAAAGGCGCGCTTGAAAGTAAACTATCTTGTGATGGACATGAACGCCAGCTTTAATCAGCTGCTAAAAACCGTGTTTCCAAATGCCGCGATCGTGCAGCACATCAGATCGTAGCTTTAATCAATTACGGATACAGGTCATGAATCGCTTCCGCACTTCTACTTCCGAAAATCAAAGGAAATACCACCGTCTTAAACGATATTGGAAATTATTATTAAAAGACTCCGACAAACTTGAGCCGTTCAAACGGCCGTATCACCGACTGTTCAAAAAAGAGCTTAGTCAGACGGAAATAATCGAAGAACTGTTGAGTGATAACGAGGAATTGCGAACCGCCTATAATTTTGTCCAACTTTTACGTTATCACTTCTCAAAAAGAGAGAACGAAGGCTTTCAAGAAACCTTGAAAGAAATGAATCCGTGTTTGCCTCAATCGTTTAAAAAGAAATTCAAGATTTTCAAAAAATATCACGCAGGTATTGCGAATGCATTTAAGGTGAAGTTGTCTAACGGTGTGACCGAAGGACTAAACAATAAAATCAAATTGATCAAACGGATCGCATTTGGATATCGAAATTTCTATAATTTTCGCGCGCGAATCTATTTACAACAAGGATTGATCTTTGAAAACAATAAAATATGCGGCGCTTAAATCGCGCCGCACATAGACTCTATTTTATTCAGATTGGTCTCCACCAACACGATTTGACGAAGAGCCTTTAAACTGGCTAATAAAATGACAAAAAAAAGATGGCAACCGCCATCTTTTACTTTCCATTTTTATCTTGATCCTCTTTAGTCAATATCTCTAACGTACTGCCTTCACTAAGGTGTGTAGACAAAAAGACAACAAACTCTGTCAAAGAATAATCAAAAGTCAAAATCGGACCACGTCGATCCTTACGAAAATAGTTAAGTTTTATCAATCCACTATCTTCTTGAAACAAAACGACACGCTCGATCTCATTCAATGGTATCCCACGATTATCTAAACTAAAAAGAAGTAACTGCTCTTCAGTAAACCCTCTTTTATCTAGCAGAAAACTCAGCATCACTAACGCGGCTAAGACAGTCTGAACGCGACCATTAAAATCTTGCCAACTAGTAAAGCCAATCCACAAGATCAGCAGCGCTAAAAAAAGATAAAAAGGATATTGTCTACGTCGTTTAAAAACCGGAATAACGATATCTCTGCGAGCTATTAATAGGAATACATACAGAACGATCGTAAATATCCCCAGTAACACTGTAAATATATTCAAAAAAACCGCCTTCTAACTTGGAATGAAATTAGAATATTTTACCACGACCATGTTAGATTTGTCATCTCGCTGCTCTTGATCAATCTCTTCACACTGATTGATACGTACAACAGCACAATTTGTCATTTTAGAAATTACTTCGCCCTCAACACATTCTTCGAACCCAATTGGGTGGCAGCGATAACTTCTTCCTAGCTCAATTTCTTCTTCATTCATAAGTAAGCCCTCCAGTATCGACATTCATTTGTTCGTCTAGCTTTTGGATCAATGTTATTCGCAATTATACCTAACTATGGAATGGTTTACAATCGAAATCTTCGCTTCAGTCGCAAAAAAAACTTAAATCAGGTAAAATCATTTCAAGGGAGTGATCGTTCATGTTAAATTTTATCGATTCAATAAAAAAAGACGGCTATTTGAGAAGTGCTTTCTATCTAATACTTGGAATTGCTATATTGATTTCACCACGTAGTGTTTTCAGAGGGATCGTGTATATCATCTTTTTCTATCTACTAATTTTCGGTATCATGCAAATTATCCGTGGGGTAAAAGCGAAAAAATATACTGGAAATGTTGGGTTTGAAACTACTAGCGGAATTACGCGAATTATTATCGCATTTGTAATCCTTTGGTTTTCAAAAGGAATTATCAGTATTTTGCCGATGTTCTTAGGTTTTATTATTTTGATCTTTGCCATTGGTCAATTTCTTCAAAGCTGGTCTGCGAAAAGAAATGGTTTTCCAGTTATGGTCCAAGTCATATACAGCGCCTTGATGATTGTTGCGGGTTTCTTCTTATTGTTTAACCCTTTCAGCAGCTTGATGTTTCTTTTTCAAATTTTTGGCTTTTTATTGATAACTATGGCTATTTCAGAATTTATTAACACTCGTCGTTTTAGCCGATAAAAATGGTTTCTATAATAAGAAACAAGATTTATACTTAGTTTATCAAGAAAAGCGAGGTTTTTATGAATACAGCAAAAGAACTCTTTCAATTTACCAAAAAATATGGAATCAATTACAACACTACGGAAGAAAAGGGCGTCTTATTATTTACTAACTTCTTAGCGGAGTTTCCGAAAACAAATTTTTCATTTTCTTTTATCGGTTTTCATAAGTACGAAAGTATAAAGAAGCAAGAAGGCCTAACTGCATACGGAATCTCAGGAAGTACACTTTATGCCCTGAGCAAGCAAAAGTCTTATAAATACAATCTATACCAGTGCAAAGAAATTAGTGGTAAGAAAAAGCTAAACGGGATTCGCTTAACCCTGGTTTTCAGCACCGAAGTGGTCAAGATCAATTTAGGTTTTGCTGACGGGAATATTATTTTAGCTGCCTTAAAACAAGCGGGTAAAAAATAATCGAGTCTTTTCATTTGAAGAATAAGAAAACTAGCGTTATACTTTTTTCTGTTCTTAATTGGGATATGGCCAAATTGGTAAGGCGCCTGACTCTGAATCAGGTAAGTGTAGGTTCGAGCCCTACTATCCCAATAAAATAGGGGTTCTATTCATTGATTGAATAGAACCCCTTCTTTTTTTCTTTAAAATTATGGCTTTACAACCATGACATTACAACTTGCGTGATTTACTACATACGCTGTAGTAGATCCCACTATTGCTTGTTCTACTGCACCCTTGCCGGTTGATCCAAGAATAATTAAATCTACTTGCGTTTCAACTGCGTAATCGACAATCTTCCGTTTAGGATTTCCAGAATCAATTTTAGTTTCGTAGTCCAACTTACTGATGTCTGAATTAGCAATAAGTTGCTCGAGCTCGATTTCAGCATTGTTAAGATGGAATTTTAATGCATCATTAATAAATGCTGGATCTCCTAAAGAAAATTTATAATCCACAACTGTAAGTATAAAAAGTTTTGCTCCATTACGTTCAGCTATGTTCAATGCTTCATTGAATGCATCAGTAGAAGCGGTAGAACCATCCACTGCTACAAGAATTTTTTTATAACTTTCTTTCATTGAGAACGCCTCCCTTAAAATCATTATACAACACTTATAACTTTCTAGAAAATCAAAATGCCACCAACTTCCAACAGCATTTTTAAATTAATCGTCTAAAAATAGTAATAATATTAGTTTTTAAGCTAATATTTCTGTGGTAAAATAAATTGAGCATTGATTCACCGCCAACTTTTGCTAACGCTCGTTGGACTTGTTGCTCTTTTTTTATTTTTTATCCTCTTGTTTTTTTATTAGTTTTGTTCTAATATGATTAAAACCAAATGAGAGGAAAAATTATGGATAATCGTATTGTTCAAAACCCCAGTTTTTTTGATGGTGTTAAAGCTTGTATCCCCACAATTATGGGGTATTTAGGAATAGGTATCGCGATGGGTATCGTCGGAAAATCCGCTCATCTTGCTATTTGGCAGATTTTTTTGATGTCTACTGTCGTTTATGCGGGAAGTGCGCAATTTATTTTATGCGGGTTGCTTTTACTAAGTGCGCCTATTTTATCGATCGTCTTTACTATTTTTCTTGTTAATTTACGGCATTTGCTTATGAGTCTTTCTGTTGCCCACTATTTTAAAGATGATTCACTCATAAATGGTATCGCTATTGGAACATTGCTGACTGATGAGTCCTACGGCGTACTGATGTCCACGCTTGCACAAGAAAAAAAGGTCAATAGTTCGTGGATGCACGGATTGAATCTTACAGCTTACCTTATTTGGATTCTTTCTACCGTTATCGGTGCACTGTTAGGAAATTTTATTCCTGATCCTACTATTTTTGGATTTGATTTTGCATTGACTGCGATGTTTCTTGGATTGTTTTTGTTCCAAGTGCAATTACCCTTAAAAAGGCAAAAAAATAAAACATGGACCATTTTGGCAGTAACGATCATCAGCCTCTTTCTTTTGATGCGTTTTGTTTCTGCTGAACTTTCTGTTATTTTGTCGACATTACTAGGCTGCTTATCGGGGGTGTTGATACGTGATGAATAATAATTATTACTTACTAACTTTGTTAGGATGTGCATTGGTCACTTGGGTACCACGTGTACTGCCCTTCGTTTTAACAAAAGCGCTCACTTTGCCGCCAACTTTCCAAAAATTTTTAAGTTATTTACCAATGACGATTTTGACAGCGCTATTGTTTCAAAGTTTACTGAATTTCCAAACAGGTCATTTCCCTACATTGCGTTTTCCAGAAATTTTTGCGTGTATTCCTGCATTGATTGTTGGTATTCGTACAAATGACCTCATGAAAATCGTATTAACAGGTGTTCTTGGAATCGCGCTTTTGCGGTTGCTTTAAATTACACCCGTTATAGAGCTTATTTCTGGTTTTACTAGAATAGCTGATGTAATATATAACAAATAATAGAAAAAGGAGTAATTCTCATGAAAAAGATCGCTGGATATTTCTTTCAAAAGCCCTTGGTGTTGGATGACAAAAAACCTTTCGAAATTCTGCTCCCAACGGATAGTTTGTATGACGGAAGTGACGTAGTTCTAGAGTCGAATCAGCAGGTGCTATGTGAAATTGGAAAAAAATATGATTATTCTACTGATAAACTTCATAGTTTTTTTGTTATTTCAGAAATTTCAGACGTTGAAAATTAGGGTACAGAAAACAAGTTTATGGTATGTTAAATTTTGGTGTTCACTAAAACAATAATGTTTATCATGAAAACATTGATGTTCTTTTTTATGATTTCATGGTAACTCTTAAGAGACAAAGTTATAGCTGCTTATGCGGGTAGGATACTTTGTCTTTTTTTGTGTGCTCAATCCCTTGCATGCTTTTATTTAAAGCATATTTTTTTACTTCCAGTCCAAAATAATGATAGGTTAAAATTAATAACTACGAGCCACTTAAGATTTTAATATTCTAGGAGGAAGAAGGAATGATAAAGAAACTGTTATTTTTAGGAATGCTATTTGTAGCTCTAAGCGGCTGCGGGAACGAAGACTCAGCGACTGTTTCAGAGTTGTCTGGCACAAAAGAATCTGATGGACAAGAAGCAGAAGTCATTGCAGAAAATTTAGCTATTCCTTGGTCGATTGAACGTCACAATGAAACTTTTTATATTAGTGAACGAGGAGGTACGATTGCAAAAATCTCTGATGGTGAGGTGGAACGTCAATCCGTTTCTTTGGAACGTCCCCTATCCTCTGCTTCTGAAGCGGGACTTTTGGGTTTTGTGCTCTATCCTGATTTCTCAGAATCACAAAAAGGCATTGCCTATTATACGTATGAAGACAACGGGAATCGACTGAACAGAATTGTAGAATTGACCTTAGCAAATGACGAATGGCAAGAAACAGCAGTTTTATTAGATGGTATTCCTAGCGGGAGTACGCATCACGGCGGAAGAATTAAAATTGGCCCGGATAAAAAGATATACGCGACAACTGGTGATGCCTCTCAGCCCGACTTAGCGCAAGACAGAGATTCTTTAGCTGGAAAAATTCTACGTCTAAATTTCGATGGGTCTATTCCCGACGATAATCCCTTCTCTAATTCCTATGTTTATAGTTATGGCCATCGAAACGCACAAGGATTAACTTGGTCTTCTGATGAGACGATGTATGCAAGCGAGCATGGGGCAAGCGCGAATGATGAGATCAATAGAATCAGAGAAGGCAGGAATTATGGCTGGCCTGACATTGAAGGCTCAGAAGAGCGTGACGGAATGGAGTCCCCGCTTTTCACCTCTGGAAATAGTCAGACCTGGGCTCCTTCAGGAATGGCTTATAAGGATGAAGCCCTTTACGTAGCAGGGCTACGCGGTACTGCTATTTTACGTTTTGATTTAGACTCAGAGGAAGAAAAGCAAGTTGTCAATGGATTTGGCCGCATAAGAGATGTTTTCATCGATGGAAATACCCTCTATTTTGTAACAAATAATCGTGATGGTCGCGGGTCTCCAGACAATCAAGACGATCGCCTAGTCAAGGTATCGTTGTCCTCGCTTGATTAACACCACTAGATTAAGCAGGCAGTTTTCTCGCAAAAAAGATCTTGATGAAGGCTCTCATCAAGATCTTTTTTAGTATCATTATTTTATTGTCCGTACCAGCCAATTCCTTCATTGCGCCAGCCGTGTTTAATCAAATTATCTCGCTCGCTTTGAAGCAATGTGTAATGATGCGCGCCTGCTTTTGCATTTGGATTATACAGGCGATACAGTGGCTTGCTGCCACCTGAATACCAGCTTACTCCTTCATAACGCCAACCGACTTTTACTAAATGATTCTTTTCAGAGACAATCGGTGTGTAATGATGGTCTCCTGCATTCGGGTTATAGAGACGATAAACAGGTGTACCGCTCTTTGGCGCCTGCCAACCGATTCCTTCGTAACGCCATCCTGCTTTTCTAACGTTGTCTCGTTCACCTGTACTGGCCGTATAAAAATGCTCCCCACTGTTTGGATTGTACAAACGATACATTGCATTGGTTTGTACAGGTGCTGGCGTTGAACCGCCACCGTTGTTTCCACCAGAGTCATACTGGGTTAACTTATAGGTCTCAATGACACTATTTAGAGTAGAGCCATAATTTGGCGCAGTTGCGTAGCGTCCCGTTAACCAGGCAGTCGCATCTTTGTACGATTTAGTATTACTTTTCCAAGCACCAGAATAATAATAATTGCCTGCTGAGAACGATGTAGTTTTTAAAATAGTTACATTATCGCCCAAAGACTCCTTGAATGAAGGGTATTTTCTAAATTTGGCGTTGATCTGATACCAGCCATTTTTTTCACTATATTCCCATGTTGGCATGGTTACTGATTGACCGTTGTACATTCCTTTTATACCGAAGAGATTGTGGTTAGGCGATCTGGAGAGGTCGCTTCCTCCCCAGCCGCTTTCAACGATTGCTTGCGCGATCATTACAGAAGCGTAGAGATTATTTGAACTTGCTAAAGACTTTGCTGAAGGCGCTACTTGGTTTATAAACGCCTGTTGTGTATTTACAGCTGAACGCGCTGCTCGAAAAGCGGGTGGTGCTAAAGTGAAATCTTCGAATCGAATAGGATGATGAAATTGTAAATTTCCTAATTCATCAAATTCCTGCTCATCCACTGATTCATTTTCTTCACTCGCCTGCGGCTGCTCACTCGAACTGGCTTCGGTTGTTTCTGAATCGACTGTTTCGTTCGTTTTTTCTGTTGAAGGTGTCTCCGTTGTTTCATCTGAGACCTTCGATGATTCAACCATCGATGAACTTTCTGTTTTATTGGTTGAATCCGTCGTTTCTTCTCCGTAGGCCACACCTGTTGATAGGCCTATACTTCCTAATAACATCACACTACATAGTAGTTTTTTATAATCCATGTCATCCCCCTCTAGCAACTATTAAAAAACGGTTACAATTAATATCTTTCTTATTTCCCCTCTATATAAACTAACAAATATTAATCACAAAGTAAAATTTTTTAGTTGGATTCTAACGATTAAAAAACGTGATATTCCCGGCTTTTTTCAAATGTTTCCATTTTTTTTAAAATAAAGAAAGAATTATTAGGGATCAACAACGTGATTATTCTTATGTTCAGTATTTCTCGATGAGAAAGGATTTCCTCATTAATTAAAATTAGTAATTCTCATTTTTTTGTTATTTGTCGAGGGCGCTGATTTTGATATAATGGCCTTCAGGAGGGAAACTTATGGATATTGGCAATGCCGTTTCAGGGATCATTTATTTAATTTTCATTGTGATGACTATCATTTATTTTTATTTGTTTAAAAAAGATCGCGTATTGATCCATTTATACTTTTCCCTGATCCCGACTTTTTTATCTATCTACTTACTCATGAACTACCACCATTATCAACCTGTTGAGGGCGCATGGGCGCTTGCTTTTTTGATGCTAGTATCACTTCTGGCTTTTATGCTCTATTGGATGATCTATTCTTTTTTGACTCACAAACACTGACAGGCTGGACGAACATTCACAATAATCCACTATTCTTTTAGTCGTTGTATGCTATAATAAATCTTGTTTATTCCAACCTATTCAAAGGAGCTTTGTTATGGCGCTTTTATTGACATTACTATTCGATCTTCTGATGATCGTCCTATTCTTATTCCGAATGGTTAGAGGAGATCAAATTACGTTTATCGTAAGCATCGTTTTACAAGGATTGTTATTCATTGATTTGCTTGCGATCGTACTGTTACGTCCCGCGAAACAAGAAATTACAGATACTGTAGGCGTAGAAACAACTCGTCGACAATCTCGCAAGTCTACAAAACCCGCACGTGGCGGTTTCTTAACTAAACTTTCTTGCATTGTTGCTTTGTTGTTATTAGCCTATTATATCTATTCGGTTGTTTACTTATTTATTTAATAATCAGCCCCTCGACTTTTTAATGGTGCAAATGATTTTAAAAAGGTATGCCCTCAGATTGCGGCATACCTTTTTCTTTCTGTTATAAAGTTAAATTTTGCAGATGAGACCAGATCCTGAAATAAAGCTTGGGGCTTCTTATAATTTTTTCTTATTTAAAACGAGCGTACTCAACAATAAAAATATCAGAGAAAGTAAAAATGCTAGTACCATTGCGGGTACATACTTCTTAAAAGCTGGACCCTGCTGTAAAAACAGAAGATTTTGCGTCACCAATGAGATTGGATTGTACTTTTTAAGATTGTCAAAGAGACTCAACAATAGGAGTAAAACGACCCCTCCACCCGTCACTAGCAAGCCTTCATAGTTATTACGAGCAATGGTAGAAGAAAAAAGAATCAAACTCATTAGGAAAACTCCAAAAAGCCACACAGGAAAAACAGCCTGAAAAAGATGAGAACTTTTACTATCGTTAAAGTAATAGTTGGTATACCCCCAGGTCACCAGAAAGGCTACAAGAAAGCTAATGCTCCATTGAAATAGCAGATTCACTATTTTCCCACCAATGATCGCCCCTCTTCTGAGCCCCTTCGTAACAAGATTAATCAGCGTTCCTTTGCTCACTTCATTACTGACTGTTCCGCTAAATATCAATGCCACTACAATCAAACCAATTTGATTAACATTCTTAAAAAATTGCGTCCAAGAATCAAGTGAAGTAGGTTCAGGAATTGTCTTAGCCATCGCCTCACCCACTGTCAGTTTAACAATCTCAGGAGTTAGTTTAGCCAATAAGGGATTCATTAGCCCAAAAATCAAAAAGATCAGAATTACGATCGCAGAACGATAAGTCCGCCAACTTTCAACAATTTCTTTTTTAGTAAAAAAGTATAAATTTTTCACTTTATCACCTCCAAAAAAATCGTTTCTAACGACGGATCTATTTTCTTGATTTTTTTTGGGAAGACTTGCGCGTCTTCGAATTGTTTAAAAAGCAGCGGTGCGATTTTTTCGTAGGGCTGTATATATTCTAAAAGGTATTGGTTTTTTTGTGGGCTAAAAGAGTAGCCTTTCAATTGCTGCTGAATTTTCAATCGTTCGAGTTTTTCCGTAAAGTCTTGCAACTCTATATTTTGTTTGAATTCGATTTCAATTTGTTTTTTTGCGTATTGCTGCTTCAGTTCTGCTAAAGGCCCACTAAGCACCAACTGCCCTTGGTCCAAGATTCCCACGTGATCGCATATACGTTCGACATCATTCAGGATATGGGTAGAAAATACGATTGTTGTGTGCCCTTTTAATGTTGCTAACATCTCTAAAAAATCATTTCGTCCACTTGGATCCAAGGCTGAAGTAGGCTCGTCGCAAATTAATAGCTCTGGATCATTCAATAAAGCCTGTGCGATTCCTAAACGTTGTTTCATACCACGGGAGTATCCCTTAATTTTCTTTTTATCTTCTTTCAAACCTACCAAGGATAATAACTCGGAAACTTTCGTTAACAACTGTTTTTTTTTCATCCCAGTAAGTTGCCCGCAAAAAGTTAAATACTCTTTACCAGACATATAGTCGTAAAATTCTGGCACGTCAGGTAAGTAACCCGTATAACGATTCGTTTCATTGTCCCCAAAAGTAACCGGAGTTCCTTTAATAAGAATTTCGCCGCTGCTTTTTTCCTCTAAGCCGAGGATCATTCTCATAGTGGTTGTCTTTCCAGCGCCATTTTCTCCTACGAACCCAAAAATTGAACCCTTTGGAACATGGAGATCTAACTTATTTAAGACATATTTTGACCCATACTTTTTTGAGACTTGATGCAGTTCCAAAATATTCATAAATCATCCCCTCTTCCAAATACAAAATAGAAGACTGGACCAATAATCTGAAAAACGATCACGATCAATAACCACACTGCTTTGTTCCCGAATCGATAGTTAGGATGTTTTAGTACATGCCAAACTGCTGTGATCATTAAAAGTAATTCAAGAAGCACGAATGGCAATAGAATCGGTAAATTTTCTCTGAAAAAATCTAAATTATTCATTTTTTGAATGCTCCTTCTTTATGGCACGTAATTCACTATAAATATTCTGCAATTTCTCTTGCTCCTTGAATTGACTAAAGACGGGATTATCGATGATTGCATCAGTCAAACTCTCTTGAACTTTCATAGAATCTCTGGGGAGTTGTGTCCCAATTTCTGATTGATCTAGCCATTCATTGATTTGATCAAAATAGGCATCCCCGTGCAAGACAACAGGGAATTCTGTCTCCTTCATGACCTCGAGAAAAGCCCTTAATAGTTGCAAAGCGGCTTCTTCATTTCCCATTTTCGCATAGCCAAAAACAGCAGATAATTGAAAATTCATCAATGAGACTGGATGCAGCGAGCTGAATCGAAAAATCTTTGCAAATTGACTTCCCCGTGAGACTGTTTCAGTAAATTTTTTAGGATCATCAGTCAGTAACTGCAAGTAATTTGTGAAAAAGCTCATGAACACTGCTGCATATTGATAAATTCCACTTTGCAACGTTTCAATTGCTTGACCTGACTCCCCCTTTTGTTGCTGAGCAGCCGCGATCAGGCTTTCCACCGGAAACAACATAGGCGCGCGATCTCCAAGCATGGATAAAACTTTGTCGAATTCTTGTAGTACAAGCGCGGTATAGGCTTCATATTTTAAAGCTTGGGTAATTAATTCAGGATCTTTTGATTGTGTTCGAACATGAATGAATAATTTTTGAGCTTCTTTGGTGTATGTCGGAAGTTTTTCTTCACCTGGCAGCAAGTCTGCATGATTCAATAGAAACATGCCCATCTGTAAGACGAATGGATAGCACGAATAGTACCGTCGTATCAATCTATGAATGAGAAGTAACATCTCCTCCGGTTCTTTTGTATTTAATCCTTCCTTTAATGTGGCATATATTCGCTGTATTTCATGATTCTCCAGTTGTGGCTGATAGGCTAAAAGCGAATCTATTGTCATGTCGAAATAGGCAGCTAAGAGCGGTAACAGTGAAATATCTGGATATGTTTGCCCCGTTTCCCACTTTGAAACAGAAGCTTTTGATACCCCTACAAAATTTGCCAATTCTTGCTGCGTTATCTTTTTTTCTTTGCGTTTTTCTGAGATGATCTTTCCTATACTCATTTCCATCCTACTCTCCCCTTTCATACCAATTTTAAAATGAGTACTAAAAGAAAACAATGGAGTTGTTGTTAACTTATACGCTAAAAAATCAACCAATGGGAAACAAAAAGACCAGAGCAGCCGCTCTGGTCTTTAGAATGCCTAATCATTTTTATACTCTGAACTCAGTCGATTCAATTTTTTACTGATTTTCTTTGGTAGATATGCGAGAAGCGCTAAAAGAATTCCTGCGATAGATAATTCTACCAGTAAAGTTCCAGATATTCCTTTTGAAGCAATCTCTGATGCCATAAAAGCATAAATAAAACTAGCAGGCATCATTGTCAAAAAAGAAATTAAGCTGAATTTACGAATACTCATTGGTGTCATCGCATAGGCATAGCTTTGAATGGCAAAAGGAAAAACTGGGACTAGTCGGGTAAAAATTAAAAAGGCGATGCCATTTTCTTGAACGCCTTTTTCTATTTTTTGAAAAGTAGGATCTGTTCCAAAGCGTTGCAAAATGTATTCTCTTGCAACATATTTTCCTATAATAAATGAAATGCTTGCACCCAATGAAGCACCAATAATGGTCAAGCATCCACCTACAAAGCCACCATATGCTAGGCCCCCTACAATCGCTAAGAATTGTCCTGGCAAAAGAAATACTGCTACAAGAACTGACAGTAAGATAAAAAGCACATATCCCCACCAACCAAGGCTTTCCAGATACGCTCTAAGACTTTCAATATCTGTAAGCAAACTCACTAAACCAAACTGATAGCCTAGAAAGATCACAAAAAGAACCAATAAAATAAATAGTATAATTTTTTTCAACGGTGCTCCTTTCCACTCTAGCATTTTGTGAACGCCATTTAGCATAAAATACTTGCTTATTTCAATAAGCCTGCAAGCATTCGTTGAATAACTATATGATTAAATTCCGTTAAATCGAGAATGCTTTTCGGCATTTTTACTATATAGGAGGATTGTTCAGCTAATGAGATCCTTCCAATTGTAAGATCAGGTTGTGTCGCTGATAAGCAATATTTTTCATGACTAAACAACTCCGGGCATTCTAGATAAACGGCAGTAGTCATGTCCCAGTTACAAAAACCTGAGAAACCAAACGTTTGCTCATTCCAATTGATCCATTTTTCTAATGTCTCACTTATCCATTCTAAGGCTCCTTGTTCTATCTGACTTTCTGCAGCTTTTATGAATTTACTCAGATCCTTTTTTGAAAAAAAGGCTTGAGCAGTCATGTGCCCATTCATGATAGTGATCTTCGCCCGACTAAGTAGTACCTTCTTCGACGCTGCGGCATCACAAGAAAAATTCAGCTCCGAGACAGGACGTTGATTGACTACTAAAGGCTCCGTCGTCCCGCCCATCAAAACAATTTCTTGTACTTTCATAAAAAAAACAGGGTCGATCATACTAGCCTCTAATATATTTGTTAATGCACCTGTTGCGAGGATTGTCACCTCGTGAGGATATTTGTTGACCATCTCTACTAAAAAATCTGCTTGATTCTTTGAATGATAGTTAAAATGAATCCCCACTTTTTCTTGAAGTGCTTTCGTCATCTGGACGACCTCTTCAAGCGTTCCATTCCCATAAGTCAGAGTCACTCCAAGAAGGTCCATTTCTGCTGCACCCAGTAAATAAAAGAGTGTCAACCCATCATCGACGTCGTGATTTTCTAAGCCAAAGGTATTGTCACAGTCAAAAATTATTTTTCTCAATCCAATACACCTCTATTATTCTCCAACCATTGACAGAAGTAAAAATTTTCATCGTTTAGGTCGTGTTGAATTTCTTTTAAATCATCTGGAAAGTCGATATCTTTGATAGCAGGCAGTAAAGTCACCTCGTAATCTGCTAAATTCTTCAATGTTTCACCTAGCACGTCCTTTTCCCCCCAAGGGATTTTCTTCTCGAAAATACGAGATAACTCGATATGTTTGTTACAACCAACCAAATAATACCCGCCGTCCGGTGACGGACCAAAAGTGATATCCGTCATTTGCTCAAATGCAGATTTGATCGTATTACTATTCAAATTAGGAATGTCGCTACCAGTCAATACAACTTTCTCATACCCTTTAGTAAAAAGAGACGTCATTGCATGGTCCATTCGCTGTCCAATCGTTTTACCTTTTTGCCGGAAAGGATTAAATGCCTTGGGCAAATCTATCAATAGTTGCGAAGGATCCCCCTCATCTGAATAAGCAAGTAATAGATCTATCCCTTGTTCTTTTAAATCTTCAAACTTCACAAAGCAATCTAAAAGAATAGCGTGCTGCATCTCACAGGCCTCTTCTCCACTAAGTACACTATGCAGTCGAGTTTTAACTTTATTTGGAACCGGAACGCGAGTAAACAAAACATACGCATTTTTATTCAAACACTTGCTCCTTTAACGCATGACGTAGGAACTGCTCGTCAAGATAGCTGGATACTTTATCAAAAATTTCCTGATTTTTCAGTTTTTTAGTGTCCTTTTGATAACTATCATAAGCCATTGCTGACCAAGAGAGCGCACGGAGCATTAAGTATGGATGGTAAATTTTAAGCGCCCCCTCGAATTGTGTGCGGTTAAAGTCTGTTTCAACCAAATATCGCGTGAAAAATTCTTTCTTCTCCTCTTGCTTCAGGATTAAGTTGCTTCGCCATAGAGTCGTCGTTGATGCTAAGAATTGTGAAATATCTTGAACTGGATGGCTGATCACCGGCTTTTCCCAGTCAATGAGAAAACCCTTTTCGCCAATAATAAAATTGTGGGAGTTTACCTCCGTATTATTGATACACCAATGATCCAAGTCGATGAAAAAGTCTTGTTGGTGAGTATTGTTTTCACACCAATTCAATGCTTTCACTAATTGCTTTTTGGCTGTTAATGGAACAACATCGCTTTTGAGGACTGGTTCCAATAATTTCTGACATTCTGTCACACGCGCGGATAGTATCGTTCCCTTTTCCTCTACAAAGATCTTTTCAGCATCCTCATCAATTGGTTGTTTATGAATGTTCCCAAAAATACGTGCAGCTTCTTTTAAATCCTCGCGATAATTTAACGGCTTTCCATTTAAAAACTCCATAATCAGCAATCCTTGCGAAAAAAAATGACAGGTATCATCTACATAAAACACGTTTGGCGTTCTTCCAGATCTTTCAAGCCATTTTAATGCACGGTATTCATAACGGATCTGATTATCTAGTTGCAGTTGACTTCCATAATTCAAGCGAAAGACGTAACTACTTGTTCCATCAGAAATAAGAAAATTCTGATTGTATTCACCTTGTGCTAAAAACGCAACGGTGAATGCTGATTTCAGTTGAAGTTGCTCAACAAGACACGTTTCGTTTAAGTAGTCCTTAATTTTTTCTAACATCGCTGCTCCTTGCTATTTGTAGTATCGTTGCGCCAATTTTTCAGGTGACATTCCTAGCAAATAGAGTAATTTTATTTTATGCATTTTTAAATGCGTCCGAATTTTCCCTTTGCGAAATTTCCGACTAGAGGTAGTTAATTTAACAGGCAATGGATAAAAAAGCCCTATTTTTTTTAGGTTTCGACTCAATCGCCAATCCTCCATTAACGCGATTGATTCAAAACCGCCAGCTTTCTCATAGTTCTGTCTCGTGGTAAACAATCCCTGATCTCCAAAAATGAGTCCGAGATAACGAGCCCGTAAATTAGATGAAAAGGACAGATAGTGATAGAACCGCTCCTTTGAATCAAAAGCAAGTTTAAAAAAACCAGCACTGTATTGTTCATTGTTTAATGCTGCCTGTATTTGTTCTAAAATAGAGTGAGTCGTTTCCAACCTACTGTCACCGTGCAGAAACCATAAAATTTCTCCTCTGCTCTTCTCAGCACCCAATTTTAACTGCGCACCACGGTTCGCTTCTTTTAGCTGATAAACGGTTGCATAGCATTTGGCTACCTCGCATGTCTGATCTTGACTGCCCCCATCAACAACAATGATTTCATGAGAAATAGAACTCCTCAATTGTGTTAACTGTCGTAGCAAATATGAAATATTCTTTTCTTCATTCAATGTTGGAATAATAATTGAGATCATGGCCGCATTACCGTTAACGTTTCAGAAAAAGTTAAATAAACTTCTTCTCCAACCTTGACTTTTTCTGAAAGATTGGTCAATGTGCATTCTGTGTTTCCAATCTCAAGTAAAACTTGTTGACCGTTAGGAGTCCACTCACTCCTTTTAACAAATGCTAGAACCCCGCTGTTTTGAATCGAAGTTTCTATTCCGATCGGAATAAAGAGCAACGATTCCCCTTGTATATTCCTTGGGTTGTGCACTCTTAACTCAACGTTTTCAGCTCGGAAAATATCCTTTTGGACTACCCCTCGGACAAGATTGGTTTCTCCAATGGCTTCAGCTACAAGACGACCGGCCGGGTGGTAATAAATTTCTTTAGGCTCATCAATTTGATGGATTTCCCCCTTCAATAGAATCACCATACGATCTGCCAGTTGAAAGGCCTCGTCACGATCATGAGTGACTAAAATAATACTAAACTGATAGGTTTCTTGCAGTCTTCTTAAATATTCCCGCATAGTTATTTTCAACTGCTGATCTAAGTTGGCAAAGGGCTCATCCAATAACAACAGTTTAGGTTCAAGTACAACCGCCCGTGCCAATGCTACTCGCTGTTTTTGCCCACCTGATAGTTGATCAGGATACTGTTTTTCTAGTCCTGTTAGGTCAAACACTTCAATGATTTTTTCGACCTTTTCTGCTATTTTATCTTTAGCGAATTTACGTACCTTCAACCCAAAAGAAATATTCTCGACGACTGTCATATGAGGAAACAACCAAAAATCTTGAAAAACTAATAACGTTTTCTCTTGCGTGAAGTCTTCCGTAAACGTTATTTTTTCTTTTGAAACAGGTTGAATTCCTGCAATCATTTTGAGCAAACTGGTTTTCCCTGACCCTGACGGTCCAAAAAGCGCAACTATTTCCCCAGCCTTCACTTCGAAAGATACGTCACGTATTATTTCCTTTTTTCCGTAACTCAACTGTATATTTTTAACGCTCAGTCCCATACGTGACTCCTCCAATTGCCTTTTTTAAAATAAATACACCTAGCATCGTACATAACAAAAATACTACACTGTACATGGACGCTAATCCAAAACGGCCGTTATTCGCGTAAGGAAGAAGCAATAATGGCAGAGTGATGATTTTTCCTCCGCCAATAAAAAAAGTCGGTAAATATTGGCTAAAAGAAACAATAAATACTAAACTGGCAGCAGTCGTTAATCCAGGTCTCATTAACGGCCAGGTGATAGACCAAAAAATCGTCCAAGGTTTAGCACCTAAACTTTCCGCAGTCAATTGATACCCTTCCCCTAATTGACGATAACTCTCAAGCAAAATCTGCATTGCATAAGGCAAACAAAAATATGTATGAATCAAAATGATCCCAAAAAAAGTTCCTGTCAAATGGACTTGTAAAAATAATGTCTGGGTAGACGTGACAATCGCTATGGCGGGTAAAATCAAAGGCAAATAGATCATTACTTCTATCCAGCGCGGAGCCAGTAATTTTTGAAGTGAAAAGTATTTAGCGGCCGGCATAGCGATCAAAAGACTAATAAACGTTGTTGCTATAGCGATGAAGAAGCTATTTAACACAGCTGGAAAGAAGCTAGGATCAAGTCTCATTTGATTAAGAGATTTCAATGCCACCTTCTCTGGAAAAAGTGACGGATACATCCATCGGTCGCTAAATGACCATAAAACTAGGAAAAGCATTGGTAATAATAGAACAAATGCGGTTAAGAGCAATAAATAATAACTAGTTTTTGAAGAGAGCTTTACCATATTTTTCTCCCTCCTGGTAGAAATCGGCTAATCGCCAAGCTAAGAAAACTGACCGTCAAACATATTCCCGAGATCACAAGATTCAATGCAAACGCCAACGGTCGAGTGGTTAAATCTGCTTGAGTAAACAACTCATAGGTTGTTATTGCGATCGTTTGATTACGAGGGTTCCCTAACAAATATGGGACCTCAAATGAAGCAAAAGTAAAACAAAATAATATTATAAACAAAGTAAATAGTGTTTTTTGAATCATAGGTAAAATTATTGAGAAAAATATTTTTATCGTTGAGGCGCCTAAATGTTTAGCCACCTCTATATACCCTAACTGTAACTGCTGCAAGATTGCCAAAGTCGTCACCGCAACAAAAGGAATTTCCTTGTATAGAAAAACCGCAAGGATGCCGAAACCTCGTGAATCATGAATTAGTAAAGGAAATTGATCCATTCCATTAATCCATCCTACCTGAAAAAAAATACGTGAAACGATTCCTGATTGACTAATTAACTGCATAATCATCAGCGCTACAATTATGTGAGGCAACGAAATAGGTAAGTTAATTATTTTATGTAACCAACAACTTGGAACTTTCATTAGCAGAAAAGCTAACGCCACACCACCTATCAAAGATAAAAAAGTCGCAGTCAGCGCTAAATAGCAGCTGTATAAAAGCGACTTTTGAAAGAAAGGCTCTACTAATACTTGTTGGTAATTATTTAACGAAAAATCTTTCAAGCCCACTATGGGATAATACCCTAAGCTAATTTGCAATCCTTTGAAAAGTGCTGCAAAAATTATAACGCTGTTTAATAGAATGAAAGGCAAGGCAAAGAGCGTTTTTCTATTCATGAAGAACGTGCTCTTTCCATAATGTCTCAATTAAAGGGATTTTTTCTGCTTGAACCTCAGGAATTTGCTTTTCTTGCATTTCTTCAAGCGAAAGTACCCCTTGATTTTTATAAAGATCTGACAATTTCTGATTGGTTTCTTTCGACAGTTTGTTAGAGTCAAAAGGTGGAATGCTATAGCCATACTCTGCTTCAGCTTTCTTCAATTGCGCGCTCTCACTAGTCATTTCGTTAATTAGTACCAATGCTGCAGGTTTGACTTTTGATGTTTCAGCTATGGCCAAGTAACTCTGGTTTGCAATTGTTCCTTTATCAAATAAGAAGGATTCAGTTGTCGGCTTAAACTCATTCTCTTTCCGCTTTTCTGCGACATGCATCTGAGAATAACTGTAGCTCATATTGACCTGTCCAGCAGCAAACATCTGATCCAATTCAGCGGTCGTCGTTGGATAGGTTTTTCCTTCTTGCCATAGATAGGGTTTAAGCTGATTCAAGTAATCCAAACCAGGCTTGATAACTTTATAAAGCGCGTCTTTGTCTGAACTGGCATTTTCCACCTTATCGTAACCGACGATATCACATATAACATTTCTTACAAAGGCGCTGCCTGTAAACTCCGGAGGTGCTGTATAAGTAAGTTTCCCTGGATTTGCCTTGGCATAATCAAGTAATTCTTTTGTACTTTTAGGGAATCCTTCTTTGAAGTTTTCACTATCACCTGCAAAAACCAATTGTGCACTCCCATATGGAACCTCGTATCCATCAATTTTGACACCAAAATCATACGTTGAGTTGTGTCCGTCGACATCCATCCATTTTTCAAAGCTTTCAACTTTGTCCGTGATTGGTCCATAAAGAAGCTTTGCTTGTTTTGCTGTATAAAAGTTTTCACCATTGATCCACATTACATCGATGTCGCCTTCTTTGGCTCCTGCTTCTTTCTCAGTGGTCAACTTATTCAAAATCTGGTCAATGTCCATCGGAATACGCTTCACTGTAATGTCGTATTTTTCTTTCATTGCAGGAGTTACAACCTCGTCAACCCAAGCGTTTGCTTTTTCATCGCCACCGAAGCCATAAAAAGTGACAGTTTCTCCTTTAGCCTCAGTTACTGCTTGAGAAAAAGTAGTGATGGATTCTGCTTTTTGTTCTTCTTTCGTTTCATTTGTCTTGCAGCCAGTCAAAGAAAGCAACATCCCTGTTGCTAACAATCCTATTAACCATTTTTTCATACGTCTCTCCTATGCTCGTGTAACTATTTTTTTTGATTGGTACCGATTTTTCCAGGCCTTTACTGGATTGGATAGCGGATGTGATGAGGGCGTATCCTCATTATGGATAACCTCGCCAAAAATCAAATCTAGTAAATGCCATGACTTTCCTCCACCTAAAATCATTGCTGACGTACAGGTGGCACAGTAAGTCACGATGTGTTCTGTTTTGAAATCTTGAACACGTTTCTCTGCAAATTTTTTTGCTAAATTCGGATTAGTGACACCACACATTCCACCCATGCCGCAACATAATGTATCTTCACCCGATAGACGATTTTTTTGGACCTTGTATCCTAGCTGCTCCAGCAATGTGCGAACCGCTTTATGTATTTCCGTGACTTCTTTAGTCGGGCAAGAATCCTGTATGGAAAAAACAACATCACTAGTTTTCCCTTTGCCAAGTGCTTCTTTTGGCAGGCCTAGCTCAGCCATTTTCACCCATAAAGAGGTCGTAGGAAACTGTTCTTGAATGGTCATCGTTTTAATACACCCTTGACACGCTACGATCAAATTGTCGATCTTTGCTTGTTTGACTTGTTTAGTTAACTCGGCAAAACGCGTTTGAAATAATTCTTCTTTACCGATCATACGCGTCGGTTTCCCGCAACATCCCTGAATAATAGCCAGATCCGGATAGTAAGTCTTTAAATAATCGATGACTAATGCAACTTGATCGGGATTGCTAGAACTCAATGAGCATCCTGCCATGAAACCATGCTTCATAGTATATCTCCTTTTTATGCTCCTCATTTGGTAAGACACATTTTATTATTGAGTAAATTAATGCTCAGAATCCGAAAAGCTTCCTCGATTCACAGCACTAAAGAATTTACTCGTAGAAAGTCTTTGATGCATCTCTACACTTTTTAGCTGTTTTAGAGGATTTTTTTCTTTGACTAAATCTTGACGGATAGCTAAAAAAGCCTCATCTAGTTTTAACTGTAATGGACAAACTACCGTACATCGACCACATAACATACATGAAAAAGGAACGATTGGCGCCAAATCTTTTTCTAAAAAGCGTTGAAACAATTCCTGAGGATTCTCACAGTATTGCTGTAAAAAAAGACAGTCTTTCATGCAGCGTTTGCAACTTGTGCAAGTTTCCGCGATTAACTGAGCCATTTCAATTGTTTTACTTGAGTAATCCATTAGACGAGCTCCTCATTAATAACACTACCGCTAGTTGTAATAAAACTCCTAAACATAAAACAGCACTTATTAAATAGTAGATTGGCGATGCTTCTAGCGTAAAAAATAGCTGCCAAACTAAGAAAAGTCCGCTAATCATCACCAGTAAAAATGACTCTATCGTTCTTTTTTTTAAAGTTAGTAAGAGTGCAATTACGACTAAAACTACCGGCAGTAAAAATAACTTACTGCCGACAGCACTATCATTGACCTTATGAGAATAAAATGACACATTCCGCATAAACCCTAAATGATTTTTATACAGATCATTCATCAGATAGATGACATAAATCAGACCACTTTGTATTATATGCACAAAAATTCTAAAAAGTTTCATTATTTCAAGATTTTCACTTTGTCTTTGTCTCTTGGGTCGCCGATTTGAACCGGATATTTACTTGGATCTTTTTGATGTGCTTTATCCCAATCAAACCAACCGCCGTCAAATAATCGTACATCCTTCCAGCCTTCTTGTTTTGTAATAAAGAATGCCGTTGCTGCACGCCAACCAGTACCACAATAGAAAGCAACTTCTTTATCAGGCGTGATTCCCCATTTTTTCCATGCCGCAAAAATTTTAGTTGGTTCTTTGACAGTTCCATCGTTATTCATTAATTGAGCAACATCAGCACTCGTTTTACTTGATTTTGCGTATACAGCGCCTTCAGGTTCACCCGCATTTTCAATATAGTCATATCCGCTAGTTTTGCCTGTGAACTCTTTCCAACTACGAATACTTGCTAAAACTAACTCAGGATTCTTTTCTTTTGAAGCAACTAAATCAGCAGAAGTAGAAATTAAGTATTCAGGGCGTCCTGGAACATTCGCACCGAAATCTTTTGCTGCTTTTCCTTCTTCTTCCCCTTTTTCTACTTTATAGTCCGCTTTTTCCCATGCCTTTAATCCGCCATCTAAAATCTTCACTTGATCTACACCCAACCAATAGGCAACGAAGGCTACACGTGCTGCTGCATTGATATCACTAGAATAGACAATTATTGGCGTTGTTTTTGTCACGCCGCGTTTCAAAAATACTTCTTTACATGTTTCAGCATCGAAAATATTCCAATTGGTTTCTTCACTTTCAATTTCCATTGTGTCGATATGGAGGGCGCCTGGAATATGAGCCTTTTTATAGTCTTTACCTTCACCATAAGAAGCCTCGATAATCACTGTATCTTCGTTATTTTTCATTTGTTTTTTAGCCCATTTTGCATCGACAAAGAAATCATCCTCTTTGATATCTTTGCTTTTGACCAACCGCTGAACTTTGTTCGACTTATCCGCAGCATGAACCACTTCTGTTTTTGAATAGACAACTAATGCTGTTAACAACAAACAGCCAATTACTGTAATCATTTTTTTCATTTTAATTGCTCCTCTAAAAGTTTGTTTTTTCACTTAAACCGTTTTCACAAGTAGGAAATGCTCATTTTGCACACGACAAAAAAACATACTAAATCAAGTATGTTCCCTCCTGCACTGTCTTAATCCACGTGCTTAATCGTCACTTAATTCGATTAAAACTTTGACCCATCGGAGGAAAATCAGTTGTCCTACTTGCTTAGAAACTCTAAGTAATGACTGATTTCATAGTCACCGTTGATAATTTTTAAGCATAAGGACACCTCCTGCCTCCCATTTTAAAATCGGGGTCTTTTCCTTACCGAGTATATCGAAACGTTATCCGTTTAGCAAGAGTATTTAGCCTAAAAAAAACAAAAATTCTTTTTGTGAAAGAACGATTATTATTTTGAATTAATTCTATGTAAAGTCTTTTCGATAAAATAGTTAATTAGTGATTAAATCATGGAGATATTTTTATAAAATTACAATAAATTTGAATTTAAAAAAAGCGAGTGTTGAACGTTTTGTCCAGTCACTCGCCCTTTTTCTTTTTTTAAAGACCATTGCTCTCTTTATCCCCTTTTATTGTCATCGATTATATGGATAGTCCGATGCCGTTTCTTTATTACCCCTCTTTTACTTTATCAACGTTCTCTATCCATTTTTCTAAGTTCGTATACCCATCGTTTTTGATATAATCATATTCCTCATCCAAGATCTCATCAAACCATAATAATTTTCCTTCCTCATTCTTACCTACTATCTTTACCACTGATTGACTGATTGATGTTTGCTGATTCAAATTTTTAACTTTTCCAATTTTGAGCGCTATGATTGTATTGCCACGCTCGTAACTTTTCTTTATTCCATATTGAACATACGTTGAATCCAATGTTTCGCTTCCAATCAAAACCACTGTTACAGAGGTTCCCACCAATTGTTTGTCAATCCATCGTTCAATATTTGCACTGCCATCCCGTTTCATTCGTTCAAATTCTGCTTTGTTAATAAACCCAGACTCGTCATTTTCTTTAAGCGTCCAATTATTCTTAACAACGAATGCTCGAGACCAATCTTCTTCGTAAGAAAAGCTGAAGAACACCCTCTTTGCCATAAAAACACGACCTTCCTAAATTGTTAATAGATACTATCTTGCAGCGAATCGGTATTCACTACTAAAAAAATCTTGACAAACTGGAATATTTCTGTAATCCAATTTCTCTATTCATTATATAATAGCCATTGAAAACAAAGGCTCCAATTTTTTTATATTAGAAGTTTTATGATCAATGATTAGTAACATCCTTTCCTATATAAGTAAAAAACGAACTAGCTTTTGCATGCCCTACATGATACGATTTTATTGAGAAAAAAATGGAGGTCTTCTTATGTTGGATAAATCTGTACCATTCATTCCTTTTACGATGTTCCGTCCCTCAGATGCACCGCCCTTACCTAAAATTACTTTACCTGATGGCTATCGCTTCACTTTTTATCAACCTGGCGATGAAATAGATTGGTGTCGTATTGAAACAGCTGTCTTAGAATTTGATTCAGAGAAGGAAGCCGCCGAGTACTTCCAGCATTCTTTTATGCCTTACGAAAAAGAACTACGCCGTCGGATGCTTTTTATAGAGAACCCTGAAGGAAAAAAGGTCGCAACCTTCACGGCTTGGTGGACAGAAGATCGTTCCCCGAGACTGCATTGGTTAGGTGTGATTCCTGAGGAACAAAAAAAAGGCCTGGCCAAGGCTTTAGTCATTCGTGTTACTGAACTTCTTCATGAATACTACCCGAACCAGGATCTTTATTTAAGCACACAAACCTGGAGCCATCATGCGGTAAGGCTGTATGAAAAGCTCAACTATCAAATTTTTCAAAATCAAAACTATCAGAAAATTTTAGACATTTTAAAAAGAACCAAATAAATTTTTCTTTATTATAAAACAATTCCCTCAACGTCAGAAAATTATCAAACGTTGAGGGAATTTTTTGTACTTGTTTACTTATTCTGCACCTAGGGCCGCCATAGTAATATAGTTATACGGTTGGTTAAAATGAGGCAGGAAGAAGATATCTAATAGCTTCAATTTATCAATCGTCACTTGTTCTTCAATCGCTAATGAGAACATGTGAATCACACCCGAAATATCTTCTGTTGAAGATAATTGTGCGCCGACTACTCGACGAGAACTTTCTTCATACACAATACGGATTTTAACTTTGGCATTCTTTTTCATAAAACCAGGACGCTGTAAATCTTCAAAATCTGTGTATTTTACGTCAATACCATTTTTAGCTGCTGCTTCAACGGATAATCCTGTCGATACCATATGCAGCCCAAAAATAGAAATACCATTAGATCCTTGTACCCCAGTAGATTCTAAGGAAACGCCACCTATGTTGTAACCTGCTACAATACCTGATCGTACTGCATTGGTTGCTAAAGCAATGTAGGTTGTATCTTGAAGTGCATTTGAATAAATCGTTGCGCAATCTCCGACTGCATATACATTTGGATCGCTCGTTTGTTGATAGCGATCAACTAAATAGGCACCATTTTTATACAAGTCCAGATGGCTTTTTCCCAATTCATTGTTTGGCAAAAATCCGATTGCATTAATAACTAAGTCAACAGGATACTCCCCTTTATCAGTGACAATGGATTCCACCTTCCCATTGCCTTTATACTCTTTCGCAAGCTCCCCGAAATGCAGTTCAATTCCATGCTCGCTTAAAGTAGCGTCCATGTCATCAGTAAACCATTTATCATAATAGCTTGGCAGTGAACGCTCCATTGCATCAAATAATAAAACATTTTTTCCGCGTCGTTTTGCTGCCTCAGCGATTTCTACACCAATATAGCCAGCACCGATTACCGCAACATTCTCGATACTATCTGAATTTAAAATTTCATCAACCGCTTGACCATCTTGAAAACGTTTCAAAAAATGAATATTTTCTAAATCTCGACCAGGAACATTCGGTGATATTGGCACTGACCCTGTCGCTAAAATTAGCTTGTCGTAGCTTTCAATGAATGATTCGCCATTATGAAGCAGACAATGAACTTCTTTTTTCCCATAATCAATGTGATCAACGGTTGTTTCCATGGATATCTTAGCGCCTTTGCTCTCAAAGTCTTCTTTTTTTGTATAAAATAAGCCTTCATAAGAATCTATTTGACGTCCCACCCATAACGCCGTTCCACAACCCAAATAACTCAAATTATTGTTCCGATCGATCATTACTACTTCCTGATCATCGAATGTGTCTAATAACGTGTTCGCTGCGGCAATCCCCGCATGGTTTGTACCAACTATTACTGTTTTTGTCATTCACTTTACCTCCTAGTTATTGAAAGCGTTTGTATTACAACTTCAATTGTAACATATTGCACAAATGAATTTATCAAAAATCCAAATTATTTATAGTAATTTCTAAAAAAGCACAAATATCATTTGGAGGATCGAACGAGGGACTTTCATACTTAGTTTGCATTTACCGAACTTGTTTAGGCGTTTATCGCGACAACTTAAACCCGAAAATAGTAAAATGACTAATAACCAATGCTTCCTATAGTCATTAGGAGAAACGAGGGAGATCATATGACTTATCCATTACAGGAACACCATTTTAAATTGTTAAAAAAATATGGATTATCCGATCATCACGCGCTATGTGAAATACGTCACTACGATTCTGGAGATATCGTTTTTTCTCAAGGATTTGAATATAAATATATCCTGCTGGTTGTCTCTGGAAAGGCGAAAGTTTGTACAACTTCTCCTTCAGGAAAAAGTCTTGTTTTAGCATACTATCTATCAAGCGGTATCATCGGAGACGTCGAATTAATGTCCAAGACAAACTATGCTACAGCCTCTGTCGTTGCACTCTCAGCTTTCGAATGTCTCGTCGTTCCTTTTCAAGATGACGATGATACGATGTTCAAAAATTTAACTTTTATGACCGAGCTGGCGAAGGGGTTATCAAACAATCTAGTGAGCTCCTCACATGACTATTCTTCAAATGCACTTTACTCTGGAGAACAAAGACTCTGTACTTATATATTAAAAGGCGCCTACAAAAATTATTTTTATGACAATCTTTCTGATGTTGCGGCAACAATTGGCATCAGCTATCGCCACCTATTACGTTTACTAAAAAAATTGTGTGAGAGTAACATTTTAAAAAAGGAAAAACGAGCATTCTTACTACTTGATAAAGAAAAATTGATCCAGTACTCGTCAGAAGTTTCTTATTTTGAAAATGAAACGCTGTAAAAAAATATCAGCCGGTTTCTTGCTTTTAAAGCAAATCGGCTGACTTTTTTTAGAAATTTTGTCTTTCTCGCGCGCGTTGTAAAATCATTTCTTTTCTCTGCTTTTCCAACTCATCGATTTTTTCCCAATAAATAAATTCTGATTTGTTCTTATTTTGCTTTCTTAAATATAAAGCGACAACTATAAAAATCAAAAGTAAGACTAGGATTATCATAATAAGCACCTCCTATATGCTTATTGTAATCACTCAAAAGAAAAACAATTAGGACATATGTCACATTTTTCTGCTTAAGGAGAAAATTAATCAGGGACAACTCAAAAGAAAGGTTTTTCTTTTGAGTTGTCCCTAGTTAGTGTGTTTCAAGGAACCTCGTCGCTTCTACCAAAACTCAGAGATAAATTTTTTTCTGCGGGCTGCATTTTTTTGATAGTTTTCAGGATTCCTTTGATAATAGTCTTGATGCTCTTCCTCTGCTGGATAGAATACCGTTGCTTTCTCGATTTTAGTTACAATCGGCTCATCAAATCTTCCGCTATTTTGCAGTGTTTCCTTACTTTTTTCAGCATGTTCTTTTTGCTTCTCGTCAAAGTAAAAAATAACCGGTCTGTAGCTGCTTCCTCGATCTTCAAATTGACCAAATGCGTCCGTTGGGTCTGTCTGTTGCCAATAGATTTCTAGAAGCTCATCGTATGAAATAACTAAAGGATCATATATAATTTCCACGGCCTCCGTATGACCTGTCTCGCCACTTTTAACTTCTAAATACGTTGGGTTTTCCTTTATTCCCCCTGTATAACCTGAGATTACCGATTGAATGCCCGCAAGGCTATCGAAAGGTTGGATCATACACCAGAAACAACCACCTGCAAATACTGCTCTCTCCATCTTATTCACCTCTTCTTTCATTTATTCACTGACGGGTACAATCGATCCACCCCATTTTTTCTCGATCCACTTTTGCACTTGCGGCTCATGTAGGACATCCACCACTTTTTTCAAGTCTTTATTCTCTTTGTTGCTCGTTTTTGTCGCTACGATGTTTACATATGGCGAGTTCTTTTGCTCGATCATTAAAGAATCTTTTACTGGATTCAATCCTTTTTCATAAGCAAAATTAGAATTGATCGCGACAAGATCTCCTTCATTGTTTTCAAAAGCCGAGGTTAATAAGGTTGGATCGACACTATGATCAAAGACTAAGTTTTTTGGATTTTCTGTTATGTCTTCAAAAGTAGCTTTATCGATGGCTACTCCTGGCTTGATTTTTAAAAGTTTATTCTCAACAAAAATATTCAGCACACGTCCCCATTCTGAGGGAACGTTTGAGACGATTACTTTCGCACCAGAAGGTATTTCGCTAATTTTCTTTATTTTGTGTGAATAGATCCCCATTGGTTCTAAATGGATTGCTCCTATATTTGAAAAACGATAGTCGTTTTCTTTTTTTTGTAAATTAAAATAAGGGACTGTTGAAAAATAATTTGCATCTATATCCCCATTTTCTAACGCTTTATTCGGCAAAACATAGTCATCAAATTTTACAATTTCTAGTTCAATCCCCTTCTTTTTCAATTCGGGTTTGATATGTTCTAAAATTTCTGCATGAGGCGTAGGGGAGGCCCCAATTTTTATTTTATCTGCTTTTTCTGCGGAACCCGAACTACAAGCTGCTAAAAAAAAGAAACAACTAAATACCAATGCAACGAAACCAATTTTTTTCATACTGACACACTCCTATTAAATTTTGACAAAATAAAAAAATATCCGTCCCTTTACCTACCAGTCTACTGATAAATAAAGGGACGAATATTTTCGCGTTACCACCCTTATTCGTATTATCCTTTCAGATAATACCTCAACGGTACTTACATACCCGGCGAAGTAACGGTCGCTTTCCGTTCAATTTGCGTGAACAAACTGAATGCTCAGAGCTCATCTTCATTAACTTTCCACGATCCCTCTTTTCACCAGCCGAGGGTCTCTTTAATCGTTTCGTGATTAATTACTCTTCTCTTCAATGCATACGTATAGATTGGAATTATTCTAATACAAATCATTCCAAATTGCAATCAAAATATTATCAAATAAATAAATTATATACGCAAGTCCTTTTATTTGGACTTATGAAAGGCACTATTCGACCATAAACGGGTTATTGATAGTCCTACTCAATAACTTCTAATTCGTTTAAATTGATAAAGTCTACACCGTCTTCCGCTACAACCTGCTCAATTGCTTTTTCAATATCCAATTTATTCTGAAATTCTTTTTTATTGCTCTCTTTATTGATCATCTTTATCAGTATTTTTTCGGGAAAACTCAATTCTTTATATGACAATCGTCCTCTCATGTAGAAAATCTCTGCCTCCGGAAAAGTTTTAATAATTCCTTTACGAATTTCTACCATTTTTTCTTGGTCATTTTTTGAAGATAACCCGACTGGTACTACTGTGATTTCCATATCTTCTCTGCATTTTTCTTTCAACTTGTTTAAACGAAAAACTCTACCAGCGTATACACTGCCAAAATAGTATAATTTTTTTGAACCCGCGAAGTCTTCTGAAGGCACCCTCCCTTGTTCATAAACCGGATAGCCATGCTTTTGTGCAAATGCCTCCGCATATTTTTTAGAACTTCCTCTTTTCGTAGCATAAATAACAAGCTTTTCCATTTTTTTCATCTTCTCCTTCTTATTCATTGATTTCCAATCTCTCGACACCTTGGTACAATTTCATAAAAATATCAAAAAAGTTCGATAGCTCCTTATCAGAATACCCATTGAAAATGGTTGCCAAAGCATGGCTGTGCAATGTTTCAACCGAATGAAAATAGTGTTCCCCTTTCTTTGTTAAGACGAGAATCGTCTTTCGCTTATCCTCTTCACTTCGATTCATTGCGATCAATTCCTTTGCTTCTAATGCTATCGCTAATTTTTTGATATTTTGCCTTGAACAGCCTAGCAATTTTCCGCAACTTGTTAAATCAATAGCACTTTCAGACGATTGCCTTATCATAACTAAAACCATAAACTGCTTCATTGTCACAGACGGATCAATTTTATCGAAAGAGGTTTGCAGCCGATTTCCTAAAATGTATAGACTAGCGAAAATAGCGCGCTGCTGTTTATCTCTACTTGTTTGAAAGTCTTCAATTAACTGTTCGATATCCACTTTATTTTCTCCAGTCATTCAATATACGTAACTTGTTACCTATATTATAAATTTTTTTCTACTTTTTCGAAATAGGTCCTTAGTCGGATAATCTAATGTTCTAGTTGACATACTATGCGACTGTTAACCAAAGTGCCGAAATGGATTCTTTTTTTATGTTCTATTTTGCCTTAGCAAGTAAAATGAATCGATGAACTGATTCGTATACATGCAATTAAAGACACTAAAAGACCTGATCGCCATTAAAAAGCGATCAGGTCTTTGAAAAGTAAATAGATAAAAAACTTTCCATTTGTAAAGTAAAAACCGATTTGGCTTTTCATTTGTAAAGTTAAATGAAAAAATCCTTTCTCTCTTTGCTCAAATACACATTTGCTCCAGCAACCATACCAGCTAATATATCGCTAGCAGAGGACTCGCCTAGATTTTTTAATTCTTCAATTTTTACTTTCCAATTGCCATCGTTACCGACCAATCCATCGATTGCCGAATTGACGAAACTGCCAAATGTTCTTTTGCATGCATAATTTAGATAGGTATTCGATAGCGCTGTCGTCCATTTTTTTTGAACAAGAAAACTTCTTAGTAATAGATAGAAGTCGTTTGTAAAAATTGATACTACTTGATCAACCGCCATTAAACCAATTAAGAAACAATCGCCAGAAGGAAAAATGCCTTCTCCTCTCCCTAAATAATATAAAATCCCTTTTGCACGGTTTGTTGGACTTAAAGAAAGCAATTTTTGAAAAGCCGGAACCGTTCCTTCTCTTTCACCTTTAAATTCAGAGCCAAGGAGTAGCTCCTCTCGCTCTAATTGGAAAATTTTTTGCTTTAATTGTACTGAATTTACAGTCATTGGTTCTGGTGTTCCATGATAAAAAATTTTTTCTGAAATCATAACTTCAAAGAATGAATCAATTAAATATAATTGATCCTTCTGCCTTTCAAACTGACAATTTCGGATTTTTTTCGCACAGATTGCCTGGTAATCTAAATGATTCAGATGGATCCCGAAAGGAAGGACCCCTTTTTTATCATTTCCCACATAGAGCAACTGCTCCTTATTAGTCAACGTAAACCCATTTTCAAATTGGCGATCTACACTAAAGCTTTTCGAGGAATTGGTTGAAACAATATTTTCTACTTCTGCGCCAGCTGCTATTGCTCGATATATCATTTAATTCCCCCTTTTTAAAATTTGCCCCTCAATGTAAACGCTAACATTTTTGTGTTTATTTTTCAATCAAAAACCTTATTTATCTTTTATCCTTTTTTTAAGCTCCTACGGCCGAATCATTTTAAGCGTTACTATTTTTTAAACGATCATTTCTTAATTGAATATAATTGTGAACGAATTCGTAAGTTATTAATAAAAGACTATTTTTAACAGTTCTTTTATTGCTAAAATAGAGGAAGAAGGTATTTGGAGGAGGAAATTATGAGAGGAACAATTTCTAATGATTATCGAGTTTACCACTATGAATCACCTTTTTTAATGCAAGGCGAAAATGGACTTTCTTTAAGTCAGCTGCGAGCTCTTTTTATTACAACCTTGTTAAATAATTCTCGCGCAAAGTATACTTCTGAAAATTATGCGCTTGAAAAGGAACAAAGACATATTCGTATTTGGCGAAAGGATGGAAAGACTCTCACTGAGGGTGAAGTACTAAAAATTGATGCCATCATTCCTCGGATTTTTGAAACAAATTGAGACACTCAATTAATTGTCTCAATCCTCGCTCTACTCGTCTAAATGAGTATAAAAAAATAGAATAGCCAACCGCAACAATTGAAAAAGTAACTAAAAGGAGAGAAACAGAATTTCTCTCCTTTTTATATTCCATGCGATACTAACAATAGTTAGACCATCATTTTTGTAGGTCTCAAAATAATCTCATTAATAGCTACTTGCTCTGGTTGCTGCAAGGCATAAAGCAAGGCATCAGTGATGGCTTCAGGTGTTAGAATTTGATACTCATCCGTTGTTTGATCCAATTTTCTTCCCATGTCAGTAGCCACGTTTCCAGGAGAAATTGATGTAAATCGTATTTTGGTATCTGCTTCTTCTTGTCGAGCCCCTTCCATAATTTTTAATACTGCTGTTTTTGATGCTGCGTATGTGCTCATTGCTGGTCCAACTACATGTGCGCCAATTGAAACCATGGTGACAACATGACCTTTATCGACTTTTCTAAATTCAGGCAAAACCGCTGATAAACCATTCAAAACACCTAAAACATTTACTTCGATCACTTGCGTGTATTCTTTGCTAGGCATTTCTCGATTCAGCCCTATATTTAGCACACCCGCACTATTAAAGAAAACATCAATTTTCCCGTACTTTTCCTTCGTAAAAGCGACTAATTTCTTCATATCTTCGCTTTTCGTCACATCGACTTTAAAGTATTCCACAGCACCTCCTTCCGCTCTCAATTCTCCAGCTAAGCTACGTAAGTGCTCCTCATCGATATCAGCCAAGACCACTTTAGCGCCTAAAGAAGAAACTTTTTTTGCGGCATTTATTCCAATACCACCACCTGCTCCAGTAATGACGACCACTTCATTTTCTAAATTCATACTAAAACCTTCCTTTCGTTTAAATACGTCATCACCTTACCAGAGGAAGAATCCTTTTTTGCTAATCTTGCTCATCACTTTTTTACAAACTAAAAATACTTTTCCTTTTAGATTGAAGAGAATACATGGTCAAATTATTTTTATTTCCACTCATGTTATTTAAAATCAACTAATTTGATGTAAGAATCCATACTAAAACAACGCATTATTGGCAAATCGTTATTTATTTTTCAATTGATTTTATCTAATATATTCTTACTGCTTTACAATCAATTTTGTTTTAGTGATTCCAAAAAAATACTTCTTAGCCCTATTTCAGTCACGATATAAGCGGTACCCTCTTTTGAAATCTCACAGATTTTTTGATCACAAAAAAAGTACGCAGAGAGTACTTACTCCGCATACTTGACTGTCTTTTATTCAGTGTTGTTTGAACATTACCTTTTTTGAAGCGCTATTCTTTTTGAGTCGTGATTGGCTGCTTTAAATAGTAATAGTTTTCTAGTTTTATTGACTACATGTCTCTTTCCAAATACATCATAGTTTCCTTCACGTATCACAGACAAAATCTCTCTATAAAGATAAATTGCTGTCAGTAGAGGAATTCTGCATTCTTCATCAATTTCAGCGATCATTTCCAATCCCTTTTTATAACTTTCCTCTGCACGATGCGCTTCAAACTCCCATAAGTCAATAAATGCTTGACTCCTATGATGTGTTCTAATCGCTTTTTCCGTCACACCATATTGATCCATCAGCTCTTTTGGAAGGTAGATTCTACCTTCATTCAAGTCTTCGCCTATGTCACGCAAGATGTTCGTAATCTGCATTGCCCGACCTAAATCCTTGGCTTCTTCTATAATACTTTGCCAATTTGCAGAGAGAATGGGCAACAACATTAATCCAACAGATCCTGCAACATAATAACTATATTCCTCTAATTCTTTTTGCGTCTGAGGTTGTTCAAAATGAGCATCTCGACGTTGCCCCTCCAACATATCATAGAAGAACTTGATGTCTAAAGGATAATGATCAAAAACCACTGCTAATGCTCGCCACATCGGATCTTCTGGACAATTTTCCTTTTGAAACTCATCCAATTGGTCACGCATTCCTCTTAATTTCTCAGGTTTTTTTTCCACATCAATGATATCATCCGCCCTTCGACAAAAAGCATAGATCGCATAGACACTCATCGCTTTTTGTTCCGGTAATTGAGAAAAGGCCGCATAGAAGCTTTTTGAATGATGTTTGATGATCTTTTTACAGTAATCAAAATCGTCTTGATAATGAACAAAATCGTTAGAAAGCTTATTGGTCATCGCGAATCAGCTCCTCTACAGCCAACTTAGCACTTTGCATGACAATTGGAACTCCCGCTCCTGGATGCGTGCTGCTCCCGCAGAAATAGAGATTGTCAGCATAATCAAATTTATTATGTGGCCGATAATAATTACTTTGCTTCAACGTCGGTTTTAACCCGAAAGTTGCTCCTCGATAGGCATTGAAGTTTTCACTAAAATCTCTTGGTGTGTAGTGTTCTTCAAAAACGATATGCTCTTCAATATCAGTGAATACTGTTTCTTGCTTGATTTTCTGCAGCACATGGTCGCGGTATTTTTGAATGGTCTCTTCATTCCAATCAGAGAATTTTGATAATTCTGGTACAGGCACTAACGCATATAATGCTTCGTGCCCCTCTTTTGCCATGTCAGGATCTAAGAATGATGGCACGTATAAATAATACGAGGGGTCATCTGGAAGTATACCTTGATCGAAAATATCTGTAATATTCTTTTCAAAATCCTTTGCGAAGTGAATCGAATGCAACGCCTCTACTTCATATTTTTTGTCTAAACCTAGATAGAGCAAAAAACAAGAACATGAATAGTCCATTTTATCAATTTTCTTATCCGTATATTTCCCACGATCTTTTTCGTTTGGCACTAAATGTTTCATGGCATAAGGAAAGTCCGCTCCGCACACCACTGCATCAGCCAAAACATTCTTTCCGTCAACTTTTATTCCTACGGCTTCCTTATTCTCAATCAGTATTTCCTGCACCTCCGTATTACAGAAAACTTCCCCACCTAATTCGATAAATAATCGCTCTAGACCTTGTGCTAAGGTGTACATTCCACCTTTCATAAAATGAATGCCATAAAGCAGCTCGATCATGGGAATGATCGTATACAATGACGGGCCCTGATAAGGAGAAATGCCAATGTAAAGTGTTTGAAACGCCAATGATTTACGAAGGCGATCATCTTTAACAAATTTTGAGATAGAACTGTACGCATCACCAAAAGTCTTCAACTTTAGTCCATTCAACAATGATTTTGGATTGTAAAAATCCCAAAAAGATCGAAATGAGCGCATAATGAATGCTTCTTTTGCAACTAAGTAACGCTTATAAATATCTGCTAGAAATGCGAAATAGCCTTGAGCATCTTCCTCAGATATTCCTTCTAATGTTTTCGTTAGTTCGACCAAATCGGATGAAAAGATCAAGGGATCATCGTCAGAAAAATACAATTTCAACATCGGATCAATCTTCTCCATCGGAATATAGTCATCGGGATTCTTCCCACAAAACTCAAAGACTTCTTTATAAATATCCGGCATCATGACAATCGTCGGTCCTACATCAAAAGTAAAGCCTTCTTTTTTTATCTGGTTCATTTTGCCGCCTACTTGACTAGCCTTTTCATAGAGTTGAACAGCATAACCTAGTTTTTGTAATCTTACTGCTGCAGTAAGCCCTGCGACTCCTGCACCTATTACTATTACCTTCTTCATAGTCACTCTCCTCATACTATAATTCTATTATTTATCAGTTGATAAGTAAAAAAATAAGTCTGCGAGCCTGCAATCGTTGCTTTTTAGGATAAAAAAAATAGTGATCAAGGAATTAATTTTTGATCACTATTTCTCTGCTCTATTTCTCATTATTTCAAATTTAAAAATTAATAATTGTAAATCATTTTAGTTTTCTTTTTTTAATAGAGTTAAGAACTGTTCCCCATAATTATCAAGCTTACTTTTTCCCACACCTTTTATTTGTAAAAATTCTATAGATGTTTGAGGCTGTTTCTCAGCTAATTCTGTCAACGTCTTATCTGAAAAAATGACGTAAGGCGGCAAATTCTTTTCTTGTGCAATCTGAGAACGTAGGCTTCGCATTTTTTCAAATAGTTCATCATCTGCTACTAACTGTTTCACCGGCGCTTGCTTCCGATAGACTTCTTGTTTGCCCATTAAAACTAAAATGCCTTGCTCAGATACAGACAATAAAGGGTATTGCCCTTCAGAAGGAACTAAATAATGTTCAGCTATCAGGTAGTCGATCAAATTAGCAATTTCCTTCTGAGAGTAGTCTTTCATCAATCCATACGTTGGTAATTTTTCAAAATTCCATTGCTTTATCTTTTGATCATTAGATCCGGCTAATACTTTTGCTACTAATGCCTTTCCAAATTTTTCGCCCATACGTTTAACACAAGACAGTACCTTTTGTGTGTCAGTCGTAATATTCACCTGCTCCCGGTCATCTAAACAATTGCTGCATTTCCCGCAATCCGCCTGATCTTCGCCAAAATAATTCAGAATGTAACGCTGCAAACACATTTGTGTATGGGCATATTGGTTCATTTCCCTTAACTTTGTATATTCATTTTGCTGATAGGCTAATTCAGATTGAGACTGCTCCACGAAAAATTTTTGAATTTGAATATCTTTGGGCGAGTAAAACAAAACAGCCTCACTTGGTAATCCATCTCTTCCAGCACGTCCAGCCTCTTGGTAATAAGATTCTAAATTACCAGGAATCTGTGCATGTATCACAAAGCGGACATTGCTTTTGTTGATTCCCATACCGAAAGCGTTCGTAGCAACCATTACTTCAGTCCGATCAAATAGAAAGTCTTCTTGGTTTTGTAGCCGTTCCGTGTCTTTTAATCCGCCATGATACATACCAACTGAGAATTGATGGTGCTTCAATAGATGATACAATCGCTCAACTTCCTTACGCGTGGAAGCATAGATGATTCCAGATTGTCCATGGTTTAGTTTCAGATATTCCAACAAATAAAGATCCTTTTGATCCTTTACAACTTGAAAAGCTAAATTTTCGCGAGCAAAACCCGTCTTGATTTCATTTTCTTTTGAAATATGTAATAAGTTAGAAATATCCTCAGCTACTTGAGGGGTCGCAGTGGCTGTTAAAGCTATAACCGTTGGCTGTTGATTAAAATTTTGAATCGTTTCTGCCAGTTTCAAATAGCTAGGGCGAAAATCGTGTCCCCACTGAGAAATACAGTGTGCTTCGTCAACGGCTAAAAGCTCAATCGGTACGTATCTCAATAACTCACGAAAATCTGAGGACTCTAACCGCTCTGGTGCGACATACAATAATTTTATTTCCCCACGCGCAGCTCGTCTTACGCGATCATTCATCTCTACATTAGATAACGTACTATTGATAAATGCTGCCGGAATTCCTAATTCATTCAAACTGTCAACTTGATCTTTCATCAAGGAAATTAACGGAGAAATAACTAAGGTTAAACCTTCTAAAACTAGCGCGGGCAATTGATAACAAACAGACTTTCCTCCGCCAGTTGGCATGATCCCTAAGACATTTTTCTTTTGTAGAACTCGTTGGATAATGTCCTCCTGTCCGTTTCGAAATTGCGTAAAACCAAATTTTTCTGCTAATAAGTGTTTCATTTGTTCCATAGTGAGACTCCTTCTTACAACTGCTATTAATTATACTAAACTTTTCTATTTTCAATGATAAGTATTGAAAAACTTTAGCTCTTACATATTGAATCTTAAAGAACATGGATTATCTATGTTCTCTATTGCATTTTAAAAAAATAAGGCGAAGGACTTTCTTATCCAACGCCTTATGAACTATTCGCAATATGAAAGAATTGCTCTTTATTTTTTCTTAGGTTCATCCTCGTCCATTTTCAGAACAGCCATGAACGCTTCTTATCTTATTCCTTGATTCACAAAGGCTCAAGAATTCCTCAAGAGGTTTAATAATACCTAGACAAATATACTTCATCAGGGAACAAATATCAAATTCAAGCTCTAACGATATTGGTGATTACTCATACAGTTTTTAGCTTTGGGCGGCGATATGACGAACAATCAAATTTAATAAATTGTTCCCCTTCACAACTAGAACATATGTTTGTACGATGTGAATATCTTATTCTAGGGGTGATCGTATGAAATCGTTAAATGGTATTGTAAGTAGCGTAAAAATTCTTAAGTATTCGGAACGTCCCCTCGTCTATTTTAAGCTTGATGATAGCAGCTGCTTGATTGCTGGCCACTCGTTGAATTTTCTTGCAGATGTAGAGGATGGAATGCGGATCGCTGTTGCTGGCGAGTACAATAGTAGGAAACAGTTTGTGGTGAAGAAGTATGCAGTTATTGGGAAAACGAAGATCATGATGGAGTTTGAAATGATGAGAATATAAATACCCACTCTCTAGTAGGATAAAGAGTGGGCAAAAGAAAGCGAGAGTGGACTACTCTCTAATTAATAGTTTAGCACTTTTAGGTTTCAGTGCAATAAAAAAAACAGGCACCTATCGCCAGGGTGCCCGCCCTCCCTAAAAGGGAGTAGAAATGGATAGCTTCTGATTGTCAGTTTAGCATAAAACGGTTTCAACAACAAGAATTATACAATGTAAATAGATCTTTGATCGGTTTAAAAAATATGCTAGAATTTGATTCGGATAGAGTCCAGCGGAAGAAGGTAGAACATGAAGGCCAGTGAATTGCTAAAGAGACTAACGGAAAATCCTTTTCATGAAGAATACAAAGGGATATATACACAAGTGGGCAGCACCCTTGTGCCTTTGACTACTGCTAAACCTGATGATGAAGGAAACTTAGTATTTTTTCATCTGAACAAAAAATCACCTATGAGTATAAAAACTTTCTTCTCAATTTTATTAATCCACAAAAATAGAAACGTTTTCTATTGGAGTAATCAAAAAATTTCTATTTATAGTTACCGAATAAATCGTGGGAAAATCATCGTATAAAAAAGAGCACCCGATTACTCGAATGCTCCTTGCAGAAAATAAAGATTTTCTTGGATTGATATTATTATACAGTGTAACGCTTACATGTGCAATAGAAAAAAGACCTTAGCTCTCGCTAGGGTCTTTTTTTGCTATAATAGTTTTGATTTAGAAAGGAGAAACTATTAATGTCAATACATTTATCTACGCCATTTTGCCCTCGATGTTCGCGCGAAAATAAAATTTCACTTTTATCTGGAGATGCATTTGATTCAGTCACACTCGATATGAAATGTACAAACGGGCACAAATTAGAAATGTACCTGTCAATCCCGAAGTTCGCTTTACTATTTGAAAACGGTTTGTCTGCTTTCAATGACAGTTATTACTTTGAAGCGTTTACTTGCTTTTACTCGGCGTTAGAGTCTTTTAGAGAAGAATTCGTAGCGGTACATTCCTATTTTGAATTAAATAAATCCATAGAAGAATCAGTTAAATTCGCACATTCTCTCGCCTATTCTGAGAGAATCATCGGGGCTTTTAACTTAGCTTATTACTCCTACTTTAATGAGATTGTACCTAAAAGCGGCGCTAAGTATCTATCTACAAACGATGTCACTCTACGGAATGGTATCTTTCACGCTGGAAAAATTCCAACATCAGCTGAAGTTTTTAAAATAGGGGAAAGGATATATATGTTCATTTCCCTTACTTATTTAACCTATGTCATCAAGTCAGAAAGGGCAGTTTTTCCTATGCCACGAATAGCCCGCTTTGAGGCGCAGAAACAGAACCAATGGGCACAAAGTGTTACGAGTTCAGAAGAAGAGTATCGATCAATCTACGGGTTAGGTCATCCAAAATATGGAATATATAATATGATAACGGGTATTCCCTTAAACACACATTGGAACAATGAAGTGGCTGAAAGTGACATTCCCAACTTTAACGACGCTCTAAAACAAAATAGAAAGTACACGAAGGATACTTTTTTTATACACAAAGATCATACCGATCTCTAATTTTGTCATACTCAATATCAATTTCTTCAAGTTTTGCAGGGTGTACTTGAATACTATGTCCAGAGCTCCAAAAAACAATTTCTTTATTTTCATCTAATTTTTGTAGCATTTCAATAAACTCTTTTACTGTAAAATCTTCCATAAAATCACCTCAATTGGATGGTTATTTAGTAATCCAATTATAGCACGTATTTCGTGAGGAATCATGAGCTCATCTGTATCAAATTTTAATATTTAGCGTACCTTCTCTAAAAGAGAATATATTTTCTACGTACCCCGCAGGACTCGAACCTACGACCTGACGGTGTCATTTTCATTTATAAATGAAAAATTTTAATCGGAATATGGCAACTCTCTACATTCGAAGAGATTTTTTATATTCCAAAATATGGTGTGTTTCGTCTTTACTAAGATTATCAAATTCATGGGCAAATCCTATGCACGAGTATAATTGCGGATAACGAGACAGTCTTTTTTCAATATCAGGCATACCAACAAGAACCAATGCTAAGTCATTCTTGTCATAAATATCTCTCAATTGTTCTAAGTGTTGTAATTTTAAACTATCAATTTCATCGACAATAATAAGATCAATTCCTTCTTAAGAATTTGAAGCATAGGTTTCTTTTGATTGATTTTCTGAACACTCCATATAGACATCTTATAAGTTACTATACTTTAATAGATTTTATTAACAATTAGGATAGTGGACTTTCTAACAAGGTTATTATCTTTTTATTTAAGTCGAGCTGCGCATATCCCCCTAGAGGAAGCGTCCATTTTGGTTCTGTATGTCCAAAATTACAATTATATAAAATAGGTAATCTTTCCAGATTAAATTCTTTCATAATCTTTTTGATTGAAGTTTGATACTCTTTGAAATATCGGTTATCTTGTGGTTTTCCGACTAAAATCCCATTTAATAAGGATAAGTTCCCCATTACTCCCATTGTGCGCAATTCTCGCTCAACAAATTCAGGTGCGGGATATTCTTCTGAAGTTTCAAGTAATAAAAGGCCATCTTTAAACAAGTCTCTAGAAGGATATAAGTCTGTTCCTCTTAACATTGCCAACACTTCAAGGCAACCACCAAGCAATTGTCCTTTGATTGTTCCAGATCCTTGTAAAACAATTGGGCCTATATCTTGATAAGACGCCCTTTGTTTTTCTTTATTCTCAAAATCCCAAGGGATTACATCACTTGTCCATTTTGTGCGCCATGGATAAGTGTAGGTAGAGTATTCTTTCATTAGAACATCTTCAAAACAAGTTCTTGTAAAATTAAAAATGCCACCATTTTCGGCAAAATCAACTAGGACACATGGACCGTAAAATGAAACTACTCCTGCTAACTGAAACATCTGATGGATACTTGTTGAATCCGAATAGCCAATAAATACTTTAGGATTGTTTTTTATAATATTTAAATCTAAATATTCAAAGATACGATAACTATCTAACCCACCTATTATTGATATAATTCCTTTGATTTCAGGATTGAGCAAAGCATCATGTAAATCTTGCGCTCTAGCCTCTGGATGAGAATAGATGAAATCCGATCCCTGCAAAGAATGAGTCAATTCAACTACATTAAATCCCAAATCCGTTAATTGTTTTTTTCCTTGATTATAGCGCCATAGTATATTACTATCTCCACCTAAACCGCTAGATAATGAAATCGTTGCAATGGTATCTCCTGATTGCAATCTTTTGGGCTTCTTCATAGATCTCAGTCCTCCTTATTACTTTTAATGAATTACCTTTTTTAAAGGTTTACACTATATCATAGATTTGTAAATAATTACCTGTGAAAGATAGTAAATACCCACTCGGAAATTTTTTTTAGCAATTCACAGATTGTGCCATATAATTAGGAAAAAAATTGTCATTTAAAAATAAAAGTGACAGGTTATGAGCCGTCTGCTCTAACCAACTGAGCTAAGGGTACCATTAAAAAACAACTATTATTTTTTAAACGTGTTACAATACAGAAATAGAACGCCAGATCTTCCCCACAGTCTACTTACTCTAGTAGCTGCATCTGACGTTCTTTTTCTATGGGCATTTATTTCCCATTGCTTCAAATTTACAAAGAAATTGCTTTATTTGCAAATGATACACTCACAAAAATATAAGATACACTAAAAAAACAACCAGCCTGCACATGACTGGTTGCTATCAGAATGAAACTTAGTTATGAAAGAAGTAAGGTTTGACGAAAACCTCACCTATATTTATACCTTTATAACTTCCTTTTTGCAAGCGGATTCTTCTTATTTTCTAACTTATTGATATAAAAACTAACGCCCTTGCTTGCTTAGATATTTATTATTTTTAACCTTTAATGTATATGATTTGCTTTAACTTTTGGACTACTACTATAATATGCTTAGAAATAAAAGGAGGGCTTTATTATGACAGACAAAGGTTTTACGGACAAAGCTAAAGGTAAAGCGAAAGAAACCACTGGAAAAGTAACTGGTGACAACAAAAAGAAAGCTGAAGGCCTACTTGATCAAGCTGTTGGGAAAGTAAAAGAAGTAGCGGCAGACGCAAAAGAAAAAGTTGAAGATATCACGGATGACGTTAAGAAAAAATTAGACAAATAATAGAATCTACAAAAGTAATTAGAATAACATATACCCTCTACAACCAACTAAGGCTGCAGAGGGTGTTTTCCTTTAATTAATATCGTGATACCAACGAGTTTCATAGAAATCTTGGAACCCGCCAGCTGTGTTACCCTTTGGATCGTTCGTTGCACGCGTCATAATAATTACTGATTTGCCACTAAACTGTTTCGTATCAAAGTTCACATCGTAGCCTGTACTTCCTGTGGTACGATAGGTTCCGTTAACATCTGGTCTTGCTACTCCAGGTGCTTTTTGGCGTGCTAATTCTTTGCCAGTGGTCCGATCAATAATAAATACATATTGATACTTGTAATTAGCGATATGCCAACCACGAGCCTTCAAGGTGTTTCCGATTCTCCCCCATTGATCAACATGAGCATGGTTGCCTTTGCCATCATTCATTACGGAATATCCTGATCCTGCGGTAGTTGGGTCTACGGGTTTGCTTGGAGTCGGTGCAGGCTTGTTCTCGTTTGATTCAAACCCATACTTCACATCATGCGCAAATTGCGCTTGAGACACACCCTGACTTGCTAAATAGCCATACGGGTCCGTATGATCGCCCCACCAATTCGTAGAAATGTGTTGGTGACTGATGACCCCTTTGCCGCCTACTGGACTGTCTACAGTAAGAGGAATATTAAACCGTTTCGCACTGTCACGAATTAATTCAATATAAACCTTATAATTTTGTTTAAATAGTGCAGGATTTGGCGTCGCTTGTAATTCAATTTGTACTGGTGAATTTGCATTGGCATAAGAACCACCTCCGTACTGCACATAACCTGGTTCACCTACTTGGTAAACAATTCCATCACCAACGATATAAGCAGTGTAGGCATTTGCCCAATTTCGTTTCATGAAGGTCGCTTCGTTACGACCTGTTGCATTTGGATTTGCAGTATCATGCGCCACAATATAATTTGGATTCGCTCGAATTGAACTCCCCTCACCAGGACCTAAATTAAATTCGTTGTTAACCGTGTACGCAAGCCCATGAATCGGCAATAAAAAAAGAGCCATCACCAGGCTCAATAAAGTAATTTTCTTTTTCATTCTAGTCCTCCTACTATTCTTTTTCATCATCGGGAAACATCTTGTATGTCCGGTTGGACACTCCTAAAACTGTTCCCAGAAAAGCGCCTAATCCAGTAATGATAATTACTACAACATCGGTATATTCCCAGTTGACTGCCTTTCCTACTAAGCCAACAAAAGTGGCAAATGCGGGTATGACAATCAATGCAATCCATTTAAGAATTTCAAACGTCTTATTTTGCATGCGATTCACCTCCTATAACTTAGTTAAGAAATAGCCTAATATAGTAATGCCTAAACCGATCATGTAACCCCATGACCATTTATTGTTTGCCTTCATTTCCTTTATGTCTTCTGCATTGTTAATCGCTAAGGCATGCGCTTTGTCGGCAACATCTTTTGCGCTGTCCGCTTTCTCTCTCAATGTTTCGTAGTTATCTAATTTTGTTTCAATACGAACCAATCGTTCTACGACATCCTGTAAGGCATCTTCTTTCATAACTCACCAACTTTTCTAAAAATAAAAAGCACACTCGAAAGTGTGCTCGATCTAATCGCCTAACCGTTCCATGGTAAAGAAATCCATATTGATAAATTGTAAAGCATTCGTTGTGTTATTCGAGTCCGATGCACACCAGAATTTATCTCCAACTTTACATTGTCGTATCTGTTGTCCAAATTGACGGTTTCTGTTTTGAATGGTACCACCGCATGGGAACATATCTAACTTTATTTCCGAACCACTAATTACATCCTTATGCACCAAACTTACATAATGCCAAAGAGTAACAGTTGTACGAAATTGTCGCTTGCAGACACCACTAATCAAATATTGGCCAGATTTAATAACTACGACTTCCCCATCTGAATTGACTGTAAAATAAGGCTGTTCATCCTGAAATGTTCCAGCTCGATAAGTGTCCGAAATACCAAAATTGCCAAAACTAACGTTTGATGGATCAGTAACTTGTCTGTTTTCGCCTAAAACAATTTGTTTACCACGTTTTAATAGTTGTTTTGTCTCCCACCCAGCTAACAATTTAGGATTAACTATTCTATCTGCAGTTTCCCCTTCGTCTATTTCTTCCTCAGTTGCCATACGAGCATCTATGTGCTGCTTCACACCCATTGGTGTCACGAATTTATTTGGTGCAATTCCTTGCTCTGCGTCTGTCTGATTAGCCGTAGTATAGTTGTCTACATTACTTAGCCCAACTTGTGCTTTAGTAACACCATGTGGATTATTTTTATTTGATGAATGAGAAGTAAACTCAGTTTTACTGGCCTGCTCCACATTTGCTACATTGCCTAAGCCAACCTGAGCCTTTGTTACCTTGTGAGGATTAGTCGTATTTTTATCATGTTCGTCTAGTCCAATATCCAAATGATTCATTCTTTCGGCAGTGACTACAGCACCAGCTTGAATATTTTCTTCTTCAGTTTTATTATCATCGTAAGGTACCCAATTTTGCTGTTCGTAGGACATTTACTCACCTTCTTTTGTAACTTTTTGTTTATTATTTTGTATTTGTTCCAAAGCTACTTTTAATGTAGCGTTTTCCAGTTCTACTTGAGACAGTTTTTTTAATAATTGATCAATGACGCTTTCCGCATTTACTTCAAAACTACTATCATTCATTTAATTCACCTTCTCATAATTTAATATTTGATTAGAGTTTCTCTCTGTCATGTCAGTCATACTTATTGGATATTGAAGTAATTTTGGAGCTTTATCGTTATTGCTAGACAAAGTTTCCAAATAGAATTCTTCGTATCCTTTTCTATAAGCAACTATTTGCCAACTAAATTTTATGTTGGGTTTGTCAGACTTGACCATAAAACGATCATGTTCCAAATAACATGCATGAACATTTGCATTTTCATATGGGGATACAAAAACATGATAGTTTTTTGAATCCGTATTGATAGTTTCCAAGAAAATATTTTCGATATCTACCTCTGCGTAACCATCATCGTTAGTGATAGCCTTGCCATATGTCGCAAATAAGTATTCTGGAGTTTCATAAGCATATAGTAATCGCTCACCATAATTCTCAGTCCTTACAATAGAACTTTTTGTGCCATACACATAAAAAGATTTATCTACTGAAGCATCGCTCGTGATTCTACAAGATGTTCCTCTCAACTGAATTGAGTTATTTGTCATAAAATTCATAATGCCTTCAGTATTTATAGAAAATCCAGTATTCGTTAAGTAGAGATATTTGTTACCTCCTATATCTGCTCTGAAAGCATTACTGCGTAAATACAAATTTCTATACGTCCCACTGTCATTCGCACTATAAGAAAAACCTGTTCTTTCCACACTGAAACTTAAAGTATTCCCTTTTGACGAATAAAGACTTAGTCTATCTAAGTCAAAGTTTAATTGCATCGTGCTAGTTGAACCATATGCAGTGATAAAATTTCTACCTAGTTTATTACTTTTTAAATTGAAGGTTCCACCATCTTCTACTGTGAAGTACATCACACCTTCATTTTGATTTCTGATCGCACTATATATTTCAAATACCTTTTTCCCATCAGAGTTTCTGTTCCACCGAATTGCTCCATTATCTAAGGTCATATTGTAATCTATCCCTGTAGATGTGATTTTAGAACCTGATATAGTTGCTCCTTTAATCGTTATAGCACTAAGTATCCCTGTGGATATTGACGAAGCATCAAGATTAATGACTCGTATTTTAGAAGCATCTAGGGTTCCGACGCTAATAGTTCCGGCATCAACTGATCCAATCATTGCTGAAGTGATTATGGCTTTGTCAATCTTCGTCTCGTTCGTTAACCATAACTTAGCGCCCTTAATTTTCAGCCATTCTTTGCCGTCCATTTCTGTACTGAGATTAATGGTCTTGACGATTTCGTCCTTAGGAGTACTATCTTCAATTTGCTTCTTAATACTTTCTTCGAGAGCTGTAGAAGTTGTCATTACCCACTCAAAGACTCCTGGAGAAGTCTGCTTGTAAACCCAAATTTCATCATCGGGCCCATTCTTTTTAAACCAAATGTCGCCTTCCTTGGGATTTTGAGGCTCTTCTGTACCTTCATACACATTATTTTTACCCACTGCATCAATTCTATAATCCATATCATCAAGTTTCTGTTGGAGCGGACCTTTGAAAGATGACACATTGGATGAATAAGCTTTCGAATCTGCGCTTATCACGGAACTAAAACCACCATCGAACGTCATTGAATAATTCAAAACAGGAGACTTGAAATTTTTTCCTTCTCTATCTGTCAGGGTGACCCAATCGCCTACCTCAATAGCGGGGTTCCCTCTCCATTTCACATTAATTGGGAAAAAATTGATGTATCTTATTTTCTGGAAAATATCATCCAATAAAGTTTGGGTCATGACATTATTTTCAAGAGAAATCTGCGCACCGTTTTTTGATCCAGACTGCAGAATTGTCGTTTCGTTACTTGATCCTTCTGTCGGATTTACAACTTTACAAGACAATCCTCTTGGCTGATAAAGTAACTCGTTTTTAGTAAGACCTTTCAAAAAATATTCGTTAGGATCTATTTTGAAGTTCGGATCTGATAGTGTTCGAATAGCTAGCTTACCTTCTCTATCAAAACAAGCAAAACCACCTTCAAATTGCCCGATTAATCCTATTGCCTGTCTAAACGTGTATCCTGTCGGATTATTAATGGAGTAATTACTCAAATGATTAAATGATATTGGATCGATAACGGCTCCACTTTTATTTGCTATCTCTAATGCTACGTCGCTTAGTTTTGCAGGAAAGTTCAGGTTAGATTCGTATGTTGACTCCATGAAGATAAAGCCATCTCTTGCTTCAACTGTAGTAGTTTTCTCGTTTCTGTCTGGATCAACTCGACCTGAAACGTAGAACGTCCCTAGCGGTACAAACTCATATCTATCAGCAACATAGCTGACTAACCTGGCTCTTCCAACGCGTGCTCTATTTACCTTCGAAACATTATTTATATTAGAAGGTAGCCCCGTTCCTCGTATTTTAAACCCGATTTCAACTTTAATTTCATCGAGTTCCTTAAAATTCTCAATGATTTCCGAGAAAACAATCTTTAGTGTCGCAGATTGTGTGGAACCAATCTGGAACCTTTCCCCTCCTAAAGCCCCCATTGAATAATCAATCTTCTTGATACTATCTTTAAAGTAAATTGTTTTGTTATTAATAATTACACGAGTGAAAACTTCACGTTCTTTGTCTTTGCAGGCTTCAAAAAACTCACTTGTTACTGTCAGCATTCTTCTCACCTACTTTTCTATTAACGACACGGACAAACCCTGCCACATCATTTTTGAAAATTTTGCGTTCCAAGAATAAACTGGGACTGTTCTATCACCACAATAAAATGTTTTCGTAATTAACCCTGCTTCCTTGGGATCTAAATACCTAACTGTGAAGAAAGCTGCATCAAACAAACGTAAAATTAAAGAGACCTCTGAAGTATCCAAAGGTCCCCACTTTACGTCCAATTTAGTTTTGCTCCCTAAAATATCTCTAACCATCTCTCCATTCGCATTTCGGCCACTAGAGCCACTATCTAAGGTTTGGATACTAACACTAAGTTCTTTTGGTGTAGCCACCTTTGATCCCGAAATTATAAAATCCATATTTCTCCCCCTTATAAGTTTAGCTCTACAGTGCCTATTTGTTCATGGTACTGATTGATACCTTTAACGGCCACTTGCCCAAAACGAGTAGAATCTATTTCAAGAATCACTTCTATTGGTTGGTCGCCACCGGTTGAATTTATGTTCCCTAAAGCTTGAATGATCGCGTTAGCTATGGATTCACCTAAATTGGATAACAAGTTATTAGATAGTCCTTCCATCCCATTTCCCGAAACAGACATTCTTGATGTTCCTTTTTTACCCGAGTTCCCGCCTGAATAATTTTCAGAAGAATCTCTAAACACATCTGGCATAGATAAATCAGGGATACTCTCATACCCCATAAAATCAAGTGCTTCATTAATTCTTTGAATTGCAAGTTGCGGTTTAGTAACGGGTACGACCCATTCAGTATCGTCGCCTTCAGCCATTTTGTACCATCCAAAATTATCGACGCGCCCACCATTAGCAAAGCCTTTTTTCTTCCTGCTATTTTCTCGATCTAATCTAAATAATTCAGATATTCGATCACTAACTACGCGATAAGCACTAGATTTTATTTTTTTAGCAGCACCCATCGCCATCGAGGCTCCCGGTTCTGGAATACCTGAAATATCAACAAACTTTTCAAATGCGCTGTCTAGTAACGAACTAGGACTTATTGACCCGAAGAAATCTTTCACACTATCAATTAATCCACCCTTATAATGAGGAATGTTACTCATAAAGTTACTAGTATCTCTACCATTTAATACTTGTGTCCCTTTAGGAAGATTGACCATGTAGTCTTTTTGATTTGGAAACATACCCATTTGTCCATTCGGCAATTTATACATTTCACGCCAATTGCTGCCGCTTCCATCGTTTACCATAGCTAATCCGCCAGGATGTGAATTGGTGCCTGTTGCATAACTAAAGTATGGAACTTGCCAAGATGATAGTCGCCATCCAGCACCCAAGCTACTCATCACCCAGTTAACTCCTGAGATAATGCCGTTAACACCTTTACCGATACCAGAGGCTAATCCATTCGCAATATTATTCATCGCTTGTTTAATAGACTGTAAACCATCAGATAAGCCTTTTGCGATATTTCCAGGTAAATCTTTTGCCCATCCGCCAATCTTTCCAAATACTTCAGAGGCAGTATCCTTAACCCCATGTAATGATTTTCCAAGATTATCTTTCATAGATGAAAATGCCGTTTCAGCTTTACTTCTAGCCGTTTCTGCACCAGATCGAACTTTTTCTGAAATGTCAGACCATTTTGATTGTGCTGAAGATCTTATATCATCAAATTTACTTTTTGTTCCATCTGCGAGATTTCTGAACTTCTCTTCTGCCCAATCTTTTGCCTGTCCTGCCTTATCACGAACAGTGTTAGCTGTGTTGGTAAATTTATCTCTAGCAGCATTATAAATATCATTGGCTTTTGAAGTAACTGCATTCTTTGCAGCTTCCCATTTTTCTGATGTCCAATTCTTTACGTTATCCCAAGCCGTTGAGGTTGCATTTTTTATTGCATCCCATTTTTCGCCGATCCAATCTTTTAATTGTCCAGCTTTCTCTTTGATAACGTCCCAATTCTTATAAAGTAGTACTCCAGCCGCAATTAAAGTGCCAATGACTATTACTACAATCCCAATTGGACTAGTAAGAAAAGCAATAGCTGCCCCTAAAGCTCCAGTAACTCCCGTGGCAATAACCGCAACTGTGTTCCAAATTGCTAGCGCTGCATTTACCAGTCCTAATGCTGTAGCAAATGATCCGATAACTATTACAAAGTTTGAAAAACCTTCTTGGTGTTCTGATATCCAATTACCAATGTTTGAAAGAGTATCCCCTAGCTTTTTCAAGACATCTACTATGACACCTCCGGTCCATTCAGCTAGTGGTTTTAATATAGAGTTCCACAAGAAATCAAAAGCCGGTTTACAACCATTTATAATACCATTTACGAGATCAATCGCTCCCGCCAACGCATCAAAGAATGCTGGAATCAGCTTTTCTATTGTAAAGCCTGCTAATGGCAATAGAACATTTTTATAAAACCATTCCAGACCAGCACCGATATTCTTGGTTAACGGCTGTATTGATTTCAACAATCCATCTATTGACTGTAACAAAGGGGTGAAATCGAGCTTTTTAGCCCATTCAGCTGTTGCTTTCGTAATATTATTAATATTTACTAGTAAACCTTCAAAAATACCTAAAATACGTCTAAATATCGATTCACCGATGTTTCCAGTTTGCCACGCAATTGAAAGACGATCGGCCAAATTGATAATAGTATTGTTGATGTTTGTAAATATTTCAAGAATATTTGCTGCTATACGTTCGCCCACTCCGTCATTCCAAGCGTTTCTAAATGATACTGCAATTTGATGGAGCAACTCTAATATAGAGTTGAACATATCGAAAATCGATTGGATTAATGCTGTTCCTCGACCATTGTCTTCCCAAGCTCTCTTAAAGGCACCTGCAATATCCCCAATAATACTTAGTACGTCGGCCAAGAGGATTAGAAGATTCTCAACAAACCTTTGACCGGTTCCATTGGTCCAAACTTCCATGAACGATTCACCTATCGCTTGAATCAATCCGACAACTTCTCTAAGAGCGTATTTCCAGGCGTCAATGACTTTTTGACCTTGTGCATCCCAGGCTTTTTTTATAGGGTCAAAAAGTTGAGACATAATATCTTTAAATTTTTTGGCAAAGTCCGTTAACCATTTGGGCGTTTCTGGAACTGTTGCTGAACCAAAATCAGCCCAAGGCGCTTTACTCCCTCCAGCATTAGGATTATTAGGTTTCGAAGGAATTTCTTGCGGTACAAAAGGGTCCGAGAAATCTTCATCAGAGTCATTGCTAAAATCTAAAATATTTAATTCGTCAAACCCTGCTAGTAATCGTTTATATTCTTTGACTTTTTTTCTTGCCGCTTCAGTTTGGTCATGTTGTGCTTTTAGCTGCTTATTAGAATCACGTATGGATTGTGCCATTTCATCATAGCCGTCTGAGGCGTCAGAAGCAGCACTACCCGTATCATCTAGGGCTTGCACGTTATTCATTAATCCTTGCGCTCCATTAAATGCATCGCCGATGTTCATTCCGAAAAGCGTGGATATAAATCCAGCAATGTAGCCTGTAACTTTAGCTAATGCTGACATTAATGCATTTATCGCTGGTAACGCTGCTTGGTAGATTGGATAAAACGCTGTTAATAAATTGACTTTTATTTGATTTAAACTAGCTGAAAACTGTGCGTTCGTTTGTAACGCTTTAAAAAGCCCTCCTGCTAGTGTCATAACTCCTTGATACAAGAAGGTGAACAAGAACAACTGTGACCATAGCATTTTCATGGATCGGCCAAAGCCACCCATACCCTGAGCCATTCTAGATGTTCCGTTAGTGACTTGCTTCGATTGTCGATCAAAAAGACCACCAAATCGACCGATGGAATTACTCATCATGTTCTTAAATCGAGAAAAAAGTCCTTCGGATTGTTTCGTAGACCCCGAAAGATTTCTCATGCCATTTGCTGCCATACGAGCTTTTACAGGTTGCTCGCCAAGTTCCGTATTTACACTAGACAACGCTGTCTTTAGAACGCCAGAACGATCTTCCAACTGAGCATATGAACGTTGTAAAGCATCATTGTCTGCAATCAATTTTTCCATTTTTGCTGATTGTTTGGTTATTGCTTCCGCGGTCTTGGTTGATCGTGGAGTATCCTGAACGCCTGTGGATTTCCACTTTCCAGATGAAAAACTTCCTGTTTCTGTTTGTTGCATCTTCATTTCATTTTTCAGCGCCTTGACTTTGGCTCTCATAGACTCGATTTGACGTTCGTTGCCTTCCATCTTCGACGAAATGCTTGATAAGGAGTTGGGGATAGCGTCATACTCGGATTTTAAGCCTCTCACAATTGATTGCGCCTGTTGTTGTGACTTGTTCATCTGAATTTGTGCTTTGGAAATTTGTTCGCCTATTCTAGACTCACTTTTCGTATCACCAGATAATCGAGCACCGTTTTTATTAGCCTGCAAATTAGAAATTCGTTGTTGTGCTGCTTTCGCTTGCTGCATTTGCGTGTTCACTTTATCAACTGCCGTTTGGACATCCTTTGTCATTTTCACAGCGCCTTTAGACACACCTGCAGAAAGTGATTTCCCAACTTCTTCGCCATTTCTGGAAGCTGATTGATTCATTCGCTTCAACATAGAATCAAAATTCGAATTCATTTTCTCAAATTGCTTGGTAAATTTATCGAACCCTTTAGAATCTGATAAATTTTTTTCTACCGCATCCATTCCTTGACTGGATGAACCTTTGACTCGACTCATCATTGAGTCCATTTTTTGTTCAAATCGAGCGACCTTTTCCTCAATAGGACTCAGGTCACCATCAAAGACGACTTCAAGTCTATCCAGTTCCATGATCTATCCCCTCCTTTTCCTGTTTATTTTTCCGTTTTCGTGTTGCTTTTATCATTTCAGTTCGTTCAATCATTCGTGCCTTCATAATTTCCCAAGCTTGTGGCTGATTCGATTGTTCCTGTTTATCTTCCTTTTTCAAGAATGGATAGTGTTGATCTGGTTTAGGCATTTTCTTCGGATCATTAAAACCATATGCATTCAATTGTGCTGCTTTATAATCCATCATGGCTTTTTCTTCTAGCTGCTGCTTTCTAATCGCAACATTTGCTTCCGCTTGTAACACTATTTCTTCATAGGTCATTGACCAATATTTCTCTGCAGGTATCCCAGCTTCTACAGCCTTGGGATACATTTCTTCTAGTAATTCAGAAAAAGAGGAGAACCTTATACCAGGCTCTCCTCCTCGTTCTTCTCTTCGCCGATTAAATCGGTTCTGTCCGTCTCTTCCTCTGAGCCGAAAAAACCTGCTTCTTCCATCAATTTTTGGATAACTTCCAATAATTTCATCATTGAGCCGCCATTATTTACATACTCATCGTACATCTCAGGCATATCTGCCATTTTGATATTGGCTGTTTGATTCGTTGCATGAATAATCGTTAGCATCTCGCCTAAACGCGGCATCTTAAATCCGCCATTCCCGCTCATCATGATGCCGAACAGTGATTTACCTAATCGTTTTTCAATATCCACTGTCGCTTTTCCGTCTAATACTAAAGATAATGTTTTCTTTCCAAATTCGACTTTCATTGGTTTCATATTTTTTCCTCCTAATAGTTGAATAGGGCCAAGAGCTATTTCTTAACCGTATAGTTTTTCATCAATTTATTTCTCTTACGCCCAATCTGGCCCATCAGAAACAGTTACAGATAAAGTAAACTGATACGCTCTATTTACTTCACCAGAACCCATTTTCACTGTCACTCCGCCAGTAAATGTGCATTTAGCTCCATCAGGATAAGACAATTCAAATTGCGCTTCTTTGCCTGAGGTTTGCACTGCCTTCAATTTAGTGAATACTGATTTGTCATACAAGAAAGTGAACTCTAATGAATCCATATCTTGAATACCGGAAATATATTTTTTATTTGCATCTTTCAACGTTGTAACATCGACCTGTTCTGGATCTCCGCCAATTTCAGGAACAGCTTGTAATCCTTCAATCTCAGTAAAGGCAGTCTCTGAGCCTGATTTCATGGATAATGCTGTGTCTTTAGTTAGCAACCCGGCAAATAATTGTAAGTTTAACGGTAAAATTGTTTTCTTCATGGTATTTCCTCCTAATTATTGGTATACAAAAAGCGTTCGGTTATCTACCACTCCTCGGAATGTTAGAATCGAACGCTTCAATGCATCTTGATTGCCATCATCACTGGCTATATTTTTAAATCCTATTTCTTTCAATACTTTGATTATTTCATTTTGAATTGTTGATAATGATTTACTTCCATACAAATCAACTTTTACTGTCCATTCAGTTAACGCTTCTTTATCAGATATATCTTTCTTGTGCGGCTTTGCCTTTGTCGAATAAATGGCCGCAGGCATTTGTGCCCATGTATTAGGGTATTCAGCAGATACGAGCTTCAGCTCGACTACCTTTTTCAACTGAGTAACAATATCAGACTTTATGTTATAACGCTCTGTCATATTTTTCTCAGTCCCTCCTGCACGCGATCTTTATAAATGTCGTTGGCCATTTCAATCACTTCTTTCATTGACGGATATAGCCAAGGTCTAGCCGGCTGTCCACGAGTCATAAAGAAATCTTGACCTTTGATAGTCACTCTTGGAATTCCATACACTGTTTCAAGATCAACTGGCGTTTTGTGAGTAGGGATAAACCACCGTTCGGTAGAATACACGGGATTCACCCCTGGCGGTAAATCTTTTGGCGATTCGGCCCCAACAGGTCCAGTACCAAATTCACGAAACAACGCTTCAATCTTGTCTGACCACACACGACCGATTACTTTGCCTTTACCATCAATTACGACCTCTTGTTTTGGAGAGCCGCTTAATTCGCCTGATCCATACTTAATTGACGATTGCAGCCGACTTGAGGCTCTCGCTACCGTTTCATCTACAATATCGAATGTCGCTTCGAAAACAGCATCTTCCATCACTTTAGGAATCGCTCGTATTTTCGACATCAAACGGTCAGCACCTCTGAACTCAACGCCCATCTTCATCACCTAGTTTCTTCAATGTCACACTACAATGAGTAGAAAATGTTTGAATGGCTACAATTTCATAATCTGGTTCTGTATCTTTACTCACATAAAGACAAATACCATCTTTTTCATTTTGTCCTTCTTTGATTTGATCACCCTGATATTTACAGGACTTGATATAAGGAAGACTCTGCCCATATACAGAAGCCATGACTTGTCCACCAGCTGACTGAACATTCATTTGAAGTTCTGTTGAATCGGTCGAGAACCCTTCTTGAAAGTTTCCTTCATCATCCTGACCAGTTAGTCGCTGCTTTAAATAAACAGTTGAAAGATCTTTCGGTCGTAATCTCATAGCAACCATTAGAACGACCTCACTTTCGCGACACGGTATCGATTCAATTTGGACCGAATCTTTCTGGGAATACCAACTTCAAAAGATTGAGAGACGCCACCTTCAGATCGCGACGTCTCTCCTTCTACTCCTTCTATATTTCTTCGGAAAATGTAAATATCTTTTACTGCTGAAGCCATATTTCCCATGATCGTATCCCGATTACAGTAATCTAGTGCATCAATCACTGCATCTTTGAGATCGTCAGCTAAAACTGCTAACTCTGCTTCTCCAGAGATAGAGAATTTTCTTGAAAGTTCTTCTTTCAAATCCTCAATAAGTTTTTGATTAGTTTGGTTCATAAGCTAATCCTCCTTTGAGGTTCCAGCCTTTTTTGTTACTTTTTGCTCAGAAAACAGATCTGAAACAAAATACTTTTTATCAATAGTTAATTCGTCGTCTTTTTCGTATCGGTTTCCATCATAGAAAACCGGTAAGTTAATTACTTTTACTTTCATACAATTCTCCTACTAGGCAATTGGTTGCGCTTGGAAAACTTCATCAGCTGCTGCAAACGATGGCAATGCAGTTGCTACTGCTTTCGTCCAAGTACCAACTGGATCTTTCGTTTCATCATAGACACACGCTAAAACATTTCCGATAACACTAGTGTCAACAGAAGGATCACGAGTCAAACGAGTTTCTTCTGCAGTCGGTCCATATAACGTTTCGCCCAAAGTATCGTCAGTGAACATTACAAAACGATTTTCAGGAAAGTATTTTTTCGTAGTGTACTTACCGTTTTTACCTTGTACTTTGTATTTTTCATCGTACGTACGAAGCACAGGGTATCCGTGTGTTTCCATGAATGCATCTAAGTCACCTTGAGATACCACACGACCTGAGTCCTTACCAAAAATTGCAGCAATAATCTTTGGATGAGAAGCTAGAGCACGATAAACTTTGCGAGAAGTCAACGCCTTCGAAGGCGTTACATCCATTGCATCGATCCATCGTTCCAAATCCTTTAACGGGTCTGAACTAGGATCTGTCCACATTGCAGTACCTGTTAAGGCCTCTTGATGATCTGATGGAATGTTATAATCCACATTCAAATTCAAGTTATTCTCAGCTACAGTGATTTTTCCAGTAGCTAACATTTCCATACGCATAGCTTCGATACGAGCTCGTACTCCAGCTACTAAAACATCAATATCGTTGTAAACACGACCAATCAAATAATCTTGTTCAGCTTGAGTTCGTGGGTTTTCAATCGCAATGATATCTTTCTCTTTCAATTGTAATTTACGCTTGATAAGAGATAGCTCCAACTCTTGCTTTCCACCTTCACGAGAACCGATTTCTGTTTCTGTATCGAAATCATGAACCGATGCAGCAATCGGAATTCGGCTACCTCCGTTGATTTGATCAAAAGTCAATGACGGTGTTTTTCGTTCAGGAAAAAGAGTTTCGCCTAATAACGGTGCATACTCACGATCTCGAACATAGTTCAAAACTTCATTTTGAGTGAATAAATCAGTGATTGGTGTTCCAGCAAATAATTGTAAATTCAATTTTTTCTTAGTTAACATATTTATACCCTCCATTATCTAAATTTAATTTCTTTCATAGCAGTTTTTGCATCTGCATCAACTGCCGCAGGCAAACGATCTTCTAAAACATACCCTTCAACCATTACTGAACATGGCTGTGGCCCAGTTTCGGCAGTGACTGTCACATCGTTAAAGACAATACCTTTTGCAGTATTATCATTAGCGGGATAAACCTCTCCAGCCTTATAACTTTTATCTGCTTGTTCCGTAAAGTTTTGGAAATTAGCACTCGCTAAAAAGTTGATTTCTTCTACTGTTTTTTTCTTTCCTGCAAACATATTTTTTCCTCCTATTTTTGACCCCATAGGTCAGTTCTTGGTGCTGTTCTCTCGTTGGCTTCTTTCGCTGCACGGCTACCAAGTGATTCTTTAGAGTTTCTGGAATTTTGACCAGCAGGTGGTGTTGCATTACTTGCCAACCGTTCATTTACTGCTGACTCCACTGCATCTCTAAACGACTTGGATATTACTTGATACGCTTCTTTTAGTTGATCCTCATCTCCGCCATAAAGTGGCTTTAACGTGTCGGATAATGAATCAGGCAGCTTATCTGTTGCTAACCTTTTGATTGTTGTTGCTTCGTCCTTCTCACATTTTAGTGATAGTCGATCTGCTTCTAATTGATCACGTTCTTGTTGCAGCTCATATTGCGCCTGTTCTTCAGCAGTCATCTTTCCTTTTTTCTCTGCGTCTTTAATTCGCTGAGCTTGGTCTTTATCCCATGTAGCTTTTGCAGTTTCCAAGGATTTAGACATTTTTTTATCAAACCAGGAATCTAATTCTGATTGGTTTTTAAAGGAAATGGATTCATCATCTTCTGATCCATCTTCCCCGTCACCGTCTCCCTCTTCAGCAAACATTTGTAAATTCATTTTGATTAATGGCCCTTCACAAAGAGACCGAACAAACCGTGTCATTTCCTGTTTATTTTTCATCATAAATATAACTCTCCTTACCCATGCACATTCAAAACTGCATAACAAAAAGCACTCCATCCACGCTATAGCCCAGACACAGTGCTTGATCATTTGATATTTAGTTGTGAACCCACATACGTTTATTTGCTCACTTAATTTATATTGCCCCAAGTAGCAATGGGCAAAAAAAATAGTACTTTATCGCGTTTTAACGATTAAGCACTACTTCTTGATTTTTTTATTATAGTTAATTATATAGTAAAGGAAGTAAACTGAATTTGATCGAAGACATCCCTTATGGAGCGATTATCTTTGAATATCGGCTTATCTATTGCATCGGACCAATCTTCTGAATGAGAGACAGCCAGTTCTTTGCCCGGACTAATCAGGATAACATACCCGTCTTCTTGTTGATTCCAACCAATAAAGTAATGATCATTCTTAAAGATAAACTCAATATCCCCATGTGCTTCTAAATTAAGAATAATCCGGTCTCTTAGATCTATGACTTGACCTCCATTCATTCACAATATTTTCTGCAAGTGTAGTTTTCCGTCCTGGTCGATGATCAGGAATCTCCTGCTTATTTCTCCAGTAATAGTTCCATTCATGTGTATGTGGAACATACTTACGCACATCTGGCTGCTTATGATCAGAAAAATCTATATCAATACGAGGTTTCCCGTTCTTGCCATAAAAACGCCTACGGTACAAATCTCCATCTCTGATCCAGTCACTAACTGAGTACGGCTTACTTTCGAATTGTAACTGATGAGTATCCGATATAACTGAATAGTTGCTGAAGGAGTTTTTCATCCATTTAACATCTTGGTATAGCTTTTTCAGATTCGACCAACCTTCAGTATCATTATACTTTGTTTCTTGATACTCTTCCAATGATTTCGGGCTATGTTCGTCCCCAAATGTATCCTTAAGTCGCTTTAAATCGGATATATCTTTTTTCCGATTCTGAATCATTTTCTTTTGAACTTCTATTTCTTCATCCGAATAATTTTCTTTGAGCTTTTTCATCCAATCATCGTAAGTATCACGTTGTTCAATTGTCATTGTTTTACCACTGATCGGATCATTAGCAGTTCGTTTACCTGTCAGTGATCGTTTTCCGATATACGCAACAGCAATTGTTCGACACCACGGATGAAATGGCGGGTATGTTCCGGCAGCCCCATTAACAACAGCTTCGGAAACAAGATAAATCTTACCGTCTTTCCCCTGACAAATCTTTGAAGTCCTGAAATCTAAAACAGCAATCAAACGGTACTCTTTTACACCTCTGTCGCGCCATGCTTTGAGCTTAGCTTGATTCGCCATGTAATTGGCCTCAGTTCGTATTAAACGCTGAGCAACTCCAATTGATCGATCAAATTCGGCTGCTATCGCTTTAGCCATTTTGAACTCGGACATACCCGTCATTGATTCGACAGTGAATAACTCTTCCAGACGTTTGGCTAAAGATTCAGTATCTTTCCATAGCCGTTTTGAATAGTTCGATCCGTGCCAATGGGAATCAAGGATGTTCTTGGTGTACTTAGTGGAAAGCTCCTTAAACACATAATCAGTTGTTCTGTATTTAAGGTCATTCCAAACTTCAATTGGTACTCCACGCTTTTTAGCTTGTCTAAAAGTCTCTATTTGTGAGTCATACTTCTGACCATCCCACACATTGATAATCGAGTCGTTCTTTGATTGCTCGATTTGTTGAATTACTGCTTCGGCAGTTGCTTCATTGTAGGAATCATGTATGACATCAACATAGAATTCAGTCGATTTATCAAGTTGTACATCGGCTATTTGTTTAGAAACTAAAAAAGACTTAGCTTTCAAGTCTTCGGATCTTGTTATTCGCTCTTTAAACGCTAGACCATTCAATCGTTTTCTGGCTGATGTCTGGAGATCAGGATTAGATACATCATCAGCAAGCTTTCTTAGTTCTACTAGTTCATCAGGCTTGACCGTTTGATTAAGTAATGCTCTGGTTTCTTCTTCATCCATTCCAGACCGTTGCTTCGCCCGACTAAATAAATTTCTTGCTTGCCGAGTTAAGTAACTCTGAGCTTGACGGTAGGCTGATAAAACCTCTTGCTCGACTCGTTGAGCGGCATCATTGATTTTTTTATCTTGTTTTATTCCTCGATCGAGCCAATAAGAGTCGTCTTGTTTTTGTTTCTTTTGAGCCATTTAATCAGCTCCAATCACCTCTACCGAAACATGTTCGGGATACTTTTGCTGAATATCATACAACCCGCAAAGTAACGCTTCTGCTAGTGCATTATCGATCTCATTTGGATTAAGAATGCACACTCTCTGATCTTGTACCTTCACATTAGTTTTACATAGCAATTGATTAGTAATCGTAATAAAGAGAGCAGAGACACCGGCACAAACAATGTCTTTACCGGGTTCAGCAAAATGAGCGTGTCCAATGACTTCATACTCAATAAACGAATCATTAATTTTTTTGAACGTTGCTTTGATCATTCAGTTAACCCCCGTTTCCTGAAAATAATCCTATAACTAGTTTTAGAGCTTGGTCCTCGGTGAATCCATTCGCGATACATTCATCAAACACGAACCTGCTTTGTTTGACCACCATGCTCAATCCTTTCTGTTGCTCAAAAAAAGTTGATTCCAAAGTCCTATTATTCTCATGCATTTCTGCTAGCTTTTTGTCAATTAGGTTATTCATCATCATTCTCCTCATCTTCTTTTTCTCCTGGTGGATCATCTAAATCTGAGTGACTGTCTTTTGCCTGCACACCTAATGCTTTAGCTTGCATTTCCATGTTCTTAGTCTTTTGTTCCTCTAACATATCAAGAACTTCTTCTGGATTATCAATATCATCAAGCCATCCTAAACTAATTAACAGCGGGATAAACTCTTGAGATTCACTGATTTGTTTGATGATTTCGGATCGATTTATTGGAAGGTTAGGCTTGAACTTTATTGTCACACCATCCACGTCAACATTTTGACCCTTAACACGTAAAATATTCTGTAATAATCGAAGTCGTTCTACAATGCCGTCTTCTAAATACCCGATCTTAATTGACAATACAAGCAGTAAACCAAACAATTTATACTTCATTGCTTCGCCACTGATATTTCCGGCAAAACTTTCGTCGTTCAGATTAGGAACATATGTCGTCTTATGGAAGTCATCTAGTAACGAATCAGCCAACGTCTGAACTTCTGATTCTGTAAAAGTGTTCGTAGCGTATTCTACGTCTCCACCTTCTTCTTTTGACGGCGCTTCTACAGCCATAGTTCCATTAATATCATTGGGCTTTTCATCAGGGAGACCAAAACCAAATAGAAACATGATCGCCTTTACAAAGTTTTCTTTGTCTTTAATACGATCATTTTGTAAAAGGTTATATTTATCAATTTGAGAAAGCTGTTGTTCATAATCACCTTGCTTCTCTTCGTTGTTTCTAAACTCAACAACAGGTACTTCTTGGTAGAAATGCTCTTTAAATTTAGGCGTATCCAACATGGAGTCACTAGATAGCTTCTTTGTTTTAGATTTGTAGATGATTGTTCCTTTTGTTGTAATGATCTGAACTTCCCAAAATTTTTTTCGTTTCAAATCCTGCTTTTCAATTGGTCGAATAGCAAATAGCTTTTGCCGCTCAACAGTGTCATCTACAACAACAATCATCCCACGAGGATCAATCCAAGCAATTTTAGGAATCGTCTCGTTTTCTGTCCCCGGTTTAATCGCTAAATAGTGCAACTCAGTTCCAATTCCCATCGTCGATAAACCTTTTTCAAGTTCCTTGTCGTGCTTTTTCACTTTCATGGTATCAAGAGCATCAAGAACGGGCTGAACATTTTTCCCTTTGGCTCCTGTATAGGAAATTGGTGCTCCTACTGTAAAGCCAACCATCAAGTCGGTTACGTATTTTGCATTATTAACAAAATACTCATCTTTTTCATGAGGTGTCTTATTCGACTCTTTTCCCACTTTGTGTGGATTCCCTTCATAGTAATCAAAAAGCATTTGAAGACGAGGAATTTCTTTCTGATGTTCCTCAATACAGTAATTGATTACGTCAAAGCTAGGATTGTTTATATCTCCTGCCAATTCACGATCGATTGCAATCGCCATTTTTTCACCTTCTTTAGTTCATCCATGATGGACGATTTTTGATTTTAGCAACTCGACTAGGTGGCTCATAAAATGCCAGTGTTAAAGCATCAGCGATATCAGGGCTACCTACATTCCTTTTTTTCATATCTTCTTTACTCTCAAGCCTTATCTTTCCGTTACTTGTCATTTTGAATTTGCGGGTGCTCAATTCTTTGATCAAATTAGCATTATCAGGTAATTCAATTGCTGCTTCTATGTCATTAACTGAGTTTGAAATATTCTGTTCAAGTAACTCCTTTATATCTCCCCAAATTTGAGTACCCTTATTTGCATAGTAATCATCTGTTGAAGATTCTCCATTATTAACAGGTATAACTTTATATGGTAATTTTTCTTCACTAATAATCTCTTTTAAACGATCGGTGACGCCACCTCCGACGCCTGTATCATCAACCTTTATGAATACTTTATTAATATTAGGGTAATCAGACATCATCCGTTTTGCCGCTTTCAATACTCGACCAGTCGTTTGCATCGTATCTTGCTTACTGTATTTTTCAAATGGAAGTGCCTTAGCACCCATTCTCGGAAAAATGATTGTTGAGTCATCACCAAAACGAGCCACATCGACACCGATATGGCCTTCTTTTAAAAGTTTTAATTCTGATTCAGGAATATTAATATCCTTTGCAAATTCAACTATTTCCAGACTAATAAAGGAATCGAGTGCACCCTTCGGAAACTCTCCGTATATCCGCACACGAGCAACATCGCTATCCTGTCCATACTTACTGAGAATCATATTGATGTTCTCTTTATTCGTTCGTTTGCTGTCATAGCTCGAAACTTTATGAACCCGGTATTTATCTCTATCTGAATTGTGTGAATCGTAAAATACACCTTCGATATTGTTTGGATTACCACACATCAGAAGTTTATTATCGAAACCTGATAATGTACCAAGAATAGCCTCCATGATCTGATCGGAGACCCCTGACGCCTCGTCGACAACAATAAACATATGATCTTCGTGGAATCCTTGCATATTCTCCGGTTTAGTCGCTGTACGTGCTGTAGCAAACCAACGCTCTGAATCTCCAACCATATAGACTTTTGTCTTAGTCCACTTCAGTAAATCTTTGATCAAACTATTGTTAAGCCACTTTGCAACCTCTGCCCAAAGAACGTCATAGAGTTGCTTCATTGTCGGTGCAGTAGCGATTACTTTCGCATAAGGTCTACAGGTTAAGAACCATAAAATAGACCCAGCTTCTAATGCCGTTTTACCCACGCCTTGACCGGATCTAACAGAAACTTTAGGGAACTCCGCTAAATCGTTTAAAACATCCTCCTGCCACTCATCAGGAACAAAATGTAGGATGTCCTCACAAAAAGCAACAGGCTTATCGTAGTAATAATCTATTGCAGCTCCTATATCAGCAAATGGAACGAAAGCATTACTCATCTTCTTTCACCGCCCGCTTGTTTGCTGCAGAGATTACTGCTTGTTTCCAATTCTCTTGATCATCAGTAGTTCCACCGTTTCCAGTTATTTTAGATAATTGTGCTTCTCTTAGTGCGTCGCCGCCAAGGTATTTCATCAGTTCGTTCATGGCTTTTTGTTTGTCATATAACTTAACTGAGACGCCATCTTTACCTTTTTTGACTTCCTGAATAAGTGTTCCGTCAACCTCATCTGAGTTTTTTAGGGCCACAAACGTTGTTAAGTAAGTTATCGGTTCACCTGTTTCTGGGTCTAACACAGGTACAGGTTTCATATTCTCATCAAGCTCAGTTTCTACTCTTGTCTGATTGCCGAACTCAGTAAAGTCGGTAATGTCTGAAAAAGCCTGCTTAACATATTCTTTTACTAAGTCTTTCGCTGTAACAAATGTGTCTTGTTGCAGTTCCCTTTTGAGCTTATGCAACTCTTCTTTAACACTAGCATTTACTAGCAGCCTGCTTCCGTTTGCATTAGCTGTCTTGTAATCAACGTCATAAGCTTGCTGATACGCTTTTGTCGCATTGAAGTGTTGCAAATAAAAGAGACAGAACATTTTTTGTTGTTCTGTCAGATTGTCATTATCAATCACCAATTTAGACGTTTCAAATTTTGCAACGTTACGTGTAACGCTACGTTGCGTTTCACGAATCTTTGTGCCTAACGCTTCATCCCATTTATATCTGGACTTCCATCCTCGTACCGTTCCCGGTGACACGTCTATTTCCTTAGCGATTTCTATTAATGGTTTTTGTCCATTACTCTCTTTATATAATTTAAAGGCTAACTCTCGTTTTTCCACATCTGCGCCACCACCTTTCTATATGTATTTACTAATGTTCTCTTGAATATGATCCTCTTTCCAATAACCAAACCCACAATAGACCATTTTGCACTGATCAACCTCAACTGGTGTTGCTTCCCTGGTCATTTCTACGATCGAATACTTCTCCTTCATCTGAACAGACATCACCACCCGTTTATGTTGACCTCTCATTGGTAAAGGATATTTATTGTTTAGTGACACATACCAATAGTTTCTCATGTTTATATTCCTTTTCCGCATTGTCCTGTAAGCGTTACAATGATATAATCTCTTTAGGGTGAATCCCTTAAAAGTTTGTTTTCACTTGGCCATCGTGTGAGCGGTGGTCTATTTTGTTGCCATAAAGGTTCTAAAGTCGTAAACTTTAGTTGTAACCAATTTTTATCCTGCGTTAGACCATTGCTTTGCCGAGCAGTGGTCTTTTTTGTATTGAATTATCATTTCTGTAATGATAATATTTTTATACTTGTTACATTGAGGACTATTGCGGAAACAGTAGCCCTCTTTTTTTGTGCAAAATAAAACAGCCTCGCGATGAGAATGTTAAATAAAATCATATGTCTGTTGGAAAATGTCTGGTTTACACGGATAGAATTCACCCTGCACTCCTTTGATGATATAATCGCCCACGTTGGCTGTCATGTTTCCTTCTAGTGTAACGATTGTTAAAGTGTCTTGTTTATCAAAGAAATTAATTCTTTTACCGAATTCTGTTGTTAACCATTCGGGCCTATCGCTAAAAATTGCCTGTCCTGTAACCGATCGGAATCCTTCGAATTTAACAACATCAACTACTACTGGTTTCTTTCTTGCTTTCATGATTGACTACACTCCTCAAAATAAGATGACATTAGCTCATTACTCACCTTAAAGCTAATAACCTTTGGCTCCTCATTAACCACTTCAGTTCGTTCGATAATAGAATACTTTCCAGTTTTTTCTTTTACTGAAACAGCCATTCCTTTTAAACAGTACACAATACCACTTAAAACTAAATTGACTTTTGAAATCATCTAATCCCCTCCAATTTATCGGCCATCGAAAATGTAGGTTTTCGGCCATAATAAAAAGACCGCCGAAGCGATCTTGATTATGTATTAAAGCTCTCACCTCAGAACGTATCTGCCTATACAGGAATGAGAGCATTGACATTAAATTAAGCAACCTACTCCATTATGGAACCCACTGTTTATCCATGCCTGGCAGATAGGAATGCTCGGTTGCTAATTGTGGGTGCTTATGTCCCGATGTTTAAACGTTTCAGAATAAATCCTTCCACGCCCAACGTTCCAACACGTTGTTTCTCCTGTTCGGTCTCACTTATGGTGGAGAAACACCAGAACACTGGATCAGAATACCGCCCCTGATCAAAGCAAACTCATTTAACTATGATTGCATCGATGTATCTGCTCATAGACCGCTCACAAAGCCTGCGTATGGCTACTTGCCGTGTTCCTAGCAAATCCAACTTAATGTTACTCCCATAACCTACAACTGAGAGCGTTTCATGTCTGAGATAGTATTCTATGCCTTTTAACTGAGTCCCAGCACGCTGGTAAATGCAGCCAATCAATCGGCATCCGATAAGATTGAT
>Ga0160505_100103_pt1 | contig 65355 bp, 43 predicted proteins | sample DIDeMG_FD_108225 | JGI IMG/M metagenome (GOLD analysis project Ga0160505, IMG submission 108225) | Enriched chicken feces microbial communities from UW Madison campus, WI, USA - DID2874_E49_Stillage MG | ecosystem: Host-associated > Birds > Digestive system > Large intestine > Fecal ... | reverse complement strand
TTTCTGTACAACTGCATTCTCACTTTAATGGTGTCCAATGGGTGACAACACAAGGCCTCAAACAAACCGGCCACACCTCCGGCCACCAAGTCAGTGACGGAGCCTCCTTTCTTTTTCTCTGACATTCTTTATTATATATAATTTTATGGAAGTTTCAGCTAGAATCAGAAAAGTTGGAAGTTCTGGGGAATCGTCACTTTATATACCCCACAAAATTGCTTCCGCGCCAAGTTCCATTTCCCCGGGGTTGTGTTCTGGGGTAGCACCCGTGCACCCATGCCTATTGGGTAACAGTTATGTATGGGGACGAAACATGGGCCAACAAAGTGACAGATCAGGTACCGAGTTCGGCTCCGTTCATATTAATGAGTTTTCATATGGAAAGAGAAATGATTACTGGATGATGTTGATTATTGGCCGAACGTTGAAGTTGATATCTAAAGTGTGGTTGCGAAATCTTTAGACAAAGTTGGAGACCTCCCGGCATTTCCCGCAAATTCTTCAATACCTTCAGAATCTTGACATCCCAACTTGACACCAGTCACTATAGTCACGGGACATGAACATGACCCCAGCGAAAGGTGTTGATTGACTGTGAAAATGTCCGGGGTCACTACATCCGCGGGTCCGGGACGACCTGTATTCAGTGCACCTGGCCAGTGATTTTCTGGGGAATTTGTATAGGAGGGTGGACTCGGGGCAGAATTTCTGTTTCGGAGTTTTAAATAACTCCGGGGGTCTCTATTCTGTGGAGAATAGCCCTTTCGTGTTTTCAATTGCGGAGACTGGCCATTTCTCCTTTTCTCTGGAAGGTTTTTTTCTCGCTGGTGATTTTGCAATTTATCAGCGTCCTTCTATTGGTCACCCTCGGTTAAGGTCTGTTCCAGTGACAATTGTCAGCTTTCTGCACTCCAGCGACTCATTTCGGCCCATCGGAATTACTATGACTCGTCAACAGGTCAACCGGACTTCTGGTGAAAAATCCTCAGTGGTAAGTATGGCCCCTGGTTGGAGATTACATATGATTTGTAATTTTTGAATAATTGACCTTTTTATTTTTCTTTTTCTTTTTGGTGGGTTCTAGGTGCTGTCCAATTCGATATGCTCCAGTAGTTAAGCCTCATGCGGAATTATGGTGACTTGATCGTCCAATCAATGTGGTCATAGATCCGGCGTTTTGCCCAACTTCCGTGTCAGATACAGGTGTTCGGTCATAGCTTGCGGACTTATGAAGCAAAAAATAGTGGGATGTGTTTATCCGGTGTGGTGGAGGTCGTGTTGTGGTTCTGGTAAGGTTTCCCATTTTGGATTCCCAATTTAGTCTTATGTTGTGCTCACAGATAGACTAATGGTTGCAAAATGGAAAACATAGATATGATTCAGTTACTTTGATGATTGAATCTTTGTAGAACCAACGGCATACTGGTAAATCACGTATAGACTAAAATATTTGTTGATTGTACTCGTTGATTACTACAAACGCATACTACTCAATGGCTTCTATTGATGGCATCCAGAGTCCTACTCAAACGGTCTCATACAAGTTCATCGGTGAATTTGTAATTCACCACTCCCTCATCCAAATTCGTCCCGATTCGACTGTCTAGTTCCATGATAACGTTCTTTAATGCTACCTTTTGTGTGCGAGAAACGTTGATCAAACTGGCGTTGATGCTTTTGAGGTATAACAATAATGTTCTCGCAGAAGAGTCAAAGTATACTCCCTCCCGTTCGCTCTCATTCAATACCGTTTCGTAACTTATGTCAGTAACACATTGAGCTATTTGTCTCTGCGAACATACCTAAATGCAAGTGTAGGGTTTCTCCAGATGAGTGGCTGGAGTTTCAAAAGATCATGCTTCAACGAAACATAGCGATTACTCTGGGTCCTCAAAACCTGGTCGACTCCATTTTGAGTATAGCAGCCCTCAGATAGATGGTTAGCCATGATTAATGCGGTGCAAAGGTCCTCTGTCACTTACACAGACAAAAACAAATACCTTGTCTACGAGACGCGCAGTGCCCGCATTATTCAGACAAATTGTCAAGTTCAAAGTCATCGTCGTTTTCGCCAGCAATATTTGCATAGCCAGAAAACCTACTCAACTCTCCTTCCTCATCGTAGCCAACAAGTCTCAAATACAACGCTAACATCATGCTCATCCATAAGTAAATCAAGAAACCAGCTCCTGAGACTACGAGAATGTATGACGAAGCGTCGGCGCCCAAATCGTTGACCATCTGAAGCTGCTCCTCAGTTGCAGACATGAAAAGCAATCCGGACATAACCAAGCAGAATGGAGGGAAATGCTGTGCAATCAAGACCTTTCCAGACTCGCTGCAAGCTGCATTTTTCAACACGAAGCAGATTTCTACGATACGAGTGAGTCCACCTAACATAAGCACATTACCAAACATGGCATGAACTTTTGTGGAAATAGCCAAATGTTGAGTGTGTTGGGACATGGCATAACCGGTGTAGATGAGAAGAACAGCGGGAACAACATTTCTGACTCCATTCTTACGGGACATCCACATTCCGAGAAGTCCTCCGCACCACCAGATGATTCCCATAGATGTGTGTTGGTAGTCGCCATGAGACCATCCTTCACGGCCCCAACGGTGTTCGGTGAAGGTGTTAACGATACCCCACAAGCACATGAGCGAAGAATCCCAGAAATCTTGACTCTTTGTCGTGTTGTCGCCATTGAGCTTCAGATGGTTGCGAATCCAAGGCACTAAGAGCACCCAGAGAAGAAGAAAGCCGTATCCAATGAACGAAGAGCCCATGATGCCATGGGCAATGCACTGCCCAGTAGAACGGTTGTAACAGAAGCCAAAAAGTGCCACCGGAGCCAAACAGACGCGGACCCATCCGGTAAGAACAGAGGTGAATGCCAAAGTCTTGTAAGCACGAATAATGATCCGAGGAGAGGCCAGTGGCTCGCCCGATTTGCCCTTGAAGAAACGGTTGACTATCACGTTCGTTCCATTGATTAGAGTACCACAAAATACCGTGGCTGCAAGCTCCCAGGTAAGAAACCAGATGGTACCATGTGAGGTTCTGTTCTCGTGGCCATTAGGGTCGGGAAATGGAAGAAAGATGGCTTCAACAGCTGCGTATGCCAACACAGCAATGTGAAGAAGAGAAGCAACGTTGAATATCTCTGCAAATGCTAGGGCAGATGCAATTGAAGACGTAACGAGTAACACAAGGACGCTGACCACGAAGTGGAACGATTTGGAGACGGGATTGACCGGATGAAACTCGACTTTCTCGCCCATATCCATGTCCATGTCATCGGAAAGTGCTAGCGAGAAGAGTGCCGCGGATACGACGAGGAATTGCCAAGGTTTCATATGAAAAAAGTGTGGTTGGATATTTGACTTGTTAGAGTGCGAGTCGGCCATTTGGAGCCGACCATAAGTGTAGTAGGTAGGACAGCTGATGTGTAAATTACGAATGAGTGTCAAAAAACTGTAGAAAGTTATAGAAAGTATTCTAGATGATTTTCAACAGGGAGAGTTAAGAATACAAAAAATGGAAATAGGAGAAAGCCGTCTAACATTTTGAGTAATTGGAGGCTGGTCAGAATGTCAGCAATGGCAGTGGTTTGACACAGCTTTCTCAGCTTTTGTTGTGAGAGGTACTCTAATGCAAAAGTATATAAAGCCTAAAGATACATCAATAAATGACAAAAAAAGCCGTAGAACAAAAAAATGTCAAACGTAAATCTCGACTATCCTGGTGTAATATACCACAAGGTACCTAGATGGTCACATTTCATTCACTTCTACCTTGACATTGACAGCACTTTGAAAGACATGCATGGCACTTGGCGACAATGCTTGGCCCTAATTAATTGCCTCGGCTTCAAAGGTCCATTTTCCGGTCACCGAATCTGGACCGTGGTACATTATTCAGCAGTGAGGCATTTGGATTGGATCTGGCACATTTCGGTATGTCATCGCGCCGCATGGAAGGCCATAGATGCATCTCAAAGAACAATTTTCAATCTCTAATTTCCTTTCGATTATGTATTGCTTAGCTGAAAGTTTAACCTTAAAATGAGAATTGGGCATTGGACCTACCTTAGATCAACATTGTAGCCAATCAGATCCAATTTCAAAATGTTCTAGAGTTGGGGCCCACGAGCGTTCCCCACCAAAGTGTAATAGCAACCGAGCCATTATGAGCAGACCGTTGAGAATCATTACGTACAGTTGTCATCGGTATACAAACCATTACTCTTCTACTATATAAGTCATATATCCCACAAGTTCTTTCCAGATATTCGAGATTACCACTTCTCTATTTTCTAACATCTAACTCATTATTACCATGCCTAAAGCTTTACTTGCCATTACCTCCTACAACGGAAAATTCTACGATGACGGTACCAAGACCGGAGTGTTTGTCGTTGAGGCATTGCACCCATATGAGGTTTTGGTGAAGAACGGATTCGAGGTTGATTTCGTCTCCCACACTGGCTCTTTTGGTTGGGATGAGCACTCTTTGGCTCCAGACTTCCTTTCTGCTGAGGAGAAGGCCATCATTGAGGATCCTAACTCGCCTTTCATGAAGGGTATGAACCTGGCTAAGAAGCCTGAGGATGTCAATGCTGCTGATTACGATATCTTCTTCGCTTCTGCCGGACACGGTTCGTGTTTCGACTACCCAAAGTCTGAGGGCTTGCATAAGTTGGTGGCTGAGATCTATGCTAACAACAAGGTGGTTGGTGCCGTGTGTCATGCTCCAGTCATCTTCGATGGCTTGAAGGACGTCAACGGTAACTTGCTCATCAAGGGCAAGAAGATCACTGGATTCACCGATGAGGGTGAAGAGATTTTGGGACTTGTAAAGATTATGGAGAGAGACAACGTGAAGACTGTTCAGAAAGTTGCTGAGGACAATGGAGCTACTTACGTTCAGCCTGAGGGCCCATGGGGATCATTTGCTGTTGTCGATGGCAGACTTGTTACTGGTGTAAACCCAGCTTCTGCTGTTGAGACCACTGAGAAGTGTATTGAGACATTGAAACAGTTGTAAATAATGAATGAAATGATATAAGGTTACATTTTGTACGATCTCCCTGGATAGTGGAAATTATTGACTAGAGCCTTCAAGACTTGGAACATTAAAGTTGGTGCCACTATATACTAATTATCAAATCCTCGATTTAAATAATTCTTTGGTCGTTGCAATTCGTTAGGAACCACTTGATTTATCCATCGTTGTGGATAGTTAGAATTCCCTTAAAAGACACATTGACAATATTTAATCTTGGATGAAAGAATTATTACTATGCATTGTTTTGACATCGAAGTTATTTTCTCACAAGTTCTTGTAAACTATTTCTGTCACTACCCATTCTCTCTTTTTCGATTCGCCGCTTTACCAAATTTTACGCCGCTTTATCTCCCATATATCTCCAATTTACATCTATTTGTCATTTCCTGCTGATTTCTGAAGTTTCACTTTTCCAATCTTTGTCTTCATAGAAATTTTATCTTCACGCGCATTCCCTATCTGCATCCGTCTCACACCTCTCATACATTACCCAAATAAGTATATACTTAAAGTTGTTAAGACCCCCCATAAACCATGTAACCTCTATGAAAAACTCTAGCTCCAAATAATCCAAATTCAAGCATTACCTTCGTCTTGTTAATCTTGTACGAGGTATTCCAATAATTCCCCTATCTTCCTTCATTCACATACCTTTAAATCTCCGGGCCTACTCCAGACTCTCTGCCTGCAGTGCGACTTTCTGCCTATTACACTGAACACGCTTCACTTTCTGCTTGCAAGTTTCTTTCCACCAATATACCCCAGACCTTATCCAGCATATATTCGCCTAGATGAGATTTGCCACGGTGGTCTTGCTCCAGCTTCTTGCGGCCCTCGCAGCTGCCATGAAGGTGCCTGCCAAAAACTTTGTTGAAAGAGACTATTTCGTGGTGGAAATCGACACCTCCAACTCCACGGCGCCTTTGCATTCGTTTATCACCAACTACAACGAGTCATACCGCTTTGAGCATCCCGTCAGAGGTTTGGACGACCATTTTGTGTTCAGTGTGGAGAAAGCCCACCCGCATGCTTCCTTTTTAGGAAATCTAAACTCTAACGATTACAACCACATCAAGAGAGCTGACGGCTTTGAGGAGGCCCATGACGCGTTGGTTTCTCATCCAGGCTTGCGCCTGATACATATGTTGCCACCAAAAAAGCTTGAGCGCCGAATGCCGGTGCCTATGGACGATTTGCCCATCATTGGCGAGTCTGTGGAGAAAAGGGAGTTCACCGCAGTGGATTCGTCCCAGTTGCCACTCAAGGAAGTGGCAGATAAATTAGATATCAACGACCCCATTTTTGGTCAGCAGTGGCATTTGGTGAACACCATTAATCCTGGAAATGACGTTAATGTCAAGAATGTGTGGTACAACGGTAACATGGGCCAGGGAATCACAGTGGCCGTGGTGGACGACGGTCTCGATGTCGACCTGGAAGACTTGTATGATAATTTTAATCCTAAGGGTTCGTGGGATTTTAACGACAATAACAACTTGCCAAAACCCAGATTATTCGACGATTACCACGGCACCCGGTGTGCTGGCGAGATTGCCGCCGTCAAAAATGACGTCTGTGGAGTAGGTGTAGCCTACAAGGCCAAAGTGGCTGGTATCCGTATTTTATCCGGTCCTATCACCTCTGAAGATGAGGCTTCTGCTATGATGTATGGTTTGGATGCCAACGACATCTTCTCATGTTCGTGGGGTCCTACCGACAACGGAATGACTGTGGCCGGTCCCGATTTGCTTGTTAAGAAGGCCATCATCAAAGGTATTCAGGATGGCAGAAACAATAAGGGCGCATTGTACGTGTTTGCCAGTGGAAATGGTGGCAGAGTTGGAGATCAGTGTAACTTTGACGGCTACACTAACTCCATTTACTCTATTACTGTCGGTGCTATCGACTATAAGGGGTTGCATCCATCATATGCGGAGGCATGTTCTGCTGTGATGGTAGTGACTTACAGTTCCGGCTCTCTGGAACACATTCACACGACTGATATCAAGAAGAAGTGCTCTGCCACACACGGAGGCACGTCCGCTGCCGCACCTTTAGCTGCCGGGATCTATGCCCTTGCCTTGCTGGCGAACCCCGACCTCACCTGGCGTGATTTGCAGTATGTCAGTGCTATGGCTGCTGTTCCTGTCAATGAGGACGACGGAGATTATCAAGAAGGAGCTTTGGGCCAAAAATACTCGCATAAGTACGGATACGGTAAGCTTGATGCTGAAAAGCTCGTAGAAGCTGCAAAGAATTGGAAGAATGTCAAGCCACAGTCTTGGCTCTACTCAGACGTTGCCAACGTGGACCAGGAAGTCACAGGTCCTGCTACCAAGGAGTCAGAGGTAATTACAAGCACGATCACGATCAGCAAGGAAGATTTGGAAGTGATGAATCTTGAGAGAATCGAACATGTCAACGTTAAAGTGAATATTGACTCTCTGTTTAGAGGTAAAATCGGTGTGAGATTAGTGTCACCAACGGGAATCATATCGCATTTGGCTAGATTTAGACCAATGGACAGCGCCGGTTCTGGACTTAGAGATTGGGTGTTCATGTCGGTTGCTCACTTTGGTGAAGCCGGCGTGGGTGACTGGAAACTTGAAGTATTCAGTGACAAGGGCAACACCATCAAGTTCAAGAACTGGCAAATCCGTCTTTACGGTGAGAGTATTGATGCAGAAAAGGCAGAGAAATACGATGTGGAGAAGGACTATGCTGTGGTGAGAAGAGAAAGACTCGATAAACTTGGTCTGCCGAAGGACACAGAAACAATTCAATCAAGTGTTGCCCCAGGGACGGATACACCGGAATCGGAAACACTTGCTACAGAAACTTTCGCCTCCGAGAGCAACGCTCCGGAATCAGAAACTCATGTCGATACGACTACCGAGCCTATCACAGCCACCGCTAGACCAAGTATTGAGAGCACTACAAACACTGAAACAACTACAAGCACAGCTTCGGCATTACCTTCTGGAACAAACGAAGAAGAAGAGGACAACCATGAAGGTGCCAACAAACAGTACACCTCAACTCACGCAGGACAATACTTCATGGCATTGGCAGTGGTTGGATTCATTGCCGTAATTGTTGTGATGAAGTGGCACAAGACACCAGGCAGCTCGCGCCGCAGAAGAAGAGACGATTTCGAATTTGATATCATTCCTGGCGAGGATTACAGTGACACTGACGAGGACGGAGATTCGCTTGACCTCCGCTCACGCGACCCGGAAGATTTGGACCGTGAACGTCTTTTCGATGACTTTAATGCCGAGTCGTTACCAGACTATGAGGATGACATGTTCCAGATCGGCGATGAGGAAGATCATGACAAAACTGTGAGCAAAACTACTGAAAGTCGGGAACAACAATCTGACATGACCAATATTGACAATCATAGTCCAGAGATTGAAACGGGGGGCTCAATTGAGCCAGGAGAGTCTGAAGACACCACCAACAGACATCAGTAGATTGGTAGTGCTTTATCATGTGTACAATGCACGGCTGAGTAGGTGGGGAACGGGCCAGCGGAATAGAGCTGAGCACACGGAGAAAAGGAAAGTTGATAGAGCTGTGACATTCACTTACAATGACTCAAAATGAGTCATGGTGTCAGTCTCCGACACTACACTTTTACCCATGTGTTCGAACTTGCAACTGGTGTGGGTATGTGAGTGCAGATCTCCGTTCCGCACTACTTCGCTCCGGAAAAACTTATATCAGACTCCGCTTGGGGTGACAAGTCTAGACATTTGACTACACCCACGCTTGCCACGGGACAAACGGCTACAAGTGTCATCCAGACCTAGCGGACCAAGTTGCCAACGACAATACTATCCGAAGTGTCCGAAGTGTATATCGAAATTCTTTCGTCATATCCATTGGGAGGCCAATTTGTAATCAGGCACGTGAATGCAGACAATTCGCAACTATATAAAAGCCGAGGCCAACGTAGCAAGGACGAAAGGTAACGATTACCGACAAAACAAGGGCAAATAGAAGGTAAGACAATCCGTCCGTCCGAAGACTTATTGACAGCCAAAATAAAAGAATTGAATTGTTCCCTAAAACCGCTCCCTCATCGTCGTCCCCCACTTCTTATCTAGTGCGAAGTCGGTCAAAAGTGAAAGGTCCTTCATATATATAAGCTACACCCAACTTTTTTTAACGTCACCGTTTTTTCAACGAAACTACCCAATTGCCATGTCTGACTCTTTTGGTGAGCACGTTTCTATTGTTGTGTTTGGCGCCTCCGGCGACCTTGCAAAGAAGAAAACCTTCCCTGCCCTTTTCGGCTTGTACAGAGAGGGCGAATTGCCAGCAACTGTTCAAATCATAGGATATGCCAGATCCAAGTTGTCCACGGAGGAATTGAGAAGCAGAATCAAGGAGAACTTGAAATTGAAGGATGACCGTGCCAAGGAGAAGGTGGACGGTTTCTTGGAATTAATTTCCTACATCACCGGTCCCTACGACAAGCCAGAAGGCTATCAGCAACTCAACAAAGCCATTGAAGAGTATGACTCCAAAAACAAGGTTACCGAGTCGCAGAGATTGTTTTACTTGGCATTGCCACCATCAGTTTTCACCGAGGTCGGCTCACACATCAAGGAGCACTGTTATCCGGAAAATGGAAAACTCAGACTCATTGTCGAGAAGCCATTTGGCCATGACTTGGAGTCGGCCAGACAATTGCAGCGCGACTTGGCTCCATTGTTCACCGAGGAGGAGTTATACAGAATTGACCACTACTTGGGCAAGGAGATGGTGAAGAACTTGTTGGTGTTACGTTTTGGTAATGAATTGTTGTCTGGAGTTTGGAACAACAAGCACATTTCGTCCGTGCAGATTTCCTTCAAGGAGGCATTCGGTACCGAGGGCAGAGGTGGCTACTTTGACCTGATTGGTATCGTTCGTGATGTCATGCAAAACCACTTGTTGCAGGTGTTGACCCTTTTGACCATGGAAAGACCAGTTTCATTTGACCCAGAGGCCGTGAGAGACGAGAAAGTCAAGGTTCTCAAAGCATTCAGCAAATTGGACGGTGATGACATCTTGTTGGGCCAGTACGGAAAGTCTGAGGACGGCAGCAAGCCTGGATATTTGGACGACGAGACTGTTAAAGGTGACTCCAATTGTGTGACATACGCAGCTATTGGAATGCTGATCAACAACGAGAGATGGGACGGTGTGCCCATCGTTTTGAGAGCTGGTAAGGCCTTGGATGAATCCAAGGTGGAGATCAGAGTGCAGTTTAAGCAGGTTGCTAAGGGTATCTTCAAGGAGATTCACAGAAACGAATTGGTGATCAGAGTACAGCCAAACGAGAGCGTTTACTTGAAGATCAACTCTAAGATCCCAGGTATCTCCACTGAAACTTCGTTGACGGAGTTAGACTTGACCTACGCCAGCAGATACTCGAAGGATTTCTGGATTCCTGAGGCTTATGAGGCATTGATTAGAGACTGCTACTTGGGAAACCATGCCAACTTCGTCAGAGACGATGAGTTGGATGTTTCATGGCAGTTGTTCACTCCATTGTTGGAGTACATTGAATCTGCCGATGCTCCAAAGCCAGAGATCTATCCATATGGCTCGAAGGGTCCAAAGGGCTTGAGGGCGTTCTTGACGAAGCACGGATATGTGTTTGATGGCGAAGGCTCTTACCAATGGCCATTGACCCGTCCAGACGTCAAGGGCAAAATCTGAACGATGTAACCTAATGAAATGAAAGAAACTGAAGTATACCAGTAGTGCGAAAGTATTTCGGAAGTAAAAAGATCTAAGTGGAGAGTTGAATACACAATAATGGAAGATAGACCCCGAAAGACTGTCTCTCGTCCTCAGATGCCTAGACCTAGAAACTTTCAATTTAGTGAAACCTACGTACGTACAGGTTCCCCAAATCTAACTACTCATACGAACCAAAAGCTCTGGAAAGGTTGAATATCAGACATCCATGGAAGGTCGATAAGCGGTCACCGGCATACTAGATTGGGTTCTAATGTATGCTACCGAGGAAACTGCGAATGTTATGGGATATTTCATCATATTAAACAACCTTGGCCAGAGCACTTGGCTCGTTACCAACAACCCGTACTCTCTTGCACGTGCTTCCAGAGTTCAGCTGCTTGCTGGAGAATGAATCAGTACTGCTCAATACTGGCAAGTATAAGCTCCCAATGCAACCACATAGCAAATGTGGCCATGCGCAAAGGGAACGGTTTTCAACCCTGTCGTCATAGTCGAATCAGACTGGGAAAGAAGAAACTTAGTATCATCATCTTCAATTCTCCATCACGCGGCTGAACGCCAAAAGCCCGAGCAAGAAAGGACGGGTTGATTTCGTTGAGATGCGGAAAGTGAGAAATCTTCGCATCTTTATATACTGAGGCAAGTCATCGGTACTGCAGGTATATAGTGGGTTACCCGGTCGATATTATACTAGGTCAGACCTTGTGGCATGGGACTGACAGAATGTTAATAATTAAATAATTTCCAAAAACAAAGAAAAGTAAAGAAGACAATTCTTTTTCTCAAGTCGCATCTGTTCTGTACTCTTAATTATCTTCTTGGTGGCATCGTTGGTGCCTACATCAATCTCACTGTTTGTACTCCATGCTGAAACGTCGCAAGCTTCTAGCTGTATTTGCAAGAAGCAAATCTTGTCCAGCAATTAACGGAATTGCTCTATCATTGTCTTCTTCAGAGCATTCATTTGTCAATCCTTACGAAACTGTTTCACCCAAATGTACTGAATTCAATCCTTCGCCCAAGCGCAAGAACGATACTATACCTAGTTGGGCGTTCAAAACTACTGAACACTTGTTACAGGAATACGGGTTTAAGGATTATGCACCAACGAAAATCAGATACACTGACCACTCACAGTTCAAGTATGATCTCGTTATGAACGCATTGGTAGAATCGCTTAAGATCGCAACCACCTCTCTAGAATACGTCAACAGGTAGGTCTCATCAGGGGCTCTAATGGGGTCATACTTTAATCGTAAAGCAATTCATTACTAACAAAGAAGCATCTAACAAGCCAGTTCCAGATGCAGCCTGGATTTCAAAGGCATACTTAGATCCAGAACTTGGAGATGTCGCCTCCAGCACCATTGAAGGCAAGAACATTGGGAGAGGCAGCATCAAGACCCTTCACCACATTGGGGGTACCGAATTTGATAAGTCTCTTCTTCAACTCAGCAGGAGTGACTAGATTCTCACCAGAAAATTCGGATCCAAGGTCTGGCTGCAATGACAAGTAGTATGACAACAAGCCAGTGATATGGGGAGCAGCCATAGACGTACCAGACATGGTCATGGTGTCGGACCAGATTCCTACCGACAAGATATCCACTCCGGGAGCCTGGATATCCACACATTTACCCCAGTTGGAAAACGATGCCTTCTGGTCTGCGTTATCTGTGGCACCCACGGTAATTGGGCCGCTAGCTCTAGCTGGCGATACTTCACAAGCATCGTTATCTTCGTTACCTGCAGCCACAGCGATGTGCAAGCCAGCATTGGTACCTGCGTTCACAGCAAGGTCTAAGGCTTCGGAGATTCCTCCGCCAATCAGCATGTTGACAGTCGCACCCTTGTATCCCTTAGTCTTGGAAGAAATCTTGGCCCTGTGCTCCTTGACTGCAAACTCCACACCTTTGATGATGTCGGAAGTGGTTCCAGAACCCAAGAGGTTCATCACTCCTATTGCCACCAAGTCGACCTTCTTGGCAATTCCGTAAGTCTTGGAGCCAATAGTACCTGCAACATGACTACCGTGGCCGTGGGCATCCACCTTGAGTTTAGGGAAAGCAATGGCATCACCCCAGACGGCTCTACCCTCGAAATCGGGATGCTCAGTCTTGATTCCGGTATCAATGATGTAGGCGGTAACACCCTTTCCTCCCTCGTTGTCGTAAAGGTAGTCCACAGCAGGAGTTTTCAACTGTCTCTGAGAGACACGTGCCAACCCCCATGGGGCCTCTTCCTGGACGTCGTACTCGTTGATATGCATCACCGAGTCCTGCTCTACAAAATCCACCAATGGGTTTTCCTTAACCAACTGCAAGAGTGCAGGAGGTAAGAAACCCGAGTATCCAACAAGCTCATGGATGGAGAAGAAGTCCAAGGCACCGCCAATCATGTCCTCCACATCGTCAAGGAAGCCTCTCTTGTCCACTTCTCTTTTTGCCATCATCGAGAGTTGGGCGGTTACCCAATCCTCATGGGCAGCATATTCGTCTGCGGAATAGCCACTCTTCAACACTACAATGTATCTGTTTGGGACAGGCTCGTGGGTTTTAACCATAGGAGCAGATACGCCCAGGTTTCCTGGAGATTTGTCGTTGGAGATAGGAATCTGGGGCTGAGCAGGCAAGCCGAAAATAGCGTCGATGTTGAAGTTATTCAAGTTGGGAACAACCAAAGCCGTGGCCAAAGTGACCAAAAGCGGCAAAAAGGGAGCGGTTCTCATGATGTTTTTGATGTTGGGTAGGAAGAGAAGTGTGGATGTGATAAGGGCCCTTTTATATGTCTGGAGGCAATTCCTGCAGACAGTGCATATGACTGATAGTCAAGCCACACGATTTGAGGAGGGATAAGCGGATATTTCAAAGAGTATAATTTAGAAGGTTTTAAATGGAGATGCTGATTCAAATTTGGTGGAGGTTAACTATGAATTTTTTGATAATTCCGATCTTCGGATGATGCGTGATTGGTGTTCGTTTTCAATATTCAGCATGTGCGATAGAGCATCGATAAGATCATGAGTTAAATGAAATGAGGTAGGAAGGTGAAAGAAGCTTAACTTCTTGAGATAACTGAAAATTTTGGATTGTTTTCGTCATAGTAGTATCTTTCATAGTATTCATGGCATTCTGCAATGTCTTTAAATAGTCTTATTGTCTGTGGTATTCTGTCAATCTGGAATTGGTCTGGAAGTGAGACAATGACATGTTAAACATACAAATTTGATAAAAATGTTCAATAACACCATGTTTATTTGAAATGGGTAGTGAGATTGCTCCTAAGCAACTTTCCATGTGTCAAGTACCTGTTCATTGCCAAGTAGCCACCAAATCGTTGGGTTCCTTTGTCCATTTGATTGCTTACGGCTCTGTTCATATTGCAAAATGTTTCCGAGACCATGACTTTGGGTCTTTATCAATAATTGTTACTGGGCATTCGTGGCTAGATGTGTCTCATGGATATCATTTTCATTTACACCAATACAACTCGCTCATTGGTCTCACAAAGGATAACTGAAATCAAGAGGTGCCAGTTATTTAAAATAAAAGATAAACTTATTCTAACTTAGCAGCAAACAAAGTGAAGTGTTACGACTTCGGATAGACCGACACTATCCTCCTTTCAGTGTTGTCAACAGGTACGTTGTTTCTTCTGAATACTTTGAGACCATCACTTCCATCTTAATGCCTCTGTTAATTACCGCATGGAGTCCATTTTCCTTGATTTTTCTTTTTCTTAGGTGGAGGTAAATTTCCTTCCTATCTACAGCTCATTTTAAGTACTAATCTAAGTCAACCAACTGGTCTACGAGAATGATACGTAAGATATAACAATTGAAATTACCAATTCATTCCCTGAAATTCCAACACTAAATACCAGCTGTTGTATTTATGACAGACTGATGTCAAATACACATCGAACCATATAGCTTAGTCTGGTCAATACCGAACAAGGTCTGATCTCAATAACCAAGGCAAAGTCCTCAGTCTCCCCTCAATTTTTGTTTCTGACCTCATAGTGACTCATCCTTCATTCCCTTTGTAACGATTCTATTCTTTTTTCTTTTTTAGATTTTCCAACAGTTCATTCCAATTTAATGCATTTCGTGTCTTTCTGGGTGCAAAATGAGAAATCCCAATAAGAGGGTTGATGAGTTGAATAATCAAAAGGACAACATAATCAAAGAAAGACCACAAGGCACAAAGAAGCAATTTAATATACCTTTGAAAATCTAAAATCTATCCCTTACTCTCCATTTTCCCGAGCCCAATCCATTTCGAATTTCTATTCTCCCACCAACATAAGGTCGTGCACCACCCCAAATCTCCTGCCACGTAACTCGACATTTCCATCTTCAAAACCTACCTCTCCACCTTCGAACCGACATGTCCAGAAGAAGAGCTTACCCACAGCCGCAATATGCCACCGCACAACCGGCGGCGGCGCCCCAGTTCAATCAGGGCTACGACTATGACCAATTGAATCAGAACTTCCTGGCAATGAACGTTCAGAATAACAATCCAAACCAGGGTGCTCCAGCGTACCCAAACGCTGATCCTGCGGCCCAACAGGCCCAGACTGGTTATGGTCAACCGGTTGCAGGCGCTGCGCCAGCTTATGGCGCTAACTACGCCCAGAACCAACAATTCCAGCAACCAGCCTATGGAGGTCAACAGTCGTATAATTCCTCGTATGGCGCCGGCGCTGGTTATTCAGGTGCCGCTGCCAATGGCACCCCTAGCTACGGCGGTCAGTCGGGCGCAGCTCCAGCGTTGCCTTTGAATCAGTTGTACACTACGGACTTGTCGAAGGAGCTTCCTCCATCTATCAGTGACTTGTCTTTACCACCACCTCCACTCATTTTGCCTCTGACGGCCCAGCTCATTCCATCATCTGAGACCGCCAATGCACTGCCCGAGTACTTCCGCTCCACATTGAACGTGGTTCCTGCCAACAACTCGCTTTTGAAGAAATCCAAGTTGCCTTTGGCACTTGTGGTTAGACCTTACAACACCTTACATGACGAGACGGAACAGGTACCCGTGGCAAAGGACACGATCATCTCAAGATGTCGTCGTTGTCGTGGTTACATTAACCCATTTGTCTCCTTGACTGAAGGTGGAAAAAGATGGAGATGTAACTTCTGTAGCTTGCAGAACGATATCCCCACCGCATTCGATTACGACGACTTGACCCAGAAGCCCGCAAACCGTTACGATAGAGCAGAGTTGAACCATTCCGTGGTCGAGTTTGTTGCTCCAAAAGAGTATATGGCTAGAGCTCCTCAGCCAATCGTTTACACCTTCATTATCGACGTTTCTCAGGACGCCATCAACTCTGGCATGACATCTACAGTGGCCCGCACAATTTTGGAGAGTTTGGACCGTATTCCTAACAGAAACAATACTGCACGTATATCTATTATCGGTGTGGACTCCAACTTGTATTACTTCCGTTTCAAGGAAGGTTTGCAGGACGGACCCGATATTTTGGTGGTTTCTGACTTGGATGAACCATTCTTGCCTTCCCCTGAGGGCTTGTTGATCAACTTGGAGGAGAACAGAAAAGCTATCGAGAATTTGTTACTAGTTTTGCCTTCATACTTCGAGCACTCTGCAAACAACCACTTTGCTTTGGGCCCTGCCTTGAGATCTGGTCACAAGATGATCTCCAGCATCGGTGGTAAGTTGATTGTGTTCGCCGCCTCCTTGCCAAGCATCGGTGAAGGTAAGTTGTCTGTCAGAGACGAGTCTGCCCATTCCGGCAAACCTAAGGAATCTCAGATGTTGTTGAATGCTGCTGATAAGTTCTACAAGGCATTCGCAGTTGAATGTAACTCTGCTCAGGTGACTATTGACTTGTTCTTGACTGGCTCAAAGTACCAAGATGTTGCAACTTTGTCTAACTTGCCAAGATTCACCGCCGGTCAAACCCACTTCTATCCATCGTGGATTTGCTCTAAGGTTGAAGATGTTAACAAATTGTCTAGAGAAATCAGCGAGCACTTGTCCATGGATATTGCTTTGGAGGCTGTTTTGAGAGTGAGATGCTCCACAGGATTCAGAATGAGCGGTTTCTTTGGAAACTTCTTCAACCGGTCCTCTGATTTGTGCTCTTTCCCAACCTTCCCCAGGGACCAGAGTTATGTTATTGAAGTCAACATTGAGGAGACCATTGCTAAACCAGTCGTTTACTTCCAGGCTGCTGTGCTACATTCCACGTGTTTTGGTGAGAGAAGAATTAGGGTCATGAATTTGGCTATTCCAACTTCTTCCAAGTTGGAAGATATTTATGCTTCCGCTGATCAGTTGGCTCTTACCAACTATTTCACTCATAGAGCTATTGAGAAGGCCTTGGCTGGCTCCTTATCAGATGGTAGAGACTACTTGATTAAGTCAGTTGTGGATGTTTTGAACGTGTTCAAGAAGGACTTGTTCCCAGGAAACTTCACTGGTGGCTCATCCTTACAAATCTCTACCAATTTGAGAATGCTTCCATTGTTGATGTTCTCGTTGACAAAGCACTTGGGTTTTAGAGAACAGAGAGTCCCCGCCGATCACAGAGCCATTGCATTGAACAATTTGGGATCTATGCCTATCCACCAGCTTATCAAGTCCATCTACCCAACGGTGTACTCATTGCATAACATGCCAGATGAATGTGGATTGCCTGAAGAAATCGTTCAGGTCAACGAAGAAACTGGGGAAGAAGAGACTGTTACAAGCACATCGATTTTATTGCCTGAGCCAATCAATGACACCAAGGCCTCCTGGGAGAACTATGGTTTGTATTTGATTGACAATGGCTCAGAATTGTTCTTGTGGGTTTCTGGAGACGTTGTTCCAGGTCTTGTTCAAGACTTGTTTGGAACTGACAACTTGTATGCTGTGCAAACTGGTAAGACCGAGTTGCCAGAGTTTGAATTTGAAGAGTCCGAGTTCAACTACAAAGTCCGCCAGATCATTGCCAAGATTAGAGAGCAGAAGGACTCCATCACGTGGAAGAGTTTGTACATCATTATTGGTGGCTCTTCTAATGAACCAATGGAAATGACCCAGCAGCGTGACTTAATGGCCTTGAGATTGTGGGCTTTGAGCTGCTTGGTTGAGGACAAGACCCAATTTGAGCAGGGCTACAGAGAGTTCTTGACCTCCTTGAGAAGCAAGATCACCGCCTAAAAAAATCACATTGTAGATACAAACTGCTACAATACCTCTCCTTTCTAGTGTATAGAAGAAATGAAAAGTTAAATTATGGACCATGCGAGTTGATTAGCGCCACTGCCTCTGCCATTCCTTCTTTTGCTTTACCATCTAGCACTTTAATCACGGAAGCAGAGATGCTTGCAGAATGAGAGCGCAAATTGCGGGCTATAGGTCCACCTCTAGCCATTGTAGCTACCAAATTCTTCTTGAATTTGTATGACAATCTTGCCCAGTACACATTTGCAATGGATGAACCTTCCAGAGCTAGAGAATTCTCGAAGTTTTCAGACAAATTTTCTTGACTGCTTTTACCATCCAGTTTTATCACTCGACTGTTCATCAACAACTCAGATAGGGTGGCCACAAAGTTTGTTGAGGTCTGATTCACCTCAATCAAAACAGTTTCGAAATTTCTAGGCGATTGAAGCGATCTAGTAAGGGAAGTCAAAGCAACTTGAATGGATTTCGACATGGCGCCTTTATCCAAGAGTGTGAAAAGCTCAGTCTCATCCAATATCGACAATGCAACAAGATTATTCTGTAGGTTCTCATTGGAGGCCACAAAGGAGCTGTGGTGGCCCAAATCGTTGGAAATTTTGGCTGAAAGTTCATTGGTGAGGTCAGTGGTTTTAACCTGGAAAATCGGCTGGTAATCCCGTACCAACTTCAAAGACAAAAGATCCACAGGGTCCTCAGACGTGGAGAAGACGTTTTTCGTGAACATCTCACCTACCTGGCGGTGTAATCTGGCCAACCGAACCACGTTTTTGGAGTCAGACAGCGATTCGTGCTGTTTCTCGCAATCCTGAAGCTGTTGAACAAAAAGAAAGAAAAAACCAGCACCGCGGAGCAAGTTGAGAGTAGCATGAACCCTTTTAATTGCACCGTTGAGCTTCACAGCGTCGTCGTATGGCTGGACGATGTCGTTGTTTATGCGTTGGAAGGCTTTCTTCATTCTGGCAGTCAGAGGGTTGATTTGAGCGTCCAAAAGAGCACGCGTCGATTCTATCCGCGAGAAATTTTCAATCAACAGCTCGTGGTTGGCAGAAGCGAGCTTCTCCATGCGTTTCTCCACTTCGTTGGCATCAAATTGGAGTTTCTTGATTGGAGTCCAGAGGTCTAGCTCACTATCATCGGCCACATTGGTGGCAAGAAGAAGTGAAGCAGAGAATTTCAACGGATCGAACCCGTCTTCAATGAATGCCTCAAAGTCCTCGAGTTCCAGCATTGACACAGTATGAGTTGAAGTAACCAAGTGTACAGGATTTTCCACCAGATCATGAAGTAGTAGTAGCAGCAGTGAACCAAATGAAATCAGGAAATTTAAAAAGTTTAAAAAGTAAAAGAGGAGACAGAAATGAAAGGAAATGATTAAATGACATCTTTGGGAAAACAACTGTACTTGCAAAGGCATTCATCTCTAGGTAGTACCTCCTTAATCTCAGGACAGTATCCATCATTCTCGTTACTTCATATTACCATGGAAAAGTCCCATATCTCCAATTCTATATATTGAAATTTCCATTTCTCATTCTGTCCGGTACTTCGGCTTGCTGGGCTGCTTGACCACCTTTTCCGTCTTTGGCTTGAACTTGCGATACTTCTGCTTCTTGAACCTCGCCTGTTCTTCTCTGAGAAGCTTTTTGGCCGCTTTTTCTCTCTTTTGCTTTCTTTCACGACACTGGATAGCATTCACTCGCTTTTTCATGCCTGGTCTACGCCGTCTGCCTCGAAGTTTTTCCTTTTCGACGTTTTCATTGTGTTTCTTCAAGCTCATCACCTTCCAGGGCCAGCCATCAATGGCGGGCAATTTAAGCTCAGCAAAGATGTCTTCGGCACTGATAGCTGCTTGCTGGAATTTTAACTGCTCCTCTGAGCTGTACTTGGCTCTGTAGTAAGATTCTGGACGCTCATTAACGATGACTTCCTCCTCTTCTTCTTTCATACTCACCGTCATCACTTCTGCAGTTGCTGAACCAAAAAGTGGAAATGCAAATTCTTCTGCCTCAGGCTCCTCTTGGATATCACCATTTTGCTCCTCCTGTTGGGGCCCTTCAACATCAACTTCGACTATATCAAACTCAACCTTGGGTAGATACACTTCCTCATCGGAACTGGACGCTTCCGAGTCATATAGATTCTTTCTGGAAGCTCTGGAGATTAGTAAGGTGGTCATAACGAATAAAATAGGAAAACATACACTTTATACTGTGACATTGCAACTAGCTCAGTAGGTCTTCGCATCTCTCAATTATTCTTGTACGCATCATGGCATTTTCTAATATACACTTCGTAACTCATAATTATTAAAATACTGCTCCAATGTCACCATAGAGGCACACTGGCAGACTGAATAGTCTTTAACACGTCTGGACGCTGCCTCCATTTGGGTGGAATGAATCCACTGGCGTTGGGTTTCTCGTTCACTGGAGGCACTCTCAGAGGTTGTGAGCTTTCTGCTTTGATTTCCAACTTGACCCTCGTCAACTTACCATTCTTCCAGATAAGACTATCCACTTCCGGGTACTGCTCCCGAACAAAATGTGTCACTTCATTCAACTTGAGGTACCGCAAGTCCAACATCTTGAACTTGGCGCAGCCTTGACTGTCAACTCGGTCGTGTCTTCCAACACCAACCATATGGAAAAAGAGTGGCCACATGGCTTCCTTTGCGGGCTGAGGGATCTGTGCGGAGTTGACCATGTTGCAGTGCTTGTGGATGTCTGACACTGGTGCAGCTAAAAGCAATGCAATCTGTAAGTCGACGACCCAGCTATCGCCTCCATGCTCAAAGACATAAAGTGGAGAAAACTTCAATCGCTCATTATCAGAGATTGATCCATTAAAAGATGCCTCCTGCAATCCAATTGGGTACTTTTGGATCACCGACTGGATTTCCATGGTCTGCCTCTTCTTTTCAATCTCTTGCAAAAGACGTTCTGCTTCTTTTGCTTCTTTCAACTTCTCCTCCACTTCTTTTTGCTTCTGTTGCTTCATTTCTTCCATCTTCTTCTCCTCTTCCTCCTTCCTCTTCTTCTCCTTCTCCTTTTCTGCTAGCAAAAACATTTCTCTTCTTGCTCTCTTTTTGGCTTGGACTTTCTCTTGCCAATGTTTGGCTTCTTCAGCAGCCTTTATTTTCTGCTCCTCTTGTGCCTTGGTAAGAGGAACAGGCGATGCAGATGCGCTGCCTTTCTGCTTATTCCTCTTGTAATCTCCTTGATCATACGCGGGTGAGACTTCGCGAGAATCTGCTGTAAGCTCTTTCTTGAAGACTTGCGTTTCAGGCTTCTGCACCTCTGGAAGGCTCTGCTTGCTGGTTACCATCTCCTTTGAATCTTCATTTTTAAAGGGAGCCTCCTTTGACTTATGATCATGACTTCTGATCTGCTCTTTGGCTTTCGGCTCTGGTTCTCCGCTCTTTGCTCTCTTCACAGGCCCCCCGTGGTCTTCAGAAGCTCTTCTTTTCTTCTCAATTGGGCCAGAGGATATTTCGTCATCCACATCCATGTTGGCATCTTCTTCAACTTCATTGGGTTGAGGGGTTGAGGGGTCCTTGGGAATCTGCCCTCGTATATACTGTTCGAGAAGAATTACTTCTCTTGGATCATGTTGGGCTGAGTGTTTTGCAACCTGGAGTGCGTTCAAACCGTCTTGATCACGCTTTAATTTGGGGTTTGCACCCTTAGAGAGCAAAAATTTGACAACCTCATAGTGACCCCTTCCAACGGTTGCCAAGAGAGCGGTTACACCAATTCTGTTAGTTTGGTTGATGTCGAATGAGCCAGGATTCAATCCTAAAAGGATATCTACCAATTCGACATGTCCATTTCTGGCAGCAACATTTAAAATATCAGGAGTTTTCTGTAATGAATAAGCATGAGTGACAAAATCTCCTGCAGCAGCCTCTTTGAGTCCTTGAGCCAAATATCTGAAGATGGTTGCAGAGGTCTTTTTTCGAACTAGATCAGCAAAATAACTTTCAGTTGGATCCTCAATAATTCTTCGAGACGACTGAGATACTGCTTGTAAGCTTGATTTGCCCCCAACCTGAGAGGCGGCATCCAATAAAGCGATAATCTCTTCATAATCTTCTTCCTCATCCTGTAAATGATACAACTTGGTCAATGCAGAGTATCCATCAGCATTGCAGATGTCAGGATCCGCACCATGAGCGAGAAGCAATTTGACAGTTTCAATGTGCTTGTTTTCAGCGGCATCCATCAATGGTGTTTCGAAGTCCCCGAATTCAAGTGCCTGCTTATTGACATTAGCGCCTTGTTCAATCAAATATTTCACAATTTCGGTGTGGCCAGCAAGGGCTGCTTCATGTAGGCACGTAAACCCACCAAAATCACACTCATTGGCATCGGCTCCTCTTTCGATCAAATTTTTCACTTCTTGCAAGTCTCCCTTCTTGCAGGCTCTTTGCAAGAACGAACGACCAGTCGAGTCACGCTTGATCTTGTAATCTTTCTTTCTGAAATTAGATTTGTTCTCATTATGGTCGTCCGTTTCTCCTCCGCTCACTTCAGTATCATTCAGGTGGTCCTCGATTGTGGAATGAGCATCCTTCGTATTTACCTTCAGAGATCCTTGACCCGTGTTGGCGTTTGGCTTTGGAGAAGCTGGTTTTGGAGAAGGACTTTCTTTCGCAAGAGTTTCGTCATCTTTCTCATCAAAATCATCTTCGTCTGAAGAATAAATGACCTTTCGCTTGAGCTTTCTCCTGTGCTCGTCCTTTTCTTTGCGCAAGAAGGATTTGCCCTTCTCCAAGGTCGCAGTTCCTTCTGTGATGATGGTCTCTGCTTCAGAAATATCACCGTCGTTCTCAGCACCTCCATTTTCGTGTTCGTCAATCAGATTCAATCCACGTATGATGTTTGTGTCAGAAATGGGTGATCCCACCGGTGAAAGAGCAGAAGTATCGAAACTGGCAGCCACGGGGGATTCGACGGTCTTCTGATCGGTCGCAATTTCATCTTTTTGAGTTTCTTCATACGATTCCATTAGCTTCGCATCCTCCTTGTTCGATTGCTTGACCGGAGAGGATTCTGGATGGTCCCTCAGATTCGAATGGTCACCTTGACGTTCGTTAGAAGGGCTCTCTTTGGTATCCTCGATTTTACTCTCCTCCTCCCCACCTAGTCCTTCTTCACCAGACTTCGTTCTGGGAGATTCTTCCTTGATTAATTCTGTCAATGTCTCTTCAATAGATGCACCCACTAGCTCTTTGCCACCCTTATTCTTTATATCCTGGTTCGCCGAAAGATCGTTATCTTGAATTGTATTGTAGGCGACGTCTTTATCTGTGGGTTTGCTTGTTTCTTCCACCTCACCCAACTGCGACTTGGAGTCTTCAGTGTCTGATGTCACCTTAACTTCATCAACTCGATCTGTTCCGGAGGTTTCAAGCTCTTGCTTGGTTTCTGGGAGCTTTTCAAGCTTCACTTCTGAATCGTCTGAATCAAAAAGACTCAGTAGTTTTTCGTCTTTCGTTTGCTCATTTCGGCCTCCTAAAGAAGGATAACTTTGACTACTTCCATCTGTTGCTTTGGCCTCTACTGACTGGCTTCGTTGCGATTTCTCAAACTTTTCGGAAGAATTCAAAGATGGAGCCACCTTGTTATTTCCATGTTCAGACCTTCCCAGGCCTTCAATTCGTGATATCTCGGATCTACTCAGTCCTTCAGTTCTTCCCAGGCCCTCAGGTTTATACTGATCCCGTCCATGGTGATTTCTGGAATGATTTCTCTGCTTCGGAAATTGTGATGAGTCCCAGTCGTTCTTACGGCCTGCCGTTCTCCTCTCATCGGCAAAATCATGCCCGGGATCGTCCCCACGTGCGTCGTACCGCTCGTCATAGGGTTTTCTACCCGAGTAATACGAGCCATGGTCATAATCTCCTGGCGCATTATGGTTGGAGTTGTGATTAGTGTTGTGATTGGCATTTGACGAGCCCCATGGTGAGTTGTTGGGATTGCTGCTGCTCTGACTTCCAGACTGGCCACTCTTGCCTCGTGAATTGGGTCTGTATTTGCTTCCTTGGTACGAGTCATACTTATCTGGCCTTCTTCTATTATTTTGTGGCCCGTTGCCACTAGAAGTGCCCAAACCATTCCCTCGACCATATCCTGAGCGATATCCATAATATTCTCGATTATCTTGTCTTCTGTAGGCGCCCAGGCTCAGTTGCTCCTGGTATCCAGCCCCTGGGTTAAATCTTTTCTGCTGATTAGAGTACCGAGGATAATAACCTCGATCTCTGTCTCTATCTCTGTCACGGTCACGATCTCGCTCGCGACTGCTTCCATTTGAAGGCGGATTTGAGGACGAGCCACCGTAATGGCCGTTGTAAGACATTTGTAGTAAGATGAACTGTTTTTATTTTTCTTGTACAAATTAACCTTTGTTCATGATAGCTGGCTGTTATCTGCAGGCCCCAAACATGTGATGGAGAAGAGAAATGAGGTTGAAATCAGAAATGGATTAAGAAGCAGATAATTGAAGTTTGAACTTTCTCTTAACTGAAGTAGAAGAGGAAGTGGACTGAAACGACGCAATTTTTGAATACAGCTGAAATAATCGGGCGGATAGGGATGATTGTCTCAGGTTGAAGAACATTCATGATTGGTTTCATGACTGTGATGCTGAATGAATGAAAGGACCTTTAAGTATTAATTGAAGAAATATCCGAACCTCACTCAACCTGCTCTTACTTTCTTGTGTTTATATGTCCAGCTTGTTGAAGAACTGGTTGATATGTAATTATACACGGATTTCGCACCTATTCAAGGAACCAGAGGTTGAAATAAATCAGTCCCAAAAAAAAAATATTATGAAACAATAACGAAACATTAAAGGTGGTTAACAATATACTTACGGTAGTTAGTAGTGAGCTGTACTGGAGGATATAAGAAAAATTTTCAACGGTTAATGATAGAAGTACTCTATGAGATACACCTTAGGATCGTTTCCAGCAGATTGATTATGCATCAAGCCCCGTCACCCACCGAAGACACAAGAGACACGTCCATCCAATCAAAAATGACAATAACACTCAAAGTTTCATGCTTGAACTCATGAAACTCTAAGAGTGACTGAAATATTGAAAAGCTTGGACAGAGGAGGTTTAATCATTACGTTTGCTGCTCCTATTGTAAGCCGCTCCGAATGATTATTACGGTGATATGCTAATGTGAGCTCGACGTAACCATCGATAGATAGTTGGGAGCCTACCAAAGAGTTCTTATTGTCATCATTTTGACTTCGGAGACCAGTTATGAAAGATGCTGATGATTAGGTGGCAGATATATAAGTTTTGATCAGGAATCAGTGGTTGTAAAAGATGAAAAGGAAGAGTAGGATTAAGTGAGTCGGGATAGTTCGAAATTTTCTCAAGTGGAATTGATAGGATTTTGCTTTAATGAATTTGTAAGATTTAGAGATGGAAAATAACTTTCCAATTTTTCAGACTCAGTAATCATCATTGAAGAAGGTATGTGTTTCAAGGATGCTCAAAGGATTCCTTATGGGTTTTCTTGAACCCCACTTGAAATTGATGACTACAGCAATTGTCTTAATTTAAATCGCTTTGCCAAGAGGGCGGTCTTGTGGATCAATACAAGTGTTAATACCTATTCATGCATTTCAGCCAACGATTCCTCTCGAAAATCGCTTCTGCTTCTCAAATTACAGAAGGTTCGTCACGAATTTATGGTTATTGTCCTCATAAATTTAAACTTCAGTGGATAAAACCCATTTACGGGAAAATCAGCAATTAGCAGCGTGAGAAAAAGTGCCCCTTACCTCTCTTTTTTACTTACTTCTATCAACTTATGAACTGATATCAAACTTTACTGAACAGCACTCTCCTTTGTCCTTTTTTTCATTGTTCTACCAGCCATGGTCAAGTTCAAACGAATTTTCAGAACAATGAACTGTTCTTTAAATTTGTAATAGGTGCTGTATTGGTTCCCAAGAAATTTTTCGAATGGGCAACACACTGAAACAATACGTGTTAGAGCTCACAAGTGAATGAATGTATTTAGTTGATTATGGAAGATCAAAAGGCAGAGGTGAGTCAGGTATAAAAGAAGCTTGAAACACGCCTCAAGTAGCACTCCAAAGTCAATAAAGATAGATGTGTTTATGCTAAGATATTAAATTTCAATCGACAGAACCGGCTTTGGAAAAATCTAATTTTCCGAGGTCTTGCTTGCCAATCGTTCCCCAAAATCCATAAGCTCAAAAATGAGGCTCATGTTGGGACAGATACGGTCACAGGCCTGGACTGTATTGCCCAGATTTGCTATGTTTAGGTTGCACGTCTCGGCCGTGTTGTCAGTACCAGACTTCAACAATTCGTACGCTTCGTTGACGGAGATTTTAAACTTCACCATAAAGTAGGCCACGATGACACATGCCGAGCGCAGAACACCACACTGACAATGAACAAGAATCTTTTTGCCTTGTGTATCAAATTTGGCGATGGTGGAGGTGAGCTCCGGTAGTTTTTCCAGAATAGACAGAGTATGTGACCATGGGATATACACGTACTGTTTTCCTCCAGAAACATCGAACTCACCAGAGAGGTCGCGGCATTCTTTTGCAACATTAATGACAAGATCATAGTTGTTAATATCCACGTATTTCTCTGACAGGAGAGGGTCCAGGTACAAAAATAAAATGGAGTTGAGTACGTTGGCAGGACCATTGACGTATGCGTGTAAATTTGACTGTTCCTGAAGTTCCTCGGGAACAATGAGATGGCCATTGGTGGTATCATTGCGGATTGGATGGGCTGTTGGCGCCGTATTGGCTGTTCTGGCCCCGAGACCTCCAGTTTCATACCCCAACGAATGAACTGCACCATAGGGTGGATTTGGTGGAGCCATAAGGTCCAGCAGCCCAAAGTTCACTTCCAAGTTGTCCTTCAGTGCTGATGCCGACTGTCCTGACGAGCCAAAAGGGCTTTGGAGCATCAGGCTACGCACCAGCATATCCAAGCGGTCCGGAAGCTGGTCCTGGCTCATATCGGACATGGAAGTGGGCAGCAGATGCATGAAGCGACCCACAGGAGCCTCGAAGCTTGTGGTATGTGTGAGGTTGAGTGGCGTAGACATGCCATTGTGGGAATGGTGAGGTAGATGATCAACTGTCGGCAGGAGACCCAGTGGAATGGCCAATGCAAGAGGCTTACCGCGGCGTGGCGGCAGCGTGGTGGAGGAGTTAGTGGAAGGACTCAAGTTGAGCAGGAGGTTTTTCATGTTAATGTTTCGAGAACTCAGTAGGCTCAGCGGTTTGCGTGAGTGCTTTGGCGAGTAATTCATGGATCCCGAAGGCGATGAGAATGCCGACAGCATGTCATAAAGGGTAGACGGCGGCTTGAAATCTGGGTCGGCGCTCATGTCACCTCTTGTGTCCACGGAGGCCAACGGCATTGTCGATTGTGGTTTCAGAGGAGCCAGAGGAATCTTGGAAAGTGGAGTTGTGGGGATAATAGATGCGGGCGAGAAATACCGTACAAGGGATGGAGGCTGCTTGACTGAATGAAAAAAGCGTGATGGCAGCCAGGCAGTTGATGGCGGTGGCCAGGGGTTGGCGACAGCGATGGTAGTAGTAAGTGGCAGACTCTTAAGTCCAAGGAGCTCCGTAAGACGCGGGACGAGAAAGCCGACTACACCGGTGCAAGCGGAAAAAAGCAGGCGGGAGCGCACGAGCAGGCGACAAGGATTGCAAGAGGAACGGCGAACGGCGACAGAGAGAGTCTGGTGAAAAATTTGGATGAAGCGAGTTAGGTGAGTTAAGATGAAGGTAGCCTTCAGACAGGAGAAGGATTTTTGGTTTGGGCGCACTTGGACGCATCGAACAAGAATGTAACAGAAAACAATGCTGGCAGGGGTTTGGCGGGGGTACGGATGTCTGCCGAATAATCCGAGAAGGTAGGAAGGTTGTGAGTTACTGAGAGGAAGAAGTTTGGCTGAAAAAGTTCATGATATTTACTTCAGAACAGAGCCATGATTATGTTATATTCTAAAGCTGATGCACGGAAGGAGAGGGCGTAGCAAGGGAGAATGCGCAAAATGTGCAGGGGCCCGTATTTAACGCTAGTGTGCGTGGACTGGACAAGGAGAATGGAGGGTGGGCTTTGAGAAAATAGGCGACAATAGAAGGAGACGGTATTTTAATGTGATGTGGATGGAGAATAAAAAGATCCAGACGGTGCTTTGCAAATCATTTGAGTCATTTGGGGGACAATTGAAGCTTGGGAGCCGTATTAGGGTGGGGAAATGATACTCTATGTATTTTACCCTATTCTGTTGGTGATTCAGACTAGTGTAAGTTTTGTCGATCGCAGGATGGTACCTTGTACCTGAGTCCTGCGTGGAAACCTTAGAGTTAAAGGGATAAACTGGAGAGAAAAGGTGGATAGAAGAAAGCATAGCGGTTTCTGAGAGTGGGGGAAATGAAGCGAAAAAGAAAAAATGAAAGCGCAATAAAGAATGGGAATGATCGAAGTCTTGGAATTGTCTTGGATGGAAGTTCTTTTCTTGCTCACCTGTCAAAGTCAAGTGGTGCGCGTCTCGATTTTATGCACCCGTCGGGGCTTTGTGAATTGTTCGCAAATCATTAAAAAAATGGCTCATAAATCATTGGAAAGTTATGAAATCGACAAATTTTGAGATCTAGAAATCTTGAAACAGTTCAGAAATCTCCACCAGCGACTATAATACACGCTGACTGTCACATATATTATGTGGCTTTCAGGTTTTCTGGTCCTTGGACACCAATATTTTTCTGGATGCCCGAGATGCTATATCTTTTTTACCACCATATTTATAAGCATCAACAGTAATATGGTGTGGGCCTCTTTACCTGGTCCCATGAATTCATTTCGTCGTTTCACAGCTTTATTGTCTTCACCATGTTTACACCTTGGCCTGTCACCTATTCTAACTTAATTATTGGTAGATCGACCCCTTGTAATACATGCGTGTGACGCTTGCCAACAATAAGGACTTGAACCAGCAGTGCAGATACCTCGCCGGCCACCTATTGAAGGTTGAGTTCAATGCCGATAAATAGAATAACGCACTTCGCTGCATGTACCTGTAAGTGGCCTTGTGCACAACCTGTTTCACTTTAAATCCGCTATTGTTAATAATGAAAGTAAGAAAAGAAGCTTTTGCTACTACTGTCACGGCTGAGATTTTTGAAAAGGTGCAAAACATTATTAAAAAGTTCCCAGTAGGCTTGTTGAGAGACCAACAACATCTTTATGAACGAATACACATGCACCAATGCGAAATCTTAACACTTTCCTCAACAGTCGATCGACACTTTACATTTCTCCAAATTTTATTTTTGCAATATGCAATTGGGTTTCCTAATTTGTCTTGCTTAAAATTCTCCCGCTTGTCGGGCCCCATCATCCACATATTATGAATTCCGTTAATACTTATCCAAGAAATATTCAACATTGTCTTCTTCCCCACTCGTTCTTCAAGCGAAACTTTCCCCATTGTAATCATTACATGAAAAGCACTGCTTTTCTACTTATTAATAACTGTTGAAAATAGTTGTTTATCTTGTTTAATTAATGCCAATCTATTTCGAGACGTTTGAAATCCATTAAGTTCATGAATTCACATGGTTGAAGTAGCTCTTTTTCTTCGTTGCTAATGCCAGTATTTCCTGATTTATTCTTCATAAATCACTTCTCCAAATGGACTTTCACTTTCTCGATTTTCGCCTTTAGTTTTCCGGACCCTAACTTGTGCCTGGAACCTTTAGGAACACGCGTCAACCAGTACAAGAAGATTGTAGCGATGATATTGAACGCTCCAAAAGAGATAAAAATTCCAATGTCTCTCCAGCGATGGATAAAACTGGCTCCAATTGATTTTAAGAAAACGTTCGTTGATGCAGCTGTACAGTACTTGCAAATACCAGTAGTGCTATTGTCGACCAAGTAACCACCAGCTACGGACATGTATGGAGCCATGTACTCACCACAAGTGTAATTGCCAACAGGTAAGAACTGGAGAAGCTCTCTCTCTGAGCAAACAACGTCCGAGTTAGCAAGACCTGTGGAAAGCATCACCGAAACCAAGTATGTGAAAGGGTTCACTCTGTACATAAACTTCCAGAATCTTGGAATTTTGGCGTAAGGAACCAATACTCCACAAAAGTTAAGGCAGATAGCGAAGAGAAGAATAGCCAAATTGGCCGCATTCTCTGCCAACTCAAGGAATGAGATACACAACTGCGATAATGTTGATGAGTAAACGAAGAAGATCACAATTGTAAACCACATGGTAGCTCCTCTGGATGCCACAGTGTTGGTATCTTGAGCGTTATGGTACATTCCGATAGGATAGTACCATACAAAGTAAGAGACTGTTCCCAAGCAGATATTCCAAGGAATTTCACCTGTAATCTGTGCTGCAATGAAGGTTAACCACGAAAAAGTCTTTGATGGCAGCTCTCTAACTTCGTAGAGCGACCTTTGAGCAACGAAGTGTGGAAGATATTGGTGAGACAATGTCACGAAAACAACCAAGAACATAAAGACAGAGAACATCTGATTTTGCAAACCTTGCAATGAATTGTCCTCATTGAAAAACGCAAAGCCATTGAAAATAGATCCGACCACTCCTAGAAGAACTTTGGACATGGTGTATGATGGTGTTCTCCAGTACTGCTCCAACACTCTCTTGGTGACTAATTTGTACTGAACCCAGAAGGGGGCTGCGTACGACTTAAGAAGTTCGGGATCGTCTGATTTGGGAATCTTAATAAGCTCCGTTTCCATATTGTCCAATTCACGCTGGACATCCTGATATTCAGTCGAATTGAGCCAAACTTGATGATAGTCTTGCTCAGCAATTGAGCCCGGTGCTGCGCCAATAACTTCTAACATCCACTCAGCTGGATTTGCTGTTGGTGGACACCTAGGAGCACCATACTTCTCGAAATATTCGATCATCGTCTTGCAGCTCTCTCCAAGATCACCAAAATACACAATTTGTCCTCCTTTCTGTAAGAAGAGCAACCTATCGAAATCTTGCATCAAAATTGCCGAAGGTTGGTGAATAGTACACAAAATTGGCACGCCATGGTCGGCCAACTTTCTAATCAACTTGCAAATGGACCAAGCAGTCTCTGAATCCAATCCGGAAGTGGGTTCATCCAAGAATAAAAGCAATTCTGGTTTAGCTACCAACTCCACACCAATAGTCAATCTCTTTCTCTGCTCAACGTTCAAACCTTCACCTGGAACTCCCACCACAGCCGCAGCATACTTTTCCATGTCTAGTAACTGGATGATTTGCTCAACATACTCGTCTTTCTCCTTCTTGGATACAAAAGATGGCTGCCTCAAATAGGCAGAGAACCTCAAGGCTTCTCTCACAGTGGAAGTCTCCAAATGAAGATCTTGCTGCTGCACGTAACCAATCGACCTCTGGAAAGATGCATCCAAGGAATTTCCATTTACCATTCTGGTTCCATCTGTGATTTCACCCGACGTTAATCTATCGGACAAGGCATTTAACAATGTTGTCTTACCTGCTCCAGACGCACCCATTAAAGCAGTTATTTGTCCTGGCTTGACCCATCCGTCGATGTTGTTCAAGATAACTCTATTCTCAGACTTAATTTTGACTTGATACCGCAATTGTCTCCAATGAAAGATTTGCTTAGATAATGCCAACTGAAGGCCATTATCGCCTTGGCGTGACGAAGTAGAATCCTCCACAGTCTCTTCTGGTTTGAGACCAGCACCGGAGCCGTTCTCCAAGTCTTTCTGCAAGTTTCTTGATTTCTTGAGTGCAGCTCTCTGGAAAACCAAGATTTCTCCACCTTTGTCCTCTGCTCTGTTGAACTCGGCAATGAGAAGGTAACCAATTAAGAATGCAATCAAGAAAGCAATTAAGATACCAAAGTTTCTCCATTTATGCGAATTGTAGTACTCGAAAGACAATTGAACATATCTGTCACCACTCAAGTAAGTTTCTCCAGGCAAAGCACCAACAGTGGCACAAATTGTGGAGTTTCCAGAAGTAGGATACGCTCCTCCTGAAGGAACCATTCGAGAACATGGGAAATGTAGTCCGTGAAACTCGTTCACAATCAAGCTTTCAAAAGCATAGGCAATAGGATCAAGGTAGTTCATCCACCTACACCAACCAGGCATGCTCCTAGGGGGGATCACAAAGCCAGTGAAGATAATCAATGCAAATAAGAAAATTGAGGCTGGTGCCATTGCTTCCTCCAAAGCCTTGAAGCAGGACGCAATTCCACGAAATAAATTAGACATCGTCAAGGTTATGAAAAAGTTCATGAGCAAGAAGAAGAAGAAGCGACCGGCATGTCTTCGCAAATTCACACCAAAGTAAAGAATCAAGTTGAAGCCAAGAGAAGTCAAAATCTTCACTGGGAGCTCAGTGATCAATGAAGCCACTGCATCAGCAGCCGGACGATATAAACCGTATGCTCTGTGCTTCTCAACAATCGGACGAGCTTCAAAAAGAGGAAAAACTTCCAACAAAGAACAGAAACCATTAAACAAAACAGCAAAGAACAACACGGCAGTACGGTAATAAAACGATCCAGTATTAAAATGCAACAGCTGAAATTGAGTAGTAATAAGGATAGAGACACAAATATTTCCACCGATCATGAAGAGGGACACAGAAGGATTACCTTTTGTTCTGAGAATATTTCTCCACATCAAGTATCTGACTTGCATTGGGAATGACACAGTATATGGCTCGCTAGACTTGGTATGCGATGTCTGGGCCGCGTGGTGGTGGTCTTCAAATCGAGCTTTGGACAACTTCACTTCTGATGATGAAATGTAGGCATCAATTCTCTCCAAAAGAGCCTGTCTTTCCTCAGAGTTTCTCCACCGACTGTAGAATTCTTCGGGAGTTCTTGGAACTTTATTTTCATAGCCTTTCTGTGGATTACGCTGCTCAGGGTTGGTCAACGAAGTCAAAAAGTCCGCAGTAGTTTGTCTCGCTGGACATTCCCACCCCATATCGACAAAGTATCTTTTGGCGTCTGTGGCACTTCCACTATAGATCTGGTAGCCTTCGTAAAGCAAAATCACGTTATCAAACATATCGTAGGCATCCTGAGAACATTGATAAATTGCCACTAGGGGTGTAACTTTTGTAATAGACGCAGAGGTTTTAAGTGCACGGATAAACTCCAAAGCTGTAGCAGAATCCAAGCCTCTGGTAGAGTTATCCCAGCACTGCAAAGAGGCTTGAGACAAGTAGACCTCTGCAATAGACACTCTCTTTCTTTCACCTCCAGAAACACCACGCACGAAATCGTTTCCTACTTTCGTGTTTCGGGCTGCTAGCAAACCATAAGTTGCCATAGCCACGTCGGAGATGTGACGAGCATAAACTTCTCTGGAGATACCTTTCGGTCTGTTTTTTGGGGTCCGAAGTCGGGCAGCAAAGTCCAACGTCTCAGATACGGTCAAATAAGGGAAGTGAGATTCAGTCTCCGCACAATAAACCACTTCACCTCGGTAATTTTGGGAGATTTCTTTCTGGCTGAAACCATCGTAAGACAAGAACGAGTTCTCATCAACGTTGAAGCCGTTCGTTTGGGCTGCAATTGTCTTCAAAAAGGTGGAGCATCCAGCACCTGGACGACCAAGGATAACAGTGACTTCTCCGGGCAAACATAATCCTTCCATTGGTTTCAATATATCAAACTTATGATTCTTGATATAGGAAGGCTGATGAGTCAACAATAACAGACGCAATCTCTTGAATAACACGTTACCAAACGTCGTTTGGAAGTCAAAGTCCGAAGACAATCCATAAGCACGTAATTCTTTGAAAGCAACCCCAAGCTGTGCTGGCTTATAATAATCTGGCTCCAGGGTGACCAACTTTCTGAGGTTTTTCACCCAGAATCTCAGGTCGAATCTCTCAGAATTGGGGTCCAAGCGCTGATCGACATCATCCATTGGAACACTTCCTGGCACCTGAGACATATGGCTGATAGTTCTAACAAGGGAGAGTCTATCAGCCTCAGTGGTTGAGTTTTGAGTAAAAGACCTAGCCAAGCTTCGAATCTCGTCCTCCACATCTGGAGTAAAGCCCTCGTACTCAGCCATGGCGGTAATTTGTTGGATTTAGCAATATAATGGAATTGAGTTTAAAAATATTTGGAGTGTGTAAAATGTTCCTTCGACTTTTCCCCATTTTATAGGAAGTGGCAGTAGTATGCTAGGTTGCAAATATGTGGTATGTTTTTGACTGTCTGCAGACGATGACTCTGGAGATATGCATCATTTGTATGAGCCCTGATCTCCGGGGAGATCTCAAAGTGAAAGTTTGCACTATTAGGATTGTCTGCATATGTAGCTATCAATAACTCGGTACGACGAGAAGTTCCGTGATGTCAAGATTTAGACAAGTTAAAGGTCATCTACATATTTTGACATTGTTTTCAAGTAATGGTCATTAAACGATGGAAGTAAGACTAATTTCCGGAACATCCATATGCACTTCCGAATCGGCGTACCCCAGTGTACATGTTGCTTTTCAATTCTCTTTACTGGGGTGGTCTAGATGTAGAAGGTACTATAATTGGATACGTTGTTTGGATTCTTCAAACGCTACCGAAAAAGGTTAGCTCAAATGTGCAACTAAAGGTCCCAAAGTTGCAACCACATATGGTCCGGTGATAAAGTCAATGGAGGCATGTGAAAATGAAGCTTTCCTGCAATGCATTGATCATGGGAGATTCGAAGCAACTAAAAGCTCCATATAATTAATGAAATAAAAACCAGGAAGTGGAACGATCTACGGAGTTAAGATAGCGTAGAGTGCATGACTTGCATGGGTTCGCACGACAACTTGGGCTGAGCCGAGGATGTTGCGAGGTATTTTCATTCTGTCAATTCATAATATTTGGAAGATAAAGTCTATAAAATAATAGATGATTGGCTCTATGTATCCTTAAGAATTCAGGTAAACATTTCTGAATGAGCAAATTTGTTGTTTGCTTCAAGTTAATATGTTCAACCTTCTTCTTATTCAGTTAGGACCATGTACGAGAAGACTTGAGTCGTACGGAGCAGTAGAGCTCCAACGAAAAATCGCCAGTGGGTAGCAGCACTTGTCTAGACGATACTTTCCTACTTGTGGTGTGGAGTATGGTAGTGTTTCTTGAAGCAACTGCAAGGTTAGATTCATACGTCCTTACAAGAACAGCGATTGCCTGATAGAGAAAAATAATATAATCTAAGTGGGGAGAATAGACCAACATATTCTTAATTCTTTAGCTCTTCTAAGATAGCAATATTCTGGAACAAGAAATGTCTTTCCTCGGATTTTCCCCTTCTAAAAGAAATGGTTAACCGATGGAACTCTTGTAAGTGTAGGACAATTCACGATGGCCCTCAATCTCTCAAAGCTTCTCCAGACTGCTTAATAATGCTCCAATCTATTCTTATTTCCTAGTTGCTGAGAGTCAATATTGGAGTTAGTTGAAGTTTTTGATGGTTTTCATTGATTTATCACTTCAAGTTAATCTTGAATGTGCGACCTCTGTTTTGTTTGCGCGGTTGCAAAATACAATTAGCGTGAGACTATTAATTTTTCCAACACGGTTTCGCTGTTCTATTGTATTTTATCTATTAATTCGATTGGTTTGTCGTGTGCGGGTGTTCCAGGTTTGTCATTTCCACTTCCTTAAACACCATACCTTCTTGAACACGCTAGAAAGTGACAGCTCTGAATACGAATATGGTTCGTATCATTACTTCTTTATTACTGCTTGTGAAAAGAGTCAATATTTTTAACTCAACCAATGCTCAGCCCAACATACAATTTCAAAGGACAATAAATAGTCTTCAACAAGTCATTGAATCATTTTTATCCCAATTGTCAACTCAAAGTTGAAAATATAAAGTGATGGAACCCATTTGCCTTCACTGGCCTCACAGTCAGATAAATCACTTCAAAGACGGTGATTTTAAAAATAAAAGCAAATCTTTGACAATCTATCAGAAAAGTTACCTTGAACTTTAACCTCCACCACCATCTCCTCCACCACCATCTCCACCACCACCACCGTCTCCTCCACCTCCACTATCACCCCCACCTCCGCCATCATAACCTCCATCACCATGATGCCCTCCATGGTGTCCTCCACTGTAGCCCCCATCTCCACTAAGTAAGCCGTCTCCGTATCCTCCATTATCACCACAGCTTCCATCGCAATCTTCACATCCACAACTACCTGAGCAGTCTCCAACATAACCTCCCACAGTATGTCCATCGGAGAGCACATAACCTCCATCAAGTCCGAAGGAACTTGCAAGTATACCGCTTTCTCGAATTTTACCGCTGTAGCCACCACTATTGCTCCTTCCCATACCAACATATCGCGTGTAGGTCTCGAATTCTAGAGTGAGGGCCGTGGCCAATGCCAGAAATGGAAAGAAACCACCCAATTCCCCACGGAGGCCCGACCCACGGAGCTCGAAGTGTCCATAGCCATTTTTGGACTTCCAGGTTGCCACGACTTCATCGACGTTTGTTGTCAGTTTCCGAAACATCTTCTTCTTTGACATTCGGATAAGTTCCCAAGATGACTCAGAGTCAAGCTTTTCTGAATTTTCCTCCATTTGTTTCCTTCTCCATTGAAATTTATTTCCAAAAAGTGCTTTTCGAATTGAAATTCCATATCGAAACAGCTGCCTCAATCCTTCTCGTCCCGGAAGACAAACCCTATATGAATAGGTGTCTTTCCCTTGCAACTTGCAAGGTAGCTGAATTGTGTACCTCGAGTTAGAGTCGTCACAAAATTGAGAAAACAAGATTAGCGGATCTGTCTTCAAGGAACCATCGTAGAAGTACATAAAGCCATGGAAACTCAGTGTCATTTTCAAAAGCCATTGGCGTCCAGTGTTTGGACATGTGAGATGATAGAACGTTCCAAAATGCATTTGGGAGTACGTGACATCTGCCACGGTTGGAACCATTTCTTTGTTTTCATCATATTGTACTACCCGAAGCAGAGAAATAGGCATTGATATGAATAGAATGTGTATAGGTTTTGTTAATGTGGACGTTGTCCAAATCTGGGGAATTCCTGTGGAGAATGTGCACCATGACATATTAAGGTAAACATTGTCAGAAAGAGTCGCATTCTGAAAACCCCATCTCTCCAATTGGACTGATTGTCACATTTCCTTGGTTTACAATACAATTTTCTTCATTGATATTACTCACACTTTTTGTTCCAAAGCATTGACCATCGTAATTTAACCATGAAGGAATAGTAACAAGTCCCACAGTAAATCTATCTCAAGATCAATCACGTATAATACGTCTAACTTCATGACTTCAGCATTTAACGTTGAACAGAACCATATACAACAGATACAAATATTAAGACCAAGATCATGGGCAATGTGGCTAAGATATTTTTCTAAGCCTCGGAAGGGCCTTCTTAACCAAGTTTGTCGTGGTCGCTCAGTTTGTTAAATCAAATTCTGCAAGACCATTACCGTGTGTACTAGAAGTTGCTTCAAAAAGGCCAATGATAATATGAATGTTACTAGTCCGGTGTTTGAATATGACATTGGAATCGTGCTTGCTAAAGAGTTAAAGTGTATGGTGAGTTAGTGTTTGGGTGAGTTCTTTGATTGAGAGGCAGATCATTCTTAGAAACATGCCAAACTTCCATTGGAACAAATGGGATCTGATAGTTACTGTAAAGTAAAGATGAAAATGAATTACAGTTCAAGAATATAACGTGCTCCCAGTTCTGATAAGTTTCAGCAGATTAGTTCAGTTTGACTTTGGGATTCCCATTTTCAATCCTGACAGCTGGTGATTAATCTCATACAAGATGTCTTTCACATTAACTTTATAGAGCGAATGTTATATGTGAGAGTTAGCGTAATTCCGTCCCTGTTATCCTCGAATTCGCAAGCCTTATTTCATTTTCTTAAACAAGTCTATTTTATGACTTTCTGAGTGAATACACGGATAATTTATAGAAAAGCCTAACCCGTCCCATCAATTCTATTGCTTCATATACAAATGTTTTGAAAAAAAATACCTCACTGATAGTTATTGCATTCAATTGTAAGAGACGATGCCAAAGCCATAAGTATAAACGATTCTCCCAATTCCCCAGTCTTACCTCTTCCTTGAAGCTCAAAATGACCCAAATTATTCAACCCATGGCTAGATCCCCAAACGGCGACCACTTCGCCTCCATCACTGGCGAATCCCATACTACGCAGATGAGGTTGCTTGCCAATTGACTGCCTACGGGGCAGACTTGGCTTCATCACGAGTTTCCACCCCCACGTTGCCATATTTAGACTTTCCACCTCCGATCCATGAGATCTTCTCCATTCAAACCTCTCAGTTCTTCGGCTAGTTTCATAACCTACATCAATCTCGAACCAGTATAATTCATTCTTCGCCAACCCACAAACCCAAGTGAATGTTTCTGATCGTGGTCCTCTTTTCTCATTTGGAGACTCAGGCAATTTTACAGCGAATTTAGTGCCTCGCTTGTTCTCGTGGTGTACAACCATCATGATCGGATCAGCGTTGGTTGGACCATCATGAAAAATAATTGGTCCATGGAACCCGTCCGGCAACCAAACCATCCAGTGTCTACCAGTTTGCAGACTGGTGAGGTTAATCAATACTTTAGTTATCGACTTGGCAAACTTGACATCAACCACTGTAGGCATGCCTGCTTTCAATGTTGTTGCCGTCACTTCAGGTACAAATTTGGATGCTGAAGTACCCATGATCTCTTAGTCGCTTGGATTTCACTCGATGGCACATACTTCTTTTCCTTCGTATTTAAGTAAGTTTATTCAATAACCATAATAATCCACTCCTGCATCACAACGTCTATTCAGGGTTCTTAACCAGATATTGTGGGTGGATAAGCCTCCCCTTGGCAATGAGTGACCAATATACGGATACCCGCGGAGATATTCGGCCGTATCATTACCTGAACTGGCATGGAATCGCCGCGTATCGAATTCACCGTCTCTTTATAGACGTCTAAGATAGCTGACCCGGTTGCTAAGTTTGAGATTGTAGCACTGGAGAATGAGGGTCATAAATGACCAGAGAAAAAATCACCATAAGATAACTGAATGACCGTCATTGATGATTATTTCCCAAGTACTAAGATTATAGATTTTTGCACTCTATTGGGATTACCAATTTCGAGCTACTAATGATTTGCCCCAATATGGACTCTACACACTTAACGAATTTATACCGTTATGAATTGGTAAATGTTCTTCTAAATTTAGTTCATTTTGATGATATTTTTCAACCTCGTCGCCTAACATCACGAATATTGTTGCAATGGAATGTGACTGCCGAAGCCAATGCCATTAAGTGATATGTGGGGCCAAAAGCAAGTCCTGTGCCAACCAATTCAAATTGTCCTTCTGGACGAACAGCATCTCTGTATATCCAGCGGGCTACTATTTCTTTTTCATCTTTAATGGTCGACATTCGCTGACTCCTAGCCAGTTTGGTCCTTGATACTTTAATAAGGCTCCATATCGAATCTGTGTCAGAGATTTTACCTTGAGTGGTTGGCCACCATTCAAATCTCTCTCTATTTTTCTCAACTGTAAGCTCAAACCAATAAATTCGTGTAGATAATGCTACTTCTTCGCAATGCATAAGTTCAGTTACCTCACGGAGTTCCATTCCTGATAAAGTGATTTCAAACACCGTGTGTCTTCTAGAAGAAACTGCCATTACTGCATCATCTTCTTTTGGTCCATCATGGAATACAATAGGCCCTGAGTACCCTCGAGGTAGCACTATCACCCACTCTCTCGATGTATGATCACACACAACATGTATTTTACGTTTGAGAATGCTGCCTGAGATTTTGACTCTGGCTAAGGTGGGAAGATCATGGAAGTGTTTAGTGAAAGTGACTGGAGGAATGGAGGCGGAGCTTCCCATGGCGAAGAATGTCCATGAGAATAAAAGGCTGCTGCATGGAATCTATCTTATCTGTTCGTCTATTGTCCTGCATTGCCTCAAACCATCAATGTTGGGGTCTGCATGATCATTTTGCTTGCTATAGGGTGAGATTCAGATGACTCGTGATCTTATTCAGGAATGTGCATTGTGAATTTCAAGTAGTGGATTATGCTTCAGAATTTCAACGGATTGTGCGTCAATTGACATTTAAGTTACGGAGTGATGTTCTTCAGAGACTCCCTTACATTTTAATCGATAGCGAATAGACGACAAGAAAGGCAACGTTCCCCCAAGTTATCTAGTAGTGTTTCAGAATCTTGCACCGTAAAATAGAGTGGTAAGTTGTTTCTTGAATTGTTTTCATGTGACTGCAGTTTAAGTCTTCTTTATTAAAGGTGATAATAATAACTTACACATTACGAGCATTCTGTTCAAAGTCAGTAAACTGATCAACCGACGGCTTCTTCTTATGGATCGACACAGATGAACAATTACGGTTGTGTTCCTTCCTTATCACATTGATTTCAAGAGTGAGCACGGATATCCAAGCCACCATAAGGAACAAAGGTCCCAATTTCTCTCCGGCCAGTAGTAGTTCGAAATGGCCCTTCTTACTGAAAATCCGTTTGGACGACCATACGGCAACGACTTGTGCCCCATCGCTTCCAAAACCGATTTCCCGTTCATCTCGAGGGATTTTAAACGTGGGGTCGTCAACGGTTGAGAGCCGCACAAGCTTCCAACCCTTCGTCGGAAATGCCAGGTTCTGCACTTCTTTACCATACGACCGTCGCCACTCGAACCGTTCCTTTACCCCATCGACTCCGACTGGTATGTCGAACCAGTATAAATCCGACGTGAAAAAATTTCTTATTACATGCAATGTAACTTTAAGACTAGGTAAAGTTAGTTCAAACTTGGATCGCCAGAAATCTATATGATGAGCAAGTGCCATCACTTGATCGTCAAGATTAGGTCCATCATGAAAGAAAAGAGTTCCATAGTAGCCCCGAGGCAAGACAACCAACCACAGTTGAGCATTATTAGTTGTTGTAATAATGATTCTTTTCTTGAACCATCCACGAATTCTAGTGTCTGCCATTGTTGGCATGGGCAGATTGGGAGTAACCCCCTCGATTTCTGGTAGTGATACAGAAGATCCCATAGTACTAATTTCTACTATATTATACACTTTGAGTTTATCTTACTTAAATGGATCCAACAGCAGCCCCTCATGCAAAACCCGTTTTAATTCACGTCAATTCTGCATGACCATGATCGTCATGGAATCTGCGGGATATTACTGTTTTAGGATGCGGCTCAACTAGTTTAATTATTATCCTCAGCAAGGTACCATAACTAATAGTGTTAGTTAACGTAATCAATGACCCGAGCGCCAACAAATAGGTCCGATAGTAGCTTAATAAGCCTGCCTCAAAATATTACACTTTAAAGTAATTCTGACCCTCACGGCCATTCAAACTAACTATTGGCACAATGCTTTTCTGATCGAGAGAACCTAGAGTGCTAGTACTCGGTTTCTCAAACGGCTACAAAGTTCTATTCAACTCTAAAAAAAATTGGTCTTTCGTTGACTTCGAGTAGAATACTTATTTTCTTTGGTGTAATGGAGGTGGGCCTACCAGATTCTTGCCTTTCATTGAATGTGAACATTCTTTCCATTTGACCTACACAATTCGTTATGTACTGTCTCCAAAAACAAGCGTTAACTCAAACCTGTAGATATCTTTATTGCAGAATTCAATGTTCATAAACGGCAATGGTATGCACTAGTGCCTCAACTCCTGTGGTAATTCTGGTCATTTAATTGTTTGTTGCAATTTTGTAGATCCAAATAATCTGGAAACGCCTTCACAAGCTCAATGGCATCATCAAGCTAGAAAACTGGTCCTCCGGAGTCACATGGAGGTTTCATAAGTCATCATTGATTCATACTGATTGAAATGGTGATATTTTGGCGTGTTTTCAATAGGTCACTTAATATTTTGTTGTTTTCGCATGAAGCACTTATCAAGTATAATAAATGAATAGGACATAGATATGCATCTAGTGAATCTCAGTGAGGTACACAAAATATTCGACTACCAGTATTCTATCAGCGAAAGTTCATATTTGCCAGACGATTGTTACGTCTTTGTCTCTCGATTCTCATCACATTGGCCTCAATTGTCAAAGCAGATGCCATAGCCATCAACCTAAAAGATTGTCCCATCTGTAGTCCCGAACCCATAAGCTCAAAATGTCCAGATTTAGATAGACTGTGTCTCGAGATCCACACACCAACTATCTCACCACCATCACTGGAAATACCAGATTTCCTCGAGTCTCGATGGAGCTTGACGTTAGGCTGTTCAGGTGGAGCCCTCACCAACTTCCAGCCCTTAGAAAGCCAGTCTAAACGTCCCAGTTCTACCACCTCTTGGCCGCTAGATCTACGCCATTCAAATCGTTCTGGCATACCTCTATACTGTGTGGGGAAGTCAAACCAATAGATGTCATTCTTGAAGAACTTGTCATACCAGTTGAACACCTCTGTACTTGCATTTCGATACTCAGCTGGAGAAGGCGGCAATTCAATAGAGAATTGTGTACGGTAATGGTCCATGTGATTGACTACTACCATTGGGGCATACTGATTGCTGGGTCCATCGTAGATGATCAATGGGCCAGAATAGCCACCCGGCATCAGTGCGAGCCATTCACGGCCAGTAAATGGACACCTTATTATGATGGAGGATTCAATAAACGAAGAAGAGACTCTTGTCTCGACCATTGTTGGTGTACCCAAACTTACAGAATTCGCTGTTGCTTGCGGAAGAGAGACAGTAGAACCCATGGATATTGATTTGTAGAATAGAAGAAGCTTGGCGGAAATAAGCAATTGAATTTATTCGATGGAAGAAAGTATTTGGCTTTATGTTCTGTAATGTGATCTAAGGTGTCCTGTAGGTCAAACAGTTTGACATGACTGATGGCAGTGTACAGTGCATCTGTGCGATAGTGTTATCTCATAAACAACGAAAATACGAGCGATAAGTGAATGCACAAATAGAGTTAGCTTCTACAGCTTTTTTCTTTAAGCCTAAATGGATACAGAATTTAGTTGAAATATGGATGATGACAGTGATTGGTGAATAGCCACCTCTTACGATCAGTGAAATGGTGAAATAATGTAACTCTGAAAGGACCACACGGCTGGAGGCTGTGCAGTACAATGCATGATTCCCATACTTTGGGATTTGCTGGAGGTCATTCCTCTAAGCCACCAATTTGGAGTATCAATCATGCTGCATATCGTGCCCCCACATTGATTGTGCTGTAATTTTCACTGAAATAAAGTGGAAATCATGATCACTTGAAGTCTCGAGAATTGAAGCCCAGATTATGGATATTCATCTTGATGAATTGATGGCCATAGACAGCAAATATCACTGCTTCTGGCTTCTATCTGTTGTATGTTCAGGCATTGAAGAAATATGACTCAGTAAAGAATTTTTGCAATCATTCAGAGGCATTAACCCCTTCAAGTCGCTCTTCAGATTAAGAGAATCTCGTACAATGTTCCTACAACTTATTTTGGATGGTCAGTATTCATTTCCTAAAAATCATTGATGCGGTTTACCATGTCTGCATGTTTATCATCTCTCAATTTCTGTTGATGAATTTCAAGAGAGACAGCAGACGCTAGTGCCATTAGTGTAAACACAGGACCAAGCTTGCTACCAGTTCCGTAGAGTTGAAATTCCCGATCTTTCTTTCGTCCTCCGTAAACTGCCACAATTTCTCCTCCATCACTGGACAAACCTGTAGTTCTGAGGTTTTTGACTGGTTTAGACTGCTTCTGGGTAGCCGCCCCTAATTTGACGAGCTTCCATCCGCTTGCGCTTCCAGTACTTCTCACTTCGCGTCCTGATGTTGCTCTCCACTCAAATCGTGTAAAAGCGCCGCCCACAGATAAAGTGAAGGAGTATGTATCACTGCCAAAAGATTTGCCTTTCCAAGAAATTACCTCTATCTTTCTAGGACGATTCAATTTGGGAAAGGCTGGTAAAACAACTTCGAACGGAGAACATCTAATAGAATCGATAGTTAACAAGACAGGAGATTTGGCACTTGATCCATTGTGAAATACTATCGGCCCACGGCACAGTACCTCGATTTTCCAGACGCTAGAGGCAGATCTGAACATTATAGTGGAACTGGATGTTCGCTTGAGATTTCCTCTCAGTGGAACATTTAAAAGTTTGGAGGTGACTTTTGGAACGGAAACTGTAGAGCCCATTGAATTTAATATTGCTGAATCAGAATATCAGGACATTCTCTTGAACTTATAGTTAACTTTGCCGTTTTGGCCGAGGATTATCATACATAAATTTGCGGCCAAGACTAAGAATAGATGATTTGAGATTCAGCCACCACGTATCCTCTGTCGGCTGGAAACTTGGAAGGCAAAGCTAAATATAGCCACACATTAGGGAACTGAGTGTCAACAAGTTGTTAATACCTTAGTATTGTTAACGTAGATTTCTATAATTAAATATGTACATGTGTTGTCAAATTCGTAGCTAATTAACTGAATTGATATTGTTATCTTCCTCACAATCTGAGCGAGCGATTACTTGCTAATTGTTGTTGTCTCATCCTAGCTGCTTCAAGCACTTCTTCTGCCCTCAAAATATTCAATTGAAGTTTCAATGCTGATGCCAAAGCTATAAGTAGAAATTCCTGCCCAAAATTCCTTCCCGGACCTAGAATCTCAAAGTGAATCAACTTAGAGTATACTCTCTTCGCTCCCCACATTGCAACTATCTGAGCTCCGTCACTATCTCGACCCATTTCTCTTAAATTTTTTAAAGTATTACTATTCTTTTCTTTTGATTTCGGTGCTCTGACAAGTATCCACCCACTCGATACAAAATCCAAATCTAGACCTCCAACCATCTGTGGAGCACACTTTCTCCATTCAAACCTCTCAGTATGGGTATGCAACTCTAGCTCAAACCAATAGATGTCACTTTTGAACTGCTTACTCTCCCAATTTATTTTTTCTACGCTATTCTTTCTCTTAGGTAATATTGGTAACATCACTTCGAACTGTCCATATTGAGCCTTTTCAACTTTCACCATGACTGGAGAATCTGCATGGATCCCATCATGTAAATATAGTGGTCCTGAATGACCTTCTGGATATCTGACAAGCCATCGCTTTTCTTCGCTGGAAATGAAGAATGACGTTTCTGACCTCGGTATGGTCACATCTATGGACATAGGTAAGCCATGTCCTACTGGATTGTGTTCACGATGGAGAAGTGATGCGGTGCACCCCATAGATAAGTTCAAAATATGAAATGGAAGTACAGATTTCCCAATAAATGTTGATGTGGGGAAGATTTGATGATCGTTGGCCGTTGATCATCTCCTCTCGTGCATAAAGGGCAGTGTATACTCACTATTTGAGAATTAGTACAATACCTTGATGGTTGATTTAGCTCAATAATGTTTTGGAGCCTATTATTGGTAGTAGAAATGCATGCTTTTGCAGATTAGAAGTGGTAAAGAAATGAACGAGATTTTCTTCAATCGAGATCCTTGATAAGATTTCATCCGGGCCCATTTTCTATTCCATTCATTCAAGATAGTCAATTGAAATCATAAGTTCTCCCTGATCTCTTTATTGCTTCTATATACAACTATTCCGGCCACCATTCGGGAATGTGGGCTTCAACAATCACAGTCACTCCATCTACCTCAAATTTGAACATACTATCCTGTTCCACATCACTTACAGTCGCAAGCATGAAACCATCGTTTCCATCAATTGAGAGGATCTTTCCTAGTTTTCCTCTGCGTGAAACTTTGCCTGAGGTGCCAAATGGAGATGGTGCACTCTTTTGCTCACTTTTCTGCTCTTTCTGCTCGGACACACGGGAAATGTCAATGTTAGAAACATCAACACCGGCAAGAAGCTCACTCACATTGTCAGGGCCAGAAAATGTCACCGGAACAACACGCTTACGAATCACGCCTCCATTAAATGTCCTGATCGTGAGCTCCTGGCCAATATAGCAGCCCTTTTCGAGCGAAAGTCCATTGACGTAGTCCAAGTTAGCCTCAAAAGGGAGCATAGTCGTACCTGCTGGAGCATCTCCGGTCTCAAATAATCCATTCACGTATCTTCTATGTGTAACAAGCTCTTCTGGTACCTCCTTCACCTCGAAATTATTCTTGAATTCGTCTGATAAAAGTGCTACTGGGTCTTCAACTTTTATATCCGTGACGATCTTCACCCCAAAGCCTGGAATTCTATTGTCGATCGCAAGGCCAACTACATTTTTGGCAAGAGCCTGTGAAATAAACTCCTGGCTGGCAATAAACTGGTTTGCTGCATCCAATGCAGATGCCGGATCCAAGGTAGCCATATACTTCGATTGAATTTTATCGAGCCACTCCTCAAATTCTGGTGTATCGTTGAAATAGTAGTAGGAGTAGCTCTCGCTGGTTTCAATCTTCACTTTGGCACTAAGCTTGTGGATCTTGAGTAATGATAAGAGTGGCCGTGAATGTTTAGGACTGAGTTCAAGCAAGTAATTTGGACCTTCGTCATAGGCAACCTGAAGCGTGTCAGTCGAAGTATGGTAAGGAAATGCATATTGGAAACAGTCATTAACTACTCTTCCCTTGGAGTTGAGAAACATCAGGTAGAGACCGTCTCTTCTGACGAAGATGTGGTTTTCCGGGTCATAGATGTCCTCATGCATGAGACCCCAATTTTCCAGGAGATTGACCACTTCGGCAAGCTTCAAGTGCTTATCTTCATTGGCAGAGATAGTGTGCTGTTTTTTCTTGACCACATTAGGAAGTAGGCGGGTGGTGACTAGACCATTTAGAAACTTCGATGCATCGGGGCCCTTCACTCTAATAAATGACCTTGATAGGTTGCTGAGACCCACGAGCGACATCTGGATGGACTTGAGCTACGATAGAAAATGGTATGCAATTTCAAAATCAACTCAGATGGGAAAGCCCTTATGTGATCAATAACACTATGATTATCATCACCTTGATTTGTCATTAACTACTCCACACGAACATTGGTATCTGCAGTACCCACTACTTGGTAAGTTACAAGAACATGTTTGTATAATGAATAAATAAATAGGCAATCAAAGCTACTTCATCTCCAACTCGCGGCCAATCTGACTCTTGTGTCTATCGGTTCGTTCTGAACTGACAATTTGGTCAAGACTGACATTCAGACCATTCGCACTGCCTGACAATTGGTCTCTGATTTTCTCACTGAGTTTGAGTCTCAAGTCATTCGGCGCAGCGCCGTGTTGCTTACCAAGCTGATGTAAGTTAAGCGTTGAGTGGTGTCTGGATTCGGATCTAGAGGTCACACCGGAGCCAACGCTGGAGTGTGAGTTCATGAAAGATTCGTTTCGAGAAATCTCATCACTACGAAGAGTCACTTCTCCCATGTCGAAGTAGCCATAACCACCCAAGTAACTGAAATCTTCTTCTTTGTTGTCGTCAGATCCCGATCCGGCGTCGATTTCATTCTTTACGAGCTCATCCACATGTGCACTCAGTGGATTGGAGCTCACAGAGATGTCGATTGGGTGACGCGTCGAAGACAAGTGCTTATTGACATTCAACAACTCCTTCTCGATACGTAACTTCTTCAACTCCAACTTACGTGACTCTGAGTCAGCCGAATCCAATAGGACATCCGACTTCTGTTTGACAATATCCTTGATGCCTCTGACCACCGACTTGAAAGTCTTTAAGAAACGTTCCGTTTGTCTGTACTTGGAGGAGACAGTCACCACAACCTTGTCTTTGTGGATGATGTATCCAATACCAAAACCTTGGTCAAGAGATGGAGGAATACCAAAGAGTCTCAAAGCAGGGTTACCACAATTACTGATCAACAACTCTGCGCCTGTGAGCTTCTCGAGGTGCTCATTAGTGATGAATGGAATGTTCAACTTAGCCAACTCGTACTGAGATGGAATGGGTTTCAAACCCATACTCTGTGTTTCTTCTGTCAAGTTGAAGTGAGCTTCAGGTCTCAGCAAGATATGCACCAATGCAGTGAAATGACGTTCAAAACCCTTTCCAGCCATTGCATCACGATATTGAGCAGTATGAATCTCGCAACAGGCTTTGAATCCGTTCCATTTGCGCAAATCATCATCAGATGTAATGTACATCTTGACAAGGTTGGCAATCAGGTCGTTTTGAACGGCAATAAGCTCCGTACGTGCGTCACGAAACTTCCTCGTGGTGATTGGCTCCATTGTGTTGGCGATTCTTCCGTACAAGGCATAGTTGGCAATCTGAAAACCGATTTGCAAGAACGAATCAGTCAGAATTCCGAACTTGGAGAGAAGGTGGGAGTCGAGCTTCATAGTAAGAGTCTTGTACTCATGCTGATTGATCAAGTCTGCAAGCCTTGTTTCAGATAAGTGCACTAGATTTTGCAACTCAGGAGTCTTATTGAATATCAATGGAACGTAGTCTGGCTTGGACTCCTTTCCAGAGGCAAAAGTGATGGTTGGATCAAATAAAGTATTCTCGGCACCGTTGATGTTACGGGCAAGCTTCAAAATAGAATCTGTGTAGATGTCACTAATAAATCTCAAGATAGCAGTACTGTCCATGGATGAAGATTCCCAAACAACACCCGCTACAGCATTTTTCGTCACCACCAACTGCAACTTGTCGTACCATCTCGATGTACAAGACCCGATTTGGATATTGGTGCCTGCCAAAAGCTCAGATGTACCATGCGAAATCACCATGGTTTTCTCCTGGTCTGTGACTGGTGAATTGACGGTGTCCAACACAACCACCATAAGAGCATTGTCGATCAAGCTCAACGCGTCCTTGTTGGAGTTCTCCAACTCGGCTCTGGCACTCTTCCAGTGATGGTAGGTTTGAGTGGTGATGGCACCTACACCGTTGGTCACGGAAGCCACCAGATCCACAGACAGCGCTTCCTCAATGATGGAGTGGATAATTGTGGCCAATTCTGCGTCATTGAACCAAAGACGATGTTTGCATTCTGCAGTTTCGTCAGTGCATTCTGTCAACACTTCCAAGGTGAAGAACTGGTTGTTACAAATGAAGAGAATGTGGCGTGAGTCGTTGAAGTGCGTGTACTTCTTGATAGTGACCATGTGACGGCCAAAATCTGAATCCTGAGGGATACGGGTTGTTCCAAAAAGGTTTCTGTAGCAATTCATAGTGAGTAACTTGCCACTCTTTGGGGTCACGTCAGGCTTCAAAGTACCATTTCTCATGGTAACCATGAACTTAAGAGACGAGTTGACGAGGGAAGCAGCACGCTGCGCCTGGTTTGGTGGATTAATAGTCATGGCATAGGGGTCCTCCTCCAAAACCAAGTATGGGTTCCTAGGTAAGGTATCACCCCGCAAATCACCATAAACACCCGGGTACAGCTCTCCATTCACAGAGTTAAGGTAGCACTTAACATCATCTAAGCTTGCTGCGGCTTCCAAGTGCTCCTGGATTAATTTGATGGCATCATTAGCCAAAAACTGGGAGGCTTCTTCCAAAATTTCGGAGTACTCTTCCGCAGTTAAAAGAGGCTTTAACGCGGCAAGGATTTGGTTGACGGTGGACGCAAGCAGCGGCACAGGCAACTTGGGCACGGTGTGCTCGAGTTTTAAGATTCCATCCATTGATGACGGGTTGGTAGTGGGAATTGCTGGCATTTATATATGTTACCCCAGAAATTTTGAAATGTGGGGGTGCACCACTTCGGGGTTAGCCCACTGTTGGGCTTGTGTGCAAGAATCGAACAAGAATAAAAATCACCCACAAACAACGAACAAATGATTTGGAAATGGTGTAGATGGTATATACGTCTAATAAACTAGATGATAATGTACGTTGAAAGTGTGGGAGGTACAAATGGCAATAATTTTGAGAGATGTTGGTGGAAATGGCAGAGATTGATATTCAAAGTTCGAGAAGAATGGGAATGATTCCATATTGCATATAGAAAAGGTCCAATGGGAGAAAAGTGATTCACGACGGATCTGGGGAAGTGTGGTGTAAACCCATGGAAGATGAGAAGAGGGGAGAGATAAGTTGAGTTTAAGCTGAGTTGCCATTTATGGAGATGTTTCTTGAAATTTCAGAGACTTCAAATATGGCAATAAGGATTCATGGGATTATATGTAATTGGTGGATGGCTGTAAAGCCAAGTAAGAATTAGCTCTGAGGAATACGGGCAAGAAGGAGATAGAATGAGAAATGAGAAAGAGCTTGAAATTTAGAACTAGATAGGTTTTGCGGAAGAGATACTCGTGAAATGTGAAGAATTGGAATATAAATGATGGAAAGAAGGTGAAAAGAGGTTAATAGGTATAGTATTGAGGGAATGGAAATATGTATGCATTAATGACAGAAGATAGGGCATCAATTGGCGTGATCTCGAAGAAACCTGATCACAATTTGTGAAAAAATCGATTCATAATCGTAGCTTCAGAAAAACATCGTGAAATTGATAGTTTGAACTTTGGAGATTGAAAGTGGGAGGTAACTATCTAGCGAGAGGAGCCAAAAGCTCACCAGACTCAAAATCAATCTGAAGAGATGACTCGAAGTAATCAGCAATAGTAGCAATCCGATATGTTCAAACGACATCACCGACAGACACTCCTAAGCTTTTGCTTCCAAATATTCTAAACTATTAAGAGGAGAATTTTTATAATTTTCAATCTCTGTTCATCTTCTATTTTAAGTACTCTATTGAATCTGAAATCAGAGAATAGTTCATATTTCATGAAATAGTGTATAAATATTGAAGTCTCTTCAGTTGGAAGTTATGGAGCTATTTGAAAGTCAATTGACAGTTTTGATTACTTCTAAACAAATATAGAAATCACACAGGATTCTTGTGTAGCCTTTTCGAGTTGTATCAAGTCTGAAGGATCATGTTTATCATTCATTTAGTTTTGCGGTTGTCATAGTCATTGTATTACGTAAGATCTGATGTAATGAAGTAAGCGGTTGTGAGAATCGAGCTAGAACTACAAATCAGATCACCTAGTAAATCAGATTCTTCGTGCATTTATAAAAACTTATTGTCATGTGGCTAATGCCTTATTAAATCATAATTCCCTTACATATGGCGGCGGTGGAGTAGCAGGACTAACAGAGTCTGGGACATGAAAAGGCAACTGCTGAAACGAAGCCACGTTGGCAAGGGCACTCTGGGAGCAATTTGTACATTCAACCGTTTGGACGGTACGTGTCTCTGTATTCGAAGCGACCTTGGGTGAACTCTTTTTATCATTATTTTTGGATGATAAAGAGCAGATAATACATATTGATGTGAAAATTATGACCACTATTATTGTCGTTATGACGAGCTTTTCAATTGTCGTTTTTCAATTTGAATATACATGTGTTATATGATTTATTAATTCTGAGAAGCTTTTAGCGATGATTTACATATTTATTTAGCCATTATTTGATTAACTTATTCTGCACAATATTTGTACCGGGTCATTAAACTATATAATTGTGCCAAAGTTCCTGAATCTTCCACACAGTATCAGTGAGGCCAAGAATTGTATAAAAATAGGGTAGGTGGGAGGCTTTGACTCAATACAATGATCATGGCCAGCGGGTTCTAGGAGGCAATTTTACTTGCTTGTAATGATAATGCATCTGTAATAGTTTTTTTTTCTTCATTGTCGAATTGGGGTAAGCTTGCTAATCAGATAAATAACAATTATCAAATTCTTGATAGTACTTCATAATCTTCAGAAACCAATGCAGGAAAGTAATGATCGAAATCTTGGGTTACGGTTCAATGTATTTAGGACTTCTTGAGAAGCCATGACTAATTTTAAAACCTCGTAAGTCTTCTTCACCTAGCAGGAGCTTACTCATTGCACTTTTTGCATCAATGATAATAGTAGATTGGCCATATCAAGAAACACCCTCTTCTCGTTTCTATATATGGATTCTACAGATGCCCAAGCTGAATATTGATAGAGAGTAATGTTAGGCTGAAGGACTTGAAACAAACGTACAGAGAAATGTATCAATTGGAATGCAGAATTCCAAAAATACTGACGTGCAATCACCCCAAAGACATAAGGTCACATAAGTAAGAACTATTCCTCCTCAAAATACCCTCAATTTTAAGGAGAATGAGGTTATTGATTCTTGGACTATTACTCTTGCCAACGAAAAGCGTCTGACGTGATATTAGAGCTTCTTTGAACTTTCAAATCGTGATTGCAACTCTGAGACATGAAGGTGGGCAGCACCGAACACCGAACCGAAAACAGCGATTTTAAGTTTCTCCTGAGACTAGCCCCTTCTTGATATGAAGAACAAGAAAAGTGAAGAACGCATTCAAGTGACTTCTGATAGCACTTGAAAACTCTGAGAGAATGTGACGGCTTACAGTCTTGAATTCTGTCCTCAATGGACGAGACCCCCTATGAACTAGTCAAACTCTGTGGAAGTTCTTCCTGGAGAAAACTTCTTTATCAAATGTAGATATGCCGTTCGTCCCTATATAGAAATCTTTTCATGTAATGGGGCATGCATCTCACAATTCTCTCGTCAAATATTTTTTAACGAAGAGATGGTCAAGTGAACGCAATCGATTGGTATTCTCATCTTGAAAAACTTCACTGTTATATTCTCCATATTCGACTCAGTTTAATATGACTGTTCAAAAAGTTGGCATTACCTTGTTTTCGAAAAATTATGCGGATACAAAACTGGCCGATCAAAATACCAAATTACTTTAAAATGTGTAATCGAGAATAGGAGCGAGAAATGACAATCATGAACACAACGTCCAGCTACACGTCAAATGCTCGCAATGTAAGAGTATTTCTTACTTCCGTATGATTTTACAGTGGCAATCGAAATGCAAACAACGACAAGATAAGACGGAAAAAAGCATCCGTGACATACAAGCCAAGGAGTAACAAAACACTTACACACAACCCACTTCATATCTCTCATATCTGAACATTTTTTTAACTACTTTGTTTAGCATCCCATCGCCAAATTTTTTACCCGTATTTTGCGCTCTTTCTCAACTTCCACAGGCAAAGACGGAATTCTCAATCCTAAACCAAAAACAAGTCTAGTGGCCAAAGATAGAATAATGTTCGGACTTTTCCAGAAATGGTTAAACACCGACAAAACTAAGCCAATCATCTCAATCTTGCCGATTTGAGGCTTGGGTCCAGACTCTATATGCGGTCTGTATCACAAAAATTTGACGTCCACTGCACATAGAAGGAAACATACCTAACCAATACCACTCAACAAAGTTCGATATTCTTTATTTTCTACGACAAGAATATTCTACGATCAGATCACCGGAGTCAGTGGTCAAGAAACCGGCATGTCTTCACGTCGAGTTATTAATTTTAGTCTTCCTGTCATCTCATTTCTTTTCCGGAGTTCCACGCAGTGAAACGTCGTATATGCTCACAGTTTTATATCAGACGATCAGACAACGCGGGGCACGTGTATGCCGGTTGAATGCAACAAACAGGAATTACTGTTATTCCCAACATGGTGACATGTTGAACCTGCTGTCCTGATACATTCTGTTCTGAATTTGTATGTGTGTCTTTTCAGTTTTTGTAATGAGATGTTTCCATGGATCCTAAAGTTTTAAGAATTGCTAAATGTTGTTTAAATGTGAACATGAAATGCTTCATAAGCCATCTCCAATCTTCATACAAAAAAAACAAAAAAAAATGACGCAAGTTTACGAAGGTATTCCGCCTCCAGCACGTGCCATTTTTGAGTGTTACGATCACTTCGTCAGTTCTTCCCGCATGTGGGCGGGTTGGAATTGCGTGCATGCACCTACATGCATACGCACTTCTTGCTTACTACTCCACCTGTCGGCATTTGAGAAAGGCGCACCTGTATATCCAATGTTATGCTTTACCAAGGCATTGACTTTCTTGGCTCCCTGAACTTAAAGCAAGTAAGGCAAAATAGGAGATTGAAATATTCAAAGAATTTTGAATCAGGTAAGATTAAAGAAGAATATTGATATTGACATGATTTCGGCGAAATTTGACAATTGTATATACGGCGAATCGGCCAACTGATGGCATAATGCACAAGTTACTATGCCCGCACATAAATGGGGATAGAGGTACATAAATGCGAATAGTGTCTTCCTGTGCATCAGTTGTCTGTCACTAAATCCCTAAGCCGATACGCCAAAAGCAGGAGACCCGCCCAATGCAGGGAGAAGAAATCTTTGGTATGTCTATGCGTTTTGATTTTGTGACTTCGTTTTCTTCTCCATTTCTCCGAGTTAAACATTTAGCTTATAAGATAATGATCACAGAGAAACAAAAACAATCAAATACCTATGCTCCTAGAATATTAACCGTGTTAACCTTTATTAATAATGTAGCGTGCCGTGCCAAGAATAGATGTAGTAATGACTTCAAAAAATGAAATGACGATAATGATGACGTGACGTTTTATAACACTGAGATGGTGTTGTAAACGTTTATGATTTTCATTATAATGATAATGATGATGTTGGAGATGTCGGTGGCGACTGTGTGTGATGATCATAACAATAGTTTATTTGGATGTCAATGCCATAATTTCGGAATTGAGTTCCTCCAGACCCAAATCTCTAGTACTGGTTACGTAGCGGAGGAAGGGCGATCTGGTGGTGAAGATAAGACAGCGGATCTGCAACGTACTTTCCTGTAAGTTGTTCTTGCTCTTTAGCCTCGTCCATAAGAGGCTTAATACAGAGCCACCCAGTCTCAGTCCTGAAATGACGAGCTAACGCATCAGATCGAGCGAATTTTTTCCCACAACCCCATTTGGTTACTCCATCCTTCAAGAAGCCCTCACATCTAAAGTTCTTGACTCCGTCATGCAAAAGCTCGTGACGTTTTCGATCGTGGGAACGGGCAAATGTTTTGGGACATACCAGACACTTGAAAGGGCGCTCAGATGAGTGTGTTTTCATGTGACTCTTTAAGTTGTATGGTTTCTGGAATGTCTTGCCACACTTAGAGCACAGGTGCTTCAGCTTGTCATGGTCAATGTCACTATTCTTGGAATCGGTGCGTCTTCTTCTTTTCGAAACTGGAGACACGGTGCATCCAACAAGCATTGAGTAATCTATAGCACCAGGATTGAGGTGCAGCCTGGCCGACTCTGCATCTGACCTGATGTCTGACTTGCTGTCCGATATATACGAAGAGGGACTCACCGGATATCCATGCGTTGTGCCTGAGGAGGAAAAACCTGGAACTGAGGCGGGCCTATGAGGATTGGACTGACCAACCACTATCGGGACCAGCAGATACTGGAAAGCTGATGCATAATGGTGCTGCTGGGGGAGCTGGATTTGTGGGGCAGCGATGGCCCTCACCATTGGTGCGTTAGGCAGGGGGGTTTGGGCCAACACCGGTGATGTCTTCGAAGACATAGAAGGTGGAACCAGGTGGATCTGCTGCAGCGAGTAGCCATGTGAAATTAATGGATTTTGTGAGTAGTGAGTAGCGAAAGGGCCAAAAGATTCAGCAACGCCAGGCATCCGCAGTAGCTGCTGTGGAATGCTGGGTCGCTGCATCAGCAGGAACTGGTTGGGAAGGTACACAGGCGGATATTGCTGATGTTGCATATCGCTGACCTGTTGGAATGGACGGCCCATTTGGTAGTCTTGCTGAATATAGACTGGGTTGGACATCTTTGATGGTAGTGGCAGTGTCGCAAGATACCAAGAAACGATAGCTTTAGCTAAGAGAAATTGCGGCCAGATGCAATACTAAGGAAAATGCAAGATAAAGACGAAAAATTGTCAAAATGTTGTGTGACTTTTAAGTTCTTACAAAAAACAACGGCGAACTCCCAGAAATATATATTGTAAGGATCTACAAGAGGAGGACATGAATGTAGCCAGCGCGCAGGCAATGCACCGGCATTTCAAAAGCAGGCTTACGCGTTAGGTATCGGGCGTGTACATGATGTCACAAACGCAGCTTGAACTGGCCGGCAGACAAGAACTATTTTGCCAGTAATTGCGTGGTACTCTGTCTCATGGTAGGCACACCAAGGTCACCACAGCCTCAGAATCTTACCCCTGCTGAATGAAGCCATTATGTGGGCAGGGCTTCTCAAAGCTTTCAAGAGGCGGAGTCAAACAATTCCGGCAGATACCAGGACGCGGGAGTGTGCCTTATCGGCATTTGCATTTTTGACGTGTGAGGTTGTTGCCCGCTTTTTGTGATGGTTTTTTTCCTCATTTAAGCTCCATGTCGGAATTAATCCCAACTAACCCGCCCTAGTCATAAAGGGTAGACAGTCAAGTTCCGAAGAAAGTGGTACATTGGCTTTCAACTATATGGTATAAGTGAGTCCTGTTTTGGCAACAAGATAGAAAAATAAAAATTAAAAAATTCCATTCATTGTTGCGATCTGGAATCTGAATTCAACTCCGCCGGGATCTGAAATGCTCGAACCACTGTACTGCATACATGGTTGCATGTCCTCATGTCTGCTTACGTCTGTCTTGCAGCGCATACTATCCCTGGCGAAATTAGTAATCCGTTTGTCAATACAGCTTTACTTTCTTCATTGCTAAGACATTTCCAAACATACTCTGTAGAGTAGGCTATTTTCAAACACCGACACACAGAACTCTTGACTACCCCACTGCTTCAAATGAGGGCCTCCCGACATTTGTTTCCTCTAAGCCATCCTGCAAGTACCATGCATATCAACACTATTCCGGCAATTGAAAGTTGACACCATAGTTGCATTATGGACATGGGGACGATATTCTTCGAAATGAGCTTGTTTCTCAGTTTGTTTCTTATTGGAACAATTAATGACTCTAGAAATTGTGGGTATTTTGTTTTGTATTTTTTTCTTTTTCCATGTCAACATTGAATATGCGAGATGTACTATGTAAACAATGTCAGCGTAAAAATGGGTCTAGAAAGGCTACCAGTCCAAATGTAGCAAACCTTGTGGACAGGACTCGCTGTCCGTTGTAACGCCAGTTTCCCATGCCCAGCTTGAACAAGTGACCTGAAACCAGTACACAAAATTATCCCCAAGAAGTAAAGCTGTTTGCCGTCCAGTCAACCTGAAAGTTATCGGAATTGTTACCAAATCTCTTCAAACAGGGCAAGATGTGGAGTTGATCACCAAAATCTTTAACATACTTCACATTGGCTTGAACACCTTTGGCCGCCTCATTGTCTTGGATTTCACCTTTTTCTGCAAGCTCCCCTTCATTTTCAGCCTTGCCCAAGTAGTTCATGAAAAAGTCATGCAATACCGATGTAGGAACATTTTGAGGGAGATCATTGATGGTGACATTGGCACCAGGTAACAATCCAGTCCGGTGGTTAGCAACATACACGGCAGTGTTAATCAACAATGCCATGTCTTGGAAATTGATCCCTCCCATATCGTTCAATCCACTGAAAGATGAGCCTCTGCGACGTCCCAATGGATTGGTGAAGCCGGAAGGATCGGTGAGAGCACCAAAAAGGTCAAGCTTTAATTCACCCATACTTAAAATGATGAACAGCTTGTGCATGATCGTGGTCCACAAGATATAGAAAGATTTTTGCTGCAACTCATTGGTTAAAATGGCTCCCTTCAAGTTACTGAAGTGTACATTTTCTGGGGTTCCATTTTTAGCAGCAATCTCTTCTTCTTCCTTGTAGTACTTCTCCACATTGGCAAGCTCGGGCTTGAGTCCTACACGTGGCACTCCAAAGCTGTGGACAGACAGCTTTCTCCTCAAACTATCTCCCAGCAACCGTTTTCCAGCAACAGTAGCATGTTCTTCACCGGAAGTTGCCCCGAGAGTCGACTCCTCCAATTTCTCTGCGATAGCAGAAAGCTCGTTGGTGGAACCCAATTTGGTCTGTGAAAGGGCGCTCGCAATGTTGGTTAACGAAGACGACGATCTCTGCCCACCAGACAATTCTGAATGGAAATTTCCCTTGCTTAAGTCCGTCATCAAGTCCAATTCCTTGCCTTGGAAAATGTACTCGATCAAGTCTCTGTCCAGCTTGTTTGTGCCATTTAAAAACCGGATTTTTTTTCCCACATCCACATGTGAAGCCTCCGATTGAAGTGCTTGCTCCACCAACTTATAACTGTAAGTATTCTGCAAGGAAAAGGGTACCACGTAACCATCCGCTGGATAGGTCTTGAACCCATATGGCTTGTAGCCTTCTCCAATGGCAGAATACAAGTACCAAAAGTACTTTTTGCCCAAGTAATGGTTGACCAAGGTCTTATCGACGGTCCCTCCAGTGGTAACCATCAGTTTCAATGAATCCTTATTTTCTGATGATTTGGCAAGCTCCTTCTTGATAATCTCATCCTCGGTATACTCAATTACCTTCAGCAACAACCTTTTCATCAATCCTTTTCCCCGATAGTCCTTGTGAGTGAACACATGCTCGAGTCTCAATCCAGTTGCCGGTTTCACTCCGAAAGCTGCCGGATCGGGGACGTTGGTGATTCCTCCGCGATCTGCCTCCTTGTAGAAACCTTTGTGTTGAGTGACAACTGCCGAGCATACCAACACTCCACTTTTACTTTGGAGGTAAAAACCTCTGCCGGCTTTACCACTTAAGATCCATTTGACCAAGTAATTGGCCTCATTTTTACCGTATTGCTCAGCAGTAAAAGGAGCACCCCACTCCTCGCCGCTAATTGCATACAATTCAGCCAATTTTTTGGGCTCAACGGTTGATTGAAACTTGAACTCACTCATATTTTATAAAAAGTGACTTATCGTGGATAATCGACCGCATGTTCCGTATTGGGAATTGTACCTGTCCATACAGGATTAGTAATCGTGGAGAGATAGCAATTGACCCGACAATAGTAAGACATCCGGACACCTTGAAAAGCATCAGGTTGTCTTTAAAAACCCGGACACCTTCAATCGGTCCGAATTTCCCCTCACTGCTCACCAGATGCCAGGGTACCCGATCTGCAGTAGGCGCCATTGGCCCGCAAAAAAAAAGTTTCTAGCATTGTTGATCTCGTGATGAGGTCCAAGCCCCGATTTAGGTCAAAAAGAAACCCGCCTCCGGGTAGTCAAAGGTTAGCCGTTTCGGACATTCCTTCACTTGCAGAGTCTAACTTTGAGATCAAATGTGTTCTCTTGCATCAATATGCCAAGCGTAGTGGAAGACATGTGTACCGCATAATGTACTTAATGATCAACGCCCCATGTCAATAGATCCAAAAGAGCAATTCCCACCGGTTTCCTAAGCTCTCAACGGTAAAAACCAAAATCCGGTTTCGCTTTTTGTGTACAGGACGTTACGGCAAATTGACTCACGAAATGGCATTTAGAAAAAGCAAACCGCTGACCAACTTGTCATATAAGACTTAACATTCCACCCGCCGTAGACATCTTTAAATCATCTCTAAATCATACAAATTCAATAGGCATGAGTAACGTTCATCCTTATGCTTCTGACTATACTGAAAAGGATAGTAATCCAGATCTTAGTACTCAGGAATATATTTTGCAACCAGATGTGTCGCATTGGCAAAACTTCAAAGATTCGTTTAAAAGAGCTGACCCTAACGATTCATCGGACGATGAAGGCTTAGATGCTCTTGAGAGAGCTGTCAAAAATACTGCCAAAACTTCTCTTCAATCCAAGATTGGCCCACTTGCACAATCGTTGATCGCTTTGGGTGGATGTGTTGGATCTGGTCTTCTTATTGTCTCTGGTCAGGCTCTTGCCAGTGGTGGACCTGCGGGTGTGTTGATCTCGTGGGCAATTGTCTCTACCTTCTTATATTGTGTTATGCAAGCCCTTGCAGAATTGTCCTCGACATTCCCTGTCAGTGGTTCGTTTGCTGTGTATGCTACCAGATTCATTGATCCATCTTTTGGTTTCGCTGCGGGCTGGAACTACGCCATGTTTTGGGTCATTGTGTTGCCTTTAGAATTGGTTGCATCCTCCTTGACAATCAATTTCTGGCAGCTGGACGTTAACTCCGTGGTGTGGGTGGCTATTTTCTTCGTTTTGATCATCGCGTTGAACATTTTTGGAAGCTCCGGTTTCCAAAACTTCGAGGTGTTCGCTTCCATCATCAAGCTTGTGGGTATCGTCGGTTTCGACATTTTGGCCATTGTTTTGGTTTGTGGAGGTGGAAAGCAGGGCTACATCGGCACTAAGCATTGGAAACATCCCGGAGCATTTGCTCACGGCTTCAAAGGAGTGGTGAGTGTTCTTGTCACTGCCACATACTCATTAGCTGGTACTGAGTTGGTCAGTATGACTGCTGCAGAATCCAAGACAAACCCTAGAATTGCTTTACCAAGAGCCATCAAGATGGTCTTCTACAGAATCATTATTTTCTACATGTTCACACTTACACTAATTACGTTCTTGGTGCCTTCTAACAACAAAAACTTAACGGCTGGTTCAGGAGCTTTCGCTTCCCCTTTTGTCATTGCCATCCAGGCTGCTGGAATCACCGCCCTTCCCTCGATCTTCAACGTCATGGTTCTCATTGCGCTTTTGTCAATTGGAAACTCCGCTGTCTTCGGATTCTCCAGAACAATTTTGTCTCTTGCAGAGCAAGGCTTGGCTCCATCTATTTTCAAGTACGTTGACAGATCTGGAAGACCTTTGGTGGGTATTGCCGTCAGTTCCATTGTTGGTCTCCTCGCATTCGTCTCGGCCTCTCCAAAGGAAGGTGAGGTGTTTGCCTGGTTGATTGCGCTCTCCGCTTTGTCTACCTTGTTCACCTGGGCCGCTTGTACTATCGCTCACATTAGATTTAGACAGGCTATGAAGACCCAGGGTCGTTCTCTTGAGGAGTTGCCTTACAGAGCTAACACTGGTGTTTGGGGATCCTATTATGCTACCATCTGTTTGATTGTCGTGTTGGCACTTCAATTCTGGGTGTCTTTGTTCCCATTGGGGGCAAAACCAGATGCTGTTGCCTTCTTCAAGAACTACTTGGGTGCTGTCATTGTGCTTGTCTTCTACGTTGGACACAAGATCTACTCTCGCAAGTTTAACACCATTGTTCCTCTCGCAACCATGGACATTGACACCGGCAGAGGAGAGACAGATATTGATCAGATGTTACAAGATATCGAGGAAGAGAAAGCACAGTACATGGCATTGCCTTGGCACCTTAAGGTATACCGCTACCTTTTCTAATTGGACAAATTTATAGATACGATAGACGAATTTAAGACATGATATAGAATGACAAGTTCAAGTAATTAAAGATTGACTTTTGAGTTGACCATTCAGTTACCAGAGTGAAGGGCCAATACATGGCTATCTAAATGCAAAAAACTGAACCCTAGAATGGAGTCTGCAAGAATCAAACATGCTCCATTCACAAGATATCCCACGTACAAGTAGCCATGCTCAGCCAACTTACCCGTGAATACTGGTCCGATGCACCGAGCAAAGGTCTTTGCAATGTTAACTGTGCCCATGACTCTGATCAAGTCCTGTTTTGGAATAATCGACGTCAAAAGTACCTGACGAGGAACCACATCCATGGAACCAGTGGCACAGAACAAGAAGTACAAAATAGCTGCACTGAAATACGAAGGACAGAATGCAATGCTCAAAAAGAAAATGGCCGAAGGAAGTTGAGCGGCAAGAATGGCCCTAACTGGGCCCAATTTGTAGTAGAGTATCGCAGAGGCAAGCGACGAGCCCGAGTCAATCAAATTAGTGAAGAAAAAGAGTGTCCCCAATGCCGAAGCTGTAACTCCAAACACAGTCTTGAAGTAGTATACAATCCATGCTGGAGGCATGAATCCATAGCCAAACGAATCCAACATGAACACAACAAGTAACCTTGGCAAATATAACTTGGTCTGGGCATCGAACACCGAGGATTTCACTGCAACTGGCGCGTCAGCAGCCTCCACGTCTTGCAGAACCTCGCCCCCAAGAAGATTTGTCTCTTCATCGATAGTTGGGGTCTGAGACAATGTTTTGGTGACTCTGTCCGCAATTTCGGGGGCCAAAATCTCTGTGGGCTCATCGTGCTTAATGAGTTCCAGGAGCTCACAATTCTTACTGAGTAGAAGTGCAATTGCCAACTTCAAGCCAGCCAAAATCGAGTACCCTATGAAAATTCCTCTATAACAATCATGTAATGTCCAGCCACGGGAAAGATTCCAGTAGTCGACCAAAAATCCACATGTGGATGCGCCCAAAGCCGAACCCAAAGTTCCAAGAAAGCCGTAGATGGCAAACGTCGGAGCCCTATTCTTTGGAGGTGTGAGATGAGACAAACTGGCCTCCTCCACTGTCTTGAAAGGTCCCGTCTCATCGCCTGAAGTGGATATCACACCCAATATGGCTGCCGCCAATAACACCCAAAAGTTCAGAAACATGGAAAACACTATACCCGAAGCTCCCATTAGTAGACACCCAATCACCATTACAGTTCTGCGTCCGATATTGTCGGAGAACCACGTCAAAAAGTATGAAATGAATGTATCACCGATCAACGTCAAGGTCATGAAAATACCAATTCTCAGCTTTGAGATGCCTGCCGACTCGAGGAAGAGCGTAAGCACCTGGTTTGTGAGTCCAAAACTGGCTCTCCTAAGCAACACAGATGCCAATAGTAGTTTGACATCGAAAGAGGTTGGAATCATAAATGCCAATGAAAATGGGAATCAAAATGAGAACAAAATCAAATGAATAAAAAAAACAATTGAATTAGAAAGTTTCAGTTCTTATATTTAAAGTCAACTGTGTGAGTCTCCTGCCTGTCAAATTATTGACAGTGGATGCGATCATCTCATCGGTGTGCACACTTAAAAGCTAAGTCTTAAGTTTTCAAGTTTACATCACCACCGTTACAGACTAAGAAGAAGCAGGTCAGCGGAGCAGTTCAGGTATATTTCAATTTTTTAAGAGTCCTACCTTTAATTTTGTAACCATCTGCGCCGCCTATGGACCAAAACACCTCGCTAGATAAGTTGGCTCACATCGCCAACATGTCACGGGAACTCCACGAGCTTAATCGCCAGATCAAGGAGGAGAAAAGCCCGGAGTTGTCAGGAAGTGAGCTCGTCTCCGAAGAAAGATCAGACATCAAGCTCGAGAACTTAACCAAATACAGAAGACTCGCATGTACATGGTGCAGACAGCAAAAGTCCAAATGTGATGCCCGCCAGCAATATCCGAATGCCTGTTCAAGATGCCAGGCGAAAGGTCTTGCGTGCCAGCTCAAACCTGATTTCAAACGGACTTCAAAGAAGGCCAAAATTGCTCTGATTGAGAAAGAGTTTGCGGAGTTGAAGCGGAACTTCATCGGCCCGCTGACTATGGGTGACATCATGAAGATTGCCCCAACACTAGCTACAGAGGGTATTGCATTGTCGGTATCTCCACCACCGCCGTTTATCAGGCAGATGTCGCCTATATACCCCCATATGGGAAGCACTAGTCCTATGCCAGAAATTCCTATCAGACCACCAACTCGTGGCTCTACGGTGTCAGTCCAAATCCCGGACAGTGCTCTTATTTGCGAGGAAAAGTCACTAGATTCTGTAACTTTGGATCCGGAGACAATCCGTCAATTGTTTATGGAATACGTCCATCATTACCACCCGATTCTTCCGGTGGTCGATTTGGCTAAGGGACCTGAACGCATCTACAGACTCTGTCCAGCTCTTTTCTGGGTCATCATGTTTGTAGCACTTCGACGTTATGACGAAAGCAAGTCGCTCCTTCTTCAGTTGTCTCCACTTATCAAGAACATCTTGTCTGAGATAACAATCTCTCCGATCACGCGGTATAATCCCACGGAGGAAGATGAACCCATCATGAATGCTTCGTCGGTCTATTCCGTTCAGGCTTTCATCCTCTACACTCTCTGGCCGCCACTTACGTCGTCCTTGAGTGCTGATTCGTCGTGGAACACCATTGGAGTTGCGCTTTTCCAAGCCATCCGAATTGGTCTCCATTCATCCAGCCAGATCTTGGAGGAGGACCTGAAGAACCAAAAGCCTTCACTGCAGAACTCCATGGCTCAGGAACACTTGAGAACCTGGATTATTTGTAACATTGTCTCTCAGAACATTGCTACTGCCTTTGGATTTCCAGCATTTGTTCAGTTCGACTCGCTTAGAGCTCAGTATGCTGACATCCCGATGTCGACACGCCACAACATGGAAATTGCCCATTTTGAAGACCAGGTTGCCAAAACACTAAATTTGAACTCCACTACTGATACGGGACTCACACATGTCAATGAGAGACTTGCACTTATCAAGGTTTTAATGAGGCAACTAGATGAGCTAGAAATCAAGCTCACTTTTGAGATGGTGGATGAGGACGGATACAGAAAGTTCCAATATATCGTGGCCCGTATTCATCTTCTTACGCATTACTTCCTTGAAGCCACCAAACTACCTCTTGCCGAGTTGTCTAAGGGTCTTGTTCGTCTATACAATGCTGCAATGTCACTCATCAACCATGTTGAAATGTGCCAGGCGAAAAATAAGGACTTTATGAAATACTTGCCTGTTGTATCTATTTTGAATATCTGGCAAGCATCTTGTATAATTGTGAAGTTGGCCAACTCCCCGTTGAAGACTGTTATTGATGTTGACTCTGGCAAACAGATTTACGTGACAGCCATCTCCCTTGTAGCGAAAGCATCCATTTTGAAGCACGATATCGCCTACAGAGCTAGTGGAATCATGAGAAACATGTGGCAATTGTTCAGATCGTTGGATGATAAAGGATTGACCAGCTTTTCCATTAAGATTCGGTCAAGAATGGCTGCGTCAGTTTTTTTCGACTGTTTATCGCTTCTTAGAGACCAAGTGGGTATGGCCAAGTTGAATATCAAAACAGACCTTAGAGAGAACTCGGTAGAAGATGATAACGAGGATGGTGGTGATGAGGAGGCTGTTGAGTCTGAAGTGGAGGCAGATGCTTACTCAGGTGACGAAGGAGAAGTCAAAGGAGACGAAATCGAGTCGTCTGAACATCGCAGTGCTGGTAGCGTGAGCCAGAAATCAACACCCGGGAGCTCCAACTCCAGCAAAGTGCGCAAGAAGAGATCGTTATCTGGGCTTCATGATGCTGAATCCAAGGCCAGAAAAATCATCCGAACCATTCCATTGGATCCCCAACCCATCTCTGCATCCAAGAGAAGTTCTATATTCAAGGTTGTGAACACCAGTGCGGACACTCTGCCCAGTGTT
>Ga0160505_100102_pt1 | contig 65508 bp, 53 predicted proteins | sample DIDeMG_FD_108225 | JGI IMG/M metagenome (GOLD analysis project Ga0160505, IMG submission 108225) | Enriched chicken feces microbial communities from UW Madison campus, WI, USA - DID2874_E49_Stillage MG | ecosystem: Host-associated > Birds > Digestive system > Large intestine > Fecal ... | reverse complement strand
GGTAAGGGTATCAAGTTGTCTATTGCTGAGGAGCGTGACAGAAGAAGAGCCCAGGGTGGTTTGTAAATTAGCATATAGGATAAGAGTTTAAATTGACAGTTTCGAAGTGAGGAAGCAATCTTAGCTATAGAGAGAAGCCGAAAATATTCTTCGGTGGAAGATAAGCAAACATACTGCATTGGGGCACACCGTAGTCCGAAATTAGCACTGGTCACTTCTCATAAGAATCACCCGTGGCTACTAAAAGAGAAAAAAAGAAAAGAAGGAAAAGTGACTCTCTTAGTCAGAGAAATTAGTTTTGCAAATCACCACATTCGCCACTTTGTTACTATCCATATGACCTCACGGTATAGAGTTGAGTATGCTCTCAAAACTCACAGACGAGACGAATTCATAGAATGGATCAAAGGACTTTTGGCAGTTCCATTCGTTCTCCATGCAGATGTTGAAAACTACGATGAGGACCTTAGCCGGTTCTTGAACAACGAAGAAGATCCAAAGTATGCTCAATTGTATGAGGAACGATTAGAGAAAGCGTGTCAAAGCAGATATCTCGAGATATTCCACGACGTCGAAAAGCTAATTGACAACACAATCTACTTGGACTCTCTTGTGAAAGATCCGTCACATGTTTCACGCAGCCGATTGCGTCAATTGGTTCCAAGTGTGGGGCAATTCTTCACCAAATTACCATTGAAAGAAGCCTTTCTCATTGAAGACAAGAAACGACTGATTTCTCGGAGGCGTCTCGTCAGTCCGTCGTTTAATGACGTTAGAAACATCTTGAATACTGCCCAGGTAATTGCTCTTACTTCCAATGCTCACATGCCACTCAAGTTGATCACTTTTGATGGAGATGTCACCTTGTATGAAGATGGCAAGTCCTTAACTCCCGAGTCGCCCATCGTGGAGTGCTTAGTGCAATTGCTAGCACATAATCTTTTCGTTGCAGTGGTAACCGCTGCAGGGTATCCAGGCCACCAAGGCGCCTTTGAATATCACAAGAGATTACATGGACTTATTGAAGTGCTTAACAACACGAACATGTTACTGGCCGAACAGAAGTCGAATTTTCTAGTTATGGGAGGAGAATCCAACTACTTGTTCCGCTACAATTACGAAGCCCGCGGGCTCGAATTCATCGAAGGTGACGACTGGTACTTGCCATTGATGAGACTGTGGGATCAGGACTTAATCGCTCGGATCATGGAAGCTTCGTACCAACACTTGGACTATCTTCGCAAAAAGATGCGTTTAGACAGCTCGGCCAAAACCAAAATTATCCGTAAGGAGCGGTCTCTTGGAATTATCCCAGTGCCTGATTACAAAATACTGCGAGAGACACTCGAAGAGATTGTCTTGTCGTTACTGAACAAGCTCAACGAAATTTTGAACCAGAAACACCAACCACTCCATTTGGGAGGTGCGGAAATTGACCATCCTATTACGATCACCGACGAGGTATCTTCTTCAGACGTTCGGGTGTGTGCATTCAATGGAGGCTCTGATGTGTGGGTAGATATTGGAGATAAGGCACTCGGAGTCGCTGCATTACAACGCTATTTATGCCGATTCCATGGTGAAGACGAAGTGTGCCCCATAACGAAGAGTGAAAGTTTACACATCGGAGACCAATTTGCTTCAGTGGGTGCAAATGATTTCAAGGCCAGGTTGAGTGCTTGTACGGTATGGATCGCCAATCCAAGAGAGACCAAGAAGATTCTTGACTTCTTGATTGAATCCTTGAACAAGGGAGGTGCCGGCAATAAGAAGAAGAGCTAGTTCAGTTGGTGGGGATGGTAACGCTGGATTATGAGGCTTGAGTTTACTAAGTCAATTGCTAAGTTAAATATAGTGATTCTCTGCTCCTATTTACTAAATCTATGCAATGTCACGACTAAACAGACCCTTCTTCAATTCTTGAATAATCGTGTATCTCGGAAACTATGGTTGGCTTTAATTACCCGAACGGGAACTTCGGGTAGTGTTCATTGCCTTTGCCCCCCCCGCACCCCACGTCTCATTTTTCTTCTCAAGGATTTACGTACTACATTATGGTTGATACTTCCAATTTCTACAAGCCTGAACTGGCAATTTATTACAACCCCAAGGTCGACCGCAGAGTGGCCATTGTCACAGGTGGCAACTCGGGAATTGGCTGGTATACCGTGCTTCACTTGTACCTTCATGGGTATGTAGTGTACGTTGCAGGAAGAACCGAATCCAAGGTCACCAAGGCCATTGAGGACATCGAGGCCGAGGCTCATAAGCGTCGTGAAGCTTACAGTGAAGAGGAGAAAAGAGAAAGGTTTGTTGGTTCGTTGACTTATATCCACTTTGACTGTACGGATTTGAAGTCAGTTGTGGATTGTGCGCAGAAGTTCAAGGCTCAAGAGCCCAAGTTGCACATCCTTATCAACAATGCTGGAATTATGGCTGTGCCCTATGAGGTGACCGGCGACGGATATGAGATCCAATACCAGGTGAATTTTGTTGCTCCGTTCTTGTTCACATCAGAATTGTTGCCTGCTTTGGAACTGGCCACTGTTGATCAGAAACCAAGAGTGGTATGTCTTTCGTCCTTGGGACACAACACCGCCCACAAGTATTTCCATCCTTCGGACACCATTAACAAGTTCCCGAACTTTTTCTTCACATGGGTGAGATATGGAAATGCCAAAGCTGCGGAGATCGAGTTCACGACTAAGCTCGCTGAGGAGTATCCTCAGTTCGAAGCATTTTCCGTCCATCCCGGTCTTATCGTCGACACCGAGCTCGGAAATTGGTGGAAGAATTTGCCTGTGCTCGGATACGCTTTCTCTGGACTCTTCAAAGTTACTGGATCGTTGTTGGGCATTACCCCTGACCAAGGATCGTATGCTTCACTCCGCGCTGCATTGGATCCAACCTTACTGGACAAAAGCGGTGCCTACTTGGACCAGGGCGGGCCCATTGGAGTTCCATCCAAGGTGGTGACCAACAGGGCCAATATTGATGCCACATGGACCGAGAACATTAAACTTTTGAAGGAGAAGGGGTACACTGTTAACTTTTGAGGAGCCCCGTTCTACTCACGACACCAAGCTTTTCCATTTTCAGACATAATTTCTTTGCCTTTTTTAATTCACTTCTACTATATTGAGCCCAATAACATGAATTTACTTTGTATTAGTTTATCTTGCAGTGAGTACGACATCTCTACGACATAGCTGCGAAATGTATATCAAATAGGATTTGTCCTTCCCAGGGAAAAAAAGACATCTGCTTCCTAAGACTCCCAAGGACCGGAGACGTCAGAACCGCTGATTATCGACGTTGTTGCTGACTCACTTTGAAAGGATATCAATTTTTTATTTTCATAAATCGTATATTTCTGGATCCACCACCCACTGTGGACTCTGCCACATTCTAGTGCTGATATTCCCCATTTGAGCTAAAGATAGCTTATCCATAGCCGAGATCACCAGTGATGGCAGTGGAATTAACACTGGAACAGGTCGCCATGACTTCAAGCCGATTGGCTGATTCGAACATGCTGCCGATGGCGTATGCTCACATGGGAGAAACACTAATCACCTCTCACGAGTACGAACTCAACCAGTCCGAATCGTTGACTTTTCTATATAACTTGCTATATGATGACAAGTCGTTGCTTTCCAAAACGGACATTCTCAGCATTCTTAACTCGCTCAAGGAGAGAGAAAATAATCTCCCGTTCTCCTTCACTGCCTTAGATGGGTATATGAATGTCCAGGGTGTTAGGCTAGCACCTAGTCTACGCCGAAAGTTCTACCTCGAGCGGTCTCGAATCGGGAGCTTTTCTTGGTTCAACAACGTGCTAAATTCTCGCACTGAGGCGTTGAATGTAAGTTGATCGGGTCACCTTGACCAGTTTCTTTTCCTTCATTTTGGGCACTTTTACTAACTACCTTCAGTCTTTAAACATTGCATCTTACCACACCAAATCGGATTTCTTCCTGTTCAAAAGCTTCTACAGCAGGTTAAAAAACCACATCACACATTTCCAGCTACGACTGTTAGTGGTGTGTGGCGATAACCTTGCTAATGGAGTGTTCTACCCAACATCTTTTTATCACGACAACAACCTCGAGATTGTGACTCAGGAATCCTACAATTCACTGGTAGAAGACTATCACAGCTTTTTCAAAGTCATCCGGCTAATGCCAGACGACCAGGCAGTTTCCTCCCTGTCCATGAAGCTAGATTGCGTACTAGATTCGAGAACCTTGAGGTTCAACTCCAACAGCAGAATCTCCTCCAGTGCATGTTCATCCAAGTTCCTAGCGAATGGAACGTTTGAGGGTGGCTACATCCTCCAAAATATCGAAGACCCCGACTTGCCTCAAATGGTGGGCGAATTCTCACTTACTGACTCTACAGACGGTATTACAAACCACATTTCAATTAGTAAAGACGACAGGGAGCTTATCATCGCTTCCAATGATGCAAATATCCGGATTGTGGATTTGGCGACCGGAAAAAACCAAGAAGTCCAATTGCCTCTAGCAATCAACTGCCTTGCAATTAACCCACACAATCCAAATGAATACTTCGTTGCTGCAGACGACGTCAACAATTATATTCTTGACCGAAGAGAGCTCAACTCAAAACAGCTTAACCACTTTTCCGCTTTCAAAGGACATTCAGATTATGGCTTTGGTTGCGATTGGTCACCAGCAGACGAGAATCTTCTTCTTTCAGGAAATCAAGATGGAACGGTCAGACTTTGGGACCGTCGAATGCCCGATGCAAGCATATTTGGCTGGAGCAGTGCATTGGGTTCTGACGCATTCGACATTGATGGTCTGATTGGTGGAGGTCCCGTGAGAAACTGTAAGTTCAGTTACCACGGAAGACACCTTGTGTGGGCCGAGAGCTTAGACCACGTTGGAATCATGAAGGTCAGTGACTTGAGGACAGACTGCGAGCTAGTTCATTCTCGGGTCCAATCTATTGACTTCATAGGAAAGTGCATTGGACTCAACGTGTGTCCACAAGACTCCGGCTACGGCGAGCAACTCATAATTGGAGTCAACGATTGTCCATTAGGCGGGATTCTCAACTACCAGCTTGAGTCCACAGATAAGCCTTTAGATTTTGACTTCAGCTTTTAAAGTGTACTAATAAAAGTCGCCTACACTCTTACCACATGTCGTCCAAGTTCTCTGAAACTTGTAGAGATCCCCCAACCTGCTTAATAAGATTATCCAAACCCAGCACCCTATTGCTAGTCTTCGTGATGGTGGCTATAACTCTCACCTTGTTTCTCGCTTTGAGCACAGCTTTCTCGTAAATTTCAACCTCTGCATCACCATTAGTCAACGGTACTTCAGTAACTAACTTTTCAAGCTGGTCTAAATGGTTTGATATGCCAGGACGTTCGTCTTTCCTCCATTCTTCAATGAGTCCTTGAATATATCCAATCAATAGAAACCGTTGAAAGCCAGTCTGGAGACCATACACTTTACCCTCTAAAAACTGCTCCTTAGCCGACTGTTCCTTACCGTCTCTATAACCTTCGGCATAGAAATTTTCCTCGACGTCCAACGCTTCATCTAATGTTAAATCATCCATGATGAGTAAGTAATGGTCATCTTGAAGATGTGCAGTCTCAATTTAGAGGTAGACCACTCTTATCAGAAACTAAATACCTCCATAAAATGCTGAATGAAGATTACTTCGCTGAGGATCTTCCTGGGAATAAAAGGAAGAAGCACACACGAAGCGAATCTGTCCAATTGGGGTATGCATCTGACTCTGAAGATAATGGCCAAGGTGACCTGGATGAAGAGATCGATGATGAGTCCGACGAGTTACTGAAAAGCGACCAGGAAAAAGAAAAAGAAGACATCAGTGATGATGACATGTTTGCCAGTGACAATGAGGAAGTTAATGAGAAGAAGAAGTCCAAAACCTTGGATATGGACAAGTTTGAGCAGGAACAGGGCCTAGGTGAATACGATGAGCAGAATGTTGCAGCCACAGAGGAAAATCAACCATTTGCAGACCCAGAAGAAGAACAGGAACTCATAGATTACCACAATAATATTGAGGACTTCAATGGAGAAGATATATCTCGTCCCAAACAGGAATTGGCTTTGGAGGCATTCAATTTGCGAGAAGAGGCTGAAGAGGGAGAATTTGATAAAAACATGAACTATATCAGGAAAAAGACAAGCGACGATGAAAATGATGAGGATGCCTGGATGTCAAACATCAAGAAGATTGATATCGAGAAAGCCAGGGCTGCCCAATTAAGGCGACAAAACAAGGTCGTTAGTACCGTTGCAGTGTCGACTGAGACGCTAATTGTGGCCGTTTTAGATATTCTAGAACCGGCAGAAACGCCAATGGAAGCTCTATCACGGCTCCGGCCATGTAAATCTCGACGGGGGAATAAACTGAAGAAGGTATCTGGGCCTGAAGATTTGGCGAGAAAGCAAACAGTGTTCAACTTAACAGAGAGTTGTGAGCGTCTCATGAATGAGAAAGGAGTCTCGCAGATTTATGATATGACAAAAGAGGAGCTAATGAGAGTGTATAAGCGAGAGACTGGTGAAGATTATCGTGGAAATCTACGGAAGCGACAGCTCGAGGAAGATGAAGCAGGGGAGGATGAACTAGAGAAGGAAAAGGCAAGAGAAGTTCGAGGAGCCGATGCCAAATGGGAGTATCGTTGGCTAGACGAGGAGAGTGTCTGGCATGGACCACACACCAGTTACGAGATGAAGTACTGGAAGGACAACTACTTTGAGAACAATGTGGAGGTTCGAAGAGTTGGTGAACACCAAGTCCAACATATCTCAGAAGCTGAATTTCCCAACGACATTGATTATAGGACATAATTACTAATAGGAAACTGGATTTCTTGTGAGATGCTCTTGATGATGTCCCAGTTCACATTGCATTTCCACCGGATTTTGGAACTGAGAATATCCAGTGCGTAGGTTCGACTGATGAGACCCAACGAAACTAACGTCGACAACTGAGTATTAACGTCGACGCTAGAGTTCAAAGTGAACGTGGCGAGCTCGTTTTCTTTTTTGGCGATTTCCCTTTCTGTGAGATCCTGGTATAGGTTGAAAAACTCCAGGTTCTCTGTTGACATAGTTTTGGATTCGTTCCTATAAATCACAGACAAAATGGCCTTCAAGCGCTCCAAGTCAAAAAATCCTGCTGTCAACAACCTGCTGTCAATTTGACGTCTTGTGATAAGTTCTGTTGGCCGAGATTCCCTTTTCTTTTTGTTGGAGCTGATTCGAGAGAATACCTGGAGGTCATTTTTGGGCTCGACATAAGATGCCAAATAAGATGCCAATAAAATGAACTTTGAATGGTAGGGGAGATCTGAGAGAGCACTTGACAGTTCATCTTCGGCTTCTTCCTGTGCATACGTGGCCACAACACTGTTGCTTATCACGTTGTCGTTGAAGATATCTTCCTTCAATTCTCTATAGATTTGGATAAATTCGTTGGCCTGGAACCTTCCCAGATCGACAGCGTGCTGGAATTTCGGCCAAAGTTTCATACACAAATCCCCAAGAAGCGAGAGGTCTGATCCCGTGTAGTCGATGAAAAGGTCCACGATGATCTTTGCGAATTGGGACCAGAAGGATCGTGAACGCTCATCGGAAACGCTCTCTAAACGGCCAAGTTGACTATTTTGTAGAATTGTAGTCAATTCTTCCTGTGAATAGGGTCCAAAATGGATGTGTGGGAGTGAAAGTGTTGAAATTTCTCGAGGATCACTATGGGAAGTGATGAATATGACCGAAATATTGCGGATCAGCGAATACTCTCGGAGTTTCAAGAACTCAGCAAATAGCTCATCGGTAGCGTCACAGCATTGATCGAAGCGGTCCAAAACTAACACATGATGGTCATTATAACCAGTTTCCACAATGAATTGTTCCAACAGCATCAAAAAGTAAGCAAAGTTCTCACAGAGTACTGATGTTCGTGCTGCTCTCAACCCTTTGTACATGAAGTTAAGTAAGTCGTAGGAGTGTCCACTGTCTGCTATTATATTAGTAAGACATCGCTGTAGAAGGATCTTGTGGGTAATGCAAACGTCACAGTTTATTATGGTATGTTTGACATCGAGCAGCTCCAAGTATTTTTGTGTGGTGTAAGTTTTCCCTACAGACTTGAACCCTTGAACGAGTACATTGGGACACAGCTGGAGCGAGTCCTTAGATACAAATGCACCGAGTAGTTCCAATTGGGTATCTCGGAATTTGACCATGAAGTTTCTCTACTATGTGTGGTGGTAATGCAGTACTTGTATTTGGTGCGAGAGATACTGCGAGGGAATATGGTAAAATGAAATATGCTAAAATTATCTATTATACATGAGCTAAAAATGCTCTTCTATGTGGGCTAACAACATCTTCAACCCATAGCTCTGGGAGACATTCTTGAATGTCTCGATCCGGTGCTCCACCTCGGCAAATGGGACAGTCTCCGACCATGACCCAGAACACTTGCAGAACTCACTCATATTATCTGCCTTAATCAGCAGACATCTTGAGCACTCGTAATCCTGAGTCAAATACTTCGTCACAAGTCGCTGGCACTGTGAGATAAGCTCCTCTTCCAATGAAACCTTATTGTAGAATTTATGACAGTTGGTGCATGCCCAGATATTCCTCTCTTCTTCATGACAAAGCTCGATATCACGAATGAAATTACAGTAGTCGCAGACCACGGACGATAACTTCAACGATGCACATGGGTTCACGAATATGGATTCAGGACTAAACTCCTTAATATCCATCACAGCCAAGAGATCTCTCCGTAGCATACGAACCTCGATACCTCTCTTTTTGGACAACCCAAAAACAGCACACAAGAACTTCACTAACTCCAATACTGGGTTTTTCATTTTGAGATGTGAGCCCAGGAGAAGCGGAAATGCATACTCCTCCTTCATTTCTGGATTAAGAATCGACTCGTTTTGGCGACGGTAAAGTTTCTCGATTCTCTTCTGGAGCGGCTTTCTGAAGTTATTCATCACTTCACTCACAAATTCCTCTTCCTCGTCTTCTTCCTTGGAATCTTGTTTCTTCTGTCCTTTCAATATGTGAGCAAGCTGTGTAACTCTTTGGTTTTGCTTTTGCGTTCCTCCCAACAAGTTCTCGCTCTTGTACTTCGTCAAAGCATCCAAAAAGATCACCAACCAATCCTCAAAGTCGTTCTGGAATATTATTGGCAAGAATTTCTTCATCTGCCAGTGGCTCATAGGATTTAAGCTTTGGACGTCGTCATTTGTAATCTGGGTACAGCATCTTCCAGCATAGTTGTATTCGTCCATCCAAACTAAAAGATCCCAGTAGCGTGTGATTCGCAAGTCAAGGAAGTTGAACAAAGGCTTTGAGCGTGTAGCATGTACAACGTACTGACCGAATGCATAAGAATTCTCAACTGAAATCTTGGAGGTTTGAATAATCAACTTTTGCCTGTTTGCAAACACAACATTTGCGTTCATACGCTTGAACTCTCCTACCAACTGCAACAATGACTTGCAAGTAAGGTTATGAATATGATTGTGGAGAGTGTAGTCATACAAGAAAGAGTCCTTCCTCTGTATCCAAGACACTAATGTATTCATCATAGAGTCAGCATTTGAATTGTTGACCATCGCATCGTCCCACCAACTCTTGACCATGGACCTCAAAATGGTCAATGAAGCCGGGGAGAATGTGTCCAGTGCCAATGTCGAAGTTCCATTATTCTCGTCAGTAATCAACGGGTCATCTGACATATCAGTTCCCTCTGCTTCATTGATAAGGGAGCCTGTCAAGATGGTGTTAATAGTCAAAGTACCAATTTCCACTTCCAAACAGGCTGTTTCGTAAATTTCAGGATTGTTAATAGTGATAAAGTCAAGATTATCAAAATCTTGGATTCTATCGTCTTCAAATCCTCCATGATCTGGGTAGGGAGACTTGCACCACCATAACACTACGTTGTTTTGCGTCAATCTTCTGGCATAGTCAATGTCAATCATATACCCCATGTTTTCAATTTGCAAATTACACAACGGGATTTTTCCATAGTTGGATAATGCAATCAAGTTTTTGAGCCACGATGCCAACAAGAAATAGTGGTTCATGATTCTCTTCAGAATTAGTGACTGCCAGCCGATGGCAGGTAAAGTGACTTCTCCTACGCTCATTTTGATAGTTGGGAAGTTTGAAGCGGCATCAAGGACATTTAATACCCGGTTGCAGTATGGGGATTGAATTGTGAGCAAAGCCTTTGTGCTTCTTCCTTCATGGAACTTTCTGAGGGTGGAGTTCAACTTCTTGTACATGCTTGATGCATTGTTGAAGTAGCTGGTTTCGAACTCCATTTCCTCTTGGTACTCAAGGATGTTGTAGAGTTTAGCCACTTTATCCTTCTTGGCCTGGTATACATCACGGTAAATCTTGTGAAGGTTGCCTGGAAGTTCTTGGGCACCACTAGAAGGCTTCAAAACGAAGACAGATGCTTTCTGATCCCAAGAGTTAAAAACACCGAAGAATTCATAGTTGTTCGTGGCAATGTGCAAAAGATAAACGATATCAAGACCAAACTTTTTCAAGTATGAATCTTTCTCAACAGGAATCAAATCTTTAGTAGTGAAACCGTTCTTCATGCATTTACCGAGGGCACCAACTCTAGTGTCGTCGAATCTCACAGTATTTCCCAAATTTATGATCGCCCTATCAATAGAATCAACTTGTGTCTCATACAAACCCAAGACTCTTGAGTCGTTTAACAAGCCATCAACGCGGCTGATCTCATCATTGTAGACTGCTTCGGGCATTGTGAGCTTGTATAAGTGAGAGGAATCATGTCCATTGGGCAAGATTGCATTCGATTCTTCAATTTCACAGTTAGCAATTGTTTTCTTCTTAGACAAATCAACCTTAAACGTGGCATAGATTTCCTTGGGGATATGAAATAGGAAGGAGTGGACTTTCTTGCCTGAAAGAACGAATACTTTTAGAGCTCCCACATTGAGCGGGTCCACCTTATATTCTAAAATCTCCCAGTCAGAACCGGCAACATTCTCAGCTTGTTTTCTGATCATGTTACCAACAGAGGAACGATGAGAAGCTTCCGAACTATCACCAAATAATTTTTTTCTCCTCTGTCTATTGTTAGCCTGCAATCTCCATTTTGCTTTCTGGAATTGAAGGAAACCGGCGTAATCTTCAGTCATTGGTGGGCAAGGACCGTTGAGAATTGCGTTGTCTCTCTCTTCTTCCTCAGTCCGCAACCTTTGAGCCTCTCTCAACTTTCTTTTACGGACAATGACTTTACTGACCTTCGACTTCATGTTATTATCGTCGACTTCTCCAAAATCCTCGATGTCTTTCACCGTCTTTGTCTGGTAGTCCTGCTTGGTAGAAGACAGAAAGAACGTAGAAATCGATTTCTGCTGCAATTTATCTTCGCTTGCACGAATCCTTTTTTGCAACCAATCGGGGTGAGCGATTCTTGGAACAGGATTCTTCACGTTTTGGAGAGCAGCAGGGATCGTAATGATCTTTTGAACAACAGATGCGAGACGCTCATGGTAATATTCCCAGTCAATCACTGAACGTGGATCAAAGTCAGTCATAGACTGATCCTTCAACCACTTCTTCAAAAATAATTCCTTCTTCTCAGAAGAGAAAATAGAAACAGGAATAGCCCTTTCAGTGACAGGGCTACCTAGGGGCCGTGCACTGATAATGTATTTACAGGCCAATCCAGCATCCTTCACCATTTCCTCGCCTAAAAATTCACCTAATCTTTTAGCTGTTGTGATGGAGGTAGATTTCTGGCCCTCGTATTCTGCTAAGGGTTTGCTCATACTCCTGTTCTCACAAATAAGTTCAATTAAGTCTTCGTCTTCAAGGTGGCCACCCTTGGTATCCAACACATCTAACCAGTTGTTTGCAACAGTGGCAACAGCCTTATAACAATTCTCAAGAGTGTCACCCTCGAGAAAAAGCTTGAAGATATCAGATTGGAAATTCTTGATAAGTTGTAATTCTCCTCTTCGCTTCAATTCGAAACCCTTCAACTCGGCGAGGGAGCCGTCTTTATTGAACACAGCATATCTCTTCTTCAAACCTTTGCCTTCTTCCTTGGATGTCGGCAAAATCATAGCTTTGTATGGACCATCGACTTCGAAAAAGATTGAGTTTTCAGATTTTGTCTCATATCTGAACTGATCAGCATCTACCAAATCTTGATATTGATGGTTGGTAAACTTCTGATGAACCAAATAATTCAACATAGAACAAGGATACTCCAAGAAGATCTTTTTGCCATCTTTGCACTTCAAATTGAAATTTTCAGGGAACGACTTAGGCAAAATACACCAAATACCGTCAGTATCCAATTCCAAAGGGCGACCGATTCTTTCGACCAAGGATCTAGCCATCTGAATGATTGTCGCACCTGTAAGACAAGTGATACCCGCCATTTCCATGGAATACCAACGTGAACCCTTTCTCATCACATACCCGTAAAAAGAGTTTAAAATAACCTTGTGCGCTAATTGCAAAGAATCATACAACACAATCATCTTCTTTGCCTCGTCTTTGGAAATAGCATCCTTACAATCAGAAGCTTTTCCCTTCCACACTTTCGCCAAAGTCTTGAATTCATAACGACGGTCTCTGAAGTTTCTCACCGTGTTGACGTAAAATGGATTCTCTCTCTGGCAAACAATTGCTTCTCTGGTTATTGTTTTTGTTTGCTTGATTCTATTATAAACCTTTCTCGAATAATCAGACAATCTCTTCTTGATGAGTTGTGCTTGTTCAGGGTAAGGGAGCTCATCGAATGTACGGTTAGGCAACCATGGTCTGGCACCAGGAAACGATTCGTTCTGGAGAGTTCTTTTCACCATACCGTATTCATTCTGCTCAGCAGGAAAAAACTCTCCTCTCCAGGCCCAAGGAAGACGTCTATCACAATTCTTGCCTGGTCTATTAAAGTCACACGCAGCGCAGTCTTCTTCGGTTTTCATGGAGTCCGGCTGCAATCTGTTGGAAGTCATGATATTTGGGTACATGGATGCCACATCAACATGATAGATTAATGGCTCCTCTTTTCTGACAGGGTTGTCTCTTAATTCTTCAAGTTGAGATTTGATTGCTTCGTACACATCTTCAAAATTCTCCACATCTTCAACGGACTTTCCGCTCTCAACTTCAATGCAAAACTTAATAGAGTTTCGAAGATCTCTTATGAGCTCATTGATAGCAGTTGGGTCGATTTTAAAATCACTGGAAATGTCACTTCTGAAAACACCAGCTTCAAGAGATTCAACATGACCACCGACATAGGTTTCTGATTCAAGTAAATGGCCCTCATAGAATCTCTCGATAGGGTCAGTGTACTTGTTCGGGAGAAGAATGTTCTTCTCGTATGCTTGCACCATTAACAACATCTCACACAACGTTCCCGTTCCCTTTCTTAGCACCTCGTCAGGATTTAATGGAATGATGGTGCATAAGGAGAAAATGAAAGGATGAACATACTTATAGTATAAGTAATACGTGGCCACCGCATCCGACACAGAATATTCCGATAATGTTTGGGGTTTTTCATATGCGTAAGGGGTCATTAATTCAGGATCCAACTCGATGGGATTGTAGCCTAATTTGGCCGTGGTGACTGCTTTCAAACCTTGAGATCCTTGTGGCAAATACGAGTCTCTCTTGACCCAACGGAAACAGTCCATATGGACACAGTACTTGGATTTATACTCACCCTCATTATCTTTGGCAAAACCAATCTCTTCAAACATATCCATGTCATGAAAGTTTGTCCTGTTCTCGACAAAGGGCCAATCGAAGAAGTCACCGTTAAAGGTGGCAATGACAGTGGGTCTACAGTCACGAATATGTTCAAAGAACCTCATCAACAAATGTTTCTCATCTGGTTCGTTGAAAATAGTGAACTGACCAGGATATTCTGGCTTGGGTGTGTACTCGAAGTCGTCGATGTCCTCAGAGATGATCTCTCTGTTAGTGATTAAATAGCCATCGCCATCAATCATGTAAGAAATCATCATGATTTGGTCGATCTTGGCATCGGGAAACTTCAATGGAGCCTTGGTGGTCTCGATATCAAACGCCATAACCACCGGGTCGGCAAATGCAATTTTCTCTGTATCTTCTTGGAGAGTGATATCGCCATGTTTGGCGTACACATCATACCATTTACCCACACGAATATTCCGATCAATAGATACTCTAACGTGGTATGGCACGTCATATTCCCTGATATCGTCAATGAGTGTCAATGGATCGGCCACTGTATCATTCTTGGTGAAGTTTGCGTCCATGTTGTAATCATTCATCCCGCCTCCCACACTTGTGGAGTTGTTGAAATTCATTATCTGGAAAAGATCTCTGTTATCTCTGCGATTCTGGTTTTCCTTTACAATTGGGGTCAATATGCGACGAGCCCCTAGGAGATCGGAGACGTTATGGAACAGGAGCCTTATGAGCGAACGTTGCAACCCTACCAAGTGGTTGGGAAGTGCAAGGTCATCTTTGTATTCTCGGGAAACCAGTTTCACTCTCACTTGTTCCAAAGACTTCTTTAAAACCTCCTCCACCTCGGCTTCTCTGCCGGGAAACACAATAAGAAAGAAATACGGGTCGTACTTCACCGTGGATTTGAAGGATCCTCCCTCCTCGTCCAAAAAGTAGAAGTCAACGCCTGAATATCCCGCCAAATATTCTTCTGATGGGATAGTAGTAGCATGCATGTTGATCAACCAACCCTTTCTGGGCTTTGCGCCGTCCATTTCACCCTGGTCAAACCGATCAAAGCCCATGACAGCGTCCAATGCATCGATCTTGTCCACCAAATCACGCCTAGTGATGGAGTCATTGAGCATGGGATTGGTGGAAGTCTTGTCGTCCATAGGTTGGGAAACTTTGAACTGGGAGGTGACTTTCGTTTGCTTGTTTTTCACGAAGCGGGCCGAGGTCGAGCCCTTGAATGTTGAGTTAGTGGCGACCGTCATCCGGGCGCATAAATATGGGGAAGATGTGCTATATAGAGATGGTGTGGATTATCTATGTAAGACCTTGTACGCGTGGAGACGCGGTGTGATGGGATTTTGGTCACGTGCGCGCATCAATTACTGAAGAAGTTCATGAAACTTGTAGAAGCAACCTTCCTGCATCCAACTCAAGAAATTCCTAGCAATTCGATGGGAATACAAACTGGATAAAAGTGCCAATATTGTCAATTCAAAGTCAGAAAATTTGAACTTACATCTACTTAACGGGACATGAACAACACAATAAGAAATTGCACCACCACCGAGTAGATGAAGAGAAACTGCACGCGAAGACGTCTCTGATTATTGGAAATGGTAATCGCAGAACTATCAGTCGCACCAATGGGCAACACCAAGAACTTCAACGACCGCATCAAGAAAAGTGACAAGCTGCCAACCACAAGTAGAAACACCGTGTAGAACATTAACCACAGAGAGCCAAAGGCCGTCTTCCAGCACAACAACACAATAATAGCCACATATTTGTAAGAAGAGAAACTGACCAAATCCCAGAACAGACTTTGGGTGGAGCAGTTCAACAAGTAGAGACCCACCTTGAAGATCAAAATGTCTAAAAACAGGCATGCCAACGTCTGTGACGCCAAGTATCCAAACACTTCGGGATGGAAGTCTCCACGCAACCCCAGGAAAAGCGCCCAGAGCAAAATGTATGTGATAAACGACATCAAAGGAATGTACAAGTCTGGAGCATTCACATCTTCACTGGGAGGAGCATACGACACTCCAGAGCCACTGGATCCGGCGGTCTCAGCCGTAGTCATGCGTGCCCAATTCAGGTGGCGGTAAGGAAATAATATTAGCGCAAGTTTCCGCCACACATACGAATTGCTCACTTTGAAGTAGTACTTCAACTCACCAGCAGGAGGCATGTACGACCCGAAGTTCTGTTGGATATACTGATTGGACTGACCAAAACTGCTTTTGGCAAACTGAGCCGCCATAGATGCCGCTGGATCACTAAGAAAGTTGGCATAAGGCCCGGCTTGACTCAGTTGGTGTTGTTGCTGATGTTGCTCATGTTGTTGATGTTGTTGCTGGTATTGCCGGTGCTGTGCCTGTGGTTGGGGTTGTGCTGGTTGTTGGTAGTTCTCCTGGTATTGACCACCTTCATAATTGTACTGTTGTTGTTGTTGCTGTTGTTGGTATTGCTGTTGGGGCTGGTATTGGTTCAGGTATTGTTGTTGCTGGTACTGGCCCTGAGCATTGTACCTTGAATATTGATTGGACGAGCTGACAGGAGCCACATGCTGAGGCCTAGGATGCTGCAAGTTGTTCTGCTGTGAATGGGCGTCTGCGGCCGAGGCATACGGGTTGTACATGGGGTGGTATGTTAGAGAAATATCTGGCACTAGTGAGATTTATAGTGTGGGCGTGTGGGTAACAAAAGACTTGGGTCGCGAATGGAGGCAATGAGTTTTACGTGAACATTAATGGAGGTTGAACGTACTTGTGATGGTAGGGAATCTTGGTAGAATATTAAAGAAATTCGGATTTGAGGACTGGTAATCAAAAGTTTAAGATATCCTTTAGTTTTGAGTTGTTTTAGGATGGGATGGGATGCCTGACCAATTTCGCAACCAGTGGCTGTGGTGCTCACTATACTATAAGCAGGTTACTCGTACCATAGAATGCATCAAATAGGTGAAAGTGCCCTTACAATGAAATAACACTAAAAGATTGCAACTCTAAGATCATAAGATCGCAGAGTTTCACAGGCCAGTAATCAAAACCTTCTGGTGGCTACGTATCTCAGTATCCCAAAGCATTTATTCTATCAATTCTATAACTTTCCACTCAATGAATTGGCAGTGGAATTCTCTGTCTCTCGACAGCCTCGTCAAACACAATATTAGATCCCGAGGCATTAAACGTGTTGTAGCCCCAGTTGTCGGAGTTGTAAAAGGTGTCTCTGTTATAAGCCACCAAGTCAACACCATCATGGAGTCTCTGAACTAAATCGGGGTTGGAAGTGAAGAATCTCGAGAAAGCAACCAACGTCTTTCCATCAGAAATATCCTCCAATGCTGTCTTGAACTCAGGAGCATCGTAAGTGTAGTTACCGGCCTTAATCACCACACCCTTCCAGATCGACCTGACAAACGAGTTATCACCAAACTGCTCTGAGACGTCCACATTGACAATACCCGACACTCTTGGCTCCACAATGGACACATAGGCAAGCTCCTTCCCTTCTTTGGCTCTCTTCTGTAATTCACCCAAAAAGTAGCCCAATTGAGCTACAGGGCTGACGTCCTCATTCTCGGCTTTAACATTCTGGAATTTGGCCCATGGCGAAAGTCTGATGGCCACTTTATCTGCGCCAATGGCAGCAATCAACCCATCAATCACCTCCAAAGCAAAGCGTGCACGGTTCTCAATAGACCCACCATACTTGTCCGTCCTTTGGTTGGTGCTTGGGTTGAAAAACTGGTCTACCATGTATCCATGAGCACCGTGCACCTCCACGTAGTCGAAGCCAGCAGCCACAGAGTTCTTTCCTGCCTTAATGAAATCCTGAACAAACTCCTCGACCTCTTGCGTAGTCAACTCACGCAATGGGTTGCCAGCCTCTTCAGCGGCCCTCTTGGCCTCATCACTGTGGTAAACAGCAGAAGGTGCAACCAATGGGTACCCAGTAGCCTTGGTATACTTTGGGTCGGCCACACGTCCCAAGTTCCAAAGCTGAATGGAAGCAAACGATCCGTTTGCATGCACCTTATCGGTGATCTTCTTCCATGCCTGAACCTGTTCATCGTTGTAGATTCCTGGAACTCGCTCATACATACCGAATCTGGGCGATGCAATGGTAGCCTCAGTAATCACTAACGATCCTGGAAACTTTGATCTGTCGTCATAGTATTGTGCGGCAAGATCAGAGGGCACGTTATTTTCTAATGCTCTTCTTCTGGTAGTTGGTGCATAAACAATCTTGTTGGAGAAAGTGTGGGCACCAACTGTGGTTGGTGTGAAAACTTGGGTGTCTTTCAAAGCTCTAACTGCGACCATATTATTAGTATTACCTGTAGGTTTATCTTTTTTAATTTTTTTTTGGTAGAGCAACTGAGGCTCAACTTGGTGTTCTTATACTCTGGTAATGTGGATTCGCTTACAAATTGTCGCGCATCTTGCAACCAATATGTCAACCTTCCTCGGAGATAAATATTAATAAGCACAATGGGTGTGTGAATTAGGGCTATGTTGTGTTTTGAGTGATTAAACCGATATGAATACACAAGTTTGATTTTTTTTATTGGTTATATATTTTACTGGAGTGGACTAAGTCATGTTCAACTGTGGATATGATTGCGAATGAGTGATCAATAAGGGATCTCTGGAATTAATCTGGCATATTGAACGGTATAAGGTGTGAACACACTCACATTGCAACATGCTCGCACTATGATGTCAGGATGATGATGGATGAAAAAAAAAAAAATTAAATTCAATTTTGCATTCTGAAACTTGAGGTCAAAATAACAAGTATTCGATTTTTCTTCACTTGATCAATTCTAAAGAGTGTCCTTTAGCTTTCTAATCTATTCATTCCTCGTAAAACGCCTGACTGGATGTCACGTGCAGGCATGCTATTTTTCAACAGTCTCCAACATTCACTTTAAACCTCAACCTAACAAAAATGCCTTCTGTTAACGTTGCTATCATTGGTGCTGGTGTTGTTGGCTCTGCCTTCATCAACCAGTTGAAGAACTTGAAGTTTCCTATCGCTTTCAATGTGGTTTACTTGGCCAGAAGCTCTAAAGAAGCTCTCTACTCCACTGACTACAAGCCTGTGGATTTGGCCAACTACAAAACAGGTTCTGCCCAGCCTGTTTTGACATTGGATGACTTGACCAAGTTCTTGACCGGTGCATCCAAGCCAACTATCTTGATTGACAACACCTCCAACGCCACAATTGCTGACTATTACCCTAAGTTCATTAAGGCTGGTATCTCCATCGCTACCCCTAACAAGAAAGCCTTTTCTTCGGACTTAGCTACCTGGAATGAGATTTTTGACTCCTCGGCTGCCCCAGGTGGTGGTTTGGTCTATCACGAGGCCACTGTCGGTGCTGGTTTGCCTATCATTGGTCCATTGAGAGATTTGGTTGCAACCGGTGACAAGGTCCAGAAGATCGAGGGTATTTTGTCTGGATCTTTGTCTTACATCTTCAACTCTCTTTCTACCAGCGAGCCATCGTCTACCAAGTTCTCTGATGTTGTCAACGTTGCCAAGGACTTGGGCTACCTTGAGCCAGATCCAAGAGACGACTTGAATGGTATGGATTTCGCCAGAAAGGTGACCATCTTGGCCAGAATCGCCGGTTTCGAGGTCGAGTCCCCAACTTCTTTTGCTGTTGACTCTTTGGTTCCAAAGGAGTTGGAGTCACTCGCTACTGGTGCTGAGTTTTTGCAGAAATTGCCTGACTTCGATGCTGACTTCCAGAAGCGTAAGGACGACGCTCTTGCTGAGAACAAAGTGTTGAGATACGTTGGTCAGGTCGACTTTACCGCCAACAAAGTCTCTGTTGGTATTGCCAAGTACGATTTCGACCACCCATTTGCCTCTTTGAAGGGCTCTGACAACGTCGTGTCCATCAAGACCGACAGATACCCTAACCCTTTGATCATCCAGGGTGCTGGTGCTGGTGCTGAGGTTACTGCCCACGGTGTTTTGGCCGATGCACTCAAGATTGCTCAGAGAATTGCTCAGTAAGTTTACAATACTTTTGTTGCTTGTAATGTTACATACCTAGTAAGAAATCTTCCAGGTACTCCTGGTGGAAGTGTCTGGATGCTTCATGAAAGACTTCACGCAAATACGTAGGATCTTTGCAGCACTCTCGAAACTTCATCATCACTTTTTGTGAGTCGAACACTGTGTGCTTTCCGCTCAGCTCAGCGATAGCATTAGATAGTGTATTCACTCTTAAAATGTGCACATTGTTTGGCGCCATGAAAAAGTTGCCATTGTCTCTTAATTCAACAATATAAGCCCCAGTCTTGTGTATGAACTGAGCATATTTGAATGAGGGTGCTCCCCAACTATAGCAAATTTCTATGTTGTTTTTCAGAAAGAATGATGTGCCTCGGTTGTCTAACAAGAAATCTGCCTTCTTCAATAGATGGAGGTGAAAGTAAAACTTATTGCCAGTGAGAACATCGGAATCCTTGAACTCAGGGTCTGTCAACGGGTTCACTGCAAGTTTCAAATCGACAAAAGAATGGAATGGATTCAATTGTGGGATAGTGCACAATTCTCTCCAGGGTGTTTCCACTAATCTTAACCCATATCTTTCACAAAGACGTGACCAACTGATAATCACCTCGTCAATGAATTTGGGAGTGGTATTGAGCCACTGAAGACGGATATGGTAACAATGCTCAGGATTGTGAACACGATCATAATGAACATCGACTACTTCAGGTCTGAATGACTTTCGGAGTGGATCACAATCATATTTCACCTTTTTGCTGATTATGAACTTCTTAGTCTTTTTAAGCTTCTGAGAATCGGCGAGTGAAGAGTTCTCACTATCAGGCTGCCAATTTTGAGAGATAACTCTCCGAAGGTCAAGCGGAGCCTCGGTATTCGCCGAGAGGGAAGAATCGTTATCTGAGTTGTTTCTTGTATGCGAAGTCTTGTTGGTTGGTACAGCTGGAACATTGTTTTCGGTCCCTTCTTTCTTTCGGAACCATCCAGTAGAAGCTTGTTTTGCCTTGTACGTTGGGTCTGCGAACTCCTCCTTGAATTCGTAGAAATAATGGCCATCCAAAAATCCGTGTCTCTGTTCCACGTGTCTAATGAGTCCCTTATCCATCAAAGACTGACCGTACATAATTGCATCTTCTCGACTGTCGATATCATCGAACGCTTCGATGAGCCAAGATACCAACTCACTACCAAGGAAACAATGAGGGTGAATCTTAAAATGCCAAGCTCTGTCCACCAATTTAAGTCCGCCTGGGGCTTGTAATTGAACGGCCAACGTCGACAATTTGATATTCATATTGAATCGCACTCCATCATTCACCATTAATGAATTGTCCGGTTTGGCCCCAATTACATCGAAGTACTCAGCCTGCTCATTGAGGAAATCGTAGAGGTTCCCCGTATAAAAGCTGATTTCTGGAAGAATCTCCTCCTTTTTCCTATTTGTCTTTTTGTCTTCCGTTCTAACGTACTTTCCTCTCTCAATTGTTGCAATCAATTTTCTTAATCCTTCAACTCTGATTTCCTCATCTGTAAGTTTTTCATTTGTAAGATTGTAGGCATTGACAGGAATTGACCCAGGCATGACAACAAACTTCATCTTGTGCAACTCCTTTGTTACACTTGTCAAACCATCGTCATAACCAGCAAGGAGCTGATCGAACTGATTCCAATTGAAAGTTGAAGGATTGGTATCCTTAATTTTTGAAGGAGTGTATTCGTCAGCGTATCTAGTTCTGATCAAAATTGAGTCCTGCTCATTCTTTTTCCTAGATCCTAACGAAATCTTGGAATGCTCTTGGTTTTTCACTTTTCGATAGAGTTGAACATTTAAAGTTCCGTTGTAATCGAAAAACAAGCGATGGATTTCATCATTCAATGATAAATAAATCCGAGCGCCGGTTGCATCACCGGGTGGGAAGTACTTGATCATGCTTTCTGGGCTTCCTCCAGGTTTTCTTTCTGCTTCTATCTTCTTCACCTTATCACCATAGCAGATCTGAAATCCCATAGCAAGACGTAATCTAATCATTTCCCTCATAAGCTCTCTTGTTGTCTGAAGTTCAAGTCTATTTTCAAGGTTTAAAGTCACCACATAAATCTGAAATGTGTACTGAGCCTCCAATTGTTTGCTAGTTGGAAATAAGGAGGTGGAGATTGGAAGGGCAGCTGGAGCTTTGAGAGATCTCCATTTGAACATGCTTCTGACAATTTTCGGTGGAAAAACATCCGCCCATCTGCTACAGGGGATTTGGGATGCTGACGATTGTTTCGAAGGATTAGTGATCGGCATCCAATATGGATTGTTCTCCTCTCTTTCGTTTTTCTCTTGTTCAGAGACAGTTGGCTTTCGTTCGGTTCTTTTAGAATCATCGTGGTCTCGTTTTCGTAATCTGTTCTTTATGGTTTTCTGAGGATCCGAGTTGAGTGAAAGGTCCGGAGTTGGATGCCTTGCTAACGGCTTCGTTATAGGAGCAATTCTTAATGCGAGACGACTTTCCTGGCTTCTCAAAGTTGGCGTGGAAGAAAGAGTCCGGAGGGGTGTAAATAGCTTGCCTTTGACTTCTTCTCCATTCTTGTTCAAATTGTAAAGCGTAGATAAGGCTGAATTAGTTGTTCCAGCCACTGTTCCCAGCGCGGATGAAGTTGTCATAGAAGTGTTGGTTTTGGCAGCGGCTGGTTTGGTAGTCCGCTCAAATCCCCCAATTAAAGACAACGTTGCGAAGTCGTCAGGGGTGGCAGTCTTAAGTTTCAGTTTCGGAGGTGAATGAGAGGAAAACGACTTATCATTGACAGGACGGAAAAGTTTTTCATCGTAAATATCCATAGACTCCGTGATGGGGATCTTGTCCTTGAAATGCATTCGATCAATCTGAATTTCACTAACCTCATTCTCCATCACACCCATCATTTGAAGCTCATAGATTTTGCATCTCGGGATCCAATGAAATGACTGAACGGAAGGTTCAGAGTAAAAGGAGATATCGCACCATTTGGGAACGCAATGACAGACCTTTCCATGAACATCCCTATATCGAAATAATGGTACAGTATGTAGTGGAGGCTGACTTAAACAGACAATATCAAGAGCAATGTCGAGACTAAACATCTTTTTAGAGGTACTAAGCATGTCATCGTAGTCGACATCGAAGAGACCAGTTCCTGGGGAGACAACCACCAAGTGGTTAATTGTGTGTCTCAAGTCTGTGTTTCTGAACCGGTCACAAACCAAACTCAAGCTTAGATTAATAGCCTCGAGTAAATTAGCCTTCACAGAAGGACATGGCTCTCCTCTGATTTCTGCCTTCCCATCCTGTAAGTCCAACAAGATGTCCCTTTTGAAATTTGCAAACTCGAGTCGCAAGTTAGCCATAATTTTATCCCAACTGAAGACACTAACTTGATCCACCACCACTCTGTAGTAGTCTTTGCATTGTGAAGGACGCTCTCCTCCTCCAAGTGATATCCATGGAGTCATAGTTAAGTCCACACTAGAGAACAAGACAATCGTAATTGAGTGGTGGGAATTACTGGTGCGCCACTTCTTGAAAATCTTCGGGAATAGCGTGTTGACAAGCTTGTGAAACATTATCTCTCCATTCTCTTCGAAGTTCCACATTTCTCGAGAAAGCTGGACTAGGAAAACAAGTTTTGCGCTTTCGGAACGGAAAATAACATTTGTGCTGGGTCCAATGTAGCCACTGAAAAGTTTCCGGCCGTCTTTAAATATTGTTTTGACAAATCCTATCCTGTTGCTCAAGTAGGACACTCGCTGGTCAATGTAACAACAAGTTCCCACCATGGAAGAGGAGATGCTCCACTGAGAATCTCGCGGAAAGTTGACATCCTTGAGATAAACCTCCACCGTATCTAGCTCTACGGTTTCGATGTCAGGAATAAGTTTGACTTGGACCGAAGACCGAGGTGGAATATCAAGTAGCTTTTGTAAATTGGATAATAACGAGATCTGAAAGTTCGGTTTATTCTTGGAGAGTGTTGCAGCATTGGCATTTGTCAGATCTTTTGATATTATGTTGTGATTCTTCACGATAAACACGAGTTTCTTTGATGGTTTCGATGTATCTTTCTTGATGGGTTCTATCTCGTATACATTACCCGTTTTAAGACCTGGTAACGCAGCCAGATCTATAACAACATCTTGTTCATATGTTCGTGGCTCGTGGAACCATGCGGTCATTTGCACTGGATCTTCAGCACCTATCGGAGGCGGCAGTTCGAGAGATGTTCTGTTCTCTTTAGCATGACTGATATATGAGTGACTAGAGCTCTTTGCATGGCCATTGATATGTGCTTTTTGCAGAATAACAGGATCTGTGAAACTTCGATGGTCGTTCTTGACGCCCGAGACCGATGTGACCTTGGATTTACCCACAATAAGTGTGCTTCCTGTTGCATTCATGGTGCCCACGGTGAGCGAGGCCAGATTGGCGTTCATGCGTCCAATTGGCACATTGCCCAGAGGTTTAAGCCGTAGAAATGAAGAGAGATCATTATCTTTGGACGAGGACATCTTTTTAGAGCCTGTGGCCATGGTAGCACGGTGCATCCAGAGTTAGATCTAGTAGTAGATGATTGTGGTGCACGGGTTGAGAAGTGGAAAAGATGAAGAAGGAAGCGAGGGGTAGAGAATGGGCGAAGGATGGGAGAAGGATGAAAAATTTATAGAGGGATGGGAAACAATGGGATTAGCAAACTTCATTGGGTCTAAACGAACTAAAAAATAGAAATTAAGAGAAATGGTTGATTTCCATAGATTACTGGGGTGAATGGTGCGTGTAGTGAACAGGGTCCAGTCAGCCATTAAGTTGACTGAAAACAAGCATCAAATTCATGGCCTATAGTTACCTGTTTTTGATTTAACAATTTTACGTCTTTCAATTTCCCGCAAGTGTCTGTGGGTCCTTACTTCTTTCTGTCTTTCAATGTATTTATATGTATTATCTATCTAAATGTCTCAATTGTCACTCTATGCCGAGTTTTCACACCGATGCCACGACAAACTCTTCTAAAAACCACCCATGAAACCTGGTATCATTCGCAAGCTCTGGATGGAATGATGTTCCCAACTTCCTTCCTTGACGAACCGCCACAACCAAGCCATTGTCCAAAGTATGTAGAATCTCCACGGGAGCCATGTTGGAACAATCAGTGCGCACTACAGTGCCAAACTCGCCCTGGGTAATGCCCCGCGGGCCCACTGGCACTGGCTTCGCACCTGACACCACTCCAGTCACCACTGGGGCCCTGATAAAAACCGTAGGAAAATCCCTCAAACCGGGCGCAAACAGGGAGAAATCCTGGCCCAATTCAAACAGGTCGAGCTGGCGACCAAACGCATTTCTTGCCACCAGCACCGACATTCCACCCAATGCCTTCTGATGGGGCCGAGCATTGGATATTTCGCAGGCGAGGAAAATGAGGCCCGCGCATGTGCCCCACACTGGTTTGGAAGAGGCAGCAAAATCCACTAATGGTTGCAACATACCTGTTCGTTCTGCAATAAGCGACATGGAGGTGGATTCACCACCTGGAATGATGAGCGCATGGCAAGTAGCAAGTTGGTCTGGGGTGCGGACAGGAAGAAATGTGAAGGTGTATTTGGAAAGGTTAGGTGTTTCAGCTGCCAGGGCCAAATGTTGCAAATGTTCTGCGAACGCACCTTGGAGAGCTAAAACGCCCACGGTGAAATCCCTGGTCATTTTCCAAGTGCAACAGATGGAGTAGTGAGATAATTAATGGTCCAGTAGCGAAAATCAACCGAAAGGTGGAAATTTGGAGGCGATGGATATATACCTGGGGGAGGGGAAGTTGCGGGTTGGAGGTGGATTAAATGGAGCAAAATGGAGACCTGTAAGCGAATAGTTTATTACCAGAGCTGTACACACCAATGACAACACAAATCACTCAAAAAAATTGCCTCTTATGAGTCACAAATACCCCAACTCTGGCAAAACAGACACGCTGGTGGTTGGCATTTTGTAGAAGAATCTCCTATCGATCCAGCACTGCCGGCCAGGTGAATCATTGTTTGACTCTGATTCTAGGCAGCCTGTATACCCGCATTGTCTTTAACTCTTGGAACCAATGTAAAGGCAATGAAGCAAATTCCATTTTTCACGACAAATCAGAAGATGAAAGCATAGAATTGTAATTGGATACGAATGATTCAAGCTTGTGTTTCTGATCCTTTTTTTTCCAATATTTCAGTATCTCTTTCCTACTGTCTGGTCTCACTTCCCTTCGTTGATAAAGTTCGCGTTATCTCAACACAAGGTGTCCGTATATGCATAGTGGGGTCCATAACCAAACCGTTTGACTTCGAACACTCACGGCCAATGACTGATCAAAAAGACACTGTATAGACCGTCAATGACTGTATGTCAATGACTGTATGGGTATATATAGGTTGAAAAGTGCACCAATTGCACCCCTCAAACAATTTTATTATGTCAGAGTTTCAACTCAAGGCCGGATTGGCCCAGATGCTCAAAGGTGGAGTAATCATGGATGTTGTAAATGTGGAACAAGCCCAAATCGCCGAAAGGGCCGGTGCATGTGCAGTGATGGCATTGGAGAGAATCCCAGCTGATATGAGAAATTCGGGCCAGGTGTGTAGAATGTCCGATCCACACATGATTAAAAGTATCATGGAGGCAGTATCCATTCCTGTCATGGCCAAGTGCAGAATTGGCCATATCGTCGAGGCTCAAGTTCTCCAACAGTTGGGCGTGGATTACATTGACGAGTCTGAGGTGCTCACTCCAGCAGACATGAAGGCACATATTCCCAAGAGCTCGTACAAAGTTCCATTTGTCTGTGGAGCTAAAGACTTGGGTGAAGCATTGAGAAGAATCAATGAGGGTGCAGCCATGTTGCGCACTAAAGGTGAAGCTGGCACTGGAGACATCTCTGAAGCCATTAAACACATTCGAATTGTCACCGAGCAAATCAGACACGTTTGCTCATTGGCAGGTCAGAATGACGAGCTCGACAAGTTGGCTGCAGAATATAGGGTTCCTCGTCGTCTTTTGGACCAGTTGGTGGAATCGAAGGGAAAACTTCCAGTTGTGAATTTCGCAGCCGGAGGAGTGGCTACCCCAAGTGACGCAGCAATGTGCATGCAGTTGGGATGTGATGGAGTGTTTGTCGGGCTGGGTATCTTCAAGTCGAAAAACCCAGAAAAATTGGCGAAGGCCATTGTAGATGCCGTCACCCACTACGATGACCCACAAAAGATATTGGAGTGTTCTACGGATTTGGGAGAGTTGATGTTTGGTGTAAGTATCGATTCGATTGCTCCTGAGAAGAGGCTCGCAGGTCGTTAGGTGTGTATATTCATATTAATGCTCCAGGCACTGACTATAGAGTGGTTGGTGAGACTTCTTACTAAGATTTAAACAAGGCTAGACAATGGCTAGACAATGACTTTGCTAGACCAAGCTAGAGAAACACTTTTGACAACACCGTATGCACGTCGTCCTTGTTCTGGTCAATGGTGATGATTTCCTTGACAAATCGTCCCAAGTCGGGGGGAACCTTCAGGGTGATACCCAAATCGTCTGAACACACAAATAACATGTCTGGCTTTAAATTCTTCAACACGTGAAAGTATCCTTGAATGTTCAGACATTTGAGAAGCTTGTAGTTCTTGATGAGCGTGCGTGGCAAAGCATACACGCTGGCGTCGCCGTCAGCACCGTGGATGTTACATGCTAGGTCGTCCACCGAAAGATATGGAGGAAGGATGAAGGTGACGTTCTCCGAGTTCATCAAGATCTCATTGAGTGGCAAGTCCGAGTTCAAGATGGTGTGCAGTAGAGTCAAGGCGATCGACTTGTTTGTGTAGTTTGTCCTTCTCTTTCCAGGTTGATCCTCAGTTGAGTCTTCATTGGTTGTCCTCGTCACTGCCTGGTAGATTTTGTATGAGATCACGGCAAGTGACGAGGCCACGAATGCAGCCGCCCATATCTGGGGGTTTTTTCTTCCTCTGGCCATACCAAACTACTTTTGTTTTATCGCTTGCGGAGGAGATCTGGTAATTGAAAAGAGTAGTTTAGTTTGACTGCGAACATAGCATGAGAATGTTGGTGTCAGTAAATCCGACTGAGTGCACATAGACTTCCGAGAGTCGGGTCCAATTATTTCCGGGGTTGATGATGGTTATTACGCTTGCTCCAACCACCCTTATATAATGGTCGTATTACCCTCGGGCCCTCCCTCGGAAATTCCCTCGGAAACTGGTCGACCCAACATCCCACTCTCCACTCTGAACTCTCCACTTCCCCATTGCCACTATCTACAAACCATGAAGTGAATATTAGTATTACGTGGAGGGGTCGTCCACTGCTGAATCCCCATTAATTAACGTTTTTGGGTCACTGGTCCTTCATGACTCCATTGACCCAAGACAGTAGTTCATCTCTTCTTCATCGAGCGACTTGATATATAGACATTTGCGGAGTAATTCATCATTCATGTCAAACTCATACTTCTTCGACCACTCTATACACTGCGATAAGGATTTGACAATGTGAACAGACGTCCGGAATCGCGAGAAGTTGATCATCTTCTCTCTTTCTCCTCCTGACGTGTCCGAATTGATTGTCAGGTCTCCAATGGTCACACTTTGTTCACAGGAATCGTTGAATGCAGCCGGTGCATTTGGTCCTGTTATAGTCGGAGTGCTTGTGACGGAAGTGTCCCGGATCTTCGGAGGGGTTGAAGGTATTGGTGTAGGGCATGCGGCCAGCATCTTAGGAGTACCACCAACTGATGGCGATCTCTGCGGTCCAGGCAAAGGGTCATTCAATTGAGGTGCTTCAAATGTCGTTTTGTTTGTTTTCACAAACTTAGGTCTTTCAGCGTTGAAAATCAAATCGGAGAGATATAATCCCACGAATGGGATACATCCTCTCGATGGTTGGAGCTGGTTCATGCAAAGACGAATCTTGATGAAGTTTTTAGTTGGCGACGTTAATGCCTCAAGGTTCTTCAATGTCAAGATATCTCCAGGAGGCAAGTTCTTCCAAGTGTTTTTCAACTTCGCAACCTTTTCACTTGTAAGTGCTAACACTATTTGCATCAAAGTTGAAAAGTTTTGCATTGCCAAACAATGGTACGCAACATGAATGTATCTGGAAATGATAGCGATCTGCTCCGATTCCGACTTCGTCAAGAGTATCTCGGAGATTACCCAGTTAACCATAAGATTGAATCTGGCAATTACCAAGTTCACACCTTTGTTCTTATTGTAGTAGCTCTCGTTCACGATAATTTCCAACCAACTGTTAACTGGAGTCAACTCCTTGTTCCATTGAAGTTCGATCAATTCCTTCCAATCAATTTCTTGCAACATATCTTTCTCAATAATTGTGAGATGCTCGGCTAAGGATTTCGAAGCATAACTCAAGACGAACGACACATGTTTTCCATTCGTCACGACATTCTCAATCGATAAATTGGAAGAAGTAAGTGAGTATCCATCTAATACAACCTTTGGGTTGAGGATTGAGAAAGGACTGGTGTTTTCGCTGTTGGGCACACTTGTAAGCAAGGCATTCATATTTGAAGTTGAGGCAGATGACAATCCATATGCCTTTGACATCGGCTTTATTGGAGTGACCGGCTTTTCCCTCAATTCCTTTTCAACTTCGGAAGAGTAATCAATTGCATCTTCAGTGACAGCGTTGTTAATCTCTGCCAATATATCTTCAGTGTTGTTTGTTGGAGACTTTTCCAATTTCAAGTCATTAGAACTTTGGGGTTTTGTCGAAACGTGTGAAGTCGTCACATCTGGTTCTGGCTCTTCGATCAGGAGGTCTTTAGAAGTAGGCTCAATATCAGTTGATGCTCGCGTCGAGTTTTGATTTGACTTCTTTTTTCCCTCTAATTTGTACAACGCAGATTGTACTGGATTTTGAAGGAGATAAGATTCGTCTGGAATGGCAGCAAGCTCCTTCAAATCATAATTACTGATGCCAGGAATTGCCACAGACATTGTGGATGATTGATCACTAGATTTTCGGGTGGAATAGATTGTGCTTTTGCGGCCAATGATTGCACAGGAGAACACCGAGCTATCAGCAATGTCTGACAGTTTTCTCAGTCTGCCGGTTGTTTCTGTGTTCAGTCTTATGACCGATTCGGTTGACTCGCCGAAGTAATTAAAGGGTAATTCTGTTAAAGCACAAAGGGTGCTGAATCTCACACTTCTTCTGAGAGAAGATGATCTAGAAATATGCGAGAGCATAGAGTTTGACTTCAACTTCACAGGCATACCGGTGACTCTTTCGCTTGTTGGATCTTCTTCCAAGTCTTCAGGATAGTCGGAAGGTTTGTATGCGAGCTTGCGCAAGTTGTTGTACCCATGTTTCTTTCTCAAGTTACCATCGGCGTTAGCAGACTTGCTGTTAGATGAGATAGAGAATGCAGAGTCATAACTTATGTACGATTTGACAGAATCACGCTTAAACTGTGAACCACTTGAGTTTCTTGAGCGGACTGACATTCGCTTGTTCATGGTGTTGAACTGGTCATTCAAGGTAGACTTAAGTAATACTTTTTGCATTGATTGGGGGCTCATTGCAATACCCAAATCGCAAACCTCTTCATTGTAGTTTTCAAGATCACTAGGTGTTGAGACAGAGGAAGGAGTTCTTGGTCTTTCCGTGTCGACCGGGATCTCAGAACTAACATCAAAGTATTGAGTGCTTGTCTTGATCATCCTATCAGAATTGAAATGGGAACCTTTCAAATCACTGTCCAGAGAATGAGAAGCTTCTTCGTCCAACAGCTCAGATACATCGAGATTAAGATTGCCTTCATCATTCCAGTTGATACTAGCAACTCTACCACCGAATGAAGATCTTTTTGAATTATTTGCCTCTCCAGTAACTCCATTCGACAATTTTGACACTTCATGTGGCATTTCGTGATAGTTTTCTTCGAGAAGGATGTTATCCTGACTGAATAAGTTATCGATCTTGTCAATGTTCAATTCAGAGACATCTTGGATTGACATTTGATCCTTGCTAACCAGTGGGGACAACGTGGCATCTGCAACCTTCGTCCAGTTCTCGCCTTCATTATCTTCGTATGAAGGTGAGTCTGTCTTAGGATCATTCTGTTCCATTTGCGAGTATTCGATTGCGGATCTGCTGATATAATCTCTGTCATCAGCTTCATTGATGGTACTCAGATCCGTGATGTAGTAGCGAATCAAATACTCCAATTCGTCAATAATTCTTGCACTCAATACATCAATTCTGTCACCAAGTGGGTTTTCTTCAACTAAGAGTGGAGAATCGGCAGGTGACTTTAAAGGAGCGAACGTATCGCTTTTCTCATTCTTCAAGTCTGGGGAGTTGAACGAGCGTTTCCATTCATTTACAATCTTCTTCAAAGATTTCTTTCTGCCCACCTCCTCTGAGTCGTCCAGACCAATGTTGAAATCAGGGCTCTTTGGAGTTGGTGGAAGGTCTTTGATTAATTTATACTCCATCTTCTTGGCTGGTGTCAGCGGAACAATTGCAGAAACCCTGGATGTTGGGAGTTTGACTTGGCCATTCGTGGAAAACCCAACTGGAGCGATGTTTTCCTTCTCGACTTCGTATGGTTTAGTTTCCATATCGTCAGTCACATTTGAAGTCTTTTTAAGAGCAAGCGATGAATCCGTGAGGTTAATATATTTGTGCTTGTTTGCCTTTCCGACCTTCTTGGAGGTAGTTGCTCTTCGTTCGAGTTTCTTGAGATTCTTGCCCTTGAAGTCCGTTAACTTGTCATTCAAAGACGTTCGGGACGATTTATGCTGGGAAAGCAAGTTGTTGATTGAAAGCTGTGGGTTCTCGTCGTTGGCGTTGGAGTCATCGTAAATAAGGCATTTGTGGTGAGTTTTCTGGTCATATAGCGAGAGCATGGCCGAGCGTCTGAAGGAAGGATTAGTGTGGATGGACGCCTCTGTATTAGACTTTGAAAGCTTCTTGAAAGTGGCTAGCTCCGATACCGGAGGTAACAAGAATGTGAAGACGTTCTGGGCGGCGTCCAGCGGAAGCCCCGCCTTGAGAAACTCGTTGATTTGCGACGTCCAGTGAATCTTCAAGTCAGTCATAATCTTCAATTCGAAAACCATATTGGCCCGTATGAGATGTGACTCATGGGTTATCTGGTTGATGTAGAAGGAGAAAGTGTCGCATAGTTTGTCGTCAGGAAGGAAATCGTCGATAAAGTAGTTGAGGATCCAGTGCCTCAATACCACGAACGTTCTCAAGAGTACCAACTTTCCAATCTTCTCTGTATCTTGTTTGAATGAGTTGACGTATTGCAATGACCATATCAACCGTGTAAGCAACAAATTCATTACGGTGTGGCTGTCTGTAAAGGTTCTGTAAGTGAGAAAGAAGTCACAAATTAGATTGTAATCAATGACCTCCGGAGAGGTCAACTGAACGATGAGAGCCCGTAATGTGGCGTGGTTGATGAAGTCGTCGTTGGAAGCATCAAACTTGACAACGGTTTCCTGGTCATGCTTCAACCCAGGAAAGTAGCGCACATCGTCATAGATAGATTCGTTGTGACGGTTATACACGAAGGCCTCATTATCACCTTCAAAGGAGAGGTTAGCCTCGGGAAGATCCCATTCGGCCGCCATTTGCTGAGCCATGGTGTGTTGATGTGTATTGAGGGATGTACTCGTTTTTCACGTTGTAACGGGTGGCAGATTCTGCTATGGAATGGAGTCCTGTGTTTACGATGTTTTTGTTTACTCGTCTACCCTTTCCTGTGTGTAGTTGCCTGGTGGAGCGCGGTGCACCTGCCAGGATAGAGATATTGGCTAAGGGAGTTGAGGATGATAATGAATCTATTCAAAATTTTTGAAGTAAGAACAATATGTCAAAAGTCCAAGTAATACTGATATTTCTTTTTCAGTGAGCTTTTGACACTCTCTGGTGTCTTTATCTAGTGTTTTCTCATGTTCACTTGTCGTCTAGATTTGCTCGCCAATTTCATGCAGAGAATCCAATGTGATGGCCAGAGTCGCCCATCTGGATCAGGTCATACAGGATAGACGTTTGTAAAAAAGAGAATGGTCTGGAATATCAAGAGAAGTATTGGTGAATTACGAGGAACATAAGAATACCAGCAGAAACCAACTGGTTTATAAATTCACTTAGTCGATTTCATGTTCTTCAATAGGTTTTGTACACTTTCATTGAATGAAACTAAATTGACGGAATTCTCCCTCACTGTGACTGTATGGTAGTTTTTTATGGTTGTTCGCGTTGGAACCCCAGGTTATGTGCTGTGGAGAAGTACTATGGAATGGTGGCTGCTTCTGGCCACTCCATCTGCTTCTGGCCAAGTCTATCTGCTTCGGGTCTATTCCCATCTCTTTTCGGACGAACCAAATGCTTCAAGATCCATTAAAGTTCAATTCTGCACCCTTTCGCATCTTCAACCCATTAGTCTGATGATTTAGCTCACCATGCCTTCAGACTTCTTCACTTCTACTCCCTCTGTCCTAATTCCCCATGTTCTGATTGATCGCCTGTTGTAGCAACGCAAAAGGCGTCTTCTTAAATTGACTGTTGTTGAGCACCTGGTTGAACCTCTTGTTTTCAGCTTCTAGAAGCTTAGTGTGACCAGTATGCTTCTGGGGGTTGGGTTGGTTGGTGGGCTTCTTGTTGTCGGCAACGTATTTCACCTCCTTCTTTTTCTGCTTGGACTCGACCACGTTCACCGTCTCTGGAAGACTCAGCAACAAGTCGTCCATCTTCGGCTTCAACTGCTCTCTCTCCTTTCTCTTACGTCTTCGAAGGGCAGATTTGGACACTCCTCCACTCATATTGAAGGTTACTTTAGAAAGGATTTTCTCGTTAAATTGTGTAGATTTGGCCAACTGTTTCTCCTTCTTCGTGGTAGTCAGCAACTTCAACAAAGGGTTGCCTTGGAATTCATTTTCATGTACTTGCTCTTGCTTGAATTCGGCGATTTTGCTCGAAATTGTGGCTCTCTTGGCCAGTTTGGCTCTAATTCCGGACTTTTTCTTGATTGCCTGCGGTGTTAGTGAGTTCTGGATCCTTTTGGAAGCACTTTACATACCATTTTACTTTTGGTTACTTGTGCTACAAGAATTTCTTAAACTTCTGTGGTTGTCTGCAGTGCGTGATGCCTCTACTGATAAGGATATCTGGATTGGCTAGTTGTAAACCAGGTATCTAAGATCTGAAACTTCAGGTTTTACTAAGGACCGCTTACAGCAACCTAGGGACCCTTTAATGATTTTCGCTAATTCTCATCAATTAAAACAATGGAGTTCAACTAAAGATTCTATCGAATTCGTTTGCAATACTCAGTTGTCGACAAAACATCTGTAATCTTTATACATTTGATTTCACCATCTTCATTATCTTCTTTCATTCATTTCAATTATCATTGATTTTGATAAGCTCTTTTTGTCAGTTTCAGTAATACTCATCTTCTACCATCAAAAATTAATTCGCAGTAATTCTCAAAACCAGTGGAAGTCTTCTCGAAATTACATCTATGAAAACTTTAAACGCATAGCAAAAATACAATTCAAATTTAAATCAAATAAAACTTCTAGAAATTCAAGGTTGCTGCCCACATATCTGTTATTCACATTCATTAACGCATTTCCCGATTCGAGCTTCTCATATCATATCTTCAACTATGATAGCACCGTCTCCTGTACGAAAATGAGATGAGTGAGAAAACACCATCAAGACAAGACATACCACGTTGCCAACTCAGACGTATTACATTACGTAAGAATAAATTTGCAGAAATTGACCTTTGCACAAACTGATCCAAAAGTTGATCAAACTACTGACGTCCTGAAGTCGTTCCCGAATCTCGAATTACACATCTGGACGTCTCTCATCGCATTATCCAGTTTATCTCTTCAAAGGAAACCTAGCGAATTTCCATGAGTTGGTCAGGCAACAAGATTAGCAATAGCAGTCCAACTGCTCCAGCAGTTCCGCCGTCAGACCCGGCCCGCGTTCATTTTGAAAATGACCTTCCGGCATCTCAAACTCCATCCAACACTCATTCTCCACTACTGGGTCACCAACGAACGGACTTGGACATGCTACGAAGAAGCACAGCCATGATTCCCGTCACCTCCGAACCTGCTTTGGGTGTCTCAGAGGACTCAGATAGAGATGCATCCAAGATTTCCGCATATGCTCGTCTAGATTTCGACAACTTCACCTTCTTTGTTCAAACACTTCAAGTTGTCCTCGGAAGAAAGTCAAACGACGAGATCCACTCCTCACATCACTCCGTGGACGTGCATCTCAGTTCCAAGAAGGCCATTTCTAGACGACATGCTAAGATCTTCTACAATTTTGGCACCCAAAGATTCGAGATCTCTATTATGGGTCGTAACGGTGCTTTTGTAGATGATCTGTTTGTTGAGAAGGGTATGACGGTGCCTCTCACAGACGGAACCAAAATTCAGATCGGTGACATCCCATTTTCGTTCGTTCTCCCTTCCTTGGAATTACATGAGCTAGACGATAAGAAACCTGGGGCAGCCAAACCATTCAACCCTAGCGATGCTCTCAATCTCCGCACAAATTTGTACCTGACGAATTCACTGCCGGTTAGAGAGAAGAAAAAATCTGTTATCGACGACCAGACAAGGCAGGTACATCGCAACTCGAAGGCAGATATCGTAAGAAGATTGTCTTCAGCCAGAAGAAAATCGCATGCATCCACAAACGACGAGATCAATGCCCTCTTGAAAGAACTCGATAGTCTAGAAGGAGAAGATGACGATTTTGATCCAGATCTTCTCGATGCCGAGGTGCGTGAGCTTCTAGACCTGAATAACGCAAAGTCAATGACCCAGGCGGAGATCGAAAAAGAAGAAGACGAAATAGACAAATTGGTCAACGAACATAATATGCGGCAAGGCGTCATTGCTGACAACTCGGGAGGAAAGGACACCGGAAAACAGGAAATGGACATCAACATGCTAGATCAGGAGATTGCGTCATTGGCTCCACTTATAGATGCACAGACGGAAGGACTAGATCCAGAGAAGGCAAGGGATGCAGAGGAGCTCAAAAAGTTGGGATCCAACTACTCTTTTGGAGCAAAATTCGGTTCCAATGGCCAACCATACTACGATACAACGGACTCAAATTTGCCTCGAACTGGTCCATTAATGGGAAAGCCAATGGGTCCAAGAATGGGGAAACCCGCAACCATTCAACCTCCGGCAAACAGAGTATACGGCCGTCAGCCAAGCATACCCATGAGACCAGGAGGAACTTTTGCATCGACATATCAGACAACCACCCCTAGCTACTCATATGGAGGGTATAACGGATCGATATACAATCCTATGGAGTCTAGACCACTTCCACCTAAGTTAGAGGTGGTTGTGGAGACAATCACCAGCGTTCCAATAACAAACCTGATCATCCCATTCAAGGCAATCACCAGCAACCAGGGAGCGCTTGAAAAAGCACCTATTTGCGTTTTCAAATCGACCGAACCACCGTCTAGTGCCCCCAAAATTCCTCAAAGACGGAAGGATGGAGTACGCAAAACTCCCAAGTTGCAAAATTTGAAGGACATCCCTGAACAGTTCAAGACAAAGCCTAATGTGAGCATTCTGGCGATGACCCTCAGTGTGTTGAGGACCGTTTCTTCGGACAAGAAAGGACTAACCATAAACGAAATCCATGAGGCCATCAAGGATATGTTTCCTTACTTTAAATACTGTCCAGATGGTTGGCAGGCCACCGTCACCCATAATATCAGGTTCAACAAGATCTTCTTGGCCACTGTCAAAATTGGCCACGAGACTGAATGGCTCTGGAATGTGGATGATGATTTCATAACCGAAAGAGAAAAAATTAGAAAAAAGCAGCAAGAATTGGCCATGGCCAAAGCAAAGGAATCGGCACTCAAGGCTATGGAGCTTCGCCAGAGACAAAGGTTGGACATGCCTCAGTACAGTGTTCTTGGACGTGGATATATGACGTCGGAAGCAAGTCCAAGATTCGGATCTACACCTTCAACGCCAGATGGTGCTAAGCCCAAATCGATCGCTGAACTCGCCAGTGAAATTAAACGGGATGGCACCTCCACGTTGATCAAGACTCCACTGTACTTTCAAAGACAAACCCCTCATGGAGAATCTCACAGTGCCAGCACCACACCTGATGGACAAACGAGCACTACCAATATCAAAGATCAACTTGCGGCGAATCGCTCGCGCAGCACCTCGAACAATGCCATCAGTCCGCCAGCATCTGTTCCAAGTAAACCTTCTACACCGCAACCAGGGTTGGGAAGTGCCGCCTTGCCAGCAATGAACCAGGACACCAAGAAGTCGTTGACATACCTCCAAAAGGAGTTGTTTACTTTGTACAAAGCACGCAAGCTCAACTACAACACAGCAGTCACCACGGAGATCATCACCAAGGCACTTGCAACCACCATTGCTCAGGTCAATATAATTGGAGCCAAGGCGGGATGTGGAGACAATGCATTGAGCTTCCTCGTGGATAAGGCACCACAACAGGTCAGCAAAATCTTGGATATTGCATTGACCAAATCCATCAAGGAGAAACAAGGACTCTCGTCTAGGCCAGGAAGCAAAGAGTCAACTCCACAACCTCCCACGCCAAGCAAGCCGGCACTTTCTAAGCCTACACCCAGTGCCTCGACAGGACCATCTGCGAATGAACTGTTAGCACGCTCGGCATCTCCAGTTACAACTACACCGCCCGTACGACCACCATCTGGACTCTCCAAACCCAATTTTGGTGGCCCCGCTCGACCAGCGTTTTCAGGACCTTCGAAGCCGCAGAGTTATTCAAAGCCAGGAGCTTTAAACAAGCCGCCACAGTTCCTCTCCAATAAACCTAGGGTGGAAAAAAGACCCAATGAAGACGGAGAGGAACCAAATAAGACCATCAAGTTGGAGTGATTTTCGCACCCACTAGCATAGAAATACAGGTTGGAAAGACACGATGTAGAGCAGAAAGTTTTATGAAGATAATCTTAAAAAAGAAAGTTTTAAAAAAAAGTAAGACAGTTTAGAAGATTTTAAAGAATTTTCATTAGATTAACTTAAAGTATCTTAAATCTCGTCATTTCGATAAGATTATCCAAATTATCCAGATGGGATTGAATCGCAGAGTTGATCCTCCACATTTGATCCTGCACTCGCCATCAACAATTAGTGGCAACTCAACACCTACTTCTTATCACTGGATCCAAAACATCCAGCACAACACAAGGAAATCAATTCATCAGCGATTTCCATCCATATCATGAACTCGATCGCAAGCCAGTTCTCTAATTCTGCCAACTCGGTCCACAGGGAGTTCACCGAGGCCAGAGGAGGCGTGGTTAGCCCACCACAATTGAATTTGGCACCAACCGTCCAATTACCGCCCATTTCACAACCTACCGACTTCTTGCGTGCACACACAGACGATGCCACCAACCCAGACTGTAAAATCAAGATTGCTCATGGTACGACCACGTTAGCTTTCAGATTCCAGGGAGGTATTGTAGTGGCGGTAGACTCCAGAGCCACTGCCGGCAATTGGGTGGCCTCGCAGACCGTTAACAAAGTCATTCGGATCAATCCATTCTTGTTGGGTACCATGGCTGGAGGTGCTGCTGATTGTCAGTACTGGGAGACTTGGTTGGGTACTCAGTGTAGATTACACGAGTTGAGAGAGAAGGAGAGAATCTCGGTGGCTGCTGCATCCAAGATCTTGGGTAACTTGGTTTACCAATACAAGGGAATGGGATTGTCTATGGGAACTATGGTGTGTGGATACACCAAGAAGGAGGGCCCGACCATATACTATGTTGACTCTGACGGAACTAGAATGAAGGGGGACTTGTTCTGTGTGGGATCTGGACAGACGTTTGCTTACGGTGTGTTAGACTCGGAGTACAAGTGGGACTTGAGCGTGGAAGATGCTTTGTACTTGGGTAAGAGAAGTATTTTGGCAGCCACCCATAGAGATGCATACTCTGGAGGATCCATCAACTTGTACCATGTTACGGAACAGGGATGGGTTTACCATGGTAACTACAATGTTGGGGATATTTTCTATGACATCAAGAACCAGGAGGGTTCGTTCAACAATGTTGACGGGTAGAGCATTCAATAAATAGAACAGAGAGTAATAGTAGGGGTGTAGAAAAAGCACGACGAGTATCAAGGACAGTTGTTGAACGGTTGAGTCAATTGTCAATCTTACCTCAATGTCAATGTCAATTTCAATATCAATGTCCATGCTAATTCATACCACCATTCAAAAATTCAAAAATCACGTTGAACTTCAACCTTTATTAACTTGAAGATTACCTTGTCTAGCCTGTACATCCACCAATTACCTTGAATGTCAACCTGTGCAGTCTAACCGTATCCTCAGGGTTTGTGCCCTAACGCAAAACACCCGTCACCGCACTTCCATCAGTCACATGACCTTGTCACATGACCTCGCAGCCTCCTCCCACTCGCACTATACTGAAAATTTTTAGAACACTCTTCTCAATCAACATATCCATCCATCATGTCCGCTCAAAACCCTATGCGTGAGTTGCGTATCGAAAAGTTGGTCTTGAACATCTGTGTCGGTGAGTCCGGTGACAGATTGACCAGAGCCTCCAAGGTCTTGGAGCAGTTGTCCGGTCAGACCCCAGTCCAGTCTAAGGCTAGATACACCGTCAGAACTTTCGGTATCAGAAGAAACGAAAAGATTTCTGTCCACGTCACCATCAGAGGTCCAAAGGCCGAGGAGATCTTGGAGAGAGGTTTGAGAGTCAAGGAGTTCCAGTTGAAGAGAAGAAACTTCTCTGCCACTGGTAACTTCGGTTTCGGTATTGACGAGCACATCGACTTGGGTATCAAGTACGACCCAGGTATCGGTATTTACGGTATGGACTTCTACGTTGTCATGGGCAGACACGGTGCTAGAGTTGCTAGAAGAAAGAGATGCAGAGGTAGAGTCGGAAACTCCCACAAGACCAACCAGGAGGAGTCCATTGCTTGGTTCAAGCAGAAGTACGATGCTGAGGTTTTGCACAAGTAAGTAGCTTCAATCATTAATCTGTGATCGAGAAACTGTTGTAGAAGAGTTGTAGGCTAGCAAAAGAAACGGAGAAAAAAAGAATAAGGCGGAGCTACTGATGACGAATGTGTTGAGGGTTGGGACTTAGAAGATACCAGTGAGTCTTGAGTAAGAAAATAAGCTTTGAAAGAGAACTTTCGATAAGAGTGGGTTCATTCTTGTGGAAGGTATTTGAACTAACTGTTACCGAAATCTTTTGAATCTTTGCAATACAATCTGTTTGTCTCGCTCTGGATTGGGCTGAAATGACCCCATGGTTGTTTCCCATGAAGTATAAGTCTATCCTTCGCAAACACTATATATGTACTTCTAATCCAATGCTACCCCTTATTGCGTCTGCTTCAGAACTCTCCCAGGATGTCTCCACGATCTTCTCTGCATTTTTTTAAGTTCAACACAACTAGAATCACAGTTTTAATACCCCAACAATTGATAATTCTTTCCTTCAACCCCAGTTCCTGTACGAACAAAACATCCATCATACAAACACACAATAAGTGGTTCAGAATGTCTGAATGAAGAAATATTTTACATATTCACCAACATCAGAAACATTTCATGACCTCTTTAAATCTTATCAAGACGTTTTATGCTAACATTTCGGTCGCTATGATACCTGACAAATGTCCTGCAGAAAGCCTCAATTATTTTGGCCTACTAATAAAACCCAGATCCAAACCTGTGACCAACAACGACTGGTGGGATAACATGATCCCCATCAACTCAGAACCGATGGAAAACTTACCTTGTATGTTGAAAACTTTGCCACGATGCTGTCGCTGCTATTTCCTCCACCTCATTTCTCAATATCATACTAACACCCAGTTCTCGATGTCATTATAACACCTCAAGAGCGCCAGGCCGTTCAACTGCTCATTCAGGACGAAAGAAGCCTTCAAGATCCCGCAGGTCATACCGGTATGCATCCACGGGTCAACGAGCTCCTTCCACTTTCGTCCAACTCGGGGACTTCTGCCCTTCTCCAAGATATTCAGCGATTCGAAGACGATGACGACGAAGAAGAACTTAATGACGAAAGAATACTTCCGCAGGGCATCTCCATGGACAGATATACTGAGTTTGGCACAGCAGATGATGTCAACTACCCGCAAATGTATACAGCATTGTCGTACTCCATGCTACGAGAAAGAAGCACATCTTTGATGACCCAAAACGCTCCCCATCTCCAGCATGCCCAGCGTACACATCTGGCGTCCATGTCGGAGTTGGACAATGTATATCAGCGTGAGGCAGCTGGAAAGAGGCTGAGAGTGGATGAAATCAATAACGACCGCAAAAGAAGACAGTTGGAGTTCGAGCCAGTGGCCAGTTATCTTGAGCAGAGATGGCAAGATGGCATTCGGCTGATGACTGATCTTGGAATCCAGCGGGCACAAGAGTAAGGACTTGATGAATAGCAATGTACAGAATCATGATGAATTTACACCAAAGAATGAGTATTCTTCATAGAATCATTAGTTATCGTTAAAGAAGTGTACTAGAATATAATGCCGTTCACGTTCCATCATCTTATTTGGTGTCTGACTTGTAACTACTACAATGGTTGGTAGGCGATTTTTACTAGATACTCCCAATTTGTATATATTTTGCCCGTCTATATGCTACCTGTCTAATGCCTTCTTCTTCTTCACCATCATATCTGCTCTGGAGCTACCCACGTTGATGATTCGTGGACATCCCTCTCGATGTTTCTCCTGTAAAACACATTCATAGCAGTAGTATGCGGGAGATGCGTTTTCCAAGTTATCACCCAAGTGCTGGCCACATAAGATACACCGTTTGCCTACATGGCCATAGGAGCATCCATCACACACTCTTACCTTCTCTTGAGGTTTGACGTAAGAGTCACAAACAGGACACCTACCATCACACAGCTGGCAGAGGTTCCCGAAATGGGTCCCTGGCCGCTTCATACACAGTATTAGATCGTACTGGTGGCGTGACATGTGGTAGTTAGATATTTCGATATGGTAATCAGATAGCTTTGATATAGGTCACGTGGACCATTTTCGAGATGGAGTTGGTCAGACAGTTCAGGTGGTGGAATTAATAACTGGAGATCTATGAATTGGGATCGATAAAATCACAATTTTGCCAGCCGAAGTAAGTTCATTCCTTCTATACTTTTGAGGATCCTTTTTGGTAATGAACTTGACTGCCTCCATATTGAGTAACTGAATACTATTATGACCTATGGTGATGAAGAACATAGATCAAGGTAAAGAGTGCCCAACTTAACATAAATTATAATTCAAAAAAAAGTATCCAAGTAGCAGGTTTCTGTTATCTTCGAAAACAGTTCCGATTTTTCAAATAAATTACCGCAATTTTCGTACTCCTTCGCTAATCTATCTCTCATACCCACCTGTGCGTTCATGATAAGATGCGCACTGGGAACAAATCACTGATCAAAACCAAATCGTTTTCATCACATTACCTAACAACTGAAATCGAAAAAAAAATATATATAGATTTTGTTTTCTCCGTTTCTCCGACTCCCAAAAGTATAATAATCAAACAAGATCGTTCGCCATGGCAGAATGCCCCATCTGCTTGGATCCTCTAGGTCTGCGAGACTTGGTGGGACGAATCCATGGTTGCCTCCATCACTATCATAAGCAATGCATCACGCAGTGGTCTTCCCATTCCAACTCATGTCCTACATGTCGAAAACTCTACTACGGAATCGATATCGTGGCTAATGATATCCAACACCAGGTGTTGGAAACCATCAATGTCAAAGACAAACTCATCGAGAACGACGCCATCAACCAAATCCCTCCAGAATTCATCATCCCGCCGCCAGCATACGCAGATACATACACGAATATGCGTTCCGAAGAACCCGAGCTGAACTCGGGCGTGTGCACCATATGTTCCAGTGCTCAGTACTCTAGACTGGCCAGATCACTACTACCATGTATTAATTGTGGAGCCAAGTTCCACCGACTGTGCTTGGGACATCGGGACGAAACGTTCTGGTTCTGTCCCGTATGCGACTGTCGCCAGGAAATTGCCCCTCTTCGCCAGGAAAGGCGGGCCAGACGTACTTTGGCAGAACCTTCAAGAGGTCTCGTGATCTTCAATGATAATAACGAGATCGAGGAGTTTGACGACGCTGAAGAGGTGATTAGGTCGACGTCAGTTTTGAACGGTGGCATTCTTCTTCGACGGGAGGCTCGTGCCATCCAGAATCTTTCTCCGGAAGAAGCTAGATCATGGGAGTTGTTTGAGCTGGCTCGCAATGGTCTGGCGACATTTGAGCCTGCTGTAGCGACACCTACTAGTGAGGCCAGAAAGAGAAGAAGAAGACGTGCTCCTGAAAGTAGCTCTCAGGACACACAGAAAGAGGAAAACCATGTGAAGAACGACGAGAGTACCCTCGATGTAAAAAGAGAAGCATTCCCTACCCCTAACAGAAACATGGAGGGAAACGAACAGCGTCCTTCGAGAATCGCTTCCCTAATGAGTCAAATCAACCGCCGCAACAGAGCACATACAGCGGTCTCCCATGAGCACTCTCCTCTCAGCTCCGAATGCCTGAATCTAGCAGACAGCGATTCGGGAAGTGAGTTGGATGCCAAACGGCCGTGCAATTATGTCACTGAACTCACGTTGGACCAAAAGCGAAGGGTGCAGAAGTATGTCCGTAACCATCTACGGCCATTATACAACCCTCACCCTTCTGATCCAGGCACTAATGAATCTCCAGGAAGTGGCCACATTCGCTCCGAAGAGGAATACATTGACGTCAACAAACGCATCTCTCGTCAAGTTTATGCGTCAATCTTGTCGCTGTGTGCGAGAAATGGGCCGCTGGCGTTGGAAGGCTACTTCTCTGATGATGAATCGAGGCTAAAGGCTTTGGTTGACGGTCATGTTGAGGGCTGGAACCTCGCAAAGACCAACACTACTACATAGTCAAGTTTAGGCAGTCATAGCAGGAACACTATATAGGGAATAGGAAGCGTCACCTTTGGGTAAGAAAGTATTCTGGGAACGAGTAGATCAACCAACCTCCAGTTTCTGAACAAATCGCTAAACCTCATAGCTCAACTAGTAGTTTTTTCTTGGAATTAGATCAACTAATCATTATCTTCTACGGGGCCCCTTGGGCTTAGAGAAACGCAATCCATTCTTATCGGTGGATACAGTTGTTGCTGGCTCCTCAGAAAACTTGGAGGTGTCGATTTCGTCCAAGTCACCCACTTCCAAAACCTGGTCGATCTGACCCAGTGTGAAGTAATCACCCTTCAAGTGAGAGAGCAAGCCTTGCTTATTAGCAGCATACAACATACGTTCTCTTACCTTGGAACCTGATGGACACAGGTAGATGAAGGCAACCTTACCTGGGGCGTATCCGTACAAGATATATGAAGGCGAAGCAGAATTTTCACCTACAGCAGTCAGAATCACCTCAATCAAATCCGAAACCTGGACTCCAGACTTCTTGGATGTTAAGACCAATTGTTCAGAAGAATTAATGTTCATGACAAGCACCGTGGATTCGATGCCCAGCCCAAGCTCTTGAGCGAGAGATTCATCAATTTTGAAGAATAATTCGCCACCACTCAGCCCGTGCATGGAAGGTAACTCCTTCTTGAAGGAATTACCTGCTGCTTGAGACAATGTTAAGCTTTGTAACGAATTGATCTCCTTCAAGGACTTTTCCGACTCCGTTAACAATGAAGGATCGTCTTTGATCAGTGTAGCATGCTCGTAGTGACTGCTGGACAACTCGTCGAGCTCACTGAATGCCAAAATGTAGTTCTTGCCGAAGGAACCCGAGCCTAGTTGCTGGATCAATGTGTTTTTGGTGGAGGCGAAGAGCATCTTCTGTCTGATGGGAGCCAGATCGGGAATGAAGCTTACAAACACATAGTCGTTGTGACCACGGGAAAAAATGGCGTATCCGGGGCTAGGATACTGGGCCGAGAAGTGGCTGTACAAGCTGGAGAACACAGCATCGGGGTCAGTGGAGGAAGGCGCTGAAAAGGACTTGTCTTCGACCAATTGTGTCGAATCATCGGAGATGGTAATGATCAAAGTGGAATCCAATGATTTGAAGGATTGGAGAAGGTCCGGCGAGGCCGTGATACCAGATTGGGTAGACATGATAAGTGTAATGATAGTGGCCTGTATGAAATGTATGGTGGAGGACGGTTGACTATGTGTCTAAAATATACTCGGAAGGAAATGAGTTAATAGATAAGGGTTTGGTGAGATATAGAAGTAGACTGAATTTATGAGTTACATATTGGCTCAAATGTTGAGTCAGATATTGATTAGAATAAAGACTGAGATACTGGTTGGGTGATAGACGGGATTGAAGTTGTAAACGGTATCAATTGGTAAAGGGTGGCTTATAAAGTTCAGGAATCAATTCAATACAAACTGAAATCGGTAAATATGATGTCATGTCACACTGATAGTAGAAGAATTTGAAGTACATATATGAACGAGAAAACCCATTGGAAATCGTCACACTGTGGAGACTTGATCTAGGCCAAATACCATCTTCTGATCCATGCTACTTATACACGAACTTGTGTTCACATCCTCTACAGAAGATGCCATTAAGATTAAGTCATTTATCGACTAGTTATGAATTATTTCCTAAGTTCCTAATCCTCGTATGTTAACCTTCGATATCATTAGCTGCGAAATACTCAGAAATCTCAATGGAGGTCACGGTCATTCAACCAATTCTGCACTTCAATTTCAAAACGAAACATAGAACAATCTCACCCACACTGATATTGTCAACCTTTATTTCCCCACATTTCTCCTCATGGACTCGTCCATGTTCATTTCCACAATTCCATCTCTATCCTCATCCAGATGTTTTCGCGATCTGACCCAATCCAGTAACAATCAACACCCTGTATGGAATCACCAGCCTGTGATCGTCCCATTGAACAAAAACCTTCAAATACTCCTGGCAATTCCAAGTTCCACTATGGGACTCTTTGACTTCTTGGGCACCTCTACCCCTCCCGTCTCAATCCCCACGTTCATTCAGGGCTCAGGACGAGACTCCACCGATCTCCAGATCAGATCACTTCTTTACCTATTCCAACGACTCCGTATCAACCGGTTGGCACTGTTTCCTGCTGAAGGTTCGCTCAAATACGCAGATGGGAAGCTCTGGGATGATATTCTGTCCGGATCGGACATGAGCGTGCCAAAGTTGGATGGAATGTACAATTTGACAGCTTTTGAGAAGCTACTACTCTGCGATAACCATCGGGTGTTGATCGACTTCCCCAAGAACAAGTTCCGCATGCTCTGCATTTTATCTGAGTACCCAAGTGCCAATTTCTCTCGTCCACTGTCGCCAACCAAGTTTGGAGCATCCTCAGACGAGATGGAAGATGGCTTTCCAGTGTTCAAGGACTATAAAGAGAGAAGAGTGGTGAATTTTTCTTTCTCCATACTTCCTGTGGATACTCCAATCACTGCTAGACTGCTTGCTTCTGAATTGGCCAACTCACTGTTATACGTGGAACATTTTTCCTATGTGACCATTCTAGCCAGATATCACATTGCCAGTAAAGTGGTGCGAGAAGTCTTGGGAACATCCACAGAGGATGCATTCATAACACTTTCCGAGGACTCCAAAGCTAATCTTCTCTTCAAGTACTTGACGGAGCTAGCCTTCATAGTTCAGGTCATTAGGATATATGACCAGTACATCAAGATGGAACAGCCAGCACGGCCCTCATCGCCTACAAAGCTCAGAAGTGTTAGATCTTACACTAACCTACCACAATCGCCGTCACGAGTCCTTCTGCCTACCACCCCAAACACAATCCTGAGGCCCTTGAGTCCGAAGAAGTCCCTGACCAATCTACGGAGTTCATTGACGTCACGGCCATCTATATCTAATTTCAATGCCAATGAGATTTACAATCCTGTTGCAGCACCTCCAAGCCCGGAAAAAAGACGAAATTCCGGGTCTGGCTTCGGAGACTCTTCTCTGTCCTATAATACGCTCTATGGACGAGAAGTGCGAGCTGACCTTTGGGAGAAATCGAAGAATTCAATTCGGGAAAAACTCGCTCGAGAGATACGGCAAATTGAAGTTTCGAAATGATAATCTAAACATTAGATAAATGTCGTAAATATTCAATAGAGAACTTAAGTGAAAAATGATGATACTCTGGTTAGGTGCAGAATAAGATTTGAGATGCATGTAACATCACAACTTGCTCTTCATTAAGGACATTAACATGTACAGAAACTTGAGTAGCAGAGTACTTCGGCGCAACCTCTCGTCGTCTCTCGTCACGAGAAACTTATTTGGCGGAGGCAAAATGGTGGGATCGACCCAGAATATGGCACCGTCCAATAAACTGGAGACTGCCAGTAATCCGGCTGACCTTTTGAAGAGAAACGACATCTTGATGTACTCGCAGAAGCCAATCAACTATATCGAGTCGGTCAAGGAGAATGGATTCCATTTGGCCAATAATATTCTCATCACTTCCCCAAACGATCAGGGCCAGGAAGTGGGTACGTTGCTCATTGAGAATGAGAGTTTTGAGGTGAATTTGGCAGATGGAGGTTACAAATTAGTGAATGGATTTATCGTTGATTTCAACGCGGAGCAAGTTCTTGCAATCTTCGGCAAGGTCCACCCAAAACCAGAAATTGTGGTGGTGGGACTAGGCAGGAAATCCAGACGTCTTTCTGATGAAAGCCGGAAGTACTTCTCGCAGTTGGGAATCCAACTAGAGGTTGGAGACTCACAAAATGCTGCCAAAATCTACGATCTTTTAGCTACTGAGCGGCCAGGAGTGATAGCTGCATTGCTCTTACCACCCAACGTTTAGTGTTCATGTATATATTCTGAAAGCATATATCAAGTCGATAATTATTTGGCCCTGCTACGCACTCGCTTCTTGCGGGCCGTGGTTTTGGACCCCGTGTTCTGTGGAAGTGGTTCATGCTTGTCGTGCAAATTAGGATGCTGTTGTTCCTGGATCATTTGCGGAGGAGGTTGTCGATGCATGTTGTGCAAGTTCATATTGCCTGGTGAGTTCATATTGTGAAATTGATGCAATTGATGGTACATGTATGCCATAGAGTCCTTGTTGGATGGGGAATACTCGTCACTGTGATATACGCCAGGATGTCCGTTGATGTGCTCGTGTTGAGGCGTGCTCATCATCATGTTCATGGGCTGTTGTTGATCATGGCGCAATGCCTGCTGTGCGGCCTGTTGTAGAGACTTGGGTGGTGGTGGCATGTGCTGAGTGTTTCCGTGTCTCATATGCTCGTGACTCTTAGCCTCCATGTTGATATGGGTCATTGGCATTTGATTAATAGACTGGGGCGAACCTCTTTCAAACAGATTATCAAGCAAGTATTTGCCATTAGGTGTAGACATTAAGCCTCCGTGCATAAGTTCAAATGATGAATGGTCGGAAGTAACGTTGAGATTTGAGTTGGTTGTGTTCACTGTTGAATTATTCCCAAGCACGCTAAATTCTCTGGATGTGTTTATAGTGCTATTGAAATCCTGCGAAGCCGAAAGACTTGACAGTGCCTGCTGGAACGAGGGATAGGATGCTTGGTTTTGGTTTGAAAAGTTGGTCGAAGGCGACTGCAAATTGTTGCTCGGTAGCCTTTGGTGGCTCCGCTTCTTTTCACTTCTTTCTGGCTTAGAAGACGATGCGTTACCGGAGTTTTTCTTTTTCCGACTATTCATCAAAGTGTGCACGTCAGTGAAAACGATTTGGAACCTGTTCATTCCTGACAGCTGCTTCTTTTGCTTTCTGGCTGGTTTTGGCTCTTGAGTCTTTTTCTCAGAGAATATTCCCATGATTGGCTCAGCAACCTCAATTTTATCCTTAAGCGGAGTCGGACTTGGAGGCATTTGTTTGATGACCTCGTTGTCTGGTGATCTTGCAGCACTAGACATGATGACAGTGGATGGAGAAGACACAAGACTTGGTTTTGCTGGCGTCTGGTATAAGTTCTTTGCTTTGGCAGAATTATGAACATTCGGCGTCTTGTTCAACGTGTTCACACCAACCTCATGCAAGACTTTCTTCTTCGAAGGAGTGACAAAGTTATCTCCGTATCCCTTGGGGGCATTCAAGACATTTTCATTATCGTCTTTGTCCTCGGAGTCCAGGTCTTCAGAGTCTGCTTTGTTGCCCAAATCGTATTTCTTATATGGGTGTCTAGCAGGGGTGTCAATTTGAGTAATTGAACGTTTCAGCGAAAGTGCAGAGTTCAACTTGGCCTCGAGAGTTCGTGATGGGCCCAGCAGGCCCTGGTTTATGGAAAACTTGGACGGAGTGATGGTCTCGATCTTCAGAGGAGTCTTTCTAATGGGAGACTCCATGAAGAAGTCTGCCAAGTGCATGGACTTGTCATAGAAAGGAGTGAAGTTGATGTTATTCGAGAAGTTGCCAGCACTATTCGGATTGTTCATGAGATTCAAGTTGTGAGTCAAAAAGGGGGTCAAGTTCAATCCTGGATAATCATAATCCAGGACATTCTGGTAGCCTGACGCAGATCCTGGGTTGGTTCCCTGTTTATACATCGAGGGAAGCATTTTGGAGCTCGGAGTCGAGTTGTGAGAAATTATTTCGTTTGAAAACGTACGCGAGATCAATGGTGTCCAGCCTGTGAGCGGAGCACTGCCACCTTGTGATGTGGAAGGGAGAAGTTTTGATGCTGGAGGGAGAACACCACCCGAGGATGCCGTGGAAGTGGTGGTGGTGGTGGAGTTGTGCTTGTTTGAAGGGGCCAGATCCGCGTAGCTGTACATTGCAGGGTCGATCACCTGTCGAGAGGGCGATGACATGGTGGATGGAGCCGATGGGGGCAAGGATTCAACGGGAAGTTATGAAATTGGGCCAGACGAAGAAATGGCGGGAGAAAAACGGGAGAGCCAGATATGCTGTGAAACGTCGGGCAATTAATCAACAGAAACGAAGGCCAAATGGAAAAAAATAAAGCGATGCTGGTGAATGAACCCGACAGCAGGAAAAGATTATTGAGCCAACTAGAAGTAAAGGATTGGAGAAGGTGAGTTAGTGTTTTGTTTTCGCATTGCGAGAATGTTTGGGACTGTCCTGTATATAGATATGGAATACCTGGATGATTCGCGGTCAATTGGGAATGAGGCGTGGATAGACATACGAAATATTATGGATTTACGGTAGCATGGAATTTATGGAAGCAAGTAGTTAGATTTGTAATATTAATAAATTAATTTGATATAGGTTAAATATATAAAACATTTTGGATTGATTTTTTATCCATTTTGGGGGTTGCCGTTACATTGTTCGTTGGATGGCTTTTCTCCATGATTGTCACATTGACTACAAGTTTTTTTGCCGATCACATTGTCGGCCAAATATCATTATCTTCGAAATAAGTTCTTTAAGTTTTATTCGTAATTACTGATATTTTTTGTTTTGAAGTTGACTTTCTAAGGCATCGTATCCTATTCGTTTCTCTTGGTTCCTCTCTTGCTAGGTATTTCGCTCTGCCTAGTCTGGTTGTGGCTCGTAAATGCCCCTCCATCATACACTACTGACCCAGGGCAACATAAGATACATATAAACGTACAGATACAAATAATCATATAGTGATACAAATAAACATATACTTCGCTAGCGAACAACTTTTATTTATGCAGCAACCTTCTGCTCATCGTTCCACTCCTCCTCGGTGACCTTCAAGTGCTCAGCCTCGTCAGCCAACTCGTCAGCATCGTAGTCCTCCTCGTGGGCAGCGAAAGACAAGGTTGGCTTGACAACAGCAGAGTCAAAGGTCCAGGTGGCCAAGGCATTCTCAGCATCAATGATAATCTGCTTGGAGGCCTCGTAGCCGTCGTAGGCTGGTCTGGTCTCACCAGGAGTGACAGGTGCCTCATCCAACAACTCCAACAATGCCTTACCGTAGCCAGCAATCAAGGCGATCTTCTCGGCGTGCTCACGCATAGAGTCAAATTGGTAGTTGAATGCAGTCTTCAACTTCTCTCTGGTAATGTTGGACAACTGGGCCTCAGCAACTAACGACTCAGCCTCGGCTCTCACCAACTCCTGCTCCAAAACGTTAATCTTTGGGGACTGTGGGTCCTTGTACTTCAAGTAAGCAATCTGATCGGTGATCTTCTGCTTTCTCTCTCTGGATGGCTGCACAGAGCCCTCAATGTCTCTGATAGACTTCATGGTGATTCTGTACTGGTCGTATCTGTCAATGAACTGGTCCTCCAACTCACCAATCTCGTAAATCAAAACACCCAACTTGTCGGTGATGTCGGAGATGTCATCGTCGTTGGTCTCACCCCACACAGACAATTGCTTAGCAACCTCCTTTCTCTCTCTAGCGGTAATCTCAATGGATCTCATCAAGTTCTTCTCCATCTTGATCAACTGAGCCAACTTTCTGGCCATCTCTGGACCCAAAGCTCCGGCAGCGGACTTTCTGAGCGAGTGGGAAATCGAGCTCTTACCGAAGAACTTTGACTTGGTAGACGATGGTGGAGGTGGAGGAGACTGCAATTGAGCAGCAGTTGGAGCTCTCTGGGATCTCAAGGAGTATGTTCTGTGCATAGCGAGTTGTAAGTTTTGGTGGGTTTTCCTGAAAAGAGTGTTGAAAAAAAGAAAGTGACACCAGGGGGAATGCGCTCTATTTGTTCTGGTTGGTGCCAGGGGGCCTGAATGGACGACTGGCCCCACGTCCATTATGCAGTACAACCAGCCACCTTATCATTACCGCATTTGATTGACAAGTATGTTTTTGAAGAAGGTAAGTTTAGTAGCAAGAAATACAACACTTTCAGAATATGCTCTGATTGCCTTGGAACAGTTAAATTTGCACCCATGCATGTGGAAGAAGGTCTCGGCCCAACCACTGACACCTAGGAACATTTGATCAGGCGTTCTCCACTTCCAAATTGCAACAATGCGCCTTCTATTGACCGCGATGTGCAGGAAGAGACGAATAGCAATAGATTAATTTGGGAGCCACACGTCCGCGAGAGATATAATAGGAGGCAATTAAGGCTGAAAATGGTCCACCAGGAGGTGAAACGCCAATCACCACTTCTGACCTGTATCTGGCAGGTGAAATAGAGTAACGAAGTATTTTAATTTCACCAGAATCGAATTATTTTGAAATATTATCAGAAGCGAAGTATATTTCTGTCCCGATTATACTTTTTCTTTTGGCAGCCTCAATACTTGTTGGCTATGGATGTCCTTCTCATGATACCGCGCGGTTAATTGTTACATAATTGGGCAATGTCCTCGAAGAGTCAAAGGCTATCGTAAGTACTATGGTTAAAAAATTGATGAGAATGATATGGTACCTGTGATGACAATCAATTGAAGAGATATCTTTCTTCATTCAGATTTATCTTCCATTATATCTTCATTCTTTCAATCAATTTCGTCCTCACTATCTCCATGGTCATCTTCAATTTCATGTCTTATCAACAACACAACAACGACCTTGAATTCTTCGTTGTTATATTGCAATTTTACTTGCCGCTTCTTTTCTTTTTTTTTTTTCTCAATTTTATTGTGCTTTTTTCCGATCATTTATCGCACATCTTCTCATCTCTGATAACCCCATTCTTTTTCGCAATGTCAAATTCTCCTGTCCACATTATCCGCAATAGCCATCGGAAAAAAGAAACCGCCCGGCTCCCTCATCTCACATCCGCCGTTCTGTTTTGTTGTGTCCTGCAAATAAGAGACGTTACCTCGCAGTTTCGGTAGTGCTCGCACGAGAATCCTCATCCCGCTTAGTCTCATTAGGTAAGCGATAGCGAGAACTTCCTACCGACTTCGGCAATCCTTGCTGAAGAATCCCCAAAAACACCACATTTCTCATCCAAAAGTACTACAAAACTATCGCCATCCCTCAATTGGCTCCCCCTCTCTGTTTCCACTTTACCTTCTTCATTTTTACCTCGGTTTCAGCCCGTTCCACCCCAAAACCACTCTGCGATTGTTGAGCTACTCACAGGCGGAGGTTAGTGTCCGATACATCGCTCGCGCATTCTCACCACAATTTCCCTATATTATATAATCTTTTCTCTTCGCCCTACTATTGTCGCCCGAGGTCCATTTTTGTTACTTGCTTTCTCACTTTTTGTCTTGTGCTCGCTCGCTGCTTTCAACTTTCTATTTTATTTTACCGACACAAACTATTCGTTTTGCACCCATGGCAAGCTTTTTCAGGTTCTACAATCAGTTGCTCAAGGTGCACCCATACAAGACCAACATGGCCACCACCGGTGTGCTCTTTGGTACTGGTGACTGTTTAGCTCAGTATCTATTCCCTCACCACATCGATGATGACGTGAACAAGCCTACCGTGTTCCATTTTGACAGAACTCTTCGAGCGATGATCTACGGATCGGTATTTTTTGCACCTATTAGTGTCAAATGGACCACCAAAACGCTTCCTCATATCCACAGTCCATTCCTCTCGGCATTAAGAAGATCCAGAATGTCTCTAAGGCGTATCGAAATCCACGACAATCTCTTCCGTCTCACTTTGGATTCTTTGCTCATGCCTAGTCTTGTGTGGATCCCAATGTATAACACAGTGATGAGTGCTCTTGCACTCCATGAGGACTTTTTAGATGTGGCAGCCGAGAAGTTAAGAAACAACTGGTGGAATGTGTTGAAAGCCAACTGGACGGTTTGGCCACCTTTGCAGCTTGTGAACTTGTTTTTTGTTCCAGTGCACCTTCGTATTGTGGTAGCCAATGTCTGGTCCATCGGGTGGAACTGTTTCTTGAGTTTTGTGCACAATACCCTGGGCCACGGAAAGGGCTCTGGCAAGATTCTAGAGGAGCTTGTTGATATTGAGACTGCTGACGAGGAACAAACCATGGTTTACGCATAGGTAAAGTATAGAGATATAGAGTTTTTTGGCGCATTATGAATGCGAGAACATTCATGAGTGGGATAACATAATTAACTAGAATATTCACAATAGATATCAATAGAGTAATAGAGAATATCGCCAACAGAAAGATATAGTGATCTGTATCCCACCAGTTTAAATGGTCTTTATCAAGATTTCTCCATCGCACTCTTCGCGATAAGATCTCCATGTCTTTCTACGCCAAATACAACCACTTATTGAAAACTAAACCTTTGGCGACCAATGTCGTCTCCACAGGACTTCTTTTTGGTGCTGGCGATTACTTGGCCCAGCGTATAGCGATTTCAAAGCTGGAAACCGACCAGAAGTACGATTATTCACGAAGTTTAAGAGCCATCATTTATGGAGGTATCATCTTTGCTCCAATTGGAGACAAATGGTACAAGATCTTGAACCGTGTGAATATCCCAGGATATAAAGACTCCAAGTTTGTCAATACAGCTGCACGTGTGGCCGTGGATCAGGGGGTTTTTGCGCCATTCATCGGTATTCCGCTCTACTACTCGATGATGACGGTAATGGAAGGAGGAGATGGGATTGCAATCGAAAAGAAAATTAAAAGAAACTGGTGGGACACATTGACGACCAATTGGATGGTCTGGCCTGCAATTCAGGTGTTGAACTTCGGATTTGTTCCTGTTCAGCTCCGGCTCTTTGTGGTGAATGTGGTGAGTATTGGATGGAACTGTTATTTGCTGAGTGTAATGAATGACAGCATCAACGAGGAAATGATCATTTAGGAGGACTGGGGATTTTAAGGGAAGAAAATGGACTGAAAGACATGTTAGTGTGTAGATGAAGATGGGCTGAAGACAGGCAGTTTTAGCTTGAACTACAACTAAATATAGTCAATTACTTCCATAGTTGTGGATTAAGTTTCTGAATCAAGATCAGATATAAATCATTTCAATACATTTCTCATGATACGCATTTACGGAATGTCGACTTTCTCATGCTATTTATATTAGCATTGTTACTATTCTTTCTAATGCTGGGTATCCTAACTATTCACTGTTTCTCTCATATTATCTGCCATAGATAGCTTCATTGACAAATAATACTCTAGCTATTCCAAATCCATTCCAAAATCTCTCATTATATTCAAAACGCCTACTATCTTTAATGTCTCCACTGTTTCATTCTCCCTGTCTTTATTCCATTTTTAACGGCCGCTCGAACGTTTCGTTATTCTTCTCCTTTACCTCTCGTTTCGCACAATATTACAAACATTCTCCACCATTTAGCTTTTCATTACCTCAGCCATTACCTCACAATTGACTATGAAAAAACTTAATAAGTCAACGCTTCCACTATTCACACACGTTGTAACCTAATTCAACTCCCATCTTCAATTTTTTTTTTCTAAATCTTCTCCTAATTTCAATCCAAACTTTTCCACTCCACGCCTCGTTCCAGGTTCGCACACTGCCCATAATCGAGCAATCTTCACCGTCTACGCACCTTCTCCACCGTGAAACAACAACCTCTTGAACTCCAATCTTAACTAATTAACAACCATTCCTAATATTATTAGTCTTATTACATCTAAACCCTTACTAAAAATCAAACTCCCTCCACGCCTTTTTCCAATCTCCAATGCGTGCACCTACCGTCGTGTCCAGGCAAAGCGTGATAGAGGTTACTAACCCAGGGAATCCATGTTGACGTTCACAGTCTGCGCTTTCCAACCTCATTTCCTCAACTATCACCTCTCATTGCTGCAGGTATCTTGTGTGCGAGCATTCCAATTCTGAGTCTCCATTCGTGCTGCTGCATTGCTCGATACATACCCTCCGCTTCCCACCACAGTTCCTGCTTGCTGCTTGTTGTCCTAGCCGACTTTCCACCATTAGGCGTTGACTGTTCCTGTGTTTCAACGGGTCCAAATCACTATCGACACTTTGTGCAATTACCCCGACACACAACTCCAGTTGCCTGCGGCGTCAATAAGTACCCATCCTTTCACTTGAACGCTAAGTTTTCCCGGTTGAGCCGTTGACTACTTGCTGATTCCGGCTTTGCCAACAATCTACACCTGAGCCGTGGCCACCACAAACACCTGTTCATCACGCCTTCCTACCAGCGCCTAGCCATCGTGCCGTGTCTTCGCCAAGATGATGAAAGGCTTCAAGAATAGGCTTTCCCGAAACAAAAACCAGTCGTCGTCGAAGAAGTCCGACAAGAAGGACGTCAAGGATAAGGACAAGGAGTCCGGGCCCAAGAAGCTGCAGCTGCTGCAGTCGCTGCTGCTTGCAGCCCCTAAGTCTTCGAGTTCCAACTCGTCAATCAAGTCCGTGTCCCCGAGCCCTTCCAGAACAGACCAGCCACTGCCTGGTCCGGATTCGCTGCTGCAGACGAAGCTGACCGATCTGGCATCGGGCGCCAAGCTGCTGACCAACGCCAACGCGGTGGCCCAGTTTGCTACTGGCGTCACCCTGCCCCAGACTCCTCCTCCGCCGGCGCAGACTTCCCTGACGGGAACTGGCGGACCAGAGTCGCCTAAAATCGTCATCAACGAGCCCCAGACCTCGCTTGCTAACACTACCCCAATCACACCCACCCCTAGCTCGCCCATAGCACACAACAATGCGTTCGGAGCAAACAGCCTCCACCTAGATGGACGCTTGGCAACTCACTCACTGCAGCTGCACACGTCGCCGTTGAACCCCAACATCTCGTCTCCTAACCGAGAGGCCTTCGACATCGACTTGATAGTCACTCCAAAGAGACACTCGTCGTCGCGCTTCGAGCCTACCACATCCGAGCTTCACAGAGAAATAGTTAAGCTCCCTAACTTCGACGAGGTAGCTCCGGAAGAACAGATTTCACTTTTCATTCAAAAAGTGGACCAGTGCAATATCCTTTTCGACTTTGGTGATCCTACTCACGATATTAGAGGTAAGGAAATCAAGCGCATCACATTACAGGAGTTGATCCAATTTATTGTCAGCAATAGATTCAACTACACTGACGAGATGTACAAGCATGTCATTACTATGTTCAAAAAGAACTTATTCCGTCCTATTCCGCCCCCAGTTAACCCTATCGGCGAGCTTTACGACCCTGATGAAGATGAACCGGTTTCGGAGTTGGCCTGGCCCCACATGCAATCTATCTATGAGTTCTTCTTGAGATTCGTGGAGAGCCCCGACTTTCATCACCAGGTGGCCAAACAGTACATTGATCACGATTTCATCTTGAGAATTTTGGAGTTGTTTGATAGCGAGGATCCAAGAGAGAGAGACTGCTTAAAGACAACTTTGCATCGTATCTATGGAAAGTTCTTGAGTTTGAGATCTTTCATTAGGAAGTCCATTAATAATGTCTTCCTACAATTTGTTTACGAGACAGAGAGGTTCAATGGTATCGGAGAACTCTTAGAGATTTTGGGATCTATCATCAATGGTTTTGCTTTACCCTTGAAGGAAGAACATAAAATATTTTTGATCAAAGTCCTTCTTCCTTTGCATAAGGTTAAGTCCTTGTCCTTATATCACCCACAGTTAGCCTACTGTATTGTTCAATTTTTGGAAAAGGACCCTTCATTGACTGAGGATGTGATCATGGGCTTATTGAGATACTGGCCAAAAATAAACTCGCCTAAGGAGGTGATGTTCTTGAACGAGATTGAGGATATTTTCGAGGTGATGGAGCCAAACGAATTCTTGAAGATTCAGATTCCGTTATTTGCCCAGTTACTGAAATGCATTTCTTCATCTCATTTCCAGGTCAGCGAGAAGGTGTTGTGTTTCTGGCAAAATGAATATTTCTTAACCTTGGCTACTGAGAATGCAGAAGTGGTGCTTCCCATCATATTTGCATCGCTCTACGAATTGACCAACTCCACTCAGCCTGGAATTGCCACGGGAACACTTCAGCAGAAACTCATTGACAATCCGAACTCTCTTACAGATGCCAACGGAAATTTGATTGACCAGGGGCTCATTTTGAACAATTCCTTTGATGGCAATGGAAACGGAGCTGATACTAGTGGCAATATGGAAGACACCCATATGATTCATGACATGACTGATGAGGAATATTACGATTCTTTTTCTTCCCCACAACAGCACATGGAGATGGATGACTTCAGCAATATTCCTCCACATAACCTGGCTACATCCAACTGGAATAAGAGCATACACCAGCTTGCTTTTGGTGCTTTGAAGGTGTTCATGGACCACAACCCAATTTTGTACGACCATTGCACAATGTTGTACCACCAATCCGTTGAAGAACAGAAGTCGAGAGAACAATCGAGACAAGAAGGATGGAGAAAAATCGACGAGCTCGTCAAAAAGTGTAAGGAGGGCACCGAGAACAACCAGATGTCTGATTCAGGTGTTAATGCCCATTGAGGAATGGGCAGTTGAATTTAGGATCTTCAAATGTGGTATCGTCACAAAGTTTGTTGAAATCAGGATATAGAACTGCTGTTAGTCACTTGCTTAGCATTCAGGATGTATGGCTACTACATGTTGATTAACCCCCATTGCCAATGAATGCACTTTCTAAATTGTTTACGTTCAGTAGTGTGTAGTGAGGAGTCGAGTCAGATCCAACGGTCAATTAACGGACATGTTAACAAAAGATCCCAAACATGTTCGGAAGGGTAAAGTATAGGAATAGCCTATAATATGCACTGAAATCACTACCCACTGAGATTGCCCAGCGGGCCCTCCGAGGCATGTTGAGCCGTTTTCTTATCAGATTCCATGGATTCGATTATCACTAATCTACCAGAGTGGATACACTACCATATCGGAGATGCCGAGGCATTGCCGGCGGCATTAATTTTCAGATGGCCAGAGTCCCCCATTTCTCTCGTAGAACTATGGGCAACAACGCTACAGAAAGTTGACATCTGAACAAACAGAAAAAAGATCTTTTCAGTGGATCAATTAGCAATAATAAGTCTGACTCCATCGTGCATGAACGCTTAGTAAAACTGAGAAGACACAAAAAAAAAAAAAAAATTTGCGCAATGCCTATATAAAGACACTCATCGCCATTAAATCCACTTTTCTCTTTTGGCTAACTATTGCCCCATATTACAATGGTTTTGGACTGTGCTAACGCTACTGCTCACTTGAAGACTTACGCCAAGAAGGACGGATTGGATGTTAAGACCTTGATCGACTCCGCCAACTTTGGTGGTTTGACCTACAACGATTTCTTGGTGTTGCCAGGTTTGATCAACTTCCCATCCTCTGCTGTCAACTTGGAGTCTAAGTTGACCAAGAAGGTTTCCTTGAAGTCTCCTTTTGTGTCTTCGCCTATGGACACCGTTACCGAAGAGAACATGGCTATCCACATGGCTTTGTTGGGTGGTATTGGTATCATTCACCACAACTGTTCTGCTGAGGAGCAGGCCCAGATGGTGAAGAAGGTCAAGAAGTACGAGAACGGATTCATCAGTGACCCAATCGTGGTTGCTCCATCCGTGACCGTTGGTGAGATCAAGGCCATGAAGGAGAAAATTGGTTTCTCTTCTTTCCCAGTTACTGGTATGTGACTTTTCGAATTTTTTTTTTTTTTTAGCTTGTGACGTTTCCTGATGATCAATTTTACCATTTAATAACTTTCGTTCTACCGAATAGCATCTCACGATGTTGAGGACACCTTTTCCCTGAAAGTCGCTGCATTTCTCTTTGATTAGTCATACTAACATATTTTAGAAAACGGAAAGGTCGACGGTAAGCTCGTCGGTATTGTCACTTCTCGTGATGTTCAATTCCATGACGACGACTCTGCCCCAGTTTCCGATGTCATGACCAAGGAATTGATCACCGGCCAGCAGGGCATCACCTTGACTGAGGGTAATGCCTTGTTGAGAAGCTCCAAGAAGGGTAAGTTGCCAATTGTTGACAACAACGGCAACTTGGTCTCTTTGATCTCCTTGACCGATTTGCAGAAGAACCAGTCTTACCCAGACGCCTCTAAGTCCTTCCACTCCAAGCAGTTGTTGTGTGGTGCTGCCATCGGTACCCTTCCAGCTGACAGAGAGAGATTGGACAAGTTGGTCGCTGCTGGTTTGGACGTTGTTGTGTTGGACTCTTCTAACGGTTCCTCCGTTTTCCAGTTGGACATGATCAAGTGGATCAAGAGCAAGTACCCAGAATTGGAAGTCATTGCTGGTAATGTTGTCACTAGAGAGCAGGCCGCTTTGTTGATTGAGGCCGGTGCTGATGCTTTGAGAATCGGTATGGGTTCCGGATCCATCTGTATCACCCAGGAAGTCATGGCTTGCGGTAGACCACAAGGTACTGCTGTTTACAACGTCTGTGAGTTTGCCAAGCAATTCGGTGTTCCATGTATTGCTGACGGTGGTATTGGAAACATTGGCCACATCACCAAGGCTTTGGCCTTGGGTGCATCCTGTGTTATGATGGGAGGTTTGTTGGCTGGTACTTCTGAGACTCCAGGTGACTACTTCTACAGTGATGGTAAGAGATTGAAGGTGTACCGTGGTATGGGTTCTATCGATGCTATGCAGCAGACCTCTACTAACGCTAACGCTTCCACTTCCCGTTACTTCTCTGAGGCCGACAAGGTGTTGGTTGCCCAGGGTGTGTCTGGTTCAGTTGTTGACAAGGGATCTATCACCAAGTTTGTTCCATACTTGTTCAATGGTTTGCAACACTCGTTGCAGGACATCGGTGTGAAGTCTGTCGATGACTTGAGACAGCTGGTTTACGATGGCGAGGTTAGATTTGAGTTCAGAACTGCCTCTGCTCAATTGGAGGGTGGAGTGCACGGTTTGCACTCTTACGAGAAGAAGTTGCACAACTAGGTGCATAGCCCACAAAAAAAGTTTGTATTTTAGGGTAGTAGTAATTAACTATAGAGGAGAGAAATTATGTAAAAGGAGATGGCTGGAGGAACTTTAGCAACCAAGCTGGTGGAAATGTATTATGCCAATTATGGGTCATGCCTGCACTGCCTTCAACTTGGAACTGTGTCCGAGATACAACTCTAAAATGAGCTATTACACAAGAAAAACACCGACTTCAGCAGATCAGAATGCTTCCACTAATCTAGATCAGGATCTTCATCTATCTCGAGATGCAAAGTATAAGAATTCCGAGAAGGAAGTGGTGGAGTGGATCTTCAACACTCTCAACACTTCACAAGATGAGAGAGTCCAGTATCAACGGTACGATTTGATTGAGATTTTGAAGGATGGCTACATCTTGTGCCAATTGGGAAACTTGTTGGGAATTGCCAATTGTCCCACCAAGAAATACAAGAGCTCCAAGATGCCGTTTGTTCAAATGGAGAACATTCTGTTCTTCTTGAAGGCATGTGAAATGGTGGGAGTTGCACACGATGAAATATTCCAGACGGTGGACTTATTTGACCGGAAAGATCCATACCAGGTAATAGTGACACTAATGTCTTTTTCTCGTCGGGCGAAGGAGACGAACGCTGCTGTGTTTAAGGAAGTAATTGGTCCTAAGGTAGTGAAGGTGAAGCCTCCGGTGCCACGAAAGCCAATTGGTTTGAGAAGTTGAGTATGGTCGTGAGGAGTTAGAGATCTGGGCATTAAGAAGGGTCTTTTTTTCTGGATCAGATATGTTCAGATGTATATTCGATAGGCTAGAGATGTACTTGTTGATTGGTTGGCTCAGCCTTCTTGACCGAATGTTAAAATGGGCAGGGTTCGATAATTAGGACTAAGTAGTATAGAAGGAGATTGGAAAAAATAGGATCTGATTACCAGCAAGAGTGATTAAGAAGATCATTTACCTTTATATGTAAAATGAAGGTCTCTTTGATTAGAATCACCATGGTATGCGATGAACTCAGTTTTTGAAGAAGAAAATTACAAATAAAAGCAAATCAGCTAAAAAAGAACAATCACGTCTTTCAATACCAATTTAAGCATTCCATTTCTATCATTACCCAAATACAATTTCTTGACCTCTAGCCTCTCCTATGGCCCTCCCATATGTCTATTCTGGTGTACGGATGTACATCCATCTCATCTCTGCTCGCATCATTTTTTTTTCTGCGTATTATTCACAATCCATCCATTGGCCAACTACACATATTGTCTATCTAGACATCAACATTTTCTCTAGGTCATTCCATTAACAAAGTCCATTTTTTGCATTTTATCTCAGCATTAGCATGTCGTCCGACGAAGTCATTTGGCAGGTCATCAACCATTCCTTCTGTTCATTCAAAATCAGACCTGGCAAGGGCCAGGATTTCTGCAGAAACGAATATAACGTCAGCGGTTTATGTGACAGAAACTCGTGTCCGTTGGCTAACGCTAGATATGCCACTGTGAAAAACGTGGAGGGAAAGCTTTACCTTTACATGAAGACTGCCGAAAGAGCACACATGCCATCGAAGCTTTGGGAGAGAGTGCGTTTGCTGAAAAATTACAACAAGGCCATGGAGCAGGTAGACGAGCACTTGCAATACTGGCAGAAGTTTCTAATCCACAAGTGCAAGCAAAGATTGACGCGGTTGACCCAGGTGGCCATCACTGAGAAGAGACTAGCCTTGAGAGAAGAGGAACGTCACTACGTCGGAGTGAAGCCCAAGGTAAAAAGAAGAGAGGAGAACAGAGAGAGAAAGGCATTAGCTGCCGCCAAGATCGAGAAGGCCATCGAAAAGGAGTTGTTGGACAGATTGAAGAGTGGAGCATACGGTGACAAGCCATTGAATGTGGATGAGAAGATCTGGCAAAAGGTTTTGGGTAAGGTTGACGAGGTGGAGGAGGAGGAAGAATTCGATGAGGATGACGATATTGTCTTAGAGAGTGGAGATGAGGACGAGAGCGATGTGGGAGAGATAGAGTACGTGGAGGACGACGGAGATGACGAGTTGCTTGACATGGAGGATTTGCAGAAATGGCTCGGTGACTCGAGTGATAGCGAAGAGGATGACGAAGAGGATGACGAAGAAGACGATGACGACAATAAGAAAGCACCTGCTAAGACTGCCAAGAGAAAGAGACCACACGTGGAAATCGAATATGAGGACAACATCCAGACAAACATTGCTACGTGAGAACTCAACCACAGCCCTTATAGAATTAATACTTACCAGTTATCATGAGTAGATTCGAGTAGGAATGTTCATAACGGTTCAGGGCGCCTGATTATGCATAGTGATTAACTTATAATGAGGTTTGAGTTAGTCAAACGTTATAGAACCATGTGCTGTGCATAATCTAATTACTCTTCAATCTCATTCCATAAACTTTTTAAAGATGCAAATGCTACATGCCTTTTTTTTGTGTCAAGAATATCCCAAGCCTATTACTACTCTGTAAGGAGTCAAATACTGATAGTTACCCCCCATCTACCTACTTCCCACCACAGCCCCCTCCCTATGTGCTTCCGCTTAATTGAGCAGCTTATCGAAACTTGAGTTGTAAAATTTCGCTTACTTAAGCAAACATTTGGGTCATGAGTTAGTTATTCTCCGCTTACTTAAGCAGACCCTGGCGAGACTAAGTCTTGGAACAGAATGGCTGCGAAATTGTTTCTCAATGGATTTATAAATATGGCTTTCTCACCTTGCTTTACCAACCAGTTCCTTGGAATACTATTGTATATTTCTTGCTCTTTTAAAAGGTTTTGATTAATATTTTCCCTTCAATCTTGGTATATTGTTTCGTCTTCATTCTATCAGAGGTGTCTATTAAATTTACTTGCACGAATTGAACCATGGATGTTCTGGCGCTATTAGCCTCAATGACATGGTCTCCTACTGGAGGCTATCCCATCTCCACTCCCACATCGTTCCGGTCTATTAGTCCTACTCATATTCCTAACCTTAGTGCTCTGTTGTCCAAAGCAGTGGCCAGCATCGCCACTGCCAAAGACCAGGCTGCCTTAGCGGACTTGTCGCAAGTGATACGCGAATGTGAGGCGTCTTTGACCATGATCTCTGGCCAACAGGTATTGGCTACTGCTACTGATGACAAAGTCAGGGCCTCAGCTTCGGTAGATGTGTTCCACGCATCATATAACTTGAAAATGGTCGCACAAGATGAGAACTTATACGGCTACTACTTGAATAGAGGGGGAAACATCTTCTTCTTGATTGTTGTTGTCGGAATCCTTTTGTTCAATGTGGCAATGCTCCGTTACTCGCGCTATCACTGGTATAACGTGACGTTTATCTGTGGTTTCATTCTACAAGTTTTGGGATTCTTGGGAAGAGTTTTGGCCTTCATTGACAATGCCAACCTAAACGTCTACTTGATGCAGTTTGTGAGTTTGTCTATATCTCCTGCTTTTCTCATGGCGGGAATATACTTTTTATTTGCTCAGAATGTCATTGTACATGGCAGACAATATTCAGTGTTGAAGCCGATGTGGTATTCATACTTTTTCGTATTCTGTGACGTCGTTTCATTGATTATCCAAGGTATTGGTGGTGGAATGGCCTCAGTGGCCGCACAACAACACAAAGACAACCGGCCAGGTACTTGGATCATGTTTGGAGGTGTCTTATTCCAAGTGGTGGCAATGACTGTGTTCACTGTGTTTTGGTTTGAGTTCATCACTCGCATATACTTCAAGGATCGAAAGGAGGTTAACTCTAATTCCCAGTATAAGAGAAAGACTATGAAGAACTGGTTTTTGTTTTTGTTCAATGCGAAGAGGATTCGCTTTTACAGAGATACTGAACTAGACAGATTTTACAATCCCAAGTATGCCAGTATTAGAGCTCGTCGTCTCATACATTACTACCCCGCTGCAATTAGTTTGGCTGTGCTTCTTATCTACATTCGTTGTATCTACAGAGTAGTGGAGTTGGAAGAAGGCTTCACTGGTTATCTTATTTCACACGAGGTATATCTTATGACTCTCGACGCCTCGATGATTACCATATCTGGCCTTATTTTTATTCCTTTCCATCCAGTCTTCGTTTTCGGTAAAGAAAACGTACTCAAGTTGGCAACTATCAAAAGGAATGTAGACGAAGAGTCAGGTAACGATAGAGAAGTGGACGAGAAGTGCAGCACGGGCTACATTGATGAAGTTGCTAGCTCGAACCGACTGAATTGAGGCTCACTTTCCTCCAATGAGGTCAAATAGTTTACCATTGTTTTGTTGTTTCATTTATTTCATTTGTTTCATTATATATCGTGTTCACCTGTAAGAACGAGTAAGAGTAGCTAGAATGAAACCACTACCTCAATAATGGGATCTTTCGCGATGATTGACATCTCAACAATCAAAGTGGTAATACATCTAGTGGAAGAAAATTCTACTGTTCTCGTATCTCAAAGTATGAGAGCAATCAGGTTGCTTGAACATGCACATATTTACTTTGGAAAGCAGAAGATATACGATATGCAGCTAGCAGAGAACTTTACCGTGAGATAAAGTCCATAGCCATTCATTTCTTTAGAACTTGTGTGTACTTCATCAGATGTACGTTTGGCTAGCAATTTCCACTCTCACGAGGAAACTTTAGCAACTCAAACTCACACATGCTGCAACTATGTACGTGAAATTATATTGCATTTATGACTAAAAAGGATTGTGAATTTAACATTTGAGAGTACATATTATTGACCTCAAATCAGTTTGTTTCAACTTCAAACAATTCCCTTC
>Ga0160505_100101_pt1 | contig 65803 bp, 40 predicted proteins | sample DIDeMG_FD_108225 | JGI IMG/M metagenome (GOLD analysis project Ga0160505, IMG submission 108225) | Enriched chicken feces microbial communities from UW Madison campus, WI, USA - DID2874_E49_Stillage MG | ecosystem: Host-associated > Birds > Digestive system > Large intestine > Fecal ... | reverse complement strand
CTAGCTGTGTAACTATCGAGCATTTCTCATTTAACTGTAAAAGTCATACCCTATACTACAATTCATACCCAAATGTCACTGCATACCCCATTTATAAATCACACCATCATCGTATCAACTTTAAAACCTATGAATCCCTTCTCCCAATAGTATTTTAACCCATAATCAATTACTCGACATAAATAGGGCTTGAGCCCTCTAATTCACGTGACCTCTATCTCACCCTCTCTTCCAATGCCCCCTGCACACCATCCACCATTCCCATCATGCACTACCATCAAACCGAGCCCTCACGTTTTTTTCCTCAAAAATTTTCAACCGAAATACTTCTTTCACAAACCACAAAATGTCTGATTTCCAGCCAGTTGTTGTTATCGACGGTAAGGGCCACTTGTTGGGTCGTTTGGCTTCGATCATCGCCAAGCAGTTGTTGAACGGTCAAAAGATTGTCGTTGTCAGATGCGAGGCCTTGAACATCTCCGGTGAGTTCTTCAGAAACAAGTTGAAGTTCCACGACTACTTGAGAAAGGCTACCAGATACAACAGAACCAAGGGTCCATTCCACTTCAGAGCCCCATCTAGAGTTTTGTACAAAGCCATCAGAGGTATGATTCCTCACAAGACCGCCAGAGGTAAGGCTGCTTTGGAGAGATTGAAGGTGTTTGAGGGTGTTCCACCTCCATACGACAAGAAGAAGAGAGTTGTTGTGCCACAGGCTTTGAGAGTGTTGAGATTGAAGCAGGGTAGAAAGTACACCACCGTCGGTAAGTTGTCTGCTTCCGTTGGTTGGAAGTACGAGTCTATTGTTGACAAGTTGGAGGAGAAGAGAAAGGTCAAGTCCGCTGAGTACTACGCTAAGAAGGCTGCTGCTGTCAAGAAGTTGGCTGCTGCTCAGGCTTCTAACGCTGAGTCTGACGTTGCTAAGAAGTTGGCTGCTTTGGGTTACTAAGCATCTTAATTTTTTGTTGATTCCGATTATCGGGATGCTATGTATGTATAGAAACTATATGTATGTATCGCTAATACATCATTGAACGAAGAGCGCAGGTAGGGTTGATGAGAGATGATGATCAGATCATGGGATTGTATTGGAATCTTTCTTCCTACAATTTGTATTAAGTTAATCGTTTTAACCTAGATACTTGAAAGGTTTTATATTAGTGTGATCACAAATAACTTAACAGGTCCAGATAATTTCCATCTTTACACTGGTTATATTATTTGAGAGTTTACGGGTTTGTTATGTTCATTATAATTACGATTCAATGGCTATCATCATCTACTAAGATGAATAGATGGGCATCCTCAACAACTGGCTTCATCATTGATGGCGAGTACTAGCATCTATAGTAGTAAAATTAGTTGCACTTTAAAAGAACATCTTTGGTACTGATGATTCTGTATTATAGATTGTTGACTACATTCGAAGTTTTATACTTTAGTCTACTGTCTCACTAAAGTCTTGTCTTTTATGTCATTATTGTCAATTGGTCTCACTGTGGTCCATGATCATTCAATTCTTAATTATTTTCGAACCTATTCAGGTTAAATGATTTCATTTCTTCTTCTAATTCTTTTGCAAACTTTTAAAAGGAAAAATTCTTGCATGTCATGGTTTGTCTCAGCCAGACTTCTTGTAACCATATACCCCAGTCTATCCCCACCCAGTGCGAACTTATATCAAATCAACTCCACCATGCTCTTCCGTCGCCATTTGACAAGTGTGCCGGCTACCATTCCTTCACTTCTAAACGGTAAGCATGTGTTATCTTCCACTAAAATCCCTGTATACTCCCATAATTCTGATTTGATCCACCATTACCTGCCAATTCCAAGCCTTGACGTTTTGAACGAAGTTTGCTCCGATTCTTACAATGGCTTTCTCCAGTGGAGCAGCCGTCCTTTCTCTGAAAGGGCAGATATCTTGAATTCTGCCGCCAACTCCATCTCGCGTGACCGAGATACCTTCATTGATGCTCACTTGGAGATCGGTGGCTCGCCAATGTTCGCATCAGTATGTGCTGATAACGCCGTTCAGGACATACGAGAATACTCGAGATCCATTTCGCTGCCTGATGGACTGGTGGTTAAATCGAGTACTGCTGACTTGGCAATGGCACTTAAAACACCCATGGGTCCTGTTTTGTCCATTGCACCTTGGAATGCACCCACCATATTATGGTCTAGAGCCATAGTTGCTCCTTTAGCTGCGGGGTGTTCTGTGATAATCAAGTCCTCCGACAAAGCCCCCAAGTTGCCATTTTTATACACTGAGCACCTTCTCAAGGCCGGCGTGGATGTTCAGGCATTGCAATTGCTCAATGTCAACCCACAAGATCATGCCAAGGTGACTGAGTCGCTATTGGCCAACGATTTGGTCCGGAAAGTCAACTTCACAGGATCTACTGCCGTGGGCACAAAAATTGCCCAGACGGCCGCAAAGTACTTGAAGCCTTCGTTGCTCGAGTTGGGAGGTAAAAATGTATCCATCGTTTGTTACGACGCAGATATCAAGAAAGCTGCTTACAGCCTGGTGTTAAGTGCCTGGATGCACAAGGGCCAGATTTGTATGTGCTTGGATAACGTATACGTACATGACTCCATTTATGACAAGTTTACTGAGGCTTTAGTTGCCGTAGCCAAAGAATTTGCTGCTTCCCCAGACATGAAATTGGGCCAAAGAGACAAGGCTGGTGCCGAGAAGGTTAGTCGGCTAGTGTCCGATGCAATCGATAAAGGTGCATCTGTTCTTTTCGGTGAGGTTTCAGCCCCCACTACCACTGAGTCGTCGCCTTTGATCCTTGAGAATGTCACTCCAGATATGTCAATCAATACCGAAGAGACGTTTGGGCCCGTTCTTGCTCTTTTCAAGTACCACGACATTGAGGAGGTGATAACTAATGTTAACAAGTCAAAGTATGGTCTCAAGGGTTCTATTTGGAGCACTGACACCTTGAAGGCGTTATCTCTTGCCAGAAAGATGGATTTTGGAGGAGTTCATATCAATGGGTCCACTGTTCACGATGAAGCAACTCTTCCACACGGAGGAGTCAAACTGAGTGGCTGGGGACGCTTTAACAGCATGTGGGGAGTCGATGAATTCGCCTTTACCAAGACGATCACTTTGAACTAAGAGAAGGTTATAGTCTGAGAGGTTATTAAGGATGACCAAGTTAAAGTAGCTGTATGTACATCATATAATCTAGAACCGGTTCTTGCTAAGAGTCTCGGCAATGTCTAAGTATAACGCAATAGCATTGAAACTGGGTTTCTGGTTGAACATCACTTTATCCACAGTAGCTCTGATTCTATTTGTCCAGTTGATGAGGTCCATATGGTCCACATCCTCCAAAGTGCCCATATAGTTGCCCCACCGAGCCAGATCCACGCTCACCATACCATCGTTCTCGATGTTCTTCAGACCCTTCTTCATTATCTCAGACTTGATGATCTCATATGTCGCACGGAACAATTTGATGCCATGAGGATTCATCAGTGCACCGTACGAAAAATACATGACTCCAGGTTTGTTTCTGACCTCTCTGTTGAATTCCTTCAAATACTTAGATGTCAACTGTGGGATTGCCTTCGGGCAGACGGCCATTATGGTGTCATCATTTTGGATCCAGCTCATGAGAAAGTCTGCGCATTCAGAGCCATGATGTGGTGTTCCCACCGTTGTCAAACTCACAACTTCATATGGTGAATCTTCACTCTGGATCTTAGAGATTAAATACCTAGAATCCAAGCCTCCCATTGAGTGACCAACCAAGTTGATTTTCAATCTCTCACCCTCCACCTTATCTGGATACTCTTTGCATTTTTCAGTGAGTAAAGCATCCAACAGCTTCGCTCTTTCCTCAATGGTTCCAAAAGGTGGCACTTTAGCAGTGAGAACCTTGCAGCCAGCTTCCTTCAAAGCTTCTTCAATGCCATACCAGTAGTTGAGCATGACTGAGCCTGAGCCGACTTCATTGGAAACGTCATTAAGACGTTTTCCATATTCTTTAAAGTTTTCAGTGTTATTCCAAGCAAATTGAGGTGCCTGGAATAATGTCAACGTATCGAACCCAGAAAGTCCATGGCACAAGACAATAGGATGTTTCGGAGGATTGTATTTCTCCTTCAATTCACGAAACTTATCCTTGATAATTTTCAAGTCACGACGGGATTCCTGATTCTCGATGAACTGACTATTCAAAAGATAATTTCGGTTGGGGTCCCATATACTTACTGCCAGAATGGCTACTATGGATGATGCCCGTAGATAGATAGGGAAACGGAACATCGGAAGTGGAAGAGCTGCGATCGACACTTTTGAAATATTTTTAGGTAGCACAACGAAGTGAATGAAATGAAAAACAGAAGGATGGAAGAACTGAAGAGTTTGAATAGTTGTTGTTGAAATTTTAAATGTGACTAGCAAGCAACAGCAAGATAGAGGAATATGAGAATGCATGAGACCATCCGACATGAAATCAGCATCATAGACACACGAGTGTCAGAAACGGTAGTAATGTCACAATTGAGCGACCTAATGATTTTATGAAATAATATAATGTAATACGATAGTATATTCTTTGATGATGTAAGAAATTCATTCGTAACCAATTGAACATATCTTACTATATCTTACTATTTACATGTGACTTAACGTCCGCTGATTGCTCTGATCATCATATCCTTCACTGCATCAACCAGATTGAGGGACTTCAAGCCAAATCCACGAATGAATACAAGCGGACCAAAATCAGTGGAGAATATTTTGTGCAATTTGTCACAAATTCCCATCAACACATGGTTATTGGGCCATGCCACAGCATTGAAATTTTCAAGCACTAACGTCAGACCAATATCAAGCCCACGATCAATTCCCTTTTCCAAAGCTTCAACAAGCGCAGCAACATCCGTCTGGCCCATATTAAGCCCTTGGCCAGCCAATGGGTGCACGGTGTGAGCAGCATCTCCAACCAAGGCAACTCTAGGTGCACAATATGTGTCTGCCTGCAAGTACTTGAGTGGAAAACGGGCTCTACTACCGGGCAAGATCTCTGCCACGGGCATTGGAAATTTCTCTTCGAGATCTTCTTGCGAGATCTTTGACATTCTCCACTCTATATCTTCAATAACCAGCTTATCTGCTGGGTTGATTTGCAAAGTCTTGTAAATGTAGTTCAAGTCCACTTCTTCCAATGTCATGGCTGCATTGAGGAGATGTGGGAATATCTCATCATCGACTTTGAGCAAAATCTCTGCAAGTTCCGGTGTGCTGGACCACACAAAAGTGGCATTGTCGTCTGGTAATGGCAAAATGGCCAATGGACCTGTGGTGAGAAATCTCTGCCAGGCAATGGATCTGAAATCTTCAAACTGGAGTTTGATGGTGCCTACCACACCAAAACGGTCATAGGCCCATCCTCGAGACTCGATATTAGCAAACTTTCTCACAGGAGAGTTCTGTCCATCTGCACCTATGAGAAGTCTGGCCTGGAAAGAGTCTCCGCTGTCGAGCGTCACAACAGGCCAGTCTAGTCCCGTCTCTGGGTCGATCTTGATATCGACAACCTTGGCCTTGTCAATAATGGTAGCTTCATCTCCCTCGGGCAACACTTCATTCAACTCTTCAATCTTCCCAAGCAAGGAGCTTTGGATATTTACCACTTCACTCATGGCAGCAATCACAGACAGATTTCCATTATCATCAAATACTGAGCCAGCATCGAAGTGGATACGTGCATCAGCATCCTGTGAATCGTAGGCGACCATATTGTCGTAGAACTTGACTCTATCCTCATGAATAAATGGCCACGAGCCAGATTTCGTTTGCATGAATTCAACCGACTTGGGCGTGAGTGAGACCACTCTATTGGTGAAATTCTCCGGAGGCTCTTCTCCAAATGTCCTCACTGGGTCCAAACTGAAGCCTTCCACCAATGTGCAACTAAGATGACTCGTTTTGGGGGAGTTTTTGAGCGCTGCCATGATGGAAAGACCTGCGGGGCCCCCACCCACGATGACCACATCTTGAAGAATAGCTCTGGATGATGCTTGAGCCGTTGCTTTAGCCGTTGTTTTAGCCGTGGTGGCTAGCAAACGCAGAAACTGTAGAAACATATAGTGGTTGGAAGAAAACCGCACCATTATTAGTGCAGGGTTGGAGAAGTTATACGATATGGATCGATTGCCTGAGGTCGTATAATAGGATAGTCAGAGGAAAAAAAAAAGATTCCCAGGCAATTTAAATTCATATTGATTTGTTATTGTAGTACGTTTTTTCCTTATTACAAATTCAGATCGGTTTTGTCTAAGTCAGTCTATGTCTCCATCTTCAATTCTGTACTATCATGCATCTATTCGTTATCTAGTAATTGGCTATTCTCCTTTCTGCTTTTTCTTTGGTGGCTCGTCGTCATCACTTATGTCCAACTCCTCACCCTCGGAACTGTCCACATCACTTCCGTTGTCGTTCTTGATGGCCTCAGCGTAGTACCTCACAGCATTAGGGAACAAATCGTCCAAGATCAACCTGGCCAAGTCCTCGCCACTTCTGAACTCCTTAGCTGGCTTGTGGCCCGTCCACTCAAACCAAGCAAATAAAGACTTCATGCCTTGTCTGTATTTTTTCTTTTCATCCGCGCTGTAGCTGTCACCTTTCTTGTTTTCTCTAATAGTGGAGGGACAGATATCAGCAAGTTCTTGTGGCCATTGAATCTCCACAGCTTCAGAGAGAAGGACCTCCTCGCCATCTTTCTCAGAAACCTGGAATTTCTTCGTGACTGTCTGTGTTGGAACAACTCCTGAGTCGTCCTTGAACGAAATGGTTATGGAGAAGTCTCTGTAGTTGGACACCTGGTCAGAGTCGGCGATGTCGAAATGAACATAGATGTCCTCGACAAAGTCCAAGTATTTAAGGTCTTCTGCACGAACATAATCGGCAAAATCATCGTTCTGGGCAAGTACAATATACCAAAACTGGGGGATTTCTTTGGTAATTTCGCTTCTCTTCTTATAGATGGTCTGTGTTTTCTTGATGCGGTAGATTTCTGCATCCTTGTCGGCCTCACCCATCTGCTGTTCATTTTCTGCCAACTTGGCAAGCGAATTGCTTAAGACTTCTGCCTCGTCAGCCATTTCGGTGTTCTTAAAAGTAAGTCTTCTCCACGAATTGTCACCTACTCCATCACCACTGTCGAGCATATGGACTTTATATACAGGTTGGAGATGGGCCCTATTCGAAATGCTACTCAAACACCACAGTGTTTATTCCTATATGCAAATTCTAACGTCTGGCGCCGCGTCTCACCATCTCAGGCAACTTGAAGGGAACCTTCAAAACCGCCACCTTGTAAGTAGCAGCCTCCTTCTTGGAGAGTCCAATGGCCTCAGCCATACCTACTCCAATAGGCTTGATGATGGCACCCATGGTACGGAGCAAAGTCACGAGTCTGGTTGGCTTCATGTTCAATTCATTGGCCAATGGGAGTATCTCAAGTGTAAAGCCCTCGATGTGGAAAAGAAGGGCAAGCAAGTAGCAGAGCAACTTGTCCTCATGGTATGGGTCTATGATGAAAGAGCGGTCCTTGGTCTTGCCAAAGTCCGAGGTTCTAGACACGGCAAAGCGCTCCAAAATTCCGTCCACAAGAACTTCCGAAGGCTTGTTTCCCAATCTCTCCATGAGGGCGTTCTTGTTTCTGACTCTACGGTTAGCATAAACTCCAAAGAGAAGAGAGGCATAGAACAACATCTGCACCTTCGACTCGTTGTGGAGAGGCACGAACTTGGCCAAATTCTTAGCCACAAATGCAGACTTGGAGTATGGCAACATTTCCAAGCGCTTCTCCTCGGTCTCCTCGTCGAAAATGGAGTTGATGCGGATGCTGGCCCATTCCTTCTTTGGTATTATGCTGTGCAAGGCGTAGACATCCTCCACGTTGGTAGCGTTTTCGTTGACTGGTGGCACCGGTCTGTCCACAGATCCAGCGTCCTGCAACTGCTGGCGAGTAGGCAAATCCAGGGTGAGCTCCTTGACGTTGTCGACAATGTCCAATTCCATGTCCTGCAACTTGTCTGCGTCGATTCTGTTCTTCTCCAAGTTGACGATAGCAGCCTTGGCTTTTTTGGTACCGAAGGCTTCTCCCAATGCAGTTCTTTGCACAAAGTTGTGGAGGCCACGGGATTTGACCTTGGGACCCTTATGGACTCTGCTGTCGATAGAAGTGACTTTTCCATAAACCATAGGGGCCTTGTAGAGCTCTACAGACTTGTGAGCAGGATCGTAGAGGGCAACAATGTAGTCGTTGTTTTCGTCTTCGCCCGTATATCCGTTATACTCCAAGGTACTGTTCTCTCCGTGCAAAAAGTATGAGTCTTTCTTGTGCTTGTGCTGGAACAAATCAAAGTTGCTCTTTTCTGGCACCAGCATTCCGTTAAAAAACGAGCCGACAACCACGGATGGTTCCTCTGAGCATGCGGCCACCCTGATCTCGGTTGTTCTGGAGGATTTTTTCGACATTGCACCGAGCTAGTGAAATAGGTTGGTGATGGACCTCATCGCACTTGGTTTTTTTTGGCTACTTCATCTGCGCTGTGTGCACGCTCCACTGTATAGTTTCACCATTTAGATCCAACCGGAAAAGTTTGAAGAAACCTGGCTGTGACCATGAATGTCACAAACTATGAGATTTTAGGTGTGGGACATGATGCTACTGCTCAGCAACTAAAAGTAGCGTACCACCAAAAATTGCTCACTACTCATCCAGATAAAACTGGTGACTCCGCGGATGATTCCAAAGTTCTGATTTCTGCCATTCAAGAGGCATATCGTGTGCTCAGCGATGCCCAAAGTCGGGAGAAATATGATGAAGACTTAAAGACTTCTTTCAAAAAACAGGGTTTCAACATAACTGGTGCTGGTCTCGATGTTTATACTCTCGAGTCTTTTCAATGCAACAACGACGAATATCCAGTATGGACTCGAAACTGTCCTCGTTGTTCAAGCGAAAATTCCATTGAATTGAAGGAAGCGGACTTGGAAATGGGTACTCCTGACGGTCTGGGCGGGTACCAGATCATGGTTCCATGTCTGAGCTGTAGTCTCTGGATTACAGTGCTGTACGAGGAGGAAGACGAAGAAGAAGAGTGAAAGAAACTAATGTGAGTATGCTATTTTTATTTTTTGCACTAAGTACTCTCCTCAAATATCCCTGTCCCAAATCTTGTCTGCCTCGATAATTGCATCCAAGGCATTAGCCATGGTCTTAAGATCAGACATCAAGTCCACATGGCCCGAGTTGCTGGCAAACTTGCCGACAATGTGCCCCTCATCTGTTTCAGGGTTATAGTGTTTGAAACCTTTGTTTTCGGGCATCAACCATCTCGAATGAACGACGCCGTCCCCGCGTCCATAGAAGAACTCATAATAGTTGCCATCTTTGATGTCCTGACGACTCTTGACATTCGACCCTCGCACTGACGGCACTGTGTCACCAAATACAACCGCCATAGGAGGGTATTTGAACTTCAATTCTTCCTTGTATTCGAGGCTGAGTATATGTTCCTTAGTTTGCTTCAACGTTCTGCTGAGGTAATTATATGCTTCGGCAAACGATATGCTGAACTTGAAGTCAGTCAAGATATCCGTAGGCGAAAGTACCGGGCTCACACGTCCATCCTTGTGTCTCTTCTGCATTTGCAGGTTGGTCAAGAAACTAGGTTTGGACTTGCGGTTTATTCCGGTGGGTATAAGTTTGATGCGTGAGCTGATGGTTCCTATGGGTGACCTAAGTCCCATCAGCTTAATATTATCCTCGGGTTCTTCCACCATGGTATCCTCATCGGCAGCAAGCTTTGCCTCCTCCATGTCTCTTCTTGTGCTGGATACTAAAGGATTGAGGTTGTATTCCACCCAAGTGTCAGGGTCAAAGTAGTCAAGGTCATAAAACTCACCCGTATCTTTGTTGGAGAACACCCGACCGTTCAATGGCAAAAATGAAAAGGAAGAGCGCATCATGAAGTTGGTTTCGAAAGTGAGAATCTTATCCGAGAACATGATTGAATCGCCATAGCGTATGGGGCCCAAAATATTGAGACATTCGCTGGGACAGCCAACATAAACTAGTCCTCGGAACAATTCTGGGCGCTTTTGCATGGCTCCGTGGGCAACTAACCCGCCCATAGAATGTGCCACCACTATTACTCGTTTACGATTTGTTCGGTAAAGGTCTTCCATGCACTTTATGAGCTCATCACTCGAGTGGCTGAGGCTGAGTCGCCAATCGTAACCAAACTCCTTGACGGTGGTTTTTGGATTGTTGTCTAATTTTTTGATAAATTTTTTACAAATATCAAATGGCCCAATGTTCTTTAGTACTCCATCCGGATAAATGTAGTCACTAGCATGCAATTCGTCCTCTTCAGACGGGCCGAGAAGCAAATTAATTTTGCGGAGATTAAGGCCAGCCTTCAATGGGATCCATACCCGTTTGCCTGTATTTGTATCTCTCAAAGTGGAGCCTCGGTAGCCCCCCATGATCACAATCGGGCCGTCGATGTCATTAAATACTGAGTCATATGTTCTCTCCTTCTTTATAAAGTCCGGAAGGATTTCGGAGATTCCCTGGGAAATCAGATGCTTCATTGCCCGAAAACGTACATCGTCGGTTCCCTTGGTGTTGGAGAAGTACTTTGCTTCGTCCATCGTGCTGAGCGATTCTTGCCTTTGAATACGCAAGCGTAAATCCTCGGTTTCTGGATCTTTGTTGTGAGAAAAAGGGAGCTTGAAACCCATCCTGGGCATGGTCAAGCCCCCTCCAAAGGGCAACGAAAATGAAAACACCTTTCTACCGAAATCATCTGCCTCTTTTGGTTCAGAAGTCTGATGATCGGTTGATGTGAACAGTTCACCACCGACGATGGAGTCTGCATCTTGTCTGGTGAAGTTGCGGACTATGTTTTCAGTGGAAGGTGCATATTCGACCACGTCAATTTCGTCTTCTATGGGCGGGGATACAAGTTCAATCAGGTTGGATTCGGAATCATTGGTGGAATTCTTAGCCACAGGAGGACCAATGTAAGAGGAGTCACCTTCAGGAGCCGACATGGCTGAGACTGCAAATATGAGATTTCTGGATAGGAATTGCAGCTGATCCGAAGCGTCTCAAACAGAAATATTCCTCTAAGTCTTTATGGTTAAAATGGAGGTAGGTAGGTGAACCGGCAGGCTCGGGTGATGTTATTTATTATGAGTACAGGAGAGACCAAATTGCGATGCATGAGGATTTCTTGGAGGATATGTAGATAATGAAGAAGACTTGGGGAGTAGACTTGGAGAGTAGACTCTTGATATCTATTAGTGACTATCAGTCCTGAGATTTGTTGAGTGAAATTCCATTGTGACTTTTCTGTAGAATATGACAAAATGTTCTTCCGGGGCATCTAGGTTGTTAGTACGCAGGTATGGAAGTTCAGGTGCGTTTACCTCTATCAAATGTGTATACGAAGTTATGACAAGAAAGAGAAAATGAAAGTCTTGGCTGCTGTTTTGGGTTTCGTATGAGTTAAGTGTGCAGTTACTCATGGGGCTACTAATTACGAATTTAGAACCTTGAGGACCAAACGGAAGATTTTATTTACTGACTAGATGGCATCGAGGCTGTACCGCTAGTGGTTTTGACTGCGCCATAAAGCTTTGGCATAATACTTCCGTAGCAGCGGCAATTTTTCCAGTATTGCAGTGCTCTATGCTTGCTCTCTACATCTTCTCTTTCAGATGACTTTTACTTCTCTAATGATCTCTCAAAATTTAGGTCTCTGGATCCCATTTTCGTCATTTCCAACAATGTCTACATCACGACGTGTAAACTTCTCCCTCTCTGTTTCATTACTCTTCTCATTCACCACTTCCGAGGCATCGTAGCTGTTTTTAGAGGAGAGAGGACTTCTTCTAAATCTTCAATTATTATGAGGCTATGTGCTGCTGGCTGCTGCCGTATATGCGACTTGTCACAGATAGATTTCTGACATCAGAGAAATGATAATTACAAAACCCCAAAGTTCAGAGAAAAAAAGTGACCAAGACCATAACATCATGACCTCGTATGTACTTTATGTTCAATTCTTGATCCGGTGGTTCGTTTTTCACACGGCCAAATGCTCAAGTGTGGAGATCTTTTAGGTGCGTCTACCTGTCAAAAGCCCGCCTTGCTTCAAACCCTCCTATAAATACTGCGAGGGAACCCCAGGGTTTCAAAAGCCATCTTTTTATTTAAATTGTTTTGAGAATATTCAGGACTTTATTTTTGTTGAGTATATGGTTTGTGTCTGCGACTGCTGCCTTTACTTTTAATATTCAACGGTTCTTTTTTGGTTATAAATTAGCCATCGTGGGTATCTTGATAAGTCAACCCTGCGCACGTTGCCTGGATACATATATAGGTTCCGCCGTGCGCTAAACTAAGAAGGCAGAATTGTGGAGTTTTTCCTTGCCTGCCCTAGTTTCTATTGTTTTCTGGTAAGCCATATCATTTTCATTGGGGGCTTCTGTTGTTCTACACGCAGCTCAATTACGCTCAGCAGCTGTCTTCGTCTTTCCTGATAAATGAACCATGATAATCTGGGGTTTCAAGGTCCCGCTGCTACTCTACGACGTCCATTACATGGCCAAGGTGTGCTCCGTCTTGGCGGCATTATTCATAATTGCATGGTTGAATTTTGATCAAAGCGTGGAAGCCAGGCCCCACTTACGGGGTGGAAAGATATTCTTGGGGACTCTTTCTTCCTCGTTGTAGAATAGGTATATATTAATGGATTGCCAGGCGGGCTCGCGCAAACATGTGTAGGGTTGTGGCGGGGGGGCTTATCTTTTTTTTTTTGCCAATCAAGTCAATGCTATTTATGGTCATTGTTCCCTCCGAAAAAGCAAATTTGACAGAAAATTGCGTTATTGGGATCGGCCAAAAGAATTTATATAGGCAGTACTTGATAGGCAACCAGACTTCAAATCTCAGGTACTCAAGAGATTTCAGTTTCTTCCAATTGTTGATTAGTAAAGAAATCTTCCGAGCTCCTCAAGTTCTTCTATTACCAAGTCTTCTCGGTTCCTTTCTTACTTTAGGAGGTTTAGCTCTCCGATCGTGATCAGGCGTAGATAGGGCCATGCGAAGAATATGGAGTGAAGAGGCAAGGCTTGGCATTTATTGATCTTGGAGACTACCATTATTTCTCGAAGAGAATGTTTCTTGTGAAGCAATTTCGAAGATTGCTGGTTCGAAGGCGTGACATTTGAAAATGGAGGGTGTTTTCCGAATATTGTTTAGCGAAAGAAAATTGTAAAAAAAACAGCTGGCTAATATGTTTTACGTTGTTCTCTGGATCTTATTCTTGTAAGGAGGATGTTGAATTCGGGGATTTTGTTGGTAATGTGTCCTTGACTATTAATTGGATGTTAACTCATCCAATCAATAATATACACACGATGATACGAGATATTATCCCCGTTTTCAAGGTCAAAACTTCGAAGATAGATTTAGGATACACGAACTTGATTACGAACTTCACACCGAGCCTGAATAGAAACTCAACTACGAAAGTGAATACGAAAAATGAACAATTTCCTCTTGATTACACGACTCTGCAGATTCACTTTTCGTAATGAGTTCTCCATGGTGATTTTAAACCGCCAAGAGTAATTATCATCTTGCGGTGGAATCTCAACACCTTCCTAATAAGTTGTGTTAGTGAACCCTGTGAAGGTGTTCACTACCATTCTTTGACCCTCCTGTAGTCAAGCACCGCCCAACCTCCACTAACTTCCCTTTTCGGAAGTCTACGTCTACCCAAAGGCAAACCTCACACCTCTCATACTTTTACACTACTTCTTCACCAATCCAACCATGTACTTGCGGGTCCCTCTCCGGGCTCTTCGGACGCCCGTGTTCTCGCGAATGTCACATTTACCCAAGCGCACTGTTTTGGTGCTGATGTCCAGAGCCTTTCATGCCTCGTCAAGGGTAGCCAATAAGCAGCAAGACCATGAATCCAGACTAGCGCAAGAATTGAAGAAATTGCATGAAATAAGACGCCAGTTCGACAATGCTAGCTTCTTTGACAAGTTTAAACTTCGTCCGCAGATGGAGGCTCAAGAAGCTAAGGTCATGGAGCTCCAGAACTACCTCACCGATGCCCAACCCATGCCTTTGCAACTCCACAACCCGTTGGAGTTGAACGCTGCAAAGAGATACAGCGTGGTTTTCGACTTTTTATTGGTCCATTTCGAGAAGGAGTGTGAGAGTTTCAAGACGAAACGTTTGGTGAGTCCTGAACTGTTGTCACAGAGAATCATTGGCGACTTTTCCAAAGAACACCCTGCACTTGATGCTTTGACCAAGGATGAGATCGTAGCAGTCTTTGATATCTATTATCGTATTTCCAACCTCGTTGACCCTGTGGATCAAGTGGAGTTCAACCAGGACAAGATCCAGCAGTTATTTGACTACTATAGCAAGAACCACCTCGAGTTGGAAGGTAGCGCCCTTGAGAAGGCCGCTTCTGACCAAATCAAATTGGATTCTGCTGTTGTGCGTGAGTGGTTCAAGGTGTTTGAGACCTTGTGGAAGGTGCCCTTCGCCGGTGAAGGCGAGGTGTTTACTAACCCCCTCTGTGGAGATGAATATACCGCTTACAACGCATACAACTCCGAGTTGAACAAGGTGCGTGATATGCTCAAGGAAAAAACTGATAAAGGTGCTCCTCCGCCATCTGGGAACCAGGAGCCAAAGAAGACAAATGGCAAAAAGAAGGATGAGTATAAATACTTCGACATCAACATCACTGGCCCGAATGCTCGTTTGTTTGCTATGGGTGTTTTTGGAGGTTTACTTAGTTTTATTTTCTTGAGTTCGGGTCTGAATGGTAATCATGAGGTTTCTTTCCAGGAATTTTCTGCTGACTTCTTGCGCAAGAATCTTGTGGCTAGAATTGTTGTGGTCAACAACAGAACTGCGGTCCTCGAATTGAATGAGAACGGAATAGCTCAATATCCTCATGGCGAGTATTACTTCAACATTGGAAGCATTGAGTCGTTTGAGCGCAACTTAAAGGCTGTACAAGAGGAGTATAAGATTCCTGACCAGCTCAGACTTCCTGTGGTTTATATTACAGAGGGAAGCGCTACCAAGATGTTGATCAACTTTTTACCTACTTTATTGTTCCTTGGTGCAATCTATTACATGACCAAGAGGGCTACCATGGGAGGTATGGGCGGCCCGTTGGGCTTCGGAAAGTCTACTGCTAAGAAGTTCAACCAGGAAACTGACGTAAAAGTCAAATTCAAGGATGTTGCTGGTATGAATGAAGCAAAGCAGGAGGTTATGGAATTTGTCAAGTTTTTACAGAACCCAACTAAGTACGAGAAGTTGGGTGCTAAGATTCCAAGAGGTGCTATCTTGTCTGGTCCTCCGGGTACTGGTAAAACTTTGCTTGCTAGAGCTACTGCAGGTGAGGCAGGTGTACCATTCTATTCTGTGTCTGGTTCTGAATTCGTTGAAATGTTCGTTGGAGTTGGTGCTTCACGTGTTCGTGATTTGTTCAAGACTGCCCGTGAAAATGCCCCTTCCATTGTGTTTGTTGATGAGATTGACGCAATCGGTAAGCAGAGGTCTAAGGGTAATGCAAGCGGTGCAAACGATGAGCGTGAAACCACGTTGAACCAGTTGTTGGTTGAAATGGATGGTTTTGATAGCTCGGACCATGTTGTGGTCTTGGCGGGAACAAATAGACCAGATATTTTGGACAAGGCCTTGATGAGACCAGGAAGATTTGACAGACACATTTCAATCGACAATCCTGAGTTACTAGGAAGAAAAGAGATTTTTGAAGTGCATTTGAAGAAGATCAAGTTGGCTACCGATATTGACCCCGAATTGCCTGGCCGCTTGGCTGCATTGACACCTGGGTTCTCGGGTGCAGATATTGCCAATGTTTGTAATGAGGCAGCTTTGATTGCTGCCAGATATAACGCCAAGGCTGTGACATTGAGACATTTCGAATTAGCCATCGAGAGAGTCATTGGAGGAGTCGAAAAGAAATCTAAGCTCTTAGACCCTAATGAGAAGCGTGTGGTTGCCTACCACGAGGCTGGCCATGCCGTTTGTGGTTGGTATTTGAAGTATGCTCATCCATTGCTTAAGGTCTCTATCATTCCAAGAGGTCAGGGTGCTTTGGGATACGCGCAATATTTGCCTCCAGATCAGTATCTCTTCACCGCTGTGCAACTTTACGACAGAATGATTATGACTTTGGGAGGCAGAGTGTCTGAAGAGTTGAACTTTGCCTCGGTGACCAGTGGAGCGCACGATGACTTCAAGAAGGTTACCAACATTGCTCAGTCGATGGTTTTGAGATTCGGTATGTCCAACAAGGTGGGTATGGTGAACTATGCTGATACCCAGAGCCAAGACAACCTTACGAAGCCATTCAGTGATGAGACCAATAAGATCATTGACGAGGAGATTGAGAGAATTGTCAAGGAATGTCACAGCAAGTGTAAGCAGTTGTTGACCGAGAAATCAAAGGAAGTGGAGATTGTCGCACAAGAGTTGTTGAAGAAAGAATTCATCACCAGAGAAGACATGATCCGTTTATTGGGCAAGAGACCATTCCCTGAGACCAATGATGCATTTGACAAATACCTTGATGGTAAGGCGGCTTTCAAGAATGAGAAGCCATCAGAGGAGAAGAAGGATGATGAGATATAAGAGCACTTCCGGCAACTTGTATATAGACCAAGAGAACATAGCCGTGAGGAGGTTGAAGGGAACTGTTGGTGCAAAATGAAAAATACCATAAAAATTATACATTGATACACAAAGCTCGTAAAAGACATGATACAGCGTATACAAATTCAGATTTGCTACATAGTTAAAGTAATCGAATGAGGAAAGAAGCACATTATTATCGGGAGGTCTTTGTTGGAACACCTTGATTTACCATCGGCACGTGACCATTTTGGTATTTCATCTACACTATCAAGCCTATGGATTCCTGCACCCAGTTGGGACCATCTAAACGCGAACAAGAAGAAACTCACTACTACAGTCAGATATACAAAATGGCAAGAGGTCACGATCTGGCAGAGGAAGACTCAGTGAGGTCACCAAGACAGTCGCGTCTGCAAAGGAAAAACTTGGCTGGTTTGGATTTGGACCCAGATGGAGAGGATGACGAGTACAATGAGGAAGAAGAGTTTGATGAGTCCATTGTCAAAGATGACGATGACGACGATGAAGATGCAATCGAGGAAGACGACGACGAGATCCCAACCGTAAGAAAGAGAAGAAAGAGAAAGGCGGCTACCGATGACCCTGAAGATGAGGTTGATGAAAACGGTGACGAGGACCTCGAAAAGAACCAAGTCAAGGAAGAAGGCGACGAGGAGAAGGAAGTCAAGGCCGAAGACCCTGTAAAGAAAAAGGGTAAGAAAAGAGGTAGAAAACCTAAGATCCCCAGACCTGACGATGTGTTTTACGATGATAAGGGTAACGAGATCACCATTAAGAATGACGAGGTGTTTATGGAAGATGAAGATCCCAAAGGTGTGGCTAAGATTGATGAAAATGGATTTTTGCAAGGTGAGAGAAAGTTCCGCATCAAAACATTCACGTTATTGGGCAAGGGTGACAGACAGTACATGGTGTCCACTGAGCCTGCCCGTTTGGTAGGATTCCGAGACTCGTATTTGTTGTTTAAGACCCACTTGACATTATTCAAGAAGGTGTGCACGCATGAAGAGAAGATGGATTTGATCAACAGACACTTGATTCCGACGTCATATAAGGGAAGATCTGTCAACTTGGTCACTGCCAGATCCATTTTTCGTGAATTCGGAGCACGAATGATCGTGGGAGGTAAAAAAGTGGTGGATGACTTTTGGGAAGACAAGGCTATCGAGAGAGGTGATGTTTCTGGTGAGTTTGCTGATCCTGAAGAGGCTGCCACCACTTTGAGAGCGCCCAGTTATGGTGCTGGAGGTGACCACAACCCATATCAAGCACAGGTTACGGGGTCTGCATTGATCAACTACCAGACAGATCCTACGTGGTTGTACCAGATCTCTTTGCAGACTTTGGAGTTCAATAAATCCTTGATCGAACAGAGAAACCAGGTGTGGTTGAGAGGTATCAAAGACACTTATAGTGGATTCAATTTCTACCCTGTTGCAAGTCAGCCAACACGCTCCAAGCTCCGGAAGATTGGTACGGTTGCTGAGGATGACTCGACCATTGATTGCTCTATTAAGTTTTATAATCCAGATGTGCGTCGCAAGGTCACCGGCCTTGCCAGTGTGCCTAAGGATATTTTTGATGAACTCGACGATGACGAAATCAAGCAGGCAATTCTTCAGCAGCAAAAGTATGAGAAGGAAACTTCAAACCTCTGATATCCGTGATCAACCATGTATAACCTTGTATAATTAGTGCCTAATGTGGATCAATAGAATTAAACTATGAATTAGAATGTCAACAATTACTCAACAATTACTCATCGTCGTATATCTCGTCATCGTCTCCGTACTCTGTTGAGTCTGGAGGAGAGTCACCAATGTCATCAAAGATAATACTTCCGTCTGGCGCCTCTCTGGCGGAACCCTTCTTTTCCATGTGAGCCCGAAGCTCGAAATCAACTTTAGTCTTTCTGCGTCCAACATGCACCGTGATATCACCTTCCTCAACGATTTCAGCATGCTTCTTGGAGTATGCTACTTCCGCTTTTGCCTCTTTGCCTGATATTCTATGGTTTACTCGAATATGCTTGGCTAGAGTATCGTGGCGAGTAAATATCCTCGGACCAATGCTAGGATCCTGTTTCACACATACAAAACACTTAAACAACTTTTTCTTTTTGGAATGCACCGTTTCTTGGTGTCTAATCAACTCGTACTTCCTGGAAAACCGTCTCAAACACAATTTATCTGGCTCATCTGGTGATGGCATTTGGCACTCATGAATAACATCCGGATCGTAGTTGGATGACCTACTGCTAGGTGCAACCTTGATGTCTGCCCGCTTAATCACCCTGTGAGCTGCCAATTTTGAATCGACTCTAATTTTTCTGCGCTCGCGAGGAATTGGCTTTTCGACCTCCTCTGCCATTTGTTCGGTCACAAACTTATCGTGGTCTTCGCTAAGCTCCTTGTTCATGAAATATAGTGGGGATTTTTCATCCAGAACTTCCTCCGCTTCTGGGGAAGCAGACATGGAGAGGCGGCGCTCGAGGTCTCTCTTGTTGCGTTCCTTCACTACTGCAGCACTCTGAAGGTCTGATCGAGGTAAGCTATTCTGCTTGTATGAATACTTCAGATAGTCACGAATAAAGCGCAGGTAGCACTCATTTAAATCAAAATGAATTAATGTGAGGAACTGGTAGATGGCCGGTTTCCACTGAAGTAGGTTATAGATCTCCCAGTAGTTGAGCGACATAATGACTGTTGTGAGAAAGCGGATGGCCAACGTAGCAACCAGAACCTTGGCCTGGCTGGTGGAAACCTTGACGAGTACATCAAAACATCTTTCCACCACCTTATACAACTGGGACGAGGCAGGGTTCTCCACCTCAACAAACTCAGGGAGCATATCCGCTAGCAGCACGAATTTTGCTTCGAGAGTCGTTATCTGTTGTTCAGTGAGTTCACCATTTAGTAGCAACGTAGCTACTTTAAATAAATGCTCGGCATAATCAGCCGGACTTGTTGGAGTACCGTTATTAAGCACGTCCACCATATGGTCGATGTCAGAAACTGTTTTTTGAGGTAGAGCCGGGGCCAACTGTATCTGGGATTGTTCCGAACCTGGTACCATCCATTGGGGCCCATTTTCAACCAATGGCTGCTGCAGTCGACCCATGCCCTCATAGAAGTTCGATCCCAGACCTAGGGGCAGGCTGGGGGTGGACTTGTGGAAATATTGAGAAGATTGAACAGATGTTGGCGCAGTAGTTGGCCCATTTGTCTGACTCGACGAGTCTTCCACTTGAGGAATTTGTGTGCCCGTCGGCGATATCTGGCTCATTGAAAGTTCGTGAAAGGGTCCGCGAATGCGTGGTGTAAGTTGGTTGCAAATATGATGGTTACTAATCCTGGTTTGGATTATTTGGAGGTAATAGCCAAAATAAGGATGTTTATTGTGGCTAGCCGATGCTGCTTCGGATGTGACAGAAGTGTTTCTGACTATTGGGGTCTGACAGGTTTTCGACTGCAAAATGAGGAAGTTGAGGTGTTTTCGGTGCTCGCACGCCAATTATCAATACGAACATTGGTTCCGGCTGAGTGGGATAGGACCACTGGGGAGATGGGACTCGATCATTTATTTACGTTTTCAAATACATATGACTACTTCGATAATTTGCTAGAATGCTCCATGGTTTAATTGATATTTTCTGTCGCATAGATTAATCTGCACCAGGCGAATTATGATTGTCGGTATGTGCACGACGATTTTGCAGCCATTTCGACAATGTGCAGGCTCGTTCTTCTCTTACTGTCCACTTGGTGACTGTTGAGTTGGTGAACCTTGGTGACGCTGTTGTGGAGAGTCGTGAGGTTGAGATTGTTGTTGTTGTTGTTGTTGTTGCTGCTGCTGATGATCCTGCTGCTGTCTGCGTGAAATCTCATTCTGCTCGTGCAGCGGATGTGCTCCATGTTGAGGTGGCGGTGCATAACTAATGTAAGACATCTGTCCAGCCATCAGTTGAACAGGATAGTACATAGCCTCCTGACCATAAATAGGATAAGTGGGCGGCATTCCCACTTGGTAATAATTATTTGGAAACCGGAACTTCTGGAACCCATGCATTATCGGTGGTGATTGTCTCACATCTCCCGACTTATTGTCCTCATCCCTTCCCATTGCATGAGGCATCGCCCACTGTCCTATCTTGTTATATTGCGGTAATACGTAGGGGCTGGATCCATGCATTGTAATTGGCCCTTGCGGAGCGCCTCCAGGATATGGATACATGTAGACACCGGAACCTGGGCGCAAATCCTGTGGATTCGGGGCTATTGCAACGTCTTTGGAGTCAAATGGATATCCCTGGCGCATACCTGCCAAGTTTGGAGGTTGCAGAACATAAATTGGAGATTTCGAAGTCGAAGTCGCTGTTGGTGTCTGTGCTGAGGCAGGTAAGTTGGGTATTTTGGATGGTGACGTGGTCTGTGATCCAACGAATGACGCCTTTGAATCGGAAGGAGGTGCTGAGCTTCCTGTCGGATTGGTAATTCCCTGTGGAGGCGGAACGACATATCCTGGGGCACTTTGTCCTAACGATGATTGGCCTATTGAAACGCCTTGAGCTTTTGGAGCAGTTGGACCTAAAGAGAGTTGTTGCAATATTGGTACGGCAGAAAACTGTGATCCTTGTGGAACACTATCACCAACGATAATTGCATTTTTCTTAGCAAGATTGATGGCGATCTTGTTCTCACGACCTGTGATCCCATGCTTACGGCGAATATGTCTTGCCAATGAATCGTGACGAGGGTATGACTGTGGCTTACTTCCAGTACTTTCACAGTAGACGCACTTGTAAATCTTCTTGGTGGTGGCGTGAACGAATTCTTGGTGACGCTGCAACTCGTTCTTTCCATAGAAAATCTTCAAGCATGGTCGCATATTAGAAGGGTCAAGAAGTCGACACTGGTGAAGAGTTGTCAACTTGGCTATTCCCCTTTGTTCTGCGTCTTGAAGCACACGCTCAAAGACAGAGGGAACGATAATGTATTTCTCCTCAGGCAACCTGGACAAATCGATTGCTTCGTTCTCCTCCGCCATTATTGCATCAGCCTCATCTGTATCATAGTCGTCTTCCTCAACGTTGCCTTCGGGGTAGAATACATCTACCTCGTGATCGATCTGATTAAGATCCATTTCCATGAAAATATAAACTTTCTGATGTCGTTGGTAATCTTCTGTAATCAGCTTGCCGCTGCTCTGAGATCTCAACACAGGAGGAGTTTTTAAAGAACCATCAGAACCATGTAATTCCAGTTCATCGCTGTGAAACTTGGGCAATTTGGGCCACGAGCGAGGTCTTCTGCGCCTCTTGGTGGGTTTCTTCAAGCGAATATCTATGTAGTTATCAATGGAAATCTTAGCAAACTTTCTAGAAGATGCATAAGGATCTGGAGTATGGAAGGAAAAGTTGTAGAATGGGTAAGGAAAGGGGTATTGAAAGCCCTGTCTCAAATTGAAAGACATCAAATTCTCTGGTGGCTTGACAATGTGGCCAAAAGGAGTCATTGTGACGTCAACATCCACAAGTTTCAAGAAATATTCGATATCAGGTATGATCCGTAGGAGGTGATATATCTCCCAACATTCAAGCGCGTAAATTAGTTTGACGAGAAACTTCGTCACATGAGAAGCAAGCGACATATTGAAGTACAGGCTTGCTAACTTGAGTAGATGCAAATAGTTGTCGATGAGAATTTGGGAAAGGTGGTCCTCAGGGTACTTGCGGGAGTCCTTGGCTGCCAGCAGAACTGGGACGTTGGAAGTAAGATCTGTTAAGCTGGCTTCGTATTCTATCCTAGCCACCTCATCTACTTTCTGATCCAATAGAAGGTCCAAAAGCTCTGCTAATTGGAAGGAGTACTCTGAAATAGACGTTTCAAACGGTTCTTGGGCCATTTCCGTGTCGTTGGTGAAATCTGCGTTGACTGAACGTGGATTCATCTTCATTAGATCTTGAATGATGGGATCGTGGTGAGGTTCTCCGGCTTCTGCGGTTAAAATTCTTGGAATTTGTTCCTGGAGCTTCTCCGACAATGCTGGGGCTGTTAGTATAGGGTTTGGTGGACATTGAGCAATGAGGAACATACCTTGCGGGCTAAACTCATGCTGCGGCAGACTGGATTCCTGTGAGAAGTTAGTAGATGAGCATATTGAGAGATCAACTTGCACGAGGAGCAAAAAAATAAGCTATCGTGGATATTGTGCTGGACATACGTTCTCAGTAATCCTCGTAGCCATAGTGGGCTATTCAGTTCTTGAAAAAGGACAGCAAAATGGGACTGACTGGTAATATCCAGACTTGTGTTTATTGGAAAGTCACGATGAATCTCGACTACAATCTCGAAATCCCTGATAAAGTGTCCCACACTGGTCTGGAGGAGAAGTAGGTGCAAATTTCTATAGATGCAACATACTCGCCGTCATTTGTGAGTGTGCACGATACAGGTTTTAGTACGAAATGAAATTCCCTAAAAATTGTGGGCGATACAAGAGAAAAAGAAAATTTTTAAGTGTCAGAATAGTGTTACTTTGGGCCAAATTTATGTTTTAGAAGCCAAAACTTGATTTTTTGTGCTTGGTGGTGGTGAATCGAAAGATTTTAATGGAGGTTATGGGTAGCGCACGCATTTTGCAGCCATTGGCTTAGGGCAAATGGACTTCACTTGAATAGAGCAAGCTAGTAGACTTGAGAGGAGTATTAATGTTTCAGGGCATTTTAAATCAATATTTATGATCTCTGGAGTGACATTTCTAGAAAAAAGATTGGATTTGGATTTTTAAAGGTGGTTTCTTGTTCCCAATAATCTGATTTTGTGTCAAAATCTTAATTAAACTAGGAATACACACCGTAGAGTTGGAGAGTTTGAGTTTATGTGAGATACAAAGGGAAACTAATTATTTTCATTCATTAGAATACCTATTATATGATGTCTTTTTGAAATCCGAGAATTTTTGAACGAAGTTATGAGTTACATAGTACCCGTGTCGCTCACATGTATTTTTGCGGTATTACTATATTATCAAAAAATGAAAAGGGAGCTACTTCCAATCAAATACAAGTCTAACACATCAAATAAATATCAAAATCCTACCGTGAACATACCAGTACACAAAAACAAAAGTCCAAATGTAGTTGTTAAACAATCCAAGCTTTGAGCCTACTCTAAATACCCATTTGCCTTGGGTGCCTCACCCAACGCAGCCAACACTAGTGGAAACACTTCAGTCGCGACATCTCGTCCCCATAAATTGTCAAGATGTTCATGGTTTTTCACAGGACTCGAAGTAGTCCACTTCTCTGGCAATTGATTCTCCATGACATTGATATCCACAAGCGAGTCCGAGTCCCCGTATATTAAGTGAATAGGGATTTTGATGTTCTTCAACGGATAGCTGATAGGTGTTAATAAATTGAGCCCTGATGTCTCATCATGGTACATTTGAAAGTTCTTGGACGATATAATCTGGAACCAATGGACAACTGTCTTGACTGACGTCGTAGAGTACAAATGTGCGTACGATGCAACTTTCTGGATTTTGTCAATATTAAGAGACCTCCAGTTGAAGAGCATGTAGTTGGATATGTCGATGGAGGTGTCAAAGAAGGGTGGATACATGAGACGTTCCCAGAACATCACTGAAGGCATCAATACTTTTCTGGAGAACATCAAGTACACAATATTGGGGCTAGACTTAAGAAGAATGTCCAAGAATCTAGAATAGAGCCCATGTGGTGTTGTAGCAGGAGAAATAGCAATAATCTTCTCCACCTTCTCGTTCAATTCTGGGTTTATAGAAACACTGGCGAAAGCCTGAGCTGTACCCTGTGAGAAGCCAATATACGTCAATTTTTCCTTACCAACTTCCGACAATATATAGTTGATGGAGTCTGGAATATCGTACAAGGCAAACTCGTCGATGGAAAAGTTCCAGAATGCCTCCGAGTTTAAAGGTCTGGAGAGGTGCTTGTGCGAGTACTTGTTGCCTCTATTATTTCCGAGCCAAACGTCGTAACCCAATTCGTACAAGATGAAGGGCAAGTTTTCGTGTTCGTCAATCATGGTAACCCATATTTCTGAGCACATGAGCAAGCCATGGTGCATGTAGACCACTTTCCCATTCCTGGGAACATCTTCACCGGGCTTCGTGATTCGCTGAACTGTCAAAAGATAATCGTCCTGAGTCCTGATGACTCTACTTTCCACGTCGTATCCAAACAATTTGCACATTTCCTGGATGTTTCTGCTGTTTAAAAGTCCACTCATTCGATTGTACTTGTCCTCATCGATTTCGCCATTTGACTTAGAAATGTACTTATAGGGAATCTCTTTGTCGACGAGACTGGAATCCTTGGTGATGAAGTTTATTGGGTTGGGTGTGAGTTTGTACAATGCCTTAACACTGCCAGTCATCAAAGAGAGCACCGGCGTAGGTAGCAACTTGGTGATGGCTGTGCTTACATATTCAATCCATGTTAGAAGAACCGAAATCAACAACAACGGCCACTCGAGTAGCGAGAGTCGGCCGATTAACGGAAAGTACATGGTTAAGGTGAATTGTAAGAAGACGTTGAAGCAAGTCAGTGAATGGCTCTCTGCATGCAGACCGCTGGTAAGAGAGATGCGTCGGACTAAAATGGAATTGCAGGATGATTGCACATGCACGTAAGGGAAATTGTGGTATGTATTGACATTTGCTCCTAACAGAATTTGACTCCGGCCAATGGTGAGCCCCTGATCGTATACAATAAATCCGTTTCCGGAAGGAAGACTTGTTTAAATTCTGTATGCACGCAAACCTCCATGGTGGGTGTGAAGTCGAAGGGAAACACATCGGCGAGTCACTTGAGCAATTATGGATTCCCAACATGGTATGGGTATCTTATGGACGGCAGGTGAAATTTTAGACCTGGCATCTGTGCATGGAAAAAGAGGACTGTCAAAACTTTGACACATTTTCTTGACATTGACAGATATAGTGTCATTCAGATCTCCACTACGTGCGCACCAGTAATTGGCTACAACCCGCCTCCTGCGTCAGGACGGCACTTATCATTTTCATCAGGGCCCTTCCCCACGGGATAATTAATTCCGACCGTGGCTATTGGAATATAAAAAGGTGTGAAAAACTTGCCATTTTCTAGTTCCCTGATTTTTTAGTATTCTCCATATTCTAACTTTTTTGATTGTGAAATCCTCTACGTTGGTTGCAAAATGATGTACCTCGCCCCAAAAATTGCTGCTCTTTCCCTTTTGGCCATTGTCAACGCTATCGCTCCTGTGGTATCGGACTCTCCTACTGATGTCACTTACGAGGCCACTTTCAAAAAGACTATTCTGGGCTCGGTTGCTTTCTCCTCCACCAATGGTTCCGTCTTAGTAGAAGTGGACCTCTCCGGCTTGCCTGAAACCGGGGGCCCTTTCTTGTACCACATCCATGCCTTGCCAGTGCCAGCCAACGGAAGTTGTCTTGGGACGGCTGGACACTTCAACCCATTCCTGGGTAGTGCCAATGCAACAATTTGGGACGAGATGGAATTGGGAGATCTTTCTGGAAAGCATGGAGAAATTACCGGAACATCAATTCTGACCTCCTACATCGACCCTTACCTTTCGTTGAACCCCGACAGTAAGTCCTACTTCGGTGGGTTGTCGGTGGTGGTGCACTACCATAATACCACGAGATTGGCCTGCGCCAATATCACCGAAGAGGCTACTTCGTCAAGCTCTTCCAGTGCAAATTCTACAACTGTTTCTAGTTCTAGTACCAATGGAGCCGCATACATTGGCGCTGGTGTAGCTCCTTTGGTTGCTGGTGCTGTCGCCTTGATTATTTAATCGCGTCGTGCACACTAATTATTAGTGAGAAGCCTTAAGTACCTAAAGACCTTTTGAAGTAACTACAGTAGATGATCAGCCTTCGTTCAAAAATCCTTGTCAACGAGGGTGGATCCAATCGTGACAATGTATGTGTTTTCATTACTGATGTGTGATCTTTCCCACTAACTTGAAGTTGGCCAATGAGCGTACGTTCCTAGCATGGCTTCGAACTTCCCTAGTAATCACCTCCATTGGCATAGCGTTGGCCCAATTGAACAGATTTGTGGAGGATCATTCAACAATTTCGATCACTGGCTTGACAATTACAATCCCGCTCCCGTTGGGTGATCCGACTTTAGTGTCGTTGGGTGCTCCTCTTGGTGCTCTATGTATCTTGATAGGCATAATAGTACTACTTGTGGGTGCTTTCAGATTCTACCATACGGAGTACTTGCTACAGCATGGGAAATATCCCGTTTCCCGAGCTACAAGCATATTTCTCACTTCGGCGAGTATTCTCGTCATGGTTCTCTTTTTGGTGTCTGCTGTTCGCATGTAATGAATATATGATTCTATGGTCTTCACGGATACTCCGACTCTCGTAATCCAATATATCCATCCGGAGCATTTTCAGCATGTTTCCATGATGCCAACTCTCGCGCTCCTTCTATGCCCATGCTGCTGAGTCTGTTTCCCCACCAGTCGAGGTCTGGTCTGTTGTATTGCACCGTAAAAAAGATGATCAATGCACTGAACGCAACACCAGCTGAGAGTGCACCAGTCAATATATAATTGTACTTCTCCCACCAGAGCGTATAATTACGCTTGAGACGATACATGAAGATATAAGAGAGATACAAGCCACCGGTAAAGTACAGTAAGTTGTATGGAGCATACACTAAGAATCCTCCAACGATGATGGTGGGCTGGAAATACTTGGTGTATCTCGCTGGTCCTTTCTTCTTAAAGTATGCCAAAGGAATGACCAGCACTGCTCCAAAAAGGAAGCACCACTTCAACACAGGATAAATACCGGTGAAAACCTTATGAGGACCGATTTCTCCATATTGAATGCTAGAGAAGAAGAATGTGTTGGCTCCAGGACAGCGAAGTTTGTTTTTTTGCTCTCGATCACAAATGTCGGGAATATTGTCGATTTGCCAGTTCGCAATAGCGAGAGCAACGAATACACTTAAGAATGTGGAGATGATTTGGCCACGAAAAATTGCCCGAGGAGGTATTTTAGTGTAGTGAGCGAGCTTTTGATCAGTGATGTAGTTACTAGCCTGACTATCGATGTTGTACCCGTATGCCTTGAGAGTGATAAGAGCAAGGCCTGAGTTTGGAATGGCGTATCCCACGATCAACTCTACCAACACGTTTAAACCGAAGGAGAAGCCAGTTACCGATGCAATTGCCGTGATTGGAACAAGAAAGAGAAAGTTGATGCCAATTGTGAAAAAAATTCCCCAAACAGGGGTCTCTATGGGATAAAAAAGGACACATGCCACTGCAAAAGTCACACTCACTACTAAGATGGTGAGGAACCAGAGACTTGGAACCTCTTCATACGAACTCATCATTTGGCAGTGAGGATCATCTTTGAATTTGCGCATCTGCGAAGTTCTGTCCTTCAGAAATGATTCTCGAACAGTTTGCCAAATACTCACAAAACTTTGTGACATCGACGTCCATTCAGTAACCAGATGATAGAGAATAGCAAATGGATACATGAAGAAGTAAGCTCCATAAAGGACCAAGTTGGCAGCACTGAAGTAAGGGGGTCCATACTTGAGGTATTTCTGTTCATCAAATCCACTACTCTCATTCAAAATCATCTTGACATCATATACTTTTCCCTTGTTGTTGAAAAGACGGTTTGAGTTGATTGGAAAGTAGGCGGTCCATTTGTTATTTGTGTAGTATACCGCTAGAATAGTGAAGAACCCCAAAACAATGCCAATGTACTGATTGACATATGTGTAGAATGGAACAGTCAAGCATCCAGCCATGTCCAAGATATTCCAGTCAAAGGTAGGCCAAGGGTTCAACCCAAGTCCAACATTGGACCCCGTGACATTATTCAAGTGTACCAGGTTCGGAGAAAACCAGGTCGGCCAGTTGAATGTGGAAAGTGCAGTGAAGAAGTAGGAGGGAATCCAATTGTAGAAGAAACTGACGGCAAACGTCAAAAAAAAGAACGAGTATCGTGATATCTTCCATCCATTTATAGTTGATGGAGGGTCTTCGTCCATGAGTGCACGATTCAATGCAATCACGGGAAGTAACATTGGCCACACAGATTTCTTAGGGTAGACGCAGACCTTTAGCATCATAAAAGCAAAAGCAAAACCCAAGAATTGTGTAGAGAGGGCAAAAAGTATCTGATAGACCCAGGAAACCCACTTGAGTCCATAAAAACGCTCGAGCTTCATGACAAAGATATTATACACCGCATATGGAGTTCCAGCAGAGCACGAATATATGATTGAGCTGAGCATCAATTCCTTATGGTTCCAGCGGCCAGGATTTAAATTGAAGGTCCTACCAAATACGGTGACCATCTTGTTATCGGGAAATATCCGTTCCCAGAGTCTTCCACTAGGCAAGAGTAGAAGTTGCACTGTGCTTGATGAAAGTCTGATGCTGGGGAGTCGATGAACGAAAAAGTTGTTGATAGTTGCACCCAAAACAGTCCAGAATAGCGAGATTACATATACTCGGAATGTTTCCACGGGCATAGAGGGGTCGTCAAATGGATCAACCACAGCACGAACTTCCGGGTATGGAGAATGGAATGCGATCAACGCAGCCTCCAATTTCGTCTCAAGTGTCCAATCGAGAAGTGAATCCGACTCTGTGTCCCCAGTAGCGACTTTCGTGTATTCCTGGGTGTATTCCTGGGTGTCTTGACTGAAGTTATCAGGTGTCTGGCTTACCAACCTTTCGATAAGTTGGTAGTCTCGGCTAGGGAAATTGACGTCGCCATTATGTTCAACCAACGCATCCCTAAGGATCTCAACCGCGTGCACTACGGTCAAGTCTTCGATTTTATCCAACATGAAGTGGGCATGTCTCGGTAGAAGGTTGATATCAAATGGAGACGGAATGTTCAGGACTCCAAGTCTGGCAAGAATGGTGAGAATCTGGTTCTGCGAGAGGTGCTCATGCCACTTAGACGGCAGTGATCTCTCATCCGAGTTCCTCTCTGGATATGAGCTGAGCTCTATATACTCGGGCTGTTTTGGCATGAAATAATGGAGTTGGTTTGAGCAGATCGCGATTACTATAATAGGCAGTAACTGCTCGAGAATGAAACGAAAAGTGAGATATGAAACATGGGGAAAACGAATTAATACTTAGAGAGATTAAAAAACAAGAAAATAAACAGAATATAGATCAACAAAAGCAACGAGAAAGATATGAAAACGAACACTCAAAACCTACCCGATGTTCACATTCAACAATTCGCTTAGGGTCAAATTAAGAGCTTGACTACCTCAACCAATTTCTCTTCTGTGTTTCGCAACCCAACCGCACAGAGATTCACAGGGGCATTAGAAAACAGCTCAGCACTGTCATACTCTTTGTAGATAAATTCATCCATTTCATTGGTAGGTTCGTACTCCACTGGTTTATCAAGCTCAACATCGACCTTGGTCACAGGAAACACCAAAGCTGGATAGTCCAACAAGTTCCACTGAGATGTGTAGCCCCAGTATTTGGCTGTTCTGTGTTTGGCTGGTGGACCAGGGAACACGGGTGCAATCACTGCATCAGGAAGTCCCGACTTCACCCAATGGGCCAAATAAGCTTTTCTGTACTTTTGCTTCTCGAGGTTCCAATGCCACTGCTCATGCATCGCCAATGGCTTGACATTTCGGCCCTCTACAACCCATGCTGTTTGAGGACATAGAGGTTCACCCGTGCTTTCGAGAGTACGTTTGGTGTCAACACCTCCATCTTCGAAGTATAAAGTGGAGATGATCTCCCATGCCTTGGCATGGTCATAGGGCTTGAATTCAATCACTTCCACATTATCAATACTCAGCAATCTCAGCCTTACAATGTCCAAAGCACGTTTAATCGGTGGTTGTGGCATCACCACACCGTCGTAGTTCAAGATCCCGATCTTCAACTTTTTGGTAGTGGTTGGCTTCCAGTCTATGGAGGCCAATGTGGGATCCACTAACCATGGTCTGGCAGTTAAAATTACATCCATCACCAAATTCAACAACTTCAATGATCTGGTCATAGGTCCCGTCACCGATAAGATGGACTCAGAACCCATTTGACACGAGAAGTAGTCTGCAGTGGGAAGCCGGCCCACGGTAGTCCTCATGCCGTAGATACCATTGAAACTGCTAGGACACCGAATACTGCCACCAATATCTGAGCCAAAACCCAATGCTGAAGCTCCAATTCCGTTGATGGCACCTTCTCCTCCACTACTTCCTCCGCTGGTCAACAGCGAGTTGTATGGATTGACTGTTCTGCCATGAGTGAACGACTCACACTCCAACATCATGAGAGACTGTGGGTTAGTTGTTCTTACGAACGGAATTGCTCCATTGGAAATTACTATATTGACGATATCGGCATTGTAGTCCACTACTCTGTCCAAATAGCACAACGAGCCGTGTGTGACAGATCTGCCCTTGAAAGGGATCATCTCCTTGATGGAAACGGGCAACCCAAAGAGTGGCAACAGAAAGTTTTTCTCTGAATCCAATCCTTTGGCAAGTTCAAGTGCCTCCTCCGGTAAAAACTCATAGACACAGTTGACAAGTTTGGATGCGAAAATGGCCGCATGGAAGTATGCCGTGAGAACCTTCACTGCAGAGATTTTGCCAGCCTTCAAGTCTTGGAGTAACAAATACGGGTCCTTTTCTGTGATTTCCAAAACTTCACTGGGGACCTTCTCCCTATATACGTCAATTGGCACTGGGGCAGGGCTTCCAAAGTCAGTAACATCCCGACCTCTGGCACTGGGAAGCGATTCTAATATCTTGACAGTATCGGGTGCAAGTGGAAATAACTGCAAGGTTTTCTCCAAAGATTTGTCGTAGATGGCTGTGGCCTGAGAGGCCAATTGTTTCCAGTCAGTAGTAAGCATTCTTTTTACGATTCTAGGATTACAAAAGGGCCCATGACGGTGTTTATATAGTGGAGGGTCTTATCTATGGCTATTCCGACATCCGACTCAACATGAAAATTCCGTGGCAGTGTTACTCTTGGAAAAGTCTAAAATATCAATTATTCCCCAGAAAACCCAAGAAATCCCCACACTTATGTCTCACTTGGTCACGCGTGTGTCTGTACTTGGCCCATATATACAATTGCTTGGGATTGAATTGGCGGATTTGGACCACCGGTATACTGGAATTGGTCCTGTTATGAGCTTATTACATGCAGAAGGTCAACCATAGAACGAGAAAAAAAATAACGGTCTTCTAGTGATCCCATAAAACCGTCCTTGTTTCAACTATGAGTAAGTTGTTTGTCAATGGTTTTGGTTTAGGTGCCGTAGGCATAGCTTCGTATTTTTGGGGCAAGTCTTCTGCTCCCGTGGGGCATGTCATTCCTGAACCACCAAAGGGCATCGCAGCAGGAGGCTCTAATGGAAACAAAGTATTTGATCCCTCCTCGGTGCAGCCCGAGGGATTTTATAAATATGGATTTCCAGGTCCTGTTCACGATTTGCAAAAGCACCTGGAGTTCATTGCATGTTACGATAGGTCCACCAGAAACCCATACTGGGTGGTGGAACACATCACTCGAGAATCGATTAAGAGGCAGGAAGGCGTTGACCGTAAAAAGTCGATCTTCAAAGAAGATGAAGCCATTCCTGCGAAATTCCGGGCTCGTCTTAGAGACTATTTTAGAAGTGGATACGATAGGGGCCATAATGCACCAGCAGCAGATGCCAAGTTCAGCCAGCAGGCAATGGACGAGACATTTCTCTTGACCAACATGTCCCCACAAGTTGGAGACGGTTTCAACAGGGACTACTGGGCACATTTCGAAGACTTTGCTCGTCGTCTTACCCAGAGATATGATAACGTGAGAGTCATGACCGGCCCACTATACTTGCCTAAGAAGTGCAGCGACGACAAGTTCCGGGTCACATATGAGGTGATAGGATCGCCTCCAAACATTGCTGTACCTACACACTTCTTTAAACTCGTTGTGGCAGAGAGAAATGGTGACGAGAAGTTATCAGTGGCTGCATTCGTGTTGCCCAACGACAAGATAGATAATAACGAGCCATTGACGAACTTTCAGGTGCCTGTAGAGGCATTAGAGAGAAGCAGTGGGTTGGAGCTTTTGCACCGGGTTCCATACTACAACAAGAAGGACTTGTGCAAGGAGGTAAAGTGTGAGATCATTGTCAGGGAGTTTCCCAAGCAGATGAATGCATTAGCAAGCGGACCCAACTTGCCAGGATTACCAGCACCAAAATAGAAGATGAGTGTTGGTTGTTAGTTGGTGTTACTGTCGTAACTGGGGTGAAATATTACTAGCCAAACAAATCAAGAAGAAGAAGAAGATCTGCATACCTCTGGATATAAGCTATCTGGAATTTCCATTCGCCCAGTTCATAAAAACCAAGTATTGTACATAGAACAAAAGAAACATCTATATCAGTTATCAAGGAACACACAAACCATCCTGTATGGCTAGACCACTAAAAAGGAAGAATAATATCTAAACCTTTCTGAAACACCATCAAATGATTGAAAATCAGAATTTTCTAAACCAGTACTTTTTAAAGCTAAAACATCTAAGACAATTGAAACATACAGAAATTCTACAACATAGTCGACATGATAGATTTCCAAAATCTCAAATCCAAAAGTAATAAACCAGAAGAACCAATACATAAACCAACAAAAAACCTACAATACCACAGTTCAAGCCAACCTTCCTTCTTTCCTATCTCTGCCGATGGTAGCAGCCCAGTCCATCTTCCAGAACTAATCAATACCCACTGCAGGATCAAGATAAGCATGAACTAGGAATTTGTGGGTTTTTGGGAAGGTTAGCTGCATCCATTTGGGTTTTGTCTGCATACAACCAGCCAACACTAAGGGCAAGTACAATATTCATTAGTATAGGAGGGCCATATAAAATCCCTCTCCTGTAGGGTAGCTTTACGCACACACCCGTACCTCCGCCCAAATTTTCTTTTGGAACCAATTATCCAACAGCATTTAGTGCATTAGGCGGGTGCGAACCATTTGTCCCCTTTTTAGTGGCAAAACCGTCATATAGAACCTTAATAGTTGACGTACATACAAACTCACAATTACTATTTAAAACCCATCCTAGCAGATCCCATTGCTCAGGAGGCACGGGTGTTTCAATGTATCCTACCGGAAAAAAAAAAGAACCCAAGTCTCCGAGATGCTGGTAGTCACAAACATTAATTATTTAAACCACTTAAAAAAGAAAGAAACTACCAGAAGTTTCCAAACTTCAACTAACCTGTCACCCCAGAATTACAAGCTATCCTTTATGAATTCCAACCCTTCTGGATCCGAGCCACGCCCATTTTTGCACGAAAGTCCGACCAACCCAGCCTGCATCGACATCCCAACAAACATCCAAACCTGCACACACATTGTTGAGAGTTGCAAAATCGCTTCCCAAAAATCCAATACGGATGAGCCCACGTCTCGCATAAAAGTAGTGGATATCCAGAATTAATCCAACCTCAACTTTTTTATTTTTCGTCTGCCCCTTTCTCCGGTTACTCACATTGTTCCTTAATAGACTTTGGCTGCCCAATTGAATACTAGTACCACCCAGAGTATTCGGCCCCCAACATATAGTGACAGAGTGCCCTATCATTGACCATTGAAGCTCCAGGATAAATTCAAGAAAGTTCCGATTATATTTTTTGAGTGTTGCAAACTTTATACTTTTCCAATTTACTCTGCTCCAATCTTATTTTTACTGATTGCCAAAAATGACTACCACACATCGTCCATTTTCGCTTTCCCATGGCTCGTTAGAACACACCATCTTGGTGCCAACCAACCTCTTCTTCAAATACTCCCAATTGAAGGAGCAATTTAACAAGACCTTGCCTGAAGTGACCGAATCGTTCGCCTCCGATGATGAGCCTGCTTCGCCTGCTGAGTTGTTTGCCAAATTCGTCGGTTTCACCGCTTCTTTGGTGGACCCAGCTCAAGAGGGCCAATTCGACGAGATTTTGGCTTTTGTCTTGCAAGAATTCGAGCTGAGATTCTTCTCCAACTCAGACATCCACTCGTTTGCCGCTCTGTTACTCGCCGATGAGGCTTACCCCACCACTGCTGGCAAAGTCAAGGAAGTCATCAGAAACTACTTCGCTGCCGTGATTGCTTCCAACGCCGTCATTCCAAAGAGCGACTCCGACTTGTTGAAGAAGTCTAGTGCTCAAGAGGCTAAGACTTTTGCCATTTTCGGTGGTCAGGGTAACACCGATGAGTACTTTGAGGAGTTGAGAGAATTGAATTTCATGTACCACGGTTTGATCTCTGACTTGCTCTCCAAGGTGGCTACCAAGTTATCTACTTTGGTCAGAACCGCCGGCAACGTCGACAAGATCTACACACAGGGCTTTGACATTTTGAAATGGTTGAAGAGCCCAGAACAGACCCCAGACCAGGACTACTTGTTGAGTGTGCCAGTCTCGTGTCCATTGATCTGCGTAATCCAGTTGGCCCACTACGTGGTCACCTGTAAAACTCTCGGCATCACCCCTGGTGAATTCAGAGACTCCCTCAACGGTTCCACTGGTCACTCCCAAGGTTTGGTCACTGCTGTGGCCATTGCCAGCTCCGACTCTTGGGACTCATTCTACGAGAACTCTATCAAGGCTGTGGCCTTGTTGTTCTTCATTGGTGCCAGATGTTTGTCCACCTACCCAAGAACTTCGTTGCCCCCAACAATGTTGCAGGACTCTTTGGAGAACGGCGAAGGTAGACCTTCTCCTATGTTGTCTGTGAGAGACTTGTCTCGTGAAGAGGTCGAGGACTTCATTGCTACTACCAACAAGCACTTGCCTGTTGACAAGCACGTTGCCATCTCGTTGGAGAACGGTGGTAGAAACTTGGTTGTTTCCGGACCACCAGAGTCTCTTTACGGTTTGAACTTAACTCTTAGAAACAACAAGGCCCCAGCTGGTTCGGACCAGGCTAGAATTCCATACTCGGAGAGAAAGTTGAAGTTTTCCAACCGTTTCTTGCCAATTTTCGCTCCTTTCCACTCCCACTTGTTGGAGCCAGCCACCGACTTGATCTTGGCTGATGTGGAAGACGAGAAGTTGACCTTCAACGCATCTGACCTCAAGATCCCAGTCTACGACACTTACACTGGTGAAAACTTCCAGGATTCTAAGGGTGACGTGACTGCCACTGTCATCAAGTGCATTACCCAATTGCCTGTCAACTGGGAACAGGCTACCAGCTTCCACTCCACCCACTTGTTAGACTTCGGTCCAGGAGGTGTTTCCGGTTTGGGTGTTTTGACTCACAGAAACAAGGAAGGTACTGGTTCCAGAATCATCATTGCAGGTGCTATTGATAACGCCGTGGAAGACGATTATGGATTCAAGCAGGAGATCTTCAACAGAACCGTGGACTCCATCAAGTGGGCTCCAAACTGGTTGGACGAGTACAAGCCCAAGTTGGCCAAGACTAAAGCCGGTAAGGTTTACGTCGACACCAAATTCTCCAGATTGTTAGGTAGAGCTCCTTTGATGGTTCCAGGTATGACCCCAACCACCGTCAACACCGAGATTGTTGCTGCCACTATCAATGCTGGCTATCACATTGAGTTGGCTGGTGGTGGTTACTTCCACGCTCCAGGTATGGAGCGTGCCTTGAAGGAGGTTGCTGACTTGGTTACTCCAGGTTCTGGTATTGGTATCAACTTGATTTACGTCAACCCAAGAATGTTGCAGTGGGGTATCCCATTGATTAAGGAGATGAGAGACAAGGGCTTCCCTATCCAGTCTTTGACCATCGGTGCCGGAGTTCCATCTTTGGAGGTTGCTACTGAGTACATTGAAACCTTGGGTTTGACCCATTTGGGCTTGAAGCCAGGTTCCATTGATGCTATCAATGCTTCCATTGCCATCGCCAAGGCTCATCCAACCTTCCCAATTGTCTTGCAGTGGACTGGTGGTAGAGGTGGTGGTCACCACTCTTACGAGGACTTCCATCAGCCAGTCTTGCAGATGTACGCTAAGATCAGAAGATGTTCTAACATCGTTTTGGTTGCTGGTTCTGGTTTCGGTTCGGATGAGGACACCTACCCATACTTAACTGGTTCTTGGTCGGAGAAATTCAACTACCCACCAATGCCATTCGATGGTGTCTTGTTCGGTTCTCGTGTTATGACCGCAAAGGAGGCTCATACCTCTTTGGAGGCCAAAAAGCTCATTGCTGAATGTAGTGGTGTTCCAGATGAGAAATGGGAATCTACCTACAAGAAGCCAACTGGTGGTATTGTTACCGTCAGATCTGAGATGGGTGAGCCAATCCACAAGATTGCCACCAGAGGTGTTATGTTCTGGAAGGAATTGGATGAGACTATTTTCAACTTGCCAAAGAACAAGCTTCTTGAGGCATTGAATAAGAAGAGAGACTACATCATTAACAAGTTGGACAAGGATTTCCAGAAGCCATGGTTTGGTCGTAACGCCAACGGTGTTTGTGATTTGGAGGACATGACCTATCAGGAGGTCGCCAACAGACTGATTGATTTGATGTACGTCAAGAAGTCCGACAGATGGACTGATCTTTCCTTGAGAAACTTCTACGGTGACTACTTGAGAAGAGTTGAGGAGAGATTTACCACCAAGTCTGGTCAGGAGTCTTTGCTTCAAAACTACGCTCAGTTGGCCAAGGACCCACAAGCATTCACTGACAACTTTTTCAACCACTTCCCAGAGGCAAAGACGCAGTTGATTTCTGAGGAGGACTGTGACTACTTCTTGATGTGTTGTGCCAGACCAACCCAGAAGCCAGCTCCATTCGTTCCAGTTTTGGATGAGAGATTCGAGTTCTTCTTTAAGAAGGATTCCTTGTGGCAATCTGAGGACTTAGAGACTGTCTTTGACGAGGACGTCCAGAGAACCTGTATTCTTCACGGCCCTGTTGCTGCTCAGTTTACCAACAAGGTTAACGAGCCAATTAAGGAAATTTTGGACAACATCCACGAGGGTCACATTAAGAAGTTAATCACTGATGAATACAACGGCGACGCTTCTGCCATTCCAGTGGTTGAGTTCTTCGGTGGTAAGGCTCCGGTTAATGTCAAGTCTGTCTCCGGCGTTACCGTCGAGAAGACTGCCTCCAAGGTCACCTACAAGATCGGTAACACTGTTCCAGAGAAGGAGCAATGGCTTGACTTGTTGGCTGGTAACGAGTTGACCTGGTTGTACGCTTTGATCTCCACCTCGAGAATTGTCCAGGGTCAGAACCACGCTTCGAACTCTGTCAGAGATGTGTTGAAGCCAACCACTAACTTGATCGTCGAGATTGAGAACTACTCTACCCCAGCTAAGGCCGTCCTCACTGTCTATGAGACCCTCCACGGCGAGTACAAGAAGATCGTCGAGATCAAGTTGAACGCCAAGTCTCAGATTCAGATGTCTTTGATTGAGCACAGAACTGCTGACGGCAAGCCTGTTGCTTTGCCATTCTTGTACAACTTCAAACCTGAGGATGGTTTTGCCCCAATCGCCGAGGTGATGGAGGGCCGTAATGACAGAATCAAGTCCTTCTACTGGGTCTTGTGGTTCGGTGCCGATGTCCCTGTTGACTTAGATATTGACGTCGACCAGGTCATTACTGGTGACAAGATCACCGTTTCTGGCCAGGACATTTCTGAGTTCACCCATGCCATTGGTAACACTTGTGAGGCTTTCATCCCTAGACAAGGTAAGAAGACCTTGGCTCCAATGGATTTCGCTATCGTCGTTGGCTGGAAGGCTATCATGATGGCCATCTTCCCTCAAACTGTTGATGGTGACTTGTTGAAGTTGGTTCACTTGTCCAATGGATACAGAATGATTCCAGGAGCTGAGCCATTGCAGAAGGATGACGTTGTCAGCAGTGATGCTGTTATCAAGGCTGTTTTGAACCAGCCTTCTGGTAAGATGGTTGAGGTCGTCGGTACTATTTACAGAGACTCTAAGCCAGTTATGGAGGTCACTTCTCAGTTCTTGTACAGAGGTGAATACGTTGACTTCCAGAACACCTTCCAGAAAGTCACCGAGGATCCAGTCCAGATTGCTTTCAAGTCTCCAAAGGACTTGGCTGTGTTGAGATCTAAGGAGTGGTTCCACTTGGAGAAGGATGTTGAGTTGTTGAACCAGGTTTTGACTTTCAGATGCGAGTCTGTTTACAAGTTCAAGTCTGCTAACGTCTTCTCTTCCATCTCCACTCATGGTAACGTCTACTTGGAGTTGCCAACCAAGGAGGTTATTCAAATTGGTTCGATCAACTACGAGGCTGGTGTTTCCTACGGTAACCCAGTTACTGACTACTTCTCCAGAAATGGTAACACTATTGAACAGGCTATCAAGTTCGAGCATGCCATCCCACTCTCTTCTGGTGAGGAGTTGACGTCTAAGGCCCCATCCACCAACGAGCCATATGCTAAGGTTTCTGGTGACTACAACCCAATCCACGTTTCCAGAGTTTTCGCCAGCTACGCCAAGTTGCCTGGTACTATCACTCACGGTATGTACTCTTCTGGTTCCATCAGATCATTGGTTGAGGAGTGGGCTGCCAACAGCATTGCTTCCAGAGTCAGAGCCTTCAAGGCCAACTTCGTTGGTATGGTTTTGCCAAACGATACTTTGCAGACTTCTTTGGAGCACATTGGTATGATCAACGGTCGTAAGATCATTAAGGTGGAGACCAAGAATGTTGAGACTGACACCCCAGTCTTGATTGGTGAGGCTGAGATTGAACAGCCAGTCACCACTTATGTGTTCACTGGTCAAGGTTCTCAGGAGCAAGGTATGGGTATGGACTTGTACAACAGCTCTGATGTCGCTAAGGAGGTCTGGGACAGAGCCGACCGTCACTTCGTTGACAACTACGGTTTCTCCATCCTTGACATTGTCAAGAACAACCCTAACGAGTTGACCATTCACTTTGGCGGTGCTCAGGGTAGAAAGATCAGAGAGAACTATATCTCCATGATGTTCGAGACCATTGGTGAGAACGGTGAGATCAAGTCCGAGAAGATCTTCAAGGACATCGACTACACCACTACTTCTCACACTTTCGTTTCCCCAACTGGTTTGTTGTCCGCTACTCAGTTCACACAGCCAGCATTGACTTTGATGGAGAAGGCTTCTTACGAAGACATCAAGTCAAAGGGATTGGTTCCTTCCGATGTTATGTTTGCTGGCCACTCTTTGGGTGAGTACTCTGCATTGTCCTCCTTGGCCAACGTTATGCCAATTGAGTCCTTGGTGGACGTTGTCTTTTACAGAGGTATGACTATGCAAGTCGCTGTCCCAAGAGACGAGCTTGGAAGATCCAACTACGGTATGTGTGCTGTTAACCCAACCAGAGTTAACCCAACCTTTAACGATGCTGCATTGAGATTCGTCGTTGATGAGGTTTCCGCTAAGACTGGCTGGTTGTTGGAGATTGTTAACTACAACGTCGAAAACACCCAGTACGTCACCGCTGGTGACTTGAGAGCCTTGGACACCTTGACCAACGTCTTGAACGTTATTAAGTTGAACAAGATTGACATTGTCAAGTTGCAGGAGACCATGTCTTTGGACGAGGTTAGAGCTCACTTGAAGGAGATCATTGATGAGGTTTCCGCTCAGTCTTCGGCCAAGCCTCAGCCAATTGACTTGCAAAGAGGATTTGCTGTGATCCCCTTGAAGGGAATCTCGGTGCCATTCCACTCTTCGTACTTGATGTCTGGTGTCAAGCCATTCCAGAGATTCTTGTGCAAGAAGATTCCAAAGTCTTCCGTCAAGCCAAAGGATTTGATTGGCAAATACATTCCTAACTTGACTGCCAAGCCATTCGAGATCTCTAAGGAGTACTTCCAGGAAGTTTATGAGTTGACCAAGTCTGAGAAGATTAAGGCCATCATTGACAACTGGGAGACCTTTGAGAAGGCTTAAGGTTGACGAGCGGCTATTTATTTAGTTTGTTTTACATCCATGGTGATGATTCTGGGCTATATTCTAAACTTTTACCGTTGCCCTGTCATTGGAAGCACGTGGTACTGCTTTCCCTGATGTGTGGTGACTACATGTACTTAGGTTAATACAAATGATGAAAATATTGCGAGTAGTAGATCTCTAAATACCTGTGACCAAAGGACTGGAGATGTTTACAGGTGTGAATTTCTTTGGTAGTGAGACTCTGGGGAATCTGGACTTCAACCTCTGTGAAACTAAGTCCATATCCAAATGTCTAGTCAAACTGATTCTTGGAATACATCCGATGTAGTGATCATCATCCAAGTGAACATCCAAAGGATCCTGAGTATGACAGCCTGGTGACAACGATAATCTGATAGAATGCTTGCGACCACCTGCACTGTTTGGGTCCCCAGATTCATAGATCTCAAAAACAATCTGAGAAAGGTAATCCAATTCTGGTAATGCGTTTCTGGCGATCTTCATTGGAATCTGCGATTCGTATATGATGTTCAACAAAGTGTAGATGTGCGATTCTTTGGTGAAGTAGTTGACCACTGCAGCCTTGTCGTGTTTCTTCATTTCCTGAATGTCCGACAAGATCTTCTTGGCAAGAGGTAATGAGGTCAACAAACCAATATCTAGTTTTTCTTCGTCTTTAATACCGTATTCCTGAGGACAAATGAAGTCGAAGAGGACCTTGGACAAACGGTATAATTCTCTAAGACGTGCAAATGTTGGATGGTCGAATGGGTTCTCCAAAACTTTGGTATTCTTGTGAGTGTTGGCCTCATTGTTGACTGAAGATTCCTTAATTGAAGAGCTTGCTCCTTTCAAGACCCAACCTAGTGATCCAGCAGAAGCAGTGTTGTTGACAATATTTCCGAGGTTTGATGCAGAATTCGATTTAGAGTTGGAAGTCGATGGAGCCTCACCGGGAATCTTGAAATTATTCATAGCCAAAATGTTGATCGGGTACTCACTAACCAATCCGGAGGAGTTAATGGTATCTCCACAGTGATCTCCCAACCGCTTAAGCAACTCCTTGTCATTTGGATCGTATGAAAATACCCTTCGCAAAAACTGTCTGTTATGCAATGCGTCATATTTCATGGTATCGTACAACTCAGAGATCTTGGATGGGTGTGTCTTTTCCACAGTCAAGAACTCCTGAAAAAGTTTGTCCCATCTCTCCTTAAACAAGTACGGATCCTCACCACAACACCAGTTCTTTTGGAATTCGTTCACATTATTATGCTCGAAGTTGTAATCCATGATCTCACGGTGATAGTTCATTAACTCACAAACACGTTTGATCACCTCGAACGGTTGGGGCATCTTGGGAGGCCAAGTGAATTGTGGTGGTGCCTCAGCTCCTTGTCTCAACAAAGGCTTCAACTTCTTCTTCACCTTATCCATCAAATCCTTAGCCGCATTGGAGTCATCCAACAAGTCCTTTCTGATTATCAAGAAGTCATCTGGTAAAGTGTCCATACCAAGCATGGAGCAAGTAGCAATGTGAGCACTTGCGATAACTCTCCTCTCGGACGAGGTGTATACCTTTACATCTTTCAAAGCTTCTCTGTTGAGCAACTTGATATTTTGACCTAACTGCTCACCGACGTCGCTTGCCTGGTATCTTGCTGAGTGAGTTGGCTCTCCACCCCACTTCAAGATGAACTGCACCTTTTCAACAATTTCGGGATTCTCAGAATTCAATGATGGTTTCAATTGGATTTTGGTTCCTGGGAAGTTAATCTTCTTCTCTAAAGCACCACGCAACTGCTTCAACTTCTTCAAATCCTCGAGTTGCTTCTCTTCAGCAATCTTCACGGTCTCCAATACTACCTGCAAATCTGGAACAGCTCTGATGATCACCTCTTCCGTGTGACCCTTCAAAAGGGAGATAAACAAAGGCGACCTGAAGGAATACTTGAATTTCTGCTTGGGTGTGCGGTCCGCATGCCTAATGACAGAAACCATACCCTTGAACACCCACTTCTGCTCCTTTTCTTCGAATTGCGATTGGTTAATTTGGGACATCTTGGGGATTTTGTTCTTGATGAGGTCTCTTGTCTTCTTCGCCTGAATGAATAAATCCCTCAAGATAGTGGCGCACGAATCATAGTAGTTATTGTTGTCCTTGACAAACGAAAAACCATTGACATCGATGACATAAGACTCGCCATTCACACGCAACAAATCAAAACCACAAATGGACTGTCTGAAAATTCGACTGATGTTTCTTGCAATAGTCTTCTCTCCATCAGTCAATTCCGTAACAAATCTGATCTCCTTGCCGTGGGTGTTACGTCTGACAATTCCGTCGACGACAGGAGACTTACGGGTCTCAGCATGACAAAATTCAGGACCAACAGTATAAGCCTTGACATCCTCAAAGTTGTCAGTGTCCATAAACTTCTCGTAAATGAACGAGCCCTCTGTTCTAGGAGCACACAAGTCAGGATCGAATTCTGAAGACTTGTTTCCGATCTTTCTGAACAAACGGCGACCACCACCACCTGTCGAAACTGGATAGTAGATGTACACATTGTGATCTTCACCGTCGACTGGTTTTTCCACATATGGCTTCTTCATGACCTTTCCATTAACCCACAAAGTGTCTGGATCCAACATCTTCCATTCAGGCTCGTTTTGGTCTGTCAAATCTTTCAAGTGCTTCTCAGGAATGCCAACCTCTTTTAACTTATTATACAATTCCTTATCGATGCGAGGACCACCATCTCTGGAGATTTCCAATCTCTCAGGAGTAGGAACATTGACAAAGTTCAAGATACTCAACACCAAACGACGATCCCATAAGGTTTTCTGCAAAATCAAGTCGTTGATCATGTATGGCTTTCTGTAGTTAGCATAGGCAATGGCCTTATCAAGAGGGAAGCCAGTGGAGAAAAAACTGATCAAAAAATCGCAGGTTGGCCAGTTCTCGATAGCCTCATCCAAAATCACCTTGTCACCAAAAATAATTGTTTCGAACTCGCCATTTTCAATCAAACGACTCAAAATTCTTCTACATGGTTTGGACATAGCTTTGGCGTCCATGGCACACACTCCGATCTTTCCAATCTTCTGAGTGCTTCCAGTGGTTCCAGAAATCTTGGAGGTGGACGAAGAGTTCGATTGGGTCTTGGACAATTTGGCAAAGCCATCCCAAGACGAGTTGGAGTTCGTTCTGGAAAACCCTTTGGAATCCACCTGGCTCAACGCATTATTGTGGGAGAGATTGTCCAGAGTGAGCAACAGCGTTTCGCCAATAGCAGAAAGCGAAGGCCTGCGGGGCGACGAGCTCGATGTGCTCATTTTATTGGCAATTCCATCTTTAGACTCTTCAGCACTGGTTTTTGGAGCAAATGACTCGAGCATAGGTGCAAGCGACGCCATGGCTCTTTCTGTCTCGCCACCATCCTCGGTACTGAGTGAAAGAGGTGACATCGGCAGTTGTTTCTGCGTGTCCTTGATGGGGATCGGGATGGAATCAGACATTATAGGAGAAACCAGAGATGACAATCGACAAGTTTCCCTTCTGTGCATGGCATATATGCACGTGCGATCCATTAACATGATTGGGGGCACGTTTAGTGATAAGAAAGATGGGGAAATGAAGATTACAAAATTAATTTGTAATCAATTCCTTCTCCTATTTACATTAGTAGTGTAATTTCTTTGTATGTGTATATTTACTTTTCCATTGATCTCATTTACCTTCATTTCTATGGTCTAGACTACTCCATTATTCCTAGGTCCACTAATTCTAAGTCGCAACCTGCCCAGTAAGAACTCCAGCATTACTGTAAATCTATTCGTATTACAAACGTAGCTACTCAATGGCCGCAAGTGAGTCAAACAAGACCGAAATGGACTCTCCAAAGTGATCTCTGCGGATGCACTCGGCGAAAATGGGCGAAACATCAATCACAACCAACTTGGAGTTGGCAACTCTTCTCTTCTCATCAATTGGGTACGTGTTAGTCACCACGATGTTGTCGATGTACTTGGAGGCATTCAACTCCTCCAAACAAGTATCTGAGAACACTCCGTGAGTACCCACCACGTACACAGCCTTAGCTCCACAGTTCAACCGCAAATGCTCTGCAGCAGCAATGAACAGGTTGGGCTTGTCGATCATGTCATCCAAAATAATGGCCACCTTATCGTGGACATCACCCACTAACGTAATCAATTTCTCCTGTTCGATCGACATGGGCTCGTCTTCGTCGTCACTGTTGGTGGCATCGAAAGTTCCTCCCAACACATCGCTATCAGCCAAGGGAGAAGGTGTAGTAGCAGTCTGCGAGTCTGGATAGTCGTCGTCCACCACATGGCCCTTTACCACACGGGCAGTCTGCATCTCGCTGCCGATATTGTTGGCCTCGTCGTCGGTGGCAGCCTTAAGGTGTTTCGTCTTCTGAAAGTTGTCCTGGGTTCTACGTCTGTCAGTGTGAATCATGGCGAAGTTGATCTTCAAGGAGTCAGCCAATGCTGTGACTCTCTTTGTTCCACCGGGGTTCTTCGACACAACCACGGCATTCTCCCAGTCGGGGATGTTGTGTCTGATCCATCTGGCCAATGTGGGTGCTCCATATAAGTTGTCCACTGGCTTAGTGAAAAAGCCTTGCATCTGCGAGGCGTGCAAGTCCATCGACACCACATGGTCTGCACCAGCCATGATTAACAAGTTGGCCAACATACGGGCAGTAATGGCGCCTCTGTGCTTCTTCATCTTACTCTGCTTGGAGTAAGGAAACTGGGGAATCACGGCGGTGATCTTTGACGCCGATCCGCCACGACAGGCCAGAATCAAAATGAGTAACTCCATGATGTGGTCGTTGATCTCGGGAGAGCCCGACTGGATAATGTAGACGTCCTCATCTCTCACCGAAACACCAATTTGCACTGAGGTTTCTCCATTGGAGAACTTCTTCAATGTACAAGGCGCAGGCTCCACGCCAAGACGATCACACACTAGTTTTCCCAACTCGGGGTGGGACGTTCCAACAAACACTTTGCACTTACGCATGGCAGTATTGGATAATGGTTGGATAGGTATAGTGGAAATGGTGGATACTGCGGGGAAGAACGCTTTCTAGGAAATTTTGGGAAGCTTGGCGGCAGATTTGTGGGTTGGTTCTGGCGCAGCTGCAATGGCGAATTGTTTTGAACTCAGAGAGGTGCCAGAGAGCAACTGGGAAAGGTTTTCAGCTAGTGGTACGTTCCGATGGAATGAGCAGCCTGTGTGGAATAAAAATTTGAGGTCTGGGGTGTGCAGGTTTCGGGACATCCGACGGGAACCACCGGGGGTTAAATCACAGAATAAAGATTAGAATAATGGAGATTCTGGCATGACAAAGTGTCCTCGCGGAAGTATAAAGGCAATAGAAGTTTCATTTTTGGGATTTTTGCTTATTTTTCGATGTTTTTGCTTGATAACTATGTGAAGAGTCTTTTCGGAGTGTCTCATTGGCACAGTACAGTATTACGCCGGGCTTAAAGCCAGAAGAATGATTGGATTGGCAAATTAATCACATACTACGATATGATTATAGCGGCTTTCGCTTTTTTTTTCTTGATTTTTTTATTAATACCTACATGGTTCCATAGGCTGCATCGATATTCTGTTTTAATTGATTCTGATTATTCAAAAATAGTTCACCTTAGAATCCATTCCTGAACTTGACTCTCATTTTTTTTTTTTTTTCCATTCAACTACCCCAGAATGCGCATTGACAGTTACTACCTTACATTAGTTTTCCATCTACCTTCTCTATGCAATAACCGTTTATAAGAACTAAATAGAATTAAATCATGACACATTAGAAGACATCACCCTGGGCGAACATGGCATCGGCAACCTTGATGAAACCGGCAATGTTGGCACCCTTCAACAAAGATGGCAAGGAGAAGTCCTTCTCAACGGAGTACTTCACAGCAGTCTCGTAACAGGTGTCGAAACAGGTGTACATGATGTCCTTCAACTTGGCGTCAACCTCCTCAGTGGTCCACAGGACTCTCTGGGAGTTCTGGGACATCTCCAAACCGGAAACAGCAACACCACCACAGTTGGCAGCCTTACCTGGAGCGTACCAAACACCCTTGGCTCTGTTGGCCTCGAAAACGTCAATGGCCTCCTTAGTAGAACCCATGTTGGATCCCTCAGCAATGAAAGAACAGCCAGCGTCCACAAGTGCCTTGGCCTCCTCACCGGAAACCTCGTTCTGGGTAGCAGATGGAAGAGCGACATCAACCTGGCCAACGTGAGTCCATGGACGAACACCAGAGATGTATTCAACATCAGCCTGAGAGAAAGCGGAGTACTCGCCAATGATCTGCTCCAAAGACTGGAACTTGATCTTGGCCTCACCAATAGCCTCAATCTGGGCTGGAGTAATACCCTTCTGAGCGATGATAGAACCCTTGGAGTCAGACAAGGAAACAACAGTTCCGCCCAACTCGATGACCTTCAATGCAGCGTACTGGGCAACATTACCAGAACCAGAAATAGCAACTCTCTTGCCTCTGAAGGTGTGCTTACCGTCAGAAGCCTTCTCAATCATCTTCTCGACGTAGTAGACAAGACCGTAACCAGTGGCCTCAGGTCTGATCAAAGAACCACCCCAGGTCAAGCCCTTACCGGTCAAAACACCGGTGAAGTTGTTCTGCATGGCCTTGTAGGCACCAAAGAGGAAACCGATCTCACGGCCACCCACACCAATGTCACCAGCAGGAACATCAGTGTCAGCACCAATGTATCTGGCCAACTGTCTCATGAAAGCGACACAGAATCTTCTAATCTCGGAGTCAGTTCTGCCCTTTGGGTTGAAGTCAGAACCACCTTTACCACCACCCATGGTCAAACCAGTCAAGGCGTTCTTGAAGATCTGCTCGTAACCCAAGAACTTCAAGATAGACAAGTTGACGGTTGGGTGAAATCTCAAACCTCCCTTGTATGGACCCAAAGCAGAGTTGAACTGGACACGGAAACCGTTGTTGACCTCAATACCACCCTGGTCGTTCTCCCAGGCGACTCTGAACTGGATGATTCTCTCTGGCACAGAAACCACTGGAATCACCTTCTTGTATTCAGGCTTCTCGGTGAAAAGAGTAGAGTCTTCGAGGGCAGACAACAATTCGTTGTAAGCTTGTTGGAATTCGGGTTCGTGAGGCAAGACCATTTTTGATTTGTGATGGAGAATGAAGAGAAAAAAAATCCGTTCTGATTTCTGCCGTGGTGACTTATATATGAATTCAGATGGCCTACAACGTCATCCTCACAACCATTTTGTCTGCAGTGGTAGAACTCATCCCATGAGTCATTTTCCGGCAGATAACCCAACGAGCTTGATCTCTGGCCAATTAAAACTGCGATCTCACGAGTCATGTTGCGGCCCTGAAACGGGCCGATGAGATTGCCTCGCTGCGATTATCAGTAGCAAATCAGTCTTCGCCATCACAGCCTGGCTCTCCCGGGCCCGATGCTCGGCATATTTGCCCTCTCAATAATCCATGCCGACTCGGAAAAGTGTTTCTGGTGATTATCGGCGCGCCGATGGTTCAAGAGGTTGTACAAGTTTTGATGTTACCAGAGTTTACGACTTACAACAAGGGGTATTTTGGATGGTGGTAAGGGTGCTCGGGGATTCGGAGCAAATCACATGAGCAGTGCATATGGTGAGCCAAGGACCAATTGCCGTTATTGGATTGCCACGCCGGGTATTCAAGTGGTGGGAAGGTGTTTTTGAAAGGCATTCTTCCATTTCCGCTTTGTATCCACCTTGGTTCCGCTCCATGGGTTCATCCAAATTAATGCGCGATCTTAAATCTCACTGGCTGAGAAGATTCTGATAACACTGTCAATAGTGCACACAGTCCGACTCCGACTCGGATCCAAGAGCGGGGGCGACTTAACTTGCCTGTTCGTGGCATTCTGGAAGAGTAAATTATTGCGGAGCTGGTTGTAATCTCACGGAGTTGGCTGCAACGATAAGGTACCGTTCATTTGAGTTGGTGCATAAAATTTAGCACTTCTGTTTAATTACTCCAAAGCACTATACGCAAGGACCAGGGATGCTGTGCGCATCTCGGAGCATCATGGGTCACATAAGGTGGTTGCATACTAATAATGATCTGTTACATTTAATTTGAGATCATGCTTTCTTTTTTAGCGGCGGTGGAAAATCTTCTGTTACTTTTTCCATATGCTTTCTTTTTCCTTCTTGCCTACACTCCTAATAGTCTTGTTCTTCCACATCAATGTCTACTTAACCGTTGTCCTCTTGATTATTCTCTTCCTCCGTTTCCACCAGACGTTTTCAATCTTTTAACGGTGTGCTCTACGAGCAATCCCTTCTCCTCTCACTCATCTTTATAAATAGGCTTCATGTGGCAATTCTTCCTATTCTCTTGCAATTTACCTCGTTTCTCATTGAGAACATGGTGTATCTCATCTTTGTCCGCACTCCATGCAACAACACTAAGTGCTAATGCAACAAAAAGAAAAACAATACATGCGATGAGTGGCTTGGAGAACAGAGGTGCATACTTTTCTTGAAACATATGGGGCGCCGTAAGCGCTCCCAATTGTACTAAAGAGTCCGCTAGTGCAAACGCAAACCCCACCTCAGTAGTACCATGTAGCGAGAGCGTCATCCACGCCGTCACTGGTGCCATATTGGCAGAAAGAGAAGCAATGGATAAATTTACGAACCCATAGATCACTCCTCTGTTGGATATGATACTCAAAACTATGAAGCACCCAATGGAAATGGTTAGTGACCCAGTAACTAATACTGGAGTCGATAATCTGGTATTGTCCACCAAGTATGAAAAGAAAATGCCTGAAATTACTGCGAGCAGCAAAGGCGGCATAGTTATGAGTGGGGATTCTTTTGGAGCTGTAAACCCAAGGTTACTAAGAAGACTTGGTGTCCAGAAGTTGGGGCCCGCAGAGCCCAAACTCTGGAACATCTTGATCAACATGAGGTATGTTGTAATTGGTTTCTTCAACGATCCCCACACATCGCTCAATACAAATTTCTTATCGGTTGTCTTAGGTGACCCTGGGGGGAGTCGAGCAATCAAAAACGCCTTTTCTTCTTCCGTTAGCCAATGCGAGTCATCTGGATAATTTGGCTGCCATAATCCGAAAGCAATCGAACAAATAATTGTGACCAAACCTTCTAACAAAAATACCCATTGCCATCCCGACAAATTGCCTTTCCCATCGGCAAACTGAAGGCCATAAACAATAAGAGCCGTTAAAATACTGGAAAAGGCTTCAAGAACGCCGAAGATTGCAAATCGAACCGATACTTCATCTGGACGGTACCAGAACACTATTTGGGCTAGCATACCTGGATACATGCCAGCCTCAAATGCTCCTAATAGGAATCTCAATGAGAGCAAACCTGCTTTATTGGTTACAGCAGCTTGACAAGCTGTGACAGTTCCCCAAAGGAAGGCCATACGACATTGATGGAGTCTTGGCGTTGAAACCTTAAACAAGAGTGTTGAAGGGAATTGGAAAATAATATAAGGAATATAGAACACGGTTGCATTCCATGCCCATTGATCTCTCGAGAAACCCAATTCTTTTAGAACATTGGAGTCGGTGCCTTTATTCATCACTGCTACGAATCCAATATTGTTGTTGTCCAAATTCTTAAACAAATGAAGCAATATTAGTAGAGGCATGAGCCGAAGATCTATCTTCCGGAGTAGTTTGGCCTCTTCAGCATAGGTATAATAGCCTGTGGTCCTGACAGCCTGTGCCACTTGCCCAGCGGCATCATTATTTTCAATGTGTTTGTCTGACAACATGTTGGTTGTCATTCCTAGTGACTCTGGGGGACAAACACAACATTATTTATACTGAAATGATGTGTACGTTGAATTCGAGGCCATTGTGGGGCATGACTACATATGTAGTAAAGTGTGGAAGTGTATATGTCAAAGCAAAGGCATTACGTAAACATAAGACAGGTTTTCGAATTTTCAAAGCTGTAGTGGGGTTGTGACGGAATTTATCTTTGCTATTTCATGTGGACTCTGTGCTTCTCGACAGGACTTCTATTACATGGGGTAATTGCGATGAGCTACTATAGCGTTTGAGACAATGCAAGAATAGTGCCCATCTCAGCCGCACCGATCTTTATTCTCTGACGTATCTCTCTTTACAAAATTGATTCAAAGAAACTCTGAAGGTTCCTGGCTATCAAGAATTTCAATCAACCAATAGACTTCATCAATTAGCTATTCTTGAAAGTCAAAGAAAATTTGAAATTTACTAGATAGAATGGGATTGTATAGGTTGAAAAAGCGTTGAAATCGGAAGGTCCGGAACATACTTCGATGATGTCCTAAAGTAGACACAAGAAATTAAAATACTGAGATCTCAAACGGGCTCTGCTTTATGAAAAGGAGGTCTAAGGAATGCCCCTTAGAGCCACCTCCCTCAAGAAATTGACAGTTACCACAGTGGGAGCACAAAAACGAGTAGAACGCAGTAAAAGATGAACTCAAGATGATGATTATGACGAAATATCTCAAATACCCGAATGATTCTGCTGCTGAACACCAACAACTAAAACATTTCTGACAATAACTGATTTCTATGACGAACTAATTTCAGTAGTTGTCTGAATCAAGAACTATTAGCCATTTGTTGTGTTAGAAGAAGCTATGGAATATTTTAATTGCATTCAGCCTCTAATACTTGCGAGAGAAGCAGTGTTCACCAAAATTCAGCATATTCTAATGTGGTAGTCAAACTCTAACGATTGCTCCTTTCATCTACGATAGTCATATTACTGTTATCATTATCATCGGCAAAGTATCCAAACTCACCGCTATTTACATGAAACTTATTTAGTTTGTTCAAACACACGAAGGCGGTCAGCGATTCTGTTATCAATTTCAACTTCTTGAACCCATTCACTTTCCTTCTTTCTGCCTCTTTCAACCCATTTCTTTGGCCAATTCAACTCCTCTTCCTTAGCGAGGAAATTGTCCTTGTATTCAAATGGTCGGCTTTTGCCGTAAACAATAGCCAATGTTTCGGAGGTCACATCCTCAGCAATGTCTCTTCTGGTGAAGAATCTGTATATCTTTCTGGGCCAGTTTGAAATTCCAACTAACTTAGGAATTGGGTAAACATATAATGGTTGCTCAAACATCACAGGAACGTTGTTGCTATCTCTGATAACAGTGGACATATCGAGTTCGGGAGCCAATACGGCGGACTGATAATCTTTCTGTTTGATGTATGGCTGGGGAACAGGATCCTGCTTTGGTTTATCGCCTTCGTCCTTCAGTCCAAAATCGTCGATCTCGACTTCTTGCTTAGTTTCAGAGGATTCCTCAGAACCTTCAACAGACTCAATTTTGACTTCCTCTATCTTCTCCTCTGGCTTATCCAATGGACCTAAAAGACCCTCTTGGACACCACTGACGTACTCCTTGTATGCACCCCTTCCAATACAAATGATTCCACCAACCGTCTCTACATCAGTCTCGTCATCTCTTATTGGCTGCAACGGCTCAAAAATCTTGTAAAGTCCAAGGACGTTGGTTGGGGAATATAAGTCATGTCTATCCACAAGCACCTCTGGCTCCTCTTCCTTTGCCCTCTTGAACACGTTAGGCACGTCTTCTTTGAAGAACTTCGTCCATGATTTGGAGTATGCTTCGGCACGGGCGTCTTCTTCCTTCTTCTTCTGATCCTCAAGAGCTTTTCTTCTAATCTCTCTGATTCTGTTTGCAATCTGCGAACGAATCTCTCCTTGTCTTCCCTCAGTATAAACATCGAAGTCGATGGCTGCAGCATTCAAAAGTGGCTTGACGTAGCGACGGAAATGCTTCAACGACTCCTCAAGAAAGGCATCGGGTGGAGGGGCAATAAAGACAGTAACTTTTCTGGGAATGCGATTAGAAGTATATACCTCTTCTCCCAAAACTTTGACCTGTTCCGTGTACTTCTCTCTGATTTTTTTCTGCTGGTGTCTATCGTAGTAAATGCCTCCACCGATAGTGGCTAGAACTGACCAGAAAATCATCCAGTTTCTGGACGGAAGTGAGATTTTTGGAATTCCCATGGCTCTAAGAGCAGGGTTGGACCAGCTCTTTTTTGCTGGCTTTGCTGCCTCCTTTGTTGGCTTTGCTGCCTCGCTGGCTGGCTTAGCAGTATTGCTAGCTGGCTCCACGGGTTTCTTTTCTTCCGACATGGCAAGGTCTGTATCCTAAAGTTGGGGCAGTGAGTTCAATGGAAATCTTTTTAGTCGTATGCACACTACAAAGAGAAGTGATTAAAACACTTGAACAAGACATGACTTAGATAGTCATACTAATTAATAAGTGTTGGATAAGTAGATTTTCTTGTTTGTAATTATACTGCAAGCTTCTGTATTTTTCTTGGAGAAGAATCCGATTTTTGAAAGGCACATTTATGAATTTACCGTGTCACATCTTTTCGCAGCAAAAACAATATCTGGTGTGTTCTACTCAATATATACCCAATAAGGTTGAACTTGAAAAATCTGTATTCACGGCAGCGAAGTACTTCTATTTCCCTTCTACTCTAAGAACTTTTGTAGTTCCAACATAAGATCATTGTACTTCAACATCTTTCCAATGAATACAATCTTATTACTGTCAATGCTCTCATGAAGAGTTGCACCCTCAATTACCTCGTAAGTGTCTCTCACACCTTGAATCACTCGAACATCCTCACCACAAACAAGAATTCCCTTAACTCTGTGGATCTCCACCAATTTGTCTGCAGCTGTACATTCCCATAGCATGTGCTGTAGATATTCCTCAACTTTAGTGAAACCTTCCGGATTGTCAAAGAAGGGAAAATCAAGAGCCACCGTAGTAATCCGATCATCATGATACAGAGAGTTTGTGATTGCACTTACCAGACTGGCAACTTTGTCAGCAGAGGCCTCAAATGCATGCAAGTCCAAGATCTTGTCCAAATGGATATCACCAAAGCTGGTTTCATACAACGGTGACGACGAATTAATTGCTCTAATTCTTTGCTTGATCTCCTCTAAACCTTGCATATCGTCTTTGAACCGATCAACTTTGTTAAGCAAGATCGTGTCTGCTAGTGCCAATTGAAGATGTGCAGTTGTGACGCCCTCTTGAAGCATCTGCTTTTCCTTTTCTATTTCCTCTTCTGTGACATCCGTCGCCGATTCTGCAATCAAGTGCTTGTTGGATCTATGCCAGTGTCCTCCCACGTCGTCCAAACATTTCAAAATGTTGGAAGAATCCACCACAGTCACTACTCCATCAATATATACACTCGACGAGAGAGCGTCGTCAAGCCAGAACATTTTGGCTATGGGTGCAGGGTCAGCCACTCCAGTTGTCTCTAAAAGAATGTAGTCTATCTTGTCTTTGGAGTTTTGGATCAAATTCTCGATCGCCAAAACTCCATTATCTTTGACCGTGCAGCAAAGACATCCATTGCCCAAATCTAGCCATTCCTGGACTGCTCCCTTATCAGAATCTTGAATGGTGACGGATTTTTCGATAGCTGCCGTGTCTCCAAACTCATTTAGAATGATGGCGAGCCTTTTGTTGGAAGTTTTGCCAATGACATCGAGGAGAGTGGACTTTCCAGATCCCAAGTAGCCTGTAATGATGGTGATAGGAATCTTGTCTGTAACTTCCTCTTTGGGTGCAAATGCCGAGGTGTCCTCAACAGTAGCTAGATACAGTGGTTTAGTATCAAAGTCGGTCGGAAGCTCCTCTACCAAATCGGGGATGTCATCCATTATGGGTAGTAAGTTAAGTGACATTTTGTGGGGGCACTTCGCACACCGTATAGAAACAGCGGAGTTACACCTCAGGGCCACTCATAATGTCAGAACGTTTCTAATTCTACAGTCAAATAGAGTCACACAGTAACAGATAAGTTCTATACTGGGAGCTTTTTTTTTTTTACGTTTATTATTTTCACCTTTGGTCCGCCTCTCCATTGCACGGCCCCAAGTAGACTGCACAATCATCATCAACTTATTTCCAACCACCACCAGTCTTCAATAAAACCTAATCATGAGGGCCGTGTTAGTCTTGGACTTGTCGCTCATCGCAATCGTGGGCTTCTACTTGCTCCTTGCACCCTACACGAAGGTGGAGGAGTCTTTCAACATGCAAGCTATACATGATATGTTGAACTACGGAGTGTTCCCAAGTTCAGTATTACAGAATTACGACCACATCTCTTTTCCAGGTGTGGTTCCAAGGTCTTTTATTGGCAGTGCTGCCATTGCTAGTATTGTAAAGGCCATTGATTTCATTTACACTAAAGTAGCTGGCTCCAGCTTGTTAGAAGATACTGAGTTGGGTCAGTTGAATGTTCAGATCATTGCAAGAGCCGTATTGGGAGCAGCCAACATTTTTGGTCTTGTGGCCATGCGTAGAAGCGTGGACAAAATCGTTTTTGCTGAGAGAAAGTCAAAGGTCAAAGGGGCTATTGGGTTTGCTTTCACCTTATTGCTTCTCTCCCAGTTCCACTTGAACTTCTACAGCACCAGAACTTTGCCTAATTTCGTGGCCTTGCCTTTGGTCACGTACGGATTGAGCAAAATTATCCGCGGAGATATGTCTGGTTTGACTTGGTTGGCATTCACAGGCACCGTCTTCAGATTGGAAATCGGTGTCTTCGCCGCATCCATTGCCGTTGTTTCGTCTTTCGGCTTCGGCCAATCTAATATCGTTGCCAACTTGTTCTTGTTGGTGGCTGGATCTTTAGTAGGTTTGGTTGTCACGACCAGTATTGACTCGTATTTCTGGGGACATTTGGTGGTACCTGAATTCGAATCTTTCAGATTCAATATTGTTCATGGTCAATCTGTTCACTGGGGCGTGGAACCTTACAGCGCTTACTTTTCCAAGTACATTGTCAACTTTTTCCGTCCCCCACACGTTTTGGTTTTGGCTGCTGTTGGTCTCTTGAATGATCCTGCTCACGATGGAACGCCCATGACCTTCACCAAGGATAACAAGATAGTAATTTCTCATCCAGCAAGACACTCGTTGAGAATCTTATTCTTTGCTTCAATTATCTTTGTTGCCATCATGTCGTTCCAACCTCACAAGGAATGGCGTTTCATTGTGTACATTATACCAGTGTTCACATTGGTAGCAGCTAATGGATTGACCAATCTCTTCTGGAGACGTTCTAGACTGATAGGTCACAAGTTCCTACTTTTGCTCTTCTTTGGAAGTTTCGTGTTATCATTTGTGTTCTCCGCCTTCATGTCTTACATCTCCAGTTTTAATTACCCAGGAGGAGATGCTATTGGTTTTCTCAACACTTATCTTGACGAGAATCCACCAAAGCATCATGTTGTGGTACACATGGATGTGCCATCATGTATGACTGGTGTCACTAAGTTTACTGAGTTGCACAATCCTCTCATTGAATTTGACAAAACGGAGAATGAGGAGGACTTATCTCGCAAGTGGAACAACTTCACTTACTTAATCACTCTGGTGGATATGTCCAAGCCTCAAGCTAGCGACTACGTAGTCTACGACCCCAATCACTGGGAACATCTTGCCCTGGTTCCTGCCTATGGTGGAGTCAATGCGGTGACTTTCCTTTTGACCGCTTACAACATCTACAATGACCCAAACCTAAGATATAATTTCATACTTGCTGTGTGGAATGACCTCAAACAAGGTCAGTTTAATACCCTTGAGTCTTTGTTGCGCAGAGCAATCGTTTTGAGAGATTTCATGTTTGTCTATAAGCGTACTGCTCAAGATTCCATGCCTGCCATTATCCTGCTCAAAGATGAGACTAACATTGAGGTTGAAGAATTCGTTGCTGATACTGAAGAGCCATTCTTGGGAAGCATTGAACCAGACACCATTAAGGAAGAACTCAACGATCAAATCGACGATCTTGAAGTTATCGTTGAACAGGAGATTGTGGAAAAATCGTTCCCAACTTTGGAGCAGTAATTTATTGCAAAGCTATAAGATCCCAAAGACATTTGTTTGACCCGCTACGGCGCTCTGTGACGTAAGTCGCTCTCTAAGACGGCTAGTTGACGAATATTGAAAGTCTTCAATATCATCATCTGGAGGGACGACAAGTGGTCTGATCCTATGCAATTTCTTCGCAGTATTCAAAATCGAGTCATCGGAGATTGATGTCGGATTAGTGTGCTCGATGGGTCCAGGAGTCGCTGAAGGAGAAGATGTGGCGTTGGGCGACGTACTTCTTGAGATACCTTCAAACAAGGGCGCAGGTGGTCGTTCCGGAATCTGTACTTTTGGTCGACGAGAGGGAGGAGATAATTTGGTTGCAGTTGAGGGCCTCAAAATGTCATTCTTAGACGCACCCTTTGCCAGTCTATATCGAGTAATCATAGCGTCCATTCGATCAAACTTCATCCTCTGATTAGTTTCTTGTAGTCTTGTTGGACTTGGTCCTTTACCACGTGTAAATGGGGTAGAAGGGCTTTTCACTTGCTTCTTGACTGGGGTACTAAGATAACTTTGGCTGTCTAAAATGCTTGAGCCAGATGGTAGTTTAGGATTCTTCTTAGCCAAGGGCGAGTAGTTGCTTCCAAAAGTGGTATCTGCTTCCGTGAAATCGTACATCGAATCAGGAGACCTGCCTCTCATTTTATGTAACCAGATCTCAAATATCGACCGCATGTGTGCTTTCTGCCATTTTTCAGTGAATATTTCTCGTGTTTGTTGGTTGCGCCTGACATTCTTTATATATCGTAAGTTCCACTTCCGCAAGAACTCAACGAGTCGCAAATAATCCTTTTGATCTATCATGTGTTGTCCAACATCATCTAAGTAATCGACTTTTGTCACAAATTTTTCGTACCAAATAAGCAAAAACCTCTTAGAAAGTAAAGTGATGTAAAATTCCGAACTTCTCTCAGTATCATTCAACCTTCGCCGAGAAAGCTCAATCCAATTTGTGAAAATGGCTCTCTTTGTAGCTGAAGTGTCTAAATGGTGCTGACAATAATATTCGAGTTGCCTTCGTTTTTGATCATTGTAAGTTTTTTTACTTTTCCAATGATTCAAAAAAACAGAAAGTGTACCCGGAGTTCGAATTCGCTCTTCGAACGAGCATACTGCCTTTTGGGTATGATTATTGAACATCCTCAAATAACTTTCACCCCATTTTGATATAACAGCTGAAAGAAGGATTCTTTGGGAGAATGGTAATTGACCTGCAAGAAAATTGTCAGCCTTCTGGTCGTTGGCACACAAAACATTATACAGCTTCGCAAGTTTATCTAAATGCCTCCTCTGAAAGTTGAGATCAGCAATGGAATTCAGTTCTAAAACCATTCGATATCTCGAGTACCATTGTCGAAGATGTTGCTTCAACAAATTAGTATTGAAGACATTGACAGCAATCTCACCATTACTCCTGATGACATTAGTTTTGTGATTCCATTCTTGAATAACTTCGTTGGCGAGATCAGAATTAGTATCTCTTAGACGCCTAGTAAACAGTACTTGTACCTTCCACTTCTTAAAAACAGCAGACATTACATTGTGGTCAACTTTGCTCCTTCCCTTAGCTTCGATGAGCTTAAGCCTCCACAATCGCATGACTTTCTGGTTTAAAGCATATGCTTGAAAGGAATCAGCTTTAACTCTATCATCTGTAATGACTTTCCACAGACTTAGCGAAGTTGATAATAAGATTTTGTTAGTTTTTTTCTCGAGTAGACGACCGAGTTTTCTCAATTTAAATTTTTTCATCCACATCGTTAGAACCTTGTCCTTGTAGTGGTATTGAGAGCGAGAGGTTATCTCTCTTAACGACTTTTCATTCTTGAACTTTTGAATCCAATTTCTTAAGTACTTTCCTGTTTTTACTTGAAATTCAATTGATTCAAGCTTGGAAAGCTTTCTTGAATATTCTTCCTTGTCGAAATGATTTGTGTAAGTGAATTGAACTTTTTCAAATTTCTTCTTAAAAGCTCCAAAAATTTTACCCACCACCTGATAGTCCTTCCTCTTTCGAGCCTCTTGGAAAAAGTCCAGCGATATGTCGCGAAGGGCGACGACGTCCTGATATTTAGTAGTCCAAAGGCTCCAAACACGCCGCCGCAAATGAATTGCAGTAAGATCCATAACATTCTTTCGCTTCTGGAGAAAATGGTCATACTTTTTTCTCCATAATTTGAAGACGTGCTTCAAACTTTGCATATCTGCCTGAGCGGTAGCACTGGAGACAAAAATAATCTTCTGTAACCAAAAACGGGAAAGAACTTTCGCCATTGTCTTCTTCACACTATACGATGCTGCCTGCAGCTGCACTTTCTCAAAACGAACAGTTTTGTTGTACCATATGCTCAATTTCCTCTTCATCAAGTCGCGTTCTGCTTTTTCTTCAACCTTATCGGTGTAGATAGATTCCAACTGGTGCACACTTATCATTTTGTGGTTCCATACACGTAAGACCTGTCTTTTGAGAATATCCTCAGCTTTAATATTCTCCCTTGCTGCTTTCATTAACAAAGTCAGATTAGGCAAGTCAGAGAGGAGTCTCGATTGCATTTCGAGGAGGTCATAGATAATGCTCCGAATCAGATCGCCTTCGATATCTGAATCTTGGCTCTTGTAATTTATAATAATCGCAACGGTTTCGTTTACAGCCAGGATGAACTGCAAATCCTCAGACAGAGCATCTACACTAAAGTCTTGGGCCACAAATCGAACAAATGTCTGGAAGGTTCTCGAAAATTGAAGATCAAATCCAAGTCCAAAATCAGCCAACACGGACACAAGATCATCTAAATGTGAAGCAAGATCGATTAGATCATCATTCAGAAACTTAGGAGGGTATTCGGTCTCTTCATTGGTTGCTTCTAAGTCAATACGTCCTTCTGTGTCAGGTTCTGCAGTGATATAATATCTAGAAGTCTCATACATCTCTTTGATGATATTCTTTGCAAGAACACGGAACTTGGAAGGAACAAACCCTTCAGAAGTTTCTGAACCCACGTAAAAGTCACAGATTCGATCCAACTTCAAATCCTGGAACTCATGGAAGTCATGTTCAAAAAAATCCACTTCGTAGGTGACTTTGAAAAACTTCACCATAACCTTTACATATGAAAATGCATCCAGACTGAAAGAATCCAGCGATTTGGAGAGCGCTAGCTGTAGAAAAACATGATAGAGTCTTGAAAATGATTCGTCCAGGCACTCGAATGTCAAAGCAGAATCTGAAGGTGGATGGTCATGCGTGAAGATTGAATCCACATCTGAGGCTGGCTCACTCAGGGATTTCCTAATGAAACTGTCCAACGCCAGCACCATTAACTGAGTGTCGTTTTCCGAAGCGATCTTCTCGTGCAATTGGGAGTTCAACCTCGAAATATAGGAATGCTCGTAAACAAAGCATCTTGTTAGAAAATCCACAAGATCGTTTTCTGTATCTGCCTGCAATTGTAGTAAGAAGCGAACCAAATCTGAAAACCGAGAAATTACCACCGAAAATGACTGCCGGAGTCTTGGAGGTCTTTGGGAACTATGAGATTCTGCTAGGATATGGAGTAGTTGATCGAACACAGACTGCCCCGATTGCTCCACAGCCACGCCTTGCAAATACAGATAGATGTTCTGATTGTTGATCTCAGCATGGGGGGCAGAACTTTGCGTGTAGTAAATAAACAGGCGGCTCTCGTATACAGAAGTGTAGATGTCAAGATGATGAGGCGGTCTCGTAAGTTCTAGAAGTGTGAAGACATTGGACACGGTTCGTCGTAGAATGGTCTCGAAGTGTAATGTGGGAGTATTTTCCGTTAGTTGAAGAAGGCTGTGAAGGTCCTTCACGGTTTCGTGGAGGAGAGACTTCGCCATAAGTGCCTAGACATATGTTGTGGAGTACGCGGTGTAGGCAGGTCAATGAGAATGATGAGTACCAGAAACCGATTTAATGAGTAGACTCCCTGTGAAAATCACAGTAAACAGGCAATGAAGAAAGCTAATTAGTTCATTAGTAATGCTATGGATCTGGAATGTTTTGGTCTTGGTTATCAAAAGGTAATCAGACTGGCTACGTATGAGGTTTGTCTATAGAACCTGGAAGATCATGTATGGAGTGTACCATTTTTGGCACCTGATTGTCATTTTTGGTGGATCATAGTTGGAACTATCAATACCAAGATCTTGAATTTCGAACCACCTTCCAGTATTAGTGACAATGCTTACATTGCCAGAATACAAAGGTATGAAGTTCAAACTTTAAAATTCCGATAAAAGTTGCATGTTCTACAATTAGGGGCACACAGCAGATTCTCAAATGACCTTTCCAACCAGACTTGATAGTAATAATTATGATGAAAGTCAAAATTTTGTATTTTTCGTTGTTTCATTCACCTAGTGTGGTAGCAGCCAATAAGTGTAATATACCAGAAAGGCTGGCCCTTGAAACCACCGTGTAAAACGTTACAGCTGTCCCTGTTCGAGAAAATAGTTTAAAAAGCCAAAAGTATGGAAAAAAGAAGCAAGGAAGGCAGATATCTCGTGGACGGTCCACTGTTGCCGTGTTTGGGATGGTTTGTAGAAGCATAGTAATCATACATGCTAGTCGCATCAGGATAAAAGAGCTCGTATGTTGTGCTTCCAAGATCAACCGATCTGCTCGCAGTATTTGTGGAGTAGGAAGTGCGCGATGAAACGTTATACAGAGAGCTGAACCACCACGTAGAGGAGTAGTAATATTTCTTGGCAACCTCGGTATATGAGTAGAGAGGAGCTGCCAAAGCCAGAGGGATCTGAGACACTATATCTTCGAGTTTCTCGTCTGGAGAATTTGATGCCTGGGCCAACGCAACTTCTTTGTTGTCTAAGTTAACAACAACGTAAGCGCTTTTAAGTATGTCCTGACCGAGGTATGGTGGTTTATCACGTTCGTCAATTGAAATCTCGCAACCAAAATATGCATTTTGGAAGATGAGGTCTCTTACTGGTACTTGAATTTCAACACCACTGAAGTAAAACGAGACCAGATCAGTCAGATCCAACAAGTCACAGGGAACAAGATATTTGTTGTAGGCTCGAACTGCGTTCAAATGAGCAATGAGTTCATTAAAGGCCCCAACAGGTAGAGACAGTGTGGTATATTCCATTCTGATATCAACAGCAATGTTCAATTCGGAACTAAAATCAGAACCCAGAATCCCATCAAGTAAAATCAGTACAGAATCTGCACCATCAGTATACATATCAACCATTTTCACCTTCTGGAGAGTTCCTTCATACTTGCGATGATCCACGGCACCAAGTAGAAGAGTACCCTCGGAGGCGTTGTTAATTCCCAATTGGAACGAATACGCATTACTACTAATGTCTCCTTTCCTGACTAGCTGTTCCAAGAAACTCGACTCATTCAATGTTGACTGAAGAGAAGTCTTTTGGTAATTTCGAAATCCCAAGCCAAGCTGACCAACATAATTAGCGTTGGTAGCAATACCGAAGGTCATATCTCCTGAGAAATCTCCATATTGAACTCTATCAGTACCGAAATATCCCCAAGCACCACTTTCGAAGATGAGATACCACCATTGAAACACCTTACTAGTATTATGGAAAGTAGTCAGTTCCGATGGGATGTATACTCCAGCAGAGTCACACTTTGACACTTCAGAGGAAGTGTCTCGCTTGTGATCCCCGGAGTGACAATTGCTGGTGGGGAACCAGAAGAGGTTCGCACCGGTCATTGTCCAGACACGGATTGTATCTTCCTCAGAGCCAACCTTGAATTCTGCAGTGAAAAGGATTTTTCGGTTAGCTAAATTCCCTTCTACGCTATCTCTTTGAGTGAGCCTATCATTTGGATGGGCTTGGGCCGAAAGATTCATTCGCACATGGGCATTGACAAACAATATTAGAAAGAATATAAGCAACATTGTTGAAGGTAGTATACGTCTATCAACATCATTGAGGCGAGAATAATTCAATATTTATACTTACTTGATGAATTTCGTAATCGAATGAATTAGCTTTTCAAGTGCCAAGAAAATCAAATATGCGCCGAACATTCTAATTCATGCTGGTGTTACTAGTAATGGGAAAAGAGAGGCAGCGATATGAGGATTATAATCCACTTCGAACGGCTTCCCCCGACATATACTTACAGGAGGTACAAGTCACAAAAGACAAGGGAAATCGAGGAGCATGTTTTGGATCTTTTTTTTGGATTAGGTAGTTGTTAAATGCATAACTACTGCATGTCAAACTGGGGAAATCCGTTTAGAGACTAGTCACTTGTAATTTGTGATAGTACGAGGTCACATCCAATCGAAAGACTGTACAACATGGAAGGGCTACAGATCTATAACTAAGTGCATGTTATAGACCAGGAACATCAAGCAGATGCTCCTACTCTTTCGATGTTGGGAATATTATGGTTATTGTGGGCCATTGTTGATTGAGACTTGATCGATTATTATTTTCGATTAAGAAACTCTGATTACACCGAATTTGGAGAATGTTAATATGATTTTCAGAGATGTAAAGAAATAATAATCATGGCTTCAGGTAAATTGGTCCCCTTTTATAGACATCTAGCCCACAATTGAATCTATCCAACTTCACAATCATCAATTCAATATTATAGATCTGATGGCAATCATCAATATGAGCACAAAACAAGCACACCCTCTTTCCTAACCTGCAAGAATCCCACATTTCACGTCTCCTCTTTGCTGAAAAACCAGCAACGTTGACTTGCTCTTGCCAGAATGTATTACCCTGAAACATATTAAATTTAGAGCTTGCCAGATTACTGTCTTTATCAAAATCTTGAAATCAGGGACTGTTAAAATAAGTATTATATTCTCCAACGTTTGGAGGTATTTCCAGATATTATTTGTATTACCTTGAGCGACCTGAAGATGGTGACGTCGATTGGAAATTATCATCTCAAAGTGTGAGATAACGAGTTAATTATGCATTATGCTAGCCAATATAAACTTCCAGCTATTTAGGGAGCATTTTCTTAAGGAACAATTCCACCAACAGCTGAGTTAACGAATCATTGTAACTAACGCATCAGAGAGATTAAAATCTGTATGCTGTATACTTCTCGAGGACAGTGTTGTTTCTTGAAATCTTATGTGCTAGTATTGTTGCATATGTGGAAACTGTTTCTAGACTTGACGATAAGGCAACCCCGTGTCTCCCATTCTCTATAATCACGCCATAGAGCCTCTGCTATGTCGCTTACAACGAAATTTAATTGGTTTCCGAATCCAATATGATGCCTTGCAATTCACGATCATGAAGTTTCATAAAATATGAAAAAAAAAAATTTCTGCGGTGAATTTATTGGGAAACAATGTACCCATGATTACTATGAGTTGTGTTTGGATATCAAGTAATCAAATGGAGGTATGCTCAATATTCTGTTATGTATATCCACTAAGCGTTTCCAGCTTAGTTCTAAGATTTGGAATGCGAAGGAATTATATTCAATCTTGACCTTAATACTCACTCAGCTCATTTCACAACCTGTCAGAGTTTAAGAACACGTTGAGCTAGAGCAAAATTGAGTATAGAAAAGATATATAGACTATTCACGCTCAACATCTCACAATTATTTCTAATGCTCTTCACGCTGTCATACTCTTCCTTGCGCCTTAAAAATAATAGTTGGCTGCGAACCAGTACATAGGATCCACCCAGTACAGGACCACACCAAAACCTTAACATGCCCATCAACTTTACTAGGTAAGGGAATATCTAGAATGAAAAAAAAAAAGAAAACTTCAACACCAAAGCGCAGATTAGAGATACGAAACTTTGACTCTAATATCCATAGTCGCTCCCCTTCGTCATCTCCTTTCCATCTCGTTCTCACCATTCTCACATCTCACATCATATTTCACATCTCACTGCTTTTCACTACCATCACAATATAAACGCCCCAGTCATTGCTCTCACATCAACCACTCAGAAGTCACTCCAAGATCAAATTCATGCGAACTTTCACAAATCTTCAGAACACTACGTAATCGCCACCCCTGTATCCCCTCCTTCAACTCAGCCCTTGTCTATCTCCAATTCTCTCATAGTGCAGTATCATCAGTGCGAGTGCTATTTTTACCTTAGTCAGAGACATATATCATCATGTCCCGTTCCATGAACCGCAGATCGGCCAGCTACGACTACCAGCGGCCACTACCTTTTGAAAAAGTCCCGCTTATGCAAGAACATGGCACGCGAATTGTTTCTGATGACGTTATGATTCGATCCAGGCCACTTCCGGAACATTTAGAGGTGTTCGATCTGCCTACCGATTCGTTTGATTTCTTCAACAACCACGAGGTCAACCCTCATGACCCCCCACTACATCCAGAGACTCTGCATACGCTACAAACCACCTCACATCAATTCAATGATCTGCGCATTGCAGCCAGAAATCGCTCTGCACTGGACCAAACGTCATCTAAGTATCGAGGAGGCGCTGGAGGGACCCACGACGATCCGGGGTACCAAGAAAGTAACGAACGCCGTCGAATCAGTGGTCTGGAACTCGATCGACATCTGGCAATCTTTGAAGGGCAGGGCGAACATCGTTCAGTTGCGCATTCCATGCTAGGAAATCAACAGCAGTACCAACATCAGCAGCACCTACAAAAGCAATTCCAACACCAGCCATTACATCAGCAACAACAACAGCAGCAACAGCAACACTTGCAACAACAACAACAACAACAACAACAGTCGCACTATCAGCAACAACAGCAATTGCAACAACAGTCGCATTATCAGCAACACCAATTAGAACAACAGCAGCAAGTATACTCACGATACCACAACCAAAACCAAAAACAATACCAGAATACCCAGTCTTTCCATCAGGAACAGCTTCAATTCGCATACCCAAGACATATAACTCATCAACAAGATACCAACAAGAAGATTACACCAAAAGCAAGAATTTCAACTAGTGAGGGAGCACAAGAATATCACAATGATGACGAACTTCCAGAGTT
>Ga0160505_100097_pt1 | contig 67227 bp, 40 predicted proteins | sample DIDeMG_FD_108225 | JGI IMG/M metagenome (GOLD analysis project Ga0160505, IMG submission 108225) | Enriched chicken feces microbial communities from UW Madison campus, WI, USA - DID2874_E49_Stillage MG | ecosystem: Host-associated > Birds > Digestive system > Large intestine > Fecal ... | reverse complement strand
GCAAGGGCTGATTTGGATGATACTGATGCTGATCACGGCCATCTCCATCTTATTGTTCCAGTGCTTGAGCCATTCAGACGTTGTATTCGGCCAATCAAATTTTGATTTGGGTTTAAGATTAAAGAAAGTTTGTGAACAAACTCTTGATTCCAACTATTCGGTTCAATACTCACAAATAAAGGCAATTCTCCATTAACGACAGTATAATTAAAAATTTTACATCGTGAAGCAAAATTAATGAAGCTTTCTGTCCAAACCACCAGGTAACAAAGCGCTATCGGTAAGTTTGGCTTATCTCTTAAATACACAACTACAAGCAGATGTCACGATCGCATTTACGGCTGAAACAGTGTCCTACTTGAATGATCCAATTTATCATAGTGATTTATTCGGAAAGTTTGAGCACCATTAGGTGCAAACTGATGTAGAAATTTGTAGAATCCTTAACCATTCCTGAATAATAGAACTATCACTATTCAGACAAATCAGGGCCCAAAGTACCATTAGCCATTATGCACTTCACCCAGAACTTGTACATGGTGCTATTCTTTCGCTTGGATATTGCCAATTCGCTGGATTTGATGAAGCAAATTGTAGAAGGATCTAATAATATAATAATTTTATGATTTTACTACTAAATGAAGCTACGTCATTGTACGGTGGATAGTTCCAGTATGTCGAATCTAATTATTGTTCTTTAGTGTTTGTACTTGCGTTGCTATTCTCATAATCTCATTAAAATGTATTTTATCAGGGGCAATATATTCAATTTCATGACTATTTCTCCACTTATCGGGAGTAATTGCATCGTTTCCATGTCATTTCATTTCATTTCACTTGATTCCATGTCTAGCCACTCATCGTAATCCGCACCTAAATTTCCTCCCAGATCGTTGCACACAATCCTTCACAAAAGACGTTCGACGCATAACTAATGTGTAGCAACCTGCCAATATATATACGACACCTGCTGGCCACCACTTATCAACCAACATCGACATTGGCTTTCCGTGATCCTCTATTTCAAAATTTTCATTTTTCATCCTCATACACCATCATCACCATTCATTACTAAGAAGTTTTTGGTTTTTTCTCCAGAGCACGTGACCTCAAGCACACAGTATACTTTGTTATTCTTTTGGCCATAACCGGATAAAGATCTAACTGCCATCTCCATTGCATTCAACTATCATAAATAATAATTGTCATTGATCCAACAATCTTTGTTCCTTCCACCATGAATATCTATCAAAACTACACGTCACGCGAGCATGACAGACGACATCTCTCAAAGACACAACCACTAACTAGTCCATTTAAGCTCCGTCCATTGCTGGGACAATTCGATATCTTTGGAGCCCATGACCTGATCACCAAACAGTTATCTCATTGGAAAACCATTTTCCCCAATGCGGCATTTTTCGCTGGCGAAGACCACTTCTTTGGCCCTGTCATCACCATGGTGTACAAGAACGAAGCTACTAGTAAGTTAAGTAGTGTTTCCATCACCAAGTTCGGGTCCAATGTGTTTGAGAATCTCATGTTGGATTCCGGTTCCAGATTTTGGCCTGCTTGCGACAACTTGAACCCAGAGCACAAGGATTCCAACGTCAGAAAAGCCTTGGCCATCACAAACTTGAAAAACTACAACAAATTGTGGAGAAACAAAGGGCAGGTGCCAGTGACTCTGCATTGGGACGAAACAAACGCAGGGTCATTGGCCAGTAAAATGGAGGTGTTGGTGGGTCGTACGCCGGAAGAGATTGGCGAACAGCTTCTCCTGTTGGGCCTCTTGCAAGACCATTCCATCTCTAGCAGCGTCGTGGACGTGGTATACAACAATAAAACACCCCTCAATACCTCCAAAACAGTCGAGGACAACAACACTATAGTTACGCTTTTAGGCGAACAAGTCAACCATCTTTTTGATCCACTTCTTGAGTATTCTCATCAAACTTTGGACTACGAATACATGCCTCCTCAGGACCCTACGTTGCCCATGTTGCATAACAACAAGATTGTGACTGCCATCCTTAAAGAGTTGCTTGATGTTCAAACTCATTTCACAATGGATCTCGTGTGTATCTTGCAGGACTTCATCATTCCCTTGCGTGCCGATGCCCTCAGTACGTCTCCTACGTCAACTTTAGGAATTTCAAAAGTCAATCTGGTATTTCCTCCTACGATTGATGAGATTACAAGAGTCAATTGCATTACCCATGATGCATTGTCAAGAGCTCAGCAATATGGGTACATGGAAGTGTTTAAAGTGCTCTCCGTGATGTTGCCATACTTCTACAACGCATTTGTCAGACACCAGGCCAACTTGTCTAAGTTTCACTCCCACTACTCCAAGTTTGTTCATCACAACCACGATCATGTGTTTGAATCTAAGGAAATTAATAAGGGCAATTACACGGTGCGTGGCATTGAAACTGTCATTTCTGGCTCCATCTTTGAGCTACCGCGAATGAAGTTGATCATAAAGAGATTATATGAAAATATTGGTAAGGAAAGGGCATTGGATGAAAGCTTGGTAGGTTTGAAAGATACTGAAACTGAACCTCTCACCAAATACTACGAGGTACTCATGGAGATCATCGATTCGTTTGGCTATAACGAAACGGAAGTTCCCAAGAGTAAGCAGAGAGTCTTCACACCTTCTGGAAAGTTACTTACCGAACTTGCAACTGGATGGCCCATAGAACTTCAGTACGGATGGATGGATAGAAAGGTGGTTGGGATATATCAACTCACTAATGTCTTGAATCAGTATTCGGAGCATCCCGTTAATGAGGTGTTGATCATTTTCTCTGATCACTTACTATTCATTGAAATTGTGGAAAAGTCCAACCATAAATCGGCGCTTCTGTTGCCTGAAGTGTTAATGAACTCGTTGATCAATGCGAAACCTCTTCCAAAGTTTTCTCACTTCCCCGATCTTAGAGTGAAGTATTGGTGTGACATCGACAATTTGGCAGTTCGGTCATATGAGGCAGATGATCACCATTATCTCAATTTTACCACTTATGGCACGAACAATTTCCGAGACAAAGATGGCTTCAAGAGTCTGAATGTTCAAAACTACCAATTATCCTCAGGTGCAGATGGTTTATCAAAGTCTCAAAAGGTCATGGATCTCATCAGTAAGGCTCAGGTCTTGAGCAAATCTGTGCCTTTCCATCTTTTCAAGAACAGCGATACACATCTCGGAACCTATTTCTGTGCTCATGACCAAGAAGACTACGAATCTGAGGAGTCAAGGTCTCCTATTGTGATTCTTCTTAATATGGACGCGGAAGCTGTCAAAAAGATCTTCACATTCAGCAAATCAGCATATTTTGTCTATAATGTCATCTTGCTTAACGCCCATACCCTCCAGTTGACTGGATATACTCGTCACAACATAGATCATTCTGAAGTGGACGAGATTGTTTCAATTGATGACTTCAACGGTACATTGATTGAGTCACTTTACCAGTCTTTTGAAGCAATGTTCAGATCCAGTTACTTGTCTCCAGTTCTCACAGCGTCCAATTTGTTCTTCATCAACTACATCATCGCTGGACACGATGAAGAAGAAGTGGAACAACTCGAGGAGCCTAAAACAGAAGGTCTATCAAGAAGCACTGATTTCGGCAATGAGATTGGAATAGACAGATATCCAGAGACAGCAATTCCAAATACTGAAAATCTCACAGCTGAGGTAGAGCCCTCTGTTGAGCGAAGATCTATCGAAGATAATCTGAGAAACATCCCTAAAAGACGCAAGTCCTTATTACATGTGTTGTTCGGAAAAATGAAGAAAAATCACAGGTCGGAGGAACCTATCGTGAGCACCGGCGTAAAATCCAAGAATTCAGCACAGAAGAATATACCCGACACGATGATTCCTCGGGGACGCAAGCTGGTCTACAAGAAATTGTACACCCTAGCACCAGAGTTGCGTGAAGTTTCAGCAGTGAGTACCGATATTGAATCACCAGCACCAACCAATCTCTCACCGGTTCCAATTCAATGGGACAACACTGAAAATGCCACAATTGGAGAGGAAAATGTCATTACTCAAGTTGCTGGCAAGGAAAGCGGAATTCAAACGGAAAGTGAGATGCCAATTCCTGTCATGCCCAGTTCATTGGAGTCTAACACGGGCTTGCAAGCTCGTAATGTTTCAACTAACACTAATGCGTCTTCCAAATACACCGAAAAATCATTGGATGTCCAGTCAAACTTTGCCTTCCCAGCTAGAGGACCGGGGCTTTCAAAGGACCATCAAGAATCAACAGCACAACCCAATAGAAATTCAGACATTCCAAGAATGTTTCCTGTACTGAAAGCTACTAACGAGTTGGAAATTGATTCTGGTATGCTGTCGGAGGTTGAGATGAAGTTACAAACCGAGAGTGGATGGGAAAAATTCACCCACGGGATACCCCCACTGGAAGCAACATCTGTGAAACGCATGTCTTCTGTGAATTCGTCAGCTACTGTCAGACGCCAGGAGCCTCTCGCAGAAACACAGAAATGGAAACCAGCAACTGGAACATTGAAGATTAATGAAAACTTAGAGCCTGAACCGAATACTCAAAAGCAAAGAATAATCTCAAGCCAAGATATCGCCATGGCACTTGAAAATATCAATGCATCGGGTATATTGCCAGAAGTGTACGAGAAGTACAAACAATACGAAGTGGTGCCAGTAAGCACCTTTTATAATGATGGAGAGAAGAACTGGGTTGCATATATCAGAGACAACTCGTCCAATCTCCAGGAGGAAATCAAAGCCATGAAGGAGGAGGCGAACATGGACACTGTGGATGTGATTGACATCGGGACTCACTTGTCTATGGTCCCGCAAGCCCAACAATTTGATTCTTCTGATGCCACGTTCTCTTCCATGGAGTATGGAACGTTTGTTCAACAGGAGGAACCATCGTCCTCTTACTACAGTGTCGTAAAAACTGGTATTCCTGACTACATGGTGAGTCTTCCCAAACATGACTCGTTACAATCGTTTAATTCGGAGTTTCTCAATAGTTTTGGTAAGAGGCTCGAAGAAGATTTCCACTTACTGTCCAATGGGCCAAGTCGTGAACCCACCTTCTCAAATGACGACTTTGAAATTGTCAGATCTCAAATTGATATCTCTTCTGAAGGACAGGCCGACATTTCTGAGAGGTCCTTTCCCGTAATCGAGGAGGGACTGAATTCGAAGGGATCCTCATCCGACAAGGGCACGCAGCAGTTGAACATGAGTCTTGGAACACCAAACTTGAGCTCGGATGATGAATATTTCTCATCCAGTGAATTCTCTACGGCACTTGAGTTTTTCAACCAAAAACCCGTTGATACCGAGGACCATGCCACGTTGACTTCATCATCTAGCGATAGAACTCTCATGAATGACAAGCTCAATACCAAAGGAGATAATTTTGCACTCAGGCTCGACTCCGTTGCCTACTTGTCAGACTTCCTCAACGGTACAGTGAAATTCTAAATCGAATCTCATAATGCGAATAATAAATATAAATACACAGGGAAACTTCGGGAACATTCAAACGTATATTTAATCTAAGCACCCTCCTTCAAGATCTTGGCGACAGCCTCGCAGATAGCGTCACCAACCTCAGTGGTGGAACTGGTGCCCTTCAAGTCGGCAGTTCTAACTCCAGAGTCCAAAACAACACCAACAGCCTTCTCCAAAGCCTCAGCCTCCTTCAAACTGTCCAAAGACAATCTCAACATCATTGCAACAGACAAAATGGTTGCAACAGGGTTGACCTTGTTGGCTGGCAAGTCTGGAGCAGAACCGTGGCATGGCTCGTACAAACCAAAAGCTTTATTGGTGTCAGGCAAAGAAGCCAAAGATGCAGATGGCAAGAGACCCAATGAGCCAGGAATCACCGAGGCTTCATCGGAGATGATGTCTCCAAACATGTTGGAAGTGATCACCACACCGTTCAATTTGGTAGGGCTCTGGACCAAGATCATGGCAGCAGAGTCGATAAGCTGATGCTGAATGGTCAATTGAGGAAATTCTTCTGACATGACCTTGTCGACGGTCTTTCTCCACAATCTAGACGAAGCCAACACATTAGCCTTATCCAAAGACCAAACAGGTAAAGGTGGGTTGTGCTGCAAAGCCATGAATGCAGCCATTCTGGTGATTCTGGTCACCTCAGAGACAGAGTACTTCTCGGTATCCCATGCCTCGTCGTTGTTGGCAGACTCTTCCTGCTCCAGTCTCTCACCAAAGTAAATACCTCCGACCAACTCACGAACAACGGTGAAGTTGGTACCTCTAACAACGTCAGCCTTTAATGGGGACAACTCCAAGAGGGATTCCGAGGCAAAGTTACATGGACGCAAGTTAGCGTAGAGTCCCAACTCTTTTCTGATTTTCAACAAACCTTGCTCTGGTCTCACAGCACCAGTTCCCCACTTGGGGCCACCAACAGCACCCAACAACACTGCATCGGAGTTCTTGGAGGCCTCCAAAGCCTCATCTGGCAAAGGAACACCGGTAGCATCGATAGCAGCACCACCAATCAAATGGTTCTGAAACTCAAACTTGATCTTTTGATATGGGGTGTTTTCCTCAATGGCCTTGAGCACCTTCACGGCTTCAGCAACGACTTCAGTGCCGACATGGTCTCCAGGGAGCAATGTGATTTTTTTGGTGACGGTAGACATGGTGGAGTAAGTGATTTTTTTTCCTATGTATGACCAGTGTCGTGAGTAATAAAACCGAAAATTTCTGCCGGTACCGGGCCGGTCGCGCGAAATCTGGAGAAAAAGTTGTAGTGGAATGAGACAGTAAGACGCCAAAACGAGCAAGTGATTACTAAAACGACCGGAGTATTAATAATGATAATAAGATTCAACGGATTAGTAAATAAATTAGAAAGGGAATTTGATGAATTTAAGATTCCCAACATTCTTTTACAGTAAATATATTTCTTCCGTTAAGGTCGTTCATTCTTATCCTGCGATCCAATAAATACAATCGTTAGTGCCCACTCCATTCGATGGTGTTCAAGTCAATACCATCTTGAACCATTTCCCACAAAGGTGACATCTTTCTTAAGAAATCCACCCTCTCGTTGATGGCCTTGATCACATAGTCGATCTCAGCCTCGGTGGTGAATCTACCAATACCAAATCTGATGGATGAGTGGGCCAACGCATCATCAGCGCCCAATGCGTGCAAAACATACGAAGGCTCCAACGAGGCCGAGGTACATGCCGAACCCGAGGACAAGGCAATGTCTTTCAATGCCATCAACAATGACTCACCCTCAATGTAGGCAAACGAGATATTAACACATCCAGCGTATTGCTTGGACGGGTCAGACAAAACACCATTGAATTGGGTTTCCGGAATAGACAACAAACCCTCCTTCAACTTGTTGGCAAGCTTGCTGATATAAGCTCTATCGTAATCCATTTCCTGGGTGATCAATCTGGCAGCTTCACCGAAACCGGCCACCAAAGGAGGAGCCAAAGTACCCGATCTCAAACCTCTCTCTTGACCACCTCCAGAAATAATAGGGTCCAATCTCACTCTAGGTCTTCTTCTGACATAACAAGCTCCAATTCCCTTTGGTCCGTAAATCTTGTGGGAACTGATGGACATCATATCAATGTTCATGTCGTTCACATTCATTGGGATCTTTCCGTAGGCCTGAGCAGCATCTGTGTGGAAGAACACTTTGTTCTCCCTACAGATCTGGCCGATCTCCTTAATTGGCTGAATGACACCAATTTCGTTGTTGACAGCCATGATCGACACTAAAACAGTATCCTTTCTGATAGCAGCACGCAACTCATCCAAGTCAATCAAACCCTCATTATTAACAGGTAAGTAAGTCACCTCAAACCCCTCATCTTGCATTCTACGGGCAGAATCCAACACACATTTGTGTTCTGTTTGCGTGGTAATGATATGCTTCTTAGTTTTCTTGTAGAAACGCGGAACACCTTTGATGGCCATGTTGTTAGACTCAGTTGCTCCCGAAGTGAAAATGATCTCCTTGGGGTCGGCGCCAATTGTGGCAGCCACATATTCTCTCGCCTTTTCCACTTCCTTGTCTGTCTCCCATCCATAAGCATGGGTAGACGAGTGAGGGTTTCCATACAAACCAGTGTAGAACTGCAACATCTTGTCGAGCACACGAGGGTCTGTGGGCGTCGTGGCCTGGACATCCAAGTAAATGGGTCTGGTACCGAACTTGGATTCATCTCTAGTGGCGGACTTCAATGTTATAGGGGAACCCTCGGGAGGAGCTGCCACAGCCGTGGCCAAAGTGCGCACGGAGTTTGCACGCAGCGGATGAGCCATGGCCCTGGCCAATGATCTAGCTGTTCTGAACATCATTTTGCCTCAGAAAGAACGAGTAGTTGATAAGATATTGGCCTCGGTGGGATACTGTGAGTTTTTCTGTCCGGTGCGGAGAGTCGTGCGAGTGCTAATATGTCAAGACTAGATGACCTACGGAGATTAATGTGGAGACGGATATTAGTGAAGACGATATATTCTGAAACCTTGTATTTTGCCGTATTGGGGAATTTTTAATGCTTATTCTATTTATATTTCAATATGTACACGGTGGACCAACTTGTGCTTGAATTCCATATGAGCTGGACCAAGTGCGACCAGATGCATTAATAATTATCCAGCCTAGGAGTGAATATGGTAAGGGCAGGAAATATGTCCGTAAAAGTCGTCTTGCCTTCCAACTAGCGTCCAAAAAAATTACTCATCTAATTCTCCTCAACCTTCTCTTCTAAAAATTTTCTTCGAAGTCACCTCAAAGTTTTTCTTTCCCGAATCCGCCGCCTATTACTCGAAAGCCTTCTCATTAGCAACAAGAGTGGACAAGTTAGTATGAACGAGCTCGTAACAGCCCAAGAAGATGGCACCTCCAGCACTGATCCAGCATGTTCTTGGACCAATTCCATTCAAAAACACTCGTGGACCCTCTTCTGCAAGAATTTGGCGAACGAGAGTGGATATTGGAATTCTATCTTTATGAAGCATGACTCTAGTCTTGATCACATCCAAAGGGGTGGTGGCAGCAGCAGCAACACCTCCAGCAATTGATCCGCAGATAGCTCCCTTTAAAAGCGAAAGCTCGGTGTTGTCGTAAGCGGACCAGACTTGCTTGAGTTTTTCGTAAAGTGGGAATTGGATCACTGTGAAGGGAATTTCTCTCATGATTGTGGTGTTCCAGCCCCTGTAGAGACCCCGAAATACACCTTCTCCGGACTTGTTTTGCACCAAGTACTGGAAGTTGGCCCAAGAACTAGCCTTGTTCCCCACCCCCAATACACCAGCCTGTGTTCTCTGCTTGACAATCTCAGCAGGAACACGAACTAAACATGCAGCAATCTCACCCGAAGAGGCACTCACCATATGGCTGATGGTAGTGGGCAACTTGTCTTTCGTGTATGCTTTGAGACTGTCGTACGTGATGAAAAAAAGCGAAGCGGACGGGGCCAGCGCCACTACCGCAGAGCCTAGACCTTTATAGATACCATGCCATCCTCCATTTACAAAGAAGCCTCCTTTTGCTTGGAGTCTGGTCTTTAATGTATCGATAGGAAAGAATGCGAGGTCGGTCGAGGTACCAGCACAAGCACCACTCTGAGAATGTTAGCAAGAACGAAAAATGCGAAGTATAAGGCACATGGATTCACCAAGTGGCTTGTTTGGCCAATAACATACCACCAATGAGATCAAGAATGACGTGTTATCCATAATGGAGAAAAATGGACGTTGGAGTAGTAGATGGATTTTCCGGCACTTGAGTCAAACCGAAGTGCGCGTTGACTTTGAGTCTTTTGACTCAAACTGCCAGTGAGAAGAGAAAAATACTGAAAAAGTGCAGTGAAACAAATATGAACGTTTCCCCTTTTTGTCCGGTACTTTTAAATTAGTTTCACTTATTTGCTTACCTCGGACAGACAACAAATTTTTTTCCAACTCTCTTCTTGCGAGCAAACTTTAAGATCACAGCATCAGGCTTTTTGGTAGATGGGATGAATTCAGTCACATACGGAAGAAATTCATCGAAGTCCCACTCTTTTACAATCAGAAACATCTCCTTAACTCTCGTCTGGATGTCTCCAGCAAGCGAGTCCCGCGGAAGATACCGTATCTTTCCCACAGTAGGACGACAATAGTAACCATGCAACAGTGAAAGATCCAACAGAACATTGAAGAATGGAGGAAGACTCGATTTCCATTTGAGAAGTAACTCCTTATCAGGAAGGGCTTGCAGACATGATTTCAAAGTTTCAATTCCAAACCATTGCGCAATGGCTGGTTTTTGCAATTGAAGCATCCCATCTTTCCTCTCACAGAAGTTTTCAGTGACTGTCACCAAGATATCCTTGGTATAATTAGAATTTTGGTCCTTTGCTCTTTCTTCAATATCTTGTAAAGTAAAATTATCCAACTTTTGAGCAATGAGAATGGAAATTAGCGTATGAAGAACCTCAGTGACGAATTCTGGGGCGAGGATTACTGCCAGACCATTGATGTCACACCCTCTAATGCGGTACCAAGCGGGAAAGAATGCTGAAACGGCAATTGGCGAGTCATTGCGGACCTGATCGACTGTTTTAAAGACGTCAACCTTCGATCTTCCGTCGTAAATAGGGATATCTTTCGAGTCAATGTAACCAGGAGTAGAAGTGAGTTGATACTGATAAGTCGACAGACCTATGGCGAGTAAGGTGTTCTTGGAATCCGGAGAAGTCGAGTTTTCGTTCAACCCAACCATCTTCTTACCGTACTTATTAACTGACATATCGTTAACCAACAAAACAGTATTGGAGTGGTTCACTTGTCGGACAGTGTAAGTGGAGTCATCAGTGCAGAGCACTAGATGATTATTGGAGGACGCAGGCGACTTGAAATGAAGCGGTTTTTGAGGAGAGTCTTTCATGTACGCTACTAGATCCGGTGGAAGTTGCACTAACTTGTACACATGGTCTTGTGGTGCAGAGATCTGATTGAATACTTGGAAAGACATGTGGTACGCGTAGTGTGTAGAGAAGGTTGTGAGTGAGAAATTGTAGTAGCTGCGAAAGACACTAATGTTTAGAAGGTAAATTCGATGGATTGGAATGAAATGGAGAAAACACGGAAATTTGGATTCTGAATAGCCAATGAAATGATGGCTGCTGAGAAAGTGAAATATTTTTGAAAGTCATTCTTACACCTTCGATTAGTTATCAAGTTTCTAGTTAGAACCATTTAATGGTGGAGATTATCAACCATAACTGCAAAAAAAAAAATTGTTGTGGGTTTAAGTGAATTACTTTTGAATAGGTAGATCTATCTGATTATATCCTCCACTCGTATTATTTTGGCGCTTACATCTTATTCAACACAATGTGGGGCGCCTCAGAAAGTAGTAGTGTATTTTCGGGCACATACCAATGAAATTGGGCAGATCACTGCAATTAAATAAGTCACACCCATCACTTCCATGAAAAAAGATACCAATATCAAAGTTATGTTGGTATCCATTCTATATTTCAGCAACTATGCGTTTCCTTCGGGCTCTTTCGCTCTTCCCAATGTTAGCCTAAACTTTGAAGCACTTCAAGGCATGCAAATGTTCGTATCACAGTGCATGTTTTTCGTTTTGTTCGCACCACGCCCTAGTCTGACATACGTCCAAATTTGCGACCCTTGCTCAGAAATCTATGGTCCGGGATATCTTCTTTCTTCACCACCTTATTTTCCTAACCGTCGGAAACCCATAAATTGCATTAAAGTAATTGCAATTAGATAATAATCCAGCCATATCAATAAAGTTGTCGTCCAAAAAGATTTGCTCGCCTTCTCTGACATCGCCCGTCCTTCATTTCCCCACGCCTCATTTCTAGTTGGCCGAATCCACCTGTCAAATGTGTCAAATGCGACAAGACCTGTCTAGACGTCCAATCATTCTGCACAAGCGGCTTATTAAAAACCCCCGATAGGCAATCGATATTTGCTCGTCACTAGCAAAATAGTTGAATATTAAATATGAGAAAGCACCACTAGTGTAAAGTTCTCCAAAAATTCATGGGTGTCCAATACAAAGGTCTTGACTGTCTTTTAGACATCAACAACGCAACATACCTCGAATATGGAGATCAATCGCTCCTAAAGATTTCTGAGGATAGTTTGGCTCGTTTTGGAAGGATTACCATATACTTCGGTGTTGCAACTGTCTTCGTAAGTACTTCAAAATACCTTTTCTACAGGCTAGCTGACAAGAGGTACACTTTGGGGTCTACAGAGTATGGTTTCCTCACATCGCTTGTATTTGTATTTACAGCATACTTCCGTTTCATTGCATACCAACCTGTGCCGAGAGTACTTACGACATGGCTCTCATTTCCATTTTCGTGGGGAAATTGTCTTTATGCCATGGTGACTTCGATCTATCTCTTGTGTGTTTGCCTCATTCCACACTTTTGGTACCGTGGATGTTTTGGATTTGGATTTCCTCCATTAGGAGATAGAGCAGGTGTCATGGCCACATCCTTGATGCCATTTCTCTACCTGTTGTCTGGTAAATTCAACTTGATTTCATTTTTGACAGGAATTGGTTACGAGAAGTTGAACTGGCTCCACCAGTATTTGGGTGTTGCTGTGTTAACTTTGGCTCTAATCCATTGCATTCCATTCATCTACCAACCCTTAAGAGAAGGTGGTATCCTGTATCTTCGTGATAGCTTTCAGTCCATTGAAGACTATCAGCATGGTACAGCAGCATTTGTTCTTCTCTTCTTGTTGTGTTGCATGTTCAAGCGTGAGATCAGACAACGCGTGTATGAAATCTCCTTCCATTTTCACTGGATATTAGGTGTGGGTTTCTTCGCAGCCTTGACTTTTCATGTTTACGGGATGTTAGCAATGCAAAATTATATGTGGGCTACTTTGGGCATCTGGTTTGTCCAGTGGATAGTGAGAGTTTTTCGCTATGGACTCGTTCGGAGTCGAACAGCTCATCTCGAAGTCAAAGGACATTCTTCGTTTGAAATCATAGTCCAAAATCCCAGCGGCATCGAATGGGTTGCAGGGCAACACTGTTTATTAAGATTTCCAGGTGTTGGTCCACTTGAGAACCATCCATTTTCTATTGCTAGTACAGAGAAGGATGAACATTTGAAATTTCTCATAATTTCCAGAAGTGGATTCACCCGGAGATTGTTCAATCTGATTGGCGAAACCCAACAGAAAAAGAGAGTTATTGTTGATGGACCATACGGTGGAATTTCTAGAAACCCGTCGTCATTTGATCAGATCATTTTGGTTGCATCAGGAAACGGTGTGACTGCCACTATACCATACTTAATCTCGCTGGCCAACTCAGCTACACCTCAACTTGTTCGTTTTATTTGGATTGTGAGGGAGATTGGTGACGTTCAATGGTTTGAGGAGGAATTGAATAGATGCTACGAGGTTGCAAGCGAGAGAATCATCATCGACATCTATGTGACTTCAGAGACTGAGCAGAAGATAAGCGATGAGAAATTAACTATCAAATATGGAAAGCCAAATATTCCCTCTATCGTATCACCAATGAGAAATGCTTTACTGAGAAGAAATCTCATGGTTTGTTCTGGAAGCGATTCATTGAAAAGGGAAATCTGCTCATTAGCTGCAGAGTTTCAGACTGCTGTTTTCAGTAATCTGCATGTCGAAGAAGTTTGTTTATACACCGAGACATACTCAATCTAATGGACTATGTACGGGAAATAATCACTATTCAATTGACATGCCGAATAAGAGAATGCTTTGATGGTAATCATTGATAGTAGGTTGAGAAATCATAAATAAATCCTATAGAATCTTACTTGATTCAGAACAATGACTTTTGGTAAGATATTCACTGTAGAGATCGTAGAGATAAAAGTAGAGATCAATAAAACTTACAGCATGTTGACTGTAAAGGTTGGCTCTAATGGTTTGAAACTCCATTATTGATCAAGACACTTGTAAAAGAGTCAAGTCCACAAGTCAAATGATTTATAACAGTTGGATTGGCCAAGCTGTGTACCTACACGTTACTTCCTATCGACAATTACCTCTATTACCCAAATGCACTAGTTCTGCTCCTCAATAAACTTGTCAATGTCAATCTCCTCCAAGTTGGCGTGGCCAGCCAAAGACACCTTCTTTTTTCTTTCGGATTCGTATCTCAATCTTGCCAACTTGGCCAATGGGCCCCACCCATTAATAGGCGCAGTCAACTTGAATGGAGCAATCCATTGGTTTACAGTCTTGAAACCCTCGCCCAAGGTGACGATCTCGTGCACCAAGTCTTCAATGCAAATAAAGCCGTAATCATCGCCAAACTTGTCTTCAACGGCCTGGTTGTTGTCCAACTTGACCAAAACCTCGTTCTGGTCCTCATCTACACTTGGAATGCAAGCTCTCTTCTGGAAAAGCTCACGAACAGAAGCCAAGGAAGGCTTGCCTACCACAATGTATGGAGCCACAAGCTTCAACACTGGAGCCACCGTAGAGGTCATCTTAACGAAAACTCCCATGTTTGGCTGGGTCAAACGCAAAACCTCAAGCACGGCATTGGCCTTGGCTGGGATCTTCAGCGTCTTGTTCTTGGGATCTATGCGGATGATGAACACAAGCTTAGAGTCGATCTCTTTGCTGGACAGAACTCTGTTGGCTTTCAGTTCATGCTTCAACACATTGGCAACTCTCTTGTCCTCTAACGAGATGGCTCTGTTTCTGATGGCTAGAGTCTCTGCACGGACAAACTTGTCCTTTGGAGCCACAGACTTTCTTGCGCGGTTCTCCTTTTTCACACGCAAAGCATCTTGCTTCTGGATTCTCTTTCTGTCAGCATCCTTTCTCTTTTTCAAGAGCACCTCTGGGTTAGTGTTGAGAATGGCCATTGTAGATTGGAGAATGAGCGATGGGCATCTAATTTTTTTTACTGCGATGCTCATGGGTGTGCATACGGGTGCTACTCCAGATTCCTCACTTTTTTGATACTGACAGAAACCTGAAAGCCCGGGGTTCCTGACCGATAGACGACAAGTGTGCCTAATGCATTTCGGCTGTTTTATTGGGTCTGATTGTATCGTGTTATCGCCACACATTTGTTTGATGTTGCTATTTGCATACTTCTCCCAATTCTTATGTTTGCCTTCTGTTTAGTTATTTCCATTTTATCCTCCCTGTTCTCTCACTTGGGGCCTTGCTTTTTCTTCCTTGTGTCCTGTCCGCATTCGTGCCACGCCTAAGTGCGAACATTCAATGGTGAAGGCATTTTATAAAGTTTCAAGGGCGGAAAAAAAAGGAAAATCACAAACAAGACAATCTATTCATAAGAAATGACCCCACTTCTTTCTATTTTGTTTAGTTTGACCCTCAAAAGCCCTCACATCCACTCTCAGTCATATTCCTTCCTATCTCTTTCCGTCAATTATTTCCGTTTTCTTCCCCTTACTAAACAGTCCTTAGCAAGCTAACACACCCTTACCTCCCAGATCAAGCCCTAACTCCCGGGCTCATACACTCATTTAAGCGAGAAGCCCTTTAACATTTCTTCTCTCGTCTAAACCAGTCAACATTGACAAATTTTTCCCCCGTCATTTGCCGTTTCCCTTGGCTGGTGTGTCTCCAAATCATTTTATCTTGCTCTGTCTGCCTGCCGTGGATACCTGCTGGCTTCAGTTCAATTGGTGACTACTAGACTTTTTTTTGCTGGTGCCTCCACCATTCCATCCGTCAATTGTGTCTCGGCACTGCCCACTTCCTTATCTGACCTGTCTTTTTGAAAGTCACATCTTGCCTGCTGCTTGCTAGCCGGCATTTTGCTGCTCTTTTTTGTTGCCACGGGTCCTTCACGATTGAGTTTCTATCAGCCTTCACCACTGTGAACAAACTACCCGTCAATCCACATATCGCCCATAGGCAACTTCTGTTAGGGGTCAAATGAACCATAACAACGATCAAATCCCACTGCGGCCGTCTAGCAGAGGGCCCCAAGACCACCTGGCGCGACAACACTATGCTTACCCTGATTATCTGTTCCCGCAACAGAATCTCCACCAGGACACTGAAAGACCGCCTGCTGACCATCAGTCGCTCGACACAACCTCCCAAACACTTGGTGCAGCATTTCAGCAATATCCATCCGGGACTGACCTGGCGTTTTCTCCCATAGGTAACCCCCTGGCCATCTACGACTACCCACCTCCCACTCACCCCCTGGCGGTCCAGCACCAACAGCCAAAAGTGGAGTATGCATTTCAATTTAATCAGTTGCCGTCTGAGCGACAAACACCGGGCCAGAATGTTCATACTCCGGTTCATCGTTCGCCGATTCGTAACCAGAAAGTTCCACAGCAGATGGCTCACCACATGAGTCCCAGCTACAGGGTCTCTCACATGTCACCCAACCAAACGGGCCATATGACTCCTGCTCTGCAAATCTCGCAGGTGCTTCCCCTGGGCCAGCTAGCTCCTTCTGTTCATTTATCGCCACACGGTATTCAGTCAAGTGTAAGCCGTGGAATGGGCCAGAGTATCTCGCCTACTGGACCTGCTATGGTGCACCATCCTTTGCAAGATGGCTCTCCTGTCGTGCAATCTAACATGCTTAGAACTCATTCTAATCCGCATATTTCTACATTACAGCAAATGTCTGAGGTGGTACCCCTGATGTCAGGGAGTATCAAAGAAGAGGTCAATTCGCCACATTTCGCCTACTCAGAGTTGGGAAGTAGCTTGCAAGAACGCTCAATGAGCTCGGAACCTTTGAGCCGGAAAAGAACCAGAACAGAGGGCCCTGAGGACCCGGACGCAACCTTGAAGGCGTTGACATTAAAAGTTGGCGCCCTTCCACTCCGCGACTTGGCCTCCAAAATTAAGAACTTGGAGTCAAATGACTTGGAATTGAAGTCTGACCCCTTGGTCTCTGCATTGATTGTCTCTAAGGATACGAAGCAAGATATGCCCTTGCAAGTCTTCGCCATGTGTTGGGTCCAACTGGCATGCGAATCCTCTCATACTTCAGTGGTTCCAAGAAACAGAATCTATGCTCGTTACGTTCAGCAGTGTGCCACTTCCAACTTGAGTCCTTTGGCTCCAGCAAACTTCGGTAAGGTCCTTCGTGTTTTGTTTCCAAATTTGAAGACTCGTCGGTTGGGCATGAGAGGCAAATCGAAATATCATTACTGTGGAATTAAGTTGATCGGCGACCAGTCCCAGGCAGGATCACCACGATCGACTTACTCCATCGGGTTGGATTCACCCCAGTCTCTCAATCCTCAAACCCCTCCATTTGCTGGAAGTCCCAGTGTTTCCAACTCCTGGGGCACTCCATTTTCATCGATGCAAGTTCAAGAGTACTTCCAAGTTGTGGACCTCAAGTATTTGCCTACCCTTTTCACCGACATTGAAATGTCCATGGCTAATGATTTTATGAACCAGCCATTGAGCATTCCATCTATATACCCATATCTTCCAAAGGAAGAGGAGATGGACTACGATATTGCTGATACATTGCATTCCTTATATACGGTGCATTGTACATCATTGTTCGAGCTGTTGAGATACATGCAAGTGGATAAGATGTTTGGAATGACTTCTCCCTTTATTGCCATTCTTACTACCCCTGTTATTAAGCTTTATACAAGTGAATCGACACTTGAGTGGGTTAAAGTCTGTGACATGATAATGTACAGAGCTATGCTCAAGATGTTGACAAGATTGCACTTGCTGACTGTTCCGGATGAGATTCTTCTACCTTTAAAAGAGGTTGTTTGCAACTACGTCAATAAATTGTCCGAAGCATACAACAGCAAATTTCCAAAGCCGTTCAGAATGATGAAACTTGCGGTCGCGCGTCAATTTGTACAGATTTTGAAACGTTTGATTAAATGCATAGAAACTGGATCATCTGCTGCAAAGATCCTTTCCAACACAAACGAGAAGAATGTCATGCTCGCCGATTGGTTACAATTGGATATGCATGAGATTGTTATGAGAGAAGTCCCATGTGCACTTGACAACTCAGAAACACTTATTGAAATTTTGGACACGAAGTTGGTTAAGCTTTTCGAGGACATTGGTCCTCTGGAGTCGCCTGTGTTGAAACCTTATGCATCGTTTCTATTTGAACTCCCAAGCAAATTTTCTAAGTTAAACCCTTGGCTCTTCACCTTGGTATGCTCCAATCTCCTCACTACATGCCTCAGAGAGATGAGTTTAAGTGGGGCTAGAAGCTTTGGGTCGTGGTGGGTTGTTAGATGTTGGGTTGATGAATACTTATCGTGGTGCCTTGAATTAGGAGGCTTTTTGTACGATGAGTTCCGACCTGATTTTGAAGATGCCATCAAGGAAGAACACGAACGTCCGATAAGTGCTAACGTAAGTGCGTCTTTAGAGACTACTGGTCAAGAACAGGCTAAGACAACCAGCTTTGTTGACTTGTTGGACGGCTTGCAAGGCGAACTGAGAATGCACTATCATGAAAGTGACTGGTTGTCTTAACTCAGAGACTGAAATGAATGCATTTGAAGAAAAAAGAAGAAAAAAAATCAAACAAAACAAAAAAAAAAAATCAAGACTACAGCCCTAGATAGGCTACCTATCAATTTGGCGACCTAGGGACCAAGAGAGGCCCAATTTGCATTACATTACAATTTATAGCATTTCAATTGCATTATCTATATCAACTTACACGTCATTCAAGGCAACGCATACCGCACCCTTGTGATGTCCATTGTAGTGTCTGACTGTTTCACTGTTGGATAAATCCCAAAGTCTGACATAATGATCAGAGCAAGCTGTCACCAAGTATGCACTGTCAGCACTGAAAGCACAATCCCAGACCCACCTCTGGTGGCCTTGGAGAGTTGTTTCTAAAGCAAAATTTTGCTCTGTCAGCCATATTCTGGCAGTGTGGTCCGCAGAGCATGTAGCAAGGTGCTTCATGTCTGTCAGCAAGACAACTCGAGTGATATATTTAGAATGAGAACGAAATTTCGTGGCTGGCGTCAAAGATGTGATATCTTTCTGATTCTGCATCTTCCACACATAACAGTTACCCTTATTGTTGCCCGCCACAAGCATGCTACCATCGCTGGCTACGGAAAGTGAGTTGATGGGAACATCGTCCTCGGGAATGAGATGGTGTGTGCACTGATTCTCCCCTAAGTCCCAAATCCGGATGTTGCCGTCGTGGTCACAGCTGATCAATTCACCCTGGTTAGGGTGAATGACCACCTCATTAACTGGACAGTAATGTTTATAGTTTCTCTGAACAGATGGTGACCTCACGTCCCAGACCTTCACGGTTCCATCCTCCAGGGATGACACCATCCATTTATTCTCGATCTGGAAGGCTATCAGCGTGACATTCCCACTATGGCCCTCAAATGTCATCACCGGGTTGGAATTACCATTGGAGCTATTGGACGCAGACGTCGCTCCTGGAGCATTGACAGTGGCTGGTGCAGCAGCGGCACCTCCTGCATTTCCTGTCTGCCTTATGTCATAGAGTCGCACGTAGAGGTTGCCAGCTGCGGCCAAGAAGCGTTTGTCAGAGGTGATTTCGAGACGATTGACTTGAGAATCAGTATGCTGAATGGTTCGGGAGCAAACACCAGTGAGCGCATCCCAGAATCGAATGGTATGATCATAACCTGCGGACGCAAGAATAACCGACATGCCTTTGAAGTATTAACGGTGTATCGGGAATTCTTTTTTGGATAATGTAAGAATAAGTTTAAGTCTTGATAGTGGTGTGCACACGGACAGATAGCTACTAAAAGAGTCTCTTACCGTACTACAACTTAAGTCAACCGATTTACATGCACATTTCCCCATATTGTAATCTATTACGTATATATACACGAAATCTAGCTCCGTAATGTCATGACCTCCAGGGGCCAAATGCAAGCGGTGGCTCTAGAAATCTAGAATGCCGACCTGATGGCCTCCTTCTGCTCAGCAGTCAACAGCACTGGGAAGTCGATCTTGTAGTTAACTACAAGGTCCCCATTCTGGCCGGGGGTCTTTGAAATAGGCATACCCAAGCCTGGGTATCTGTTTGTCGATGAAGGTTGCACTGGTGTGGATCTGGAGATATTGATCTTCTTTCCACTGAGAGTGGTGATTTCCTTGTCAAAGCCCAACAACGACTCTTTAAATGACAAACGGACAGTAGCAACCAAGTCATTGTTGTCTCTCTTGAACACTGCATGTGGCTTCTCTTCAATGATAAACTGCACAGTCTGTCTGGCCTGACACTCAGGTTGGTAGTCACCCTCGTTGGCAAAGTTGATCTTAGTACCGGCCTTCCATCCAGGTCTGATCTTCACTTCCAAAACCTTGAACTCTTTGGAGCCGTCTGGACCCTTTCTACCCAACTTCATCTTCTTGGTACCTCCAGAGTACAAGTCCTCTAACAGCACAGGCAACTGCATAGCCACGGTATCTGGTTCAGGACGACGGGCAGAGCGTCCGCCAAAACCGCCTGGCATGCCTCCACCTCCGCCAAAGTGGGAGCCTCCTCCAAATCCAGACCCTCCTCCGAATCCGGAGCCTCCAAAGCTGAAGCCGTCGTCCATGCCAAAGCCACCCATCTGGGAGAAGATGTTGAAAGCATCGGCCTGCGAGAATCCTCCACCACCACCACCACCGCTGCTGAAGTTAAACGAATGGCCGCCTGGTCCTCCTGCTCCAGTTGCTCCAGCAAATGGATTACCGCCAGCAGGAGCATTACCTCTGGCAGCTTCCAAACCATAGTCATCGTAAACCTGCCTCTTGTCTCCGTTGGACAAAATGTCGAATGCTTCGGAAATCTCCTTGAATTTTTCTGTGTCTCCAGTTGGCTTGTCTGGATGGTACTTGAGGGCCTGTTTTCTGTAGGCCTTTTTGATCTCGGTTTCCAGGGCGGAGGGAGAAACACCCAACAAGTCGTAAAGCTTAGTTTCTTTCACCATTGTTTATTGTTTTGAAAAGAACTTGCGTACGTAAGTTGCGGATCTGATGTGCAAGTGTCACTGGTGATATAGTGTTGAGTTGCGAAGTTGCTGGGGTATTCTAGAATCTTCCAGTGGTGTGCAGGATGAGGAATTGGAACTTGTAAATTGTAGAGTTGGGATATGGTTGGGAAGGAAATATAGTCATCTGGTCCAATTTCTAATTAATAAGTACATAGTTCTTTCAATTGAATTGAGTTTTCAGTTTATGTTATGTTTGTGGTCATCAAAGGATTTCTTTGGTTGAATTTAACTTGAGAGGGGGATCATCCAGTGCGACTGATCTTGGTAGTACTAGATCCCTCCAGACTAATGATAGCACTCATTCAGTTCTGTTTTGCTATTTCAATCGTATTGTTTGTCTGTATTTAATTCATGAGTGTGACTTTTGCATACTCTCCATCATTAATTTTACTATCTCAATTCTGAATATACTACTTTTAATGTTCTCTTACCCGGATTTCCATGTTTCAAAACTGTCTATTGATTTTTGTCTATGGATTTCTGTCTATTGATTGACCTTAGCTTATGCTTCCCTACTTATAAAAAATTTTCCATTCGGGCTTATTTCATTAACGTTGACGAAGTTGAACCATTCCTAGCTTATTCTTTTGTTCTCTTCTTTTCACATCTTGCTATCAACTTGTTCCGACAGTCCAATCCCAATGTAAACTCGAAATACTAGGCTCAACTATCTCAAACTGGATATAATATATACTATCCTAAGTCTCCTTCTTACTTCTGGCAGCCTTCTTCAAGGCTCTGGCACGGATGCTCTTGTGCATACCAAGGTTGAGCTTGTTTGCTAATCCAGAGTAGACTCCAACAGAATTCTCAATGAAAAAGTGCATGAAAGCATGGGCCCAGAATGGAGTCAGCGTAGCGTAACGGTCCTGTGCTCCACCTCTCTTACCAACTCCTCTCAAAGTGGCAGCAACAAAAGCCTTAGGAGTAGGAATGGTAGCACTGGCTCTTCTGATCTTAGACATTGCAGAAGTAACCAAGTACGACACCACCAATTCCACATCCACGCCATGTGGCTTCAATTCACCAGCCAAGGCAGCAGACCATTGTTGCAAAAATGCCTTCGAACCGGAATACGTGGCCAAGTATGGAGTAGGCAATAAACCTCCAAAAGAACCCATGGTCAAAATCAAACCTCTAGAGCTCTTGTCATTCTTAACAGTGTCCAAAATGTATGGAAGCACAGTCTGGGTGATCTTCAATGTGACTAAGTTGTTGATGGTGATAATGTCGGTCAACTCCTTCAAGTCAGTCTCCAAAAATGGGACTGGGATAGAGTGGGATTGGCCAACATTGTTGATCAACACCGTCACAGGCAACTCGGCAATGACTTCACGGATACTTTCGTAATTGGCGTCGATGTCCTTGGATGCGTCAAACGCAATGACAGCAGTTTGAACGCCGTATTTAGTTTTAATCTCCTCGGCAATAACCTCCAACTTCAGCAACGTTCTCGACACCAACACCACATTCAAGCCCTTTTTGGCCAACTGGATAGCATACTCCTTGCCAATTCCATCAGAAGCACCAGTAACGACCGCCCATTTACCCTTTTTGGCTCCATACTTACCAAAGTTGGTTGGAGGAAGAATGAATAAATCAGCAACCATGGAGAAGTAGCTCAAGGTGAAGGTGGTGATTTTGAATACACCAATGGCCAAAGCACCATAGAGGAAGGCTTGGCCTGCTTTGGATTCTGTAGCTGAAGCCACGAAGTCTGACACTGACATGGATGATAAAAGAGTACTAAGTGAACGCGGAGTGAGAATGAGTTCGCAGAGGTTAATATGGAGAACATTGGGTTGAGAACACTGTGAAAATAGTGAACAAACACTAAGCCCAATACTAAACTACAAAAATAAAGATATCAACTAATAATACATAGGTAAGGACAATGATACATAATACATGCTTTTGGCGGTGCTACAAGTAGGTAAACTCATCGAGCTTCTCTTTGCTGATCTCGACATTGAGTGCGTCTCGCGAAGCATACACCTCTAACATTTCCAACAGACTCGTGAGCTTCATTGCATCTGCCTGAAGTTCTGAGATGGTTTTGTTCACATTAGAAAGTTCCTTGTAGGCTGCATCCATACGAGCTGCTGTTTTTCCCTCTCCAATACGAAGAATGGTAATCCAAGGGTCAGAGAATTTGGAACTGGAGATGGAACCTCGATCTTTAGGGGTTGCTCCTCCAGAAACCAGGTTGTGTGCTGGGCTATCATTTCCTCCAGCTCGGAATCCTTCTCTATCTCCTCGATTGCCTCTGTATCCGCCTCTGGGAGGTCTTCGCTCGTGTCTGTCATGTTTATCAGGCCTGTCAGGTCTATCGGGTCTGTCTCTTTTATCTGGCATTGACCGTAGCTCGTCATCTTCTCTACGATAATCTTCTCTGTATTCTCTGTCCCGTACACGATCTCTGGGATCTCTTTCTCTTGATTCGCCTTTATGTCTTAGATCTCTTTCTCTTGCATCTCTGTCTCTTGGATCTCTGTCTCTTGGATCTCTGTCTCTTGGATCTCTGTCTCTTGAGTCACGGTAGGATCCATAATCACGGCCCCTATAGCCTCCTCTGTAGTTATCGTATCCACGTCCTCGGTGCCCGCCGCGGTCTCTATAATGTCGTGGAGAACCATCATACCTTCGGTCATGGTAGGAATCTGACCGGTCCCCCCGGCCAGACCCTTGGTACAGCAGGTAATTACTGCCACTCATGAAGAAGAAGTTTTATTGAGTTGTATGGATGTGTGCAGTCTAAGTTAGTTGGTGATCAGTAACCAGGTGAAGCGAACACGAGATGTTAATATATAATTCACGATTCATTTATAAGATATATAATCTAATAATTTGCAAGACCTAGCGAAAGTTTATCTGGTTTTCTCGAGATCTTTCTTAAACGCACAAATTGGTAGATAATGTCTATGGTTGGGATTGTTTAGCAGTGACTTATGAGCTGGGTAGAATAACCTCTATGGGAGACAAAGGCCATCCGATAATTCAAATTTTTACAATCTCATAACAATTAACTCTGCTTAAGCTGTTAGATTGCTTTTCTATTAAGAATTCCTTATTTGACATTCTTAGTGCCTCGTGAGGTGCTACATACATTTAACTAATTTGCAAATGCTGCACAACCTTATAAAACTTGTCACTATGTTTATCAACGAACTTCATTTGCAAAGTTCGATACAAGAACCGATCGCTTATTCCACAGTCAACAAGTTGACTCTGTTTAACTATTTAGTCAATCGATCCTGGATGTGAACCCGGATCATTTGACCCAAAATGGCAACTTTCACCCTCCCATGTCAACTTCCCTCCACTTTCTTCCTAGAATGCTAGAGATAGAAACATATCCAATCAATATAGTCACCACAAATACTCCCAATTCGAAATACCCCGTGCTTGTGTATCGAAATGTGCTCACAGGCCCCATGATTGACCAAAGTACAGACGAAGCAGCAAGAAAAGAACATATCAAACAGTTGATGGAGGCAAATAACTGGCGACCAGAGGTAAGTAACATTTATCAGCTTATTTTTGGCCTTTCTTACTCACATTCTAGAGAGTTTACGGCAGTATTACCGTTGCACATTATCACCCTAATGTTCACGAAGCTTACGCTGTACTTGCGGGATCATCCCGTCTCTGTTTGGGACAGGATGTGACTATAGAGCAAACTACGATTGATAATGAACGGGGTGACAATTTCGTGGAAGTTAACCTAAACACCGGAGACGTGATTGTCATTCCAGCTGGTGTTGCTCACTGTTCAAAGACCTACTCCCCACAGTACCGTTATTTGGCATCATATCCAAAAGAAGGTGAGTATTGGCGTCTGGTGCAAAAGACCCATATCGATCGAGTAGAAAACTACGATAATCTGAAAGATGTGGCTGTTTCTCAGAACGTTCTTATGCCTAGTGCCGATCCTGTCTTTGGACTAGAGAGCGGAGGGTTACTAGATCTCTGGGACAGACTGGCATGGAACCATACGCAAATTAGACTGGCAAAATAGACTATTTCGGGTCTGAAGGTGTGGATATGAAGTGATTAATTAACTGTTCTTTAGTACTTAAATAATAATATTCAGATCGCGTTATTGATCTTATGTGTTTTCTTATCAGTTAAGTTTCGCAAAACCATTTTCTTCTTATCTGGCCTACTTTGATAATTCCAATTTGCGACTATTTTCAACATTTCGCATAACTTGCTTCTCTGTACAAAACTTAACAAATACATAACTTCAAAGTTCTGTGTGAGCTATATCGAAATAAAAGAAAAGGAAGAGATGGAAGACGAAAAAACCAACAAGATACTATTTCCATATTTTCACGTCCTTAGGTGAATCCATCAACTTTGCCTTAAAAGTACTATTTCACCCAAAACCCCAACACCTGCATGTAATAAAGTCATTACACAACCTTATTGGGAAAGTTCAAAAACACCTACGGCTTACCTTGAGTATATCTAATTGAGTTGCTTCTCCTTTATAAGATTGGGGTATTCTGATGGATACCAGTGACAGACACATGTCACAACTTAGGACATCTATTTTCGATAAGGCATGGGAAAGATTTTCTAATGAACACCAACCTGGAATTATAGCCCTACTTGAGGAGATCGAACAGCAACTCGACTTGAAGTCTGGCTTTCTTTCACTGGACGAGCTCATCATTAAGAAATTACAACAGCTATGTTACCAGATATCTGCTCCTTATACAAAAGAGGACATGCTCAATATGACTGTGAACGCTCTCTCAGATATTAAGATAATGGACATCCGAAGAAACAAAATGTATGGCAACTTCTCCGATGGATACTCAATTTACAAGGACAACCACGACAACATAATGTACCGCATGGACCAAATGGATGAAAATGATTGCATGAAGTTGGACCTGGACTCCGCCAGTTCTCTTCACACAAAATATTATGAATCTGATATTGATGACACGGCCTCTCTCATGGCTTGCGACAGCAACTGGATTGAGCGGTCTCCAAGCATACTAGACTGTCCTGTTGATGATATTGATGACTTCAAGCTTCATAAAGTGTTGGAGGACTTGCGGACACGCCATGTTTCCATACATTTGGGATTCCATGATATCGACACCAAATTGGCTGGCATCAAGGAACAAAACGGGAAGGACCTCGAATTCTTGGATAAGCTCATGGCAAACAACGAGTTGATCCGCGATCGTATGCACGATATGAGGACAGAGCTCAATGAGTTAACCACTGCATTGCTCGTGCTTAAAGATGTCGAAGATTTAGGCAATCTTTCGCCGGCAACAACAAAGAAAATCACAAACATTTTAGTTGACAGCGACACCGACGAGCAGCTCACTAATAAGGTGGATGCTGTTCAATTGACACCTATACGAATGGCCGACGCCATTCTAGATTTGGAGAATGGGACCATCGGAGAAATGGAGCAAATGCATACACGGATAGAGGAACGGGAACTTTCAAAAAAAGATAACAGAAATGAGACATCAAATGTCATGGAATTAAAAACAGACGAAATGGGGTCTCGACATGAAATTAATATATTGGTCAAGAAAGACAATGTCGGGAAGAAAAAGGATAGGTATATGGAGCATAAGGACTTAAAGAATGAGCTGGATTCTTCCCAGAAAAAAGAATTAATTAAACCAGGGATGGAAGTGATGCATACCAAAACCAATTCATTCAATCTATCTATACCAGTTCTTTTCCTTATATTGGCACTTATGGCCTACTGGAAATATTAGATGAATAACGATTATTAATCAAATGTAAGAAATGAACGGCGTAGGGCTTAGCCCATGTTGACGGACCGTGGGTAGCTATCATATGTGTCATCAGCGTCCTCTTGGAAGTACGGGTGCACCAATGCCCGCTTGGCACTAATTCTGTTGCTTGGGTCGTATGCCAAAATCTGCTCTAATAAGTCAACTCCGTCGCTGTCCAATGTTGGCACGTGGTTGGCCAAATTGCTCTTCTCCCACTTGGGCCAGGTGAGCTTGAAATCCGGCAAGTACGTGACATCGGGCCACATCTCCTCGTTCGGAGTTCCCAAGATTCTGAATATCCGGAAAATTTCGTCAATCTCGGAATCACCAGGAAATAATGGCTTACGATTGCACATTTCGGCGAAAATACATCCAACAGACCACATGTCAACACCGGTAGAGTACTGTTTACCTCCCAAGAGAATCTCGGGAGCTCTGTACCATAATGTCACAACCTCGTGGGTGTAAGCACGCAAAGGAACACCAAAGGCACGGGCCAAACCGAAATCAGCTAACTTAAGGTTACCTTCTTTATCAATCAACAAATTCTGAGGCTTCAAGTCTCGGTGCAACACACGGTGAGAATGGCAGTGTTTGATGCCTTTCACTAGCTGGAGCATGAACCTCTTGACCATCAGCGGCTCGAGTCCTGCGCCTTCTGGAATGGATTCCATATACTTTTTCAAGTCCAAGTCCAAGAATTCGAAAACAAGGTAGAGCTTGTGTGAGTCCAGGTGGATGATATCATAAAGACGGACAATGTTGTCGTCTCTCATTTCCTTTAAAAGGGAAATTTCTCTAATTGCGGTAGATGGAACTCCCTCATCCTCCAGTTCTAGTCTAATCTTCTTGAGTGCCACGACCCTATTGTTGTGGCGAGTGTCTAGAGCCTTGTAGACAACTCCATATGTACCTTACATAGTTAGTAGCCGCAAGGTTACCCTTGACAAAAAGGGGGGTTGAAGTTGTGTTTTCCCAGCAAAAAAAAATGATCCCGCAAAATACAACACTCAAAACATTAATACATACCTTCACCAACCTTCTCCTGGCGATGGAAGTCGGAAAGTTCCACCATGTCGAAAATAAGATGTAACTGAAGAATGGGTTGTCGCGACCTATTCCCATACTTAACGAGCATTAGCGGGAGGCACGGATGTTCAATATTGGCTGTTGCTGGCAACAATATTTAGGGCAGGCCAAATGGACTTCCTTAAGTTGTATAGTTTACGAACATTAAGAGAAAACAAAAGATTATTACAGAGAATCAACCCAAATAGCTGTCTCTATATCCTGTATTCCTGTCCTATAATGCTTATTCCGGTTGAGGCAGCTTTTCCTTCTCAGCACGGTGTCCCTCGCCAGCAGTGCACACCTTGATCTCGCGGCCCCATTCACTATTCAATATCTGCTTTCCATTAATACGTCTATCTGGAATTGGATCGAGAATTGAATAGATCACGTTACGGCACCGTGCACGTTTTAACGACTCAATAGGCTCGTAGCCCGAGGCGTCCTTCCGCTTGACGAGGTATTCTTCGAAAAACTCATCCCTCTTAGGGTCTGCCAACTGCCAAAGTTGACGACCTGTTCTCATAGCCATGTAGATCACTCCACAAGACCAGATATCTACGCACCGAGGGTCAAACGCCTCTTGAGTGAACTCCTCTGGTGCAATGTATGGACTAGACCCGCAAATTCCCTCACTGAGCTGAATATCTTTCTCCCAAGCCATCTTGAAGCACTCTCCGTTTCCGAAATCGGTGATTTTCAACACACCCTGCTGGGTGAGAAGCAAGTTCTCCGGCTTCAAGTCACGATGAGCCACTCCCATATCATGCATGTAGTTAACACCTCTGATAAGCTGCTTGAAAAAACAGTCTGCTTCAGCGTACTCTAACTTACCTGCGGCAATAATCAAGGTGTACAAATCTCCACCGGAGCAGAACTCCATGACCTCACAGTAGTCGCCCTTCGCATCTCTCAATAAGTCCAAAGTATCAATGATATTCATGTGTTTGAGCGACGATGAAATGCAGAATTCCGAAGTCAATCTTCTTGAGTACTTCTTTTCAGACTCAGACGGTCTTCTCTTGAATTCCTTAACCGCGTAAAGCACCTCTTCATGTGTGTTTCCGTCTTTCTTATGCGAGATCCGTACAACTCCAAACGAACCGCGTCCAATGACTTCCTGGCAGCGGCCGTACTTTTCCACAAACGAACGCGAGTCCTGCTTGTTCATGGGATCGAGAAGTTCTTCACCGTGATAAGGCGAAGTGTTGTTCTTCACTTGAGAAACCAAGCCTGCAAAAAGTGTAGGGGGCTTCTCGGGTTGGCTCTTGTCGGCTCCTCCAGGCAGTAAGATATTGGGGACTGCGGACTTGGCTTCACTACGGAGTTTTTTGGCGCCCAAGAGATCCTTCAACATATTGGTCAACTTTTCCTGGCGCTTTGCAGCTCGTAGGTTATGTTCATGTGAGCCATCTTCAAACATCTTGAAGCGAGGCTTTTGTGCTATCGTTGGAAGGTGCGTGGAAGACGCCGAAGGAGATAGCGTACCACCCACAGGAGAAGTTGCCTTCTTCACTGACGAAGCCCTGGAAACGGGGGTCAGTTTGGATGATTGTTTGAGAGTGACCGCTGGCGCTGATCCAGATGCACTCACGGTATTCTTACGTTTTGTAGTGTGGCTAGTCACCGACAGCAGTCGTGAAACAGAAGGAGAGCGTACGGGGGCAACGAGGTTACCGTTTTCACCTGGACTGGCAGGAGTCTTAGAGCCCGATCCCTGGGATCCAGTACCTGAGCCGAATATCGATAGTGGCTGAGGATGCTGCAAATCCATCAGAAGCGCCGAGACCATGGGAGATAGCGAAGTTCCCGCCGTGTTGCCGCCCACAGGCGATGCTGTTCGGGAAAGATCATTTGGTAAAGGAAAAAGCACATCATCGTCCTTGTCAGCGTCATAAGTGCCGTTCTGGGCCACACTGGGGCTGATCTGGGGTGACAATGCAGCGGCCGTGCTCTTGGAAGCCGACTTTACCACATCCAGGGATTTGTAAGCGTTGGCTTGAAGAGAATCCAAAGTAACATTATTCTTCAGCTTTGCTTCAGTCAACTGCAGGACATTCGACGACAGGCCAAAAAGCCTGGAGAGCTTCGATATGGATAGCGTCCTTTTCTTGTGGGACTCGGCCATAATAAATAAGAAGAAGTAAAAGAAGAAAAATAAATAAAAAGTGATAACCGTGGGAATAACGAGAAAAAGAAGAAAAAGTGATGAATTCCTAATGAGGGTCTATGAGATTTTTTTTTTGTTGCTCGTGCAGGGAAGAATGTCACCCTGTGGCGAAGCTATGATAAGTACGGGGCACTGGGAAGGTGACCGTGGCACGCACGGCTGGCTGATGATGATTGGATCAGAATCCTCGTGACCTAGGTGCATGATACCAAGCCAGGAACAAAGTTCCGGATGAAGTCTTGGAGGCCAGTGTGACTTGGTATAAGGAATCAGTGCAGGAGGCTAGGTGTAGGCCCTCAATGTGCGCAGGTGACATGATGAAATAGTAGAAAGAGTAGATAAAAGCAAGACAGCTGAATCAGAAAAAAAAAATACGAAATAGTGGAACTAGAAGAAAATGTGGAACTGTTACAATTAGTAATAAACGCAAGCAAAGTTATGGAAAATATGTCTAGTTATATCGTGAATGTCCAATGACAAATGCGATGTTGCCAGTTAGACTTTTGGTTTTCCCACATCAGCACCGGATCTGGCCATTTGTCACTAGCTCCAGGATGTGGCCATACCTAAAACAATATAGGATTTATGACTCATGCTAGGCATATTCACTCGTATGGTGGCAAAGCATGCAAAAAAAATATGGGCAGTGATGGACTTGGATTCGTATTTTGGAACAGACAAACTTGGATTACGAACTTTTCGTAGGGTATTCGCAGTAATTGATCTAGTGATAAAGGAACCTAGGAAATTTGGGGGTAGAAAGCTCCAACATATTACATGGTGTTGATTAAATCAATATACATACGATGTTACCCTAGGAAGCGTTCCAAACCATGGCTCCTCTTTCTTGACAATGCAACGTGGGTCCAATGAGGATTATTTTCTGTGAAGCCGTTGCATACTGGGGAGGAAAATCAATACGAGAACAAGGAAAAGTAGTTCATAGTATTAGGAAAATAGTACTGGGATCGAGACTGTATTTTTCTCTATTCTCGACATGGCTTTGGGTTTTCATCTTTGATAGCGATGTCAGCATGTAATTTGTAACTGGTATAAGCATTAATAGATGTGATTTGTGTATTATAATTTGTTTTGGCTTAATGTAACCACTTTCGCACAACAGTGATTTAGGACGTTATTAGTACAATGGATTCGATGATTCTTAACCGTATTACCTGAGATGTTTCATTATTATTTTCTTCAACGGTAGCTACAGAGGACAATGCCACAGAGGACATTCTTTATCCCAGCTAAAATTTTGCGCTTACAGCGTCAGTGTGGTGACAATTCCTCAATTCCTGCCTGTTCATAACCAATGGATCGTTCGATTGATCTCCACTGTCCAGAACCTCCCACCACACATTAGTACGTCCATCTGTTCTCAGATTTGTCTTATTCATTACGACCTGCTCCCCTCAGTCTTGTAATCTAATTCATCTGGATTCTATATCTCTCTCTCGACTAGCCTCGTTGCTAGTCTACATTCTCTACAGTTTCTAATATATTGTAATACTTACTCTTCAGCCAAAATGAACTCCTTGAACTCCTTGTAAGCCTTCTCCAAATCGTCGTTGACAACAATCTTGTCGTGTGCACCGGTCTCAGCATACTCCATCTCAGCAGCTGCAGCAGCAATTCTCTTAGCAATGGAGTCTTCAGTCTCGGTACCACGGCCAACCAATCTACCCTTCAACTCATCAATCAGAGGAGGACTCAAGAACAAGTATCTAGCGTTCAAATTCGTCTCCTTGACGGACTTGACACCTTGCATATCAATGTCCAAAATGCAGATACGGTCGAGCTTGGAAACGTCCTCCACAGCCTTGATGGAAGTTCCGTAGTAGTTACCGGAGAACTGTGCCCATTCAATGAACTGCTTCTGCTCGATCATCTTCTTGAAGTCTTCCACTTTGGTGAAATGGTAGTCCACACCGTTCTTCTCACCATCTCTAGGGTTTCTGGTGGTGTTGGAGACAGAGAAGCCGAACTTGTCTGGGAACTCAGCCAACAACTTCTTCAAAAGAGTGGACTTACCGGTACCCGAAGGTCCAGAGATAACGATGGGTCTGGGCATGCTGATGCTAAAAGTAAAGAGTGGAAGTTGACCTAATAATAAATTATATTTTGGCGATGGAGGTAGCGCGACTCCGACACGATGTTACTTGCCGGAAAATGTGAGGCTTTAGCTCAAAGGGAAATGCGTCTGCAAACGATCAATATCACGCTGAGATTGTACTTGCCACTGTCACTTCTATGCGAGTATTTGATTTGATTTTTTTTTAATTACTTTCTTTTGATTTGGTGCAAGAGTATCTTCATTTGGTGTGTTTCAGATTCGATTCTCCTTTCTTGTCACGTGCCAGGAATCAAAGCGATGGGGTAGGTGACTCCTACAATAAGAAAGAGAGGTGAAAGAATGGGAGGATTGAGAAAGAAAATGAGAAAAAGTAATAAATTGACTGATATGGATGATTTATCAATGTATTCCACAATGTTAATTTGACATTTCTATAAACTCTATCGGTTCTTTGAATAAGTATATTTCCCCATACTGAAGACTTGACTTTCCAAACGTATGATTATGTGCAGTCTATACCATAACCACAACAACAAAAGCACGAATTCCCCCACTATAAAAATGACATTTTGATAAATAAAAGCATTGATATCTTTCTTGACTTTAATTTCATCCCTTCGCATTCCCCCGACCGGGTTTCCCACTCGTGCGGGCAGTTTGTTCTCATTACACCCATCGCATCTCATAGACATCACCAACAACCTATTTTATGAACTACACTAACCACCAAAGGGAATTCTTTTATTCTGAATGTCAGTCTTCGAGTTATCCCCGAACTTGACATAATATTATTGTCGCTGGTCTCTACTGAACCGGTCGTGTGCGAACCACTATGCAAAATTATCGATCTGATAGAACCTAACCTGACCCACAAAACCTCCATCGACTCCACCATCATGGATAACGTGAAACTGGCGCTCTCCGCCATGTACTCGCCCACAGCAGGTCAAGACGAAAAGAAGTTGGCCACTAACTTCTTGGAGCTGTTTCAGAAATCCCCCGAGGCATGGGAAGTATCACACACACTTTTGTCTGATCCATCCCAACCTCTTGAATTCCGAATGTTTGCCTCTCAGACACTCAGATCGAAAGCCACGTTTGACTTGCTGCAACTTCCTGAAGAGGCGGTATTGCAGTTGAAAAACTCTATGCTTGATCTTCTCATTACCTATGCATCCAAAGATAAGTTGATCAGAACGCAACTATCTTTGGCTCTCTGCCAGTTAGCCCTCCAATTCTTGCAGTGGGGAAATCCCATGGGCGATATTACCTCACAACTTTCGTCGTCTCCCGAACTTTTGCCTGCATTGTTGGAATTCCTTAAGATCTTACCCGAAGAGCTTACTGAGCTGAACAAAACTCCATTGACCGACGACGAATTCAACGCACGCACGCAGTTGCTTATTTCCGATAACGTTCCGCATGTCCTTCTGATGTTAAAGAATTTGTCCGAACTGGGCACTGTCACCAATGGTTTGCTTCTCGAGTGTTTGAATAGCTGGGTCAAAGAGTGTCCCATCGAGAGCATCTTAACCATTGACTCGCTAGCTAGCTTGATTTTCAAGTCTTTGATGGATGAAGATTTGTTCGAAAAAGCCTCTGAGTGCGTCTGCTCTGTTCTCAAGGAAACAAGAGACATTGATAACTATCACCTCATAGATGCATTGTACAAGCAGCTCTTGCAGGTACACGAGTTTTATACTTCCCACCCCGAGAGGTTGCAAGATCCAGAGATTGTCAGTGCTCTCACGAAGCTTTATGTGGAAGCAGGAGAAGCCTGGAATGTTCTTATTGCTAAGAATGCCGAACACTTCAAACCTTTAGTCGCCATCATCTTAGAGTGTTCAAAATACGATGAAGACTTAGACGTGGTGAAGTATACATTCTTTTTCTGGTACCAACTCAAGCAGATGCTCACGTTGCCTCGATTTGAAAGCCTGAAGAAGGTGCTTCTGGATATATACTTAGAGTTGATCTCGGTCATCATCAAACATCTCTGTTACCCACTTGACCAGGACGATACCGACTTATTCCACGGTGACCGCGAACAGGAAGATAAATTCAAGGATTTCAGATACGAAATGGGTGACGTGTTGAAAGATTGCTGTGCCGTTGTTGGATCTCAAAAGGCATTAAACGTTCCATTCCAACAAGTTCAGACCTTTCTCTCTCAACAGCTGGCACAGTGGCAGCTCTTAGAAGCACCTTTATTCAGTATGAGAGTTATGGCCAAAGAGGTGTCACCCAAGGAGAACACCATCTTGCCCGTAATTATGAATATGCTCGTGCAACTTCCCGAGCATCCAAAAATCAGATATGCTACCACATTGGTTTTGGGCCGTTACTCGGAGTGGACTGCAAAGCATCCTGAGTACTTGGAGGTTCAGCTTAACTACATCATCAAAGGTTTTGAGAGTGCTACTCAAACTGAACGTGATATTTTCAGCGCCACGTCTCAAGCCCTCATGTACTTCTGTCAGGACTGTTCATCTTTGCTTGTTAACTACTTGGATCAATTATTCATGGTTTACCAGCAAGTTCAAAGCCACCTCGATGTCAAGTCCACGTACGATTTGGTGAATGGCTTGGCTCATGTTATCAAGGATTTACCGGATTCTGAGCAATACAAAGCAGCTGAGACCTTCTTGGCCCCCACAGTTTCTCGATTGACCCAACTAAGTCAAAACGGATCTCTACAGGATGATTCTATTACTAGTGCATTGCATGACGAAGCTGAAGTGCTAAGCATCTTTTTTAATATCTTGCGCTGTCAGAGCTTCGAAGAGCCTCAGTTTCCCGTGGCCAATTATTTTATTGACAAGTTGTATCCATTGCTTTCGCAGATTCTCCAGAAATTCCAGAAATCTCTCAAGGTTAGTGAGCACTTTGTTAAGATATTCAAGAACGTGATACAAGGATGCAGTGTATTCCTTACACCTCTTCTTCCCCAGCTCACTGATTTACTTCATGAAGGATTCAGAGAAACCTGTTTCGGATGCTATCTTTGGGTTACTGGAGTTGTAATAAGGGAGTTTGGTGACGAAGTCAGTACTGGACAAACACAAAATGCAGTTTACCAGTTTGGCTTGTCACAAAGTGCTCTTTTCTTTGAGTTGCTCAAGTCTAATACTGAATTGGATATCCGTGACATTCCCGATGTTATCGAGGACTTTTTTAACATGGCAAATGACTTACTCATGTACTTTCCTGCTAAGGTGGCAGGAAATGGCCAGCTCATGAGCTCAATACTTGAATCGGGAATTACCTCCCTCACTACTAGTGAAGAGCATAACCCATTAATGGCATGTGTGCATTTTTTCGTCGATTACTTGTCGTGGGGTTCTCAGTACCCACCCATTTCATTCTACGAAGGAGACCCAGCGGAAGTTCAGCAGTATGTTAGACAATTTCTTATGGCCGAGAATAACGGTCAAAAATTGGTCACTGCTGTTGTCAACGGACTCATTTTTAAGTTTTATAACGACCCTGACGGAAACGATCTTCTTCTAAAGCTTTTAACTGTTACACCAGATATGGAAAAGGCTTTGTCTTGGTTGCACCAAGCAGTAAGTGCGCTTCCTAATGTTAGTGAAAAGGAGGTTCAGAAGCTCATGAACGCCACTGCTGTTGCACTTCCAAACAAAGATAACCGCAGGATCCGTATGTCCATTAAAGATTTTGTCAGCTGGTATACTCGCAAGAATGTGAACTCCAGAGCAGCATTTGCCTAAGTCAGTATATACCAGCAGATAAAAAAAGGTCTGCCCGCAACCATCCTGCATGAATACAGAGAAAAACGATGAAAATGGCGGAAATAGCAGATTTGCAAGCGCAGAAAATAGAATTAAGATGAACTATGAGATTCTGACAGGTGGACCTGGATGCTGGTGCATTTGGCAATTTTCTGATCCAGCTTGATTTCTCAAGCTCAGCTTGCATGCAAAATAGAAGATTGTAACAACGTTTTTACTCTTGACTTAGAATCTATGTATAATGGGGAGAGATCTAATTGCACCAGGATTAGGTCAGACCATACAGGTAAACGGGCAACAACACAAAAACAGATCTGAGATGGGGCGGGAGAAATGTCAGGTGAGCGTGAAAAGTTCCAATATTCCAGTTCTCAGTTTTACCTGAACTAAGTGAAACTTGTAAACTGGAGGAAGTGCAAAACACGCGGCCTGCATGAAGTTTTGGAACAATGCGACCTCGTCCCCTTTCGGGTTGTCAGCCATCCAGAACCAGTACTGGCAGTGCTCAATTTGGATAGCCGGGCTGCATGCACATTTCTTTTGTGATAAGAGAATAGCAGTTACTCGTTGCAACCGCCTTACAATCATCTTCAGAGTCACTATATAATAATACGAAATCCACAGTGGATCTCTTTTTTTTTTCTCATCATCAATCAATTCAAACTTTAGTCTCTCGCTCAACAATGCAATTCTCTACCGTCGCTATCGTCGCTGCCGCTGTCGCCTCCGTTTCTGCTTTGAACGTCACCACTGAGACCGATGTCTCCTCCACTTTGGTTACCATCACCTCTTGTGGCCCAGAGGTCACTAACTGTCCTTTGACCAAGGCCAACGTCTCCACTTGGGAGGGTGCTGCTAACAAGCAGTTCGCTGCTGGTGCCGTTGCTTTGGCTGCTGGTGCTTTGTTGGCTTTGTAAGCAACATAGTTAATGCGGTTCATTTCTTGGTGTATTATTGAATATATAATAATCTTTTTAATTGGATGTAGAATTCGCACTGATTGTGCATAAGATTTTTTTTTTTTTGTTCTCCTTATCTTCGGAATCCATCACATGGATCAATCTTTATTGCATGTGTTTTAAATTATTACCAAATTAAGATGGCTTTATCCAAATTTGGCCATGATGCATTCACCAATCATCCTAAGTTCCTATCGAAGATCATTGGTATTGTCAATTCAACCTCAACTAAACCCTCCTCTTATCTACAATTCTTAAAAAGTCAAAAACAATAATAAACAATAAAGTTAAGATGACGTTGGCTCGGCTAACGACAGAGGCGAAACTTCAACACTTGCAGAACTCACGGCGGCAAAACCAGAAAAGTCCGCCTGTGAAAGTGCAAAAGGCGAGCATATCTCCACCAACTGTGGAACCAACTCCATCACCAACTGCACAAGTCCCAGGCGTGTATCAGAATCTGTAAGCGAAAATCTCACCACATCCAATGCCAACCCCGACTCCTGCAATGCGCGGAAAACTTCATTGTACGGAATGACATCTGCGCGAATCAACTCAATGGTGATGTCAGCCACTCCTGCCCTCACCTCTTCGTCAGTAAGTGACAGACGAATCACGTAGTTAATGAGTCCTGACCGTTTGAGTGCGACAAACACTTGTGTCATCACGTCCTCAGTAAGAGTTCTGGCTTCCAACCCTCTGGAATCTAAGGTATCTGCAACACTTGAATCCATGGTGGCTAATGCGCTTGAAGTGTTCGATTGGAAATTTGTAATGTTGGACTCCAAACTTTTTTCCAAGTCGGCCCATTCACTCAATTCTCTTTTGGCTGGAGGTGAAAGCTTATGGACGGCAGCCTCTTTGACTTTGTTCACTTTCTTCTGTACCATGGCTTTGGCAGCCAGCTTAGCTTTGGACAAAAGGCCAGCAATCTTGGCTTTAATAAAATCCAAAAACTTAACTTTAGCCGAAGCAGCTGCCAATTTAGCTTTTTGTTTGGGAGAACTTTTTGGTGATTGGGAACTTTTAGGACCGGGTGCTGGTTTAGTAGGTTCAGAAGTAGGAGGAGCAGAAGTAGGAATTGGTGCAACTGGTACTGATGCTGGAGTTTCCTGGTTGATGGATTTATCTGCATCATCCTCAAGTGGCTGCGAATCGCACTCATCTTCACTGGAATCCTTACCTGTCAACTTCTTAAGTGCTCCTAAAATATCCTTCGCAACCTTGAGCTGCCTGACGGTGTCGTCTCTGGCACTCAACTGGTACTTAGGTGATTGGAACTCTTTTTGGACGGCAAGGGCCCAGACACTTACACTGAGTAACCAGACAATGAATAAGAATCTCATGGCTATGCAAGACAAAACTATAGTTCAAATGTATTCCGTTGTCCCTCCTTTATACCTTTCTATTTACATTTTTATGGTGAACCTGACGCCAACATCTCATACTCTGGACTTGCTCCTCTCACCTGGACTTTCCGTTTGAAGACTGATGGAACACCAAATTTCCTGAGCCGCCTTGAAAAACTTCCTCTCTTGATGCCATTAAACTCTGCTAGCGTTCCATTCTTCAATGAGAATTGTCTCTCTCCAACTTCCTCTTCGTGGAAACCGAGAGTTTGCAGAGCACCCACAATGTTAGGCTGATTCCAGTTCTTCAACATCAACGAGTTAACAACAACACTCACAGAACTGCATGCCATAGTTGCCGCAGCCAAAGGTGGAGAAATCATCAAGTCAAACGGAAGGAAACATCCCATAGCAAAAGGCATCATAACTAAATTGTAGACAGTTGCACACACAAAATTCCATTTGATCTTGCGGAATGTAGCTGCCGAGACCTGGAGGGCAGTAATAACACCTGCTAAGTCATTCTTGTGGCCACTGGATGAGCTCATTAGCACGACTTCAGCAGAATCAATAGCGATATCCGTTCCCGTGCTAATGGCCATGCCAATGTCTGCCTGCACCAAGGCTGGGGCGTCGTTAATACCATCTCCAACAAAGGCAATGGATATATTCTCTTCACCTCCATATCTTTGTCTCATATCTACTATAACCTTGTCTTTGTCCACAGGTGACACTTCACTGAAGATATTCCCCTTGGGTACTCCCAACTTTGCTCCTATCGTTTCTGCAACGGCTTTATTGTCTCCAGTGACAATACCAACTTGATAATGTTCGACATGTTGTAAGTAATCAATGACCTCACGTGCATTGGGCTTAATGGTGTCGGAGAGTTCCAAGAATCCACAGTATTTTTCATCAATTATGACATGCACAACAGTCAGATTTGATTTAGACAAACCGTTCGCAAGTTCAATTGACAAAGCGGAACGAGCCCCTGGGTATTCCTTGACAACCATCTTTGTGTTTCCAATGCACACACGATAAGTAGTATTATTGATTGCGACATTTGCCTTGACACCCAAACCCATTAAGACTTCAAAATCGCTTATCCGTGAATCGAAAGTATCGTCTTCAAACCTTAAGCCAAGATGCTCCTTTGAAAACTTTACCAATGCCCGTCCAGTTGGATGCTCAGAGTTAACCTCAGTTGATCCAATCAAGTTCCACCAAAGTTCATTAGAGATTTTACTGCCTTCTATGTTTTTGAAGTTAACCACACTCATGTCACCTGTCGTCAAGGTACCTGTCTTATCAAATAAGATCACATTAACACCACTTGCCTTCTCTAAAATGTCACCGCCCTTGATTAATGCTCCATGTTGAGCACCCACACCAGTACCAACCATAACTGCAGTTGGTGCTGCCAATCCCAAAGCACATGGGCAAGCAACAACAACAACCGAGATAGCCAATTTTAAGCACACAAAGTACTTACCGTTTTCTTCTTTCTGGAAAGCCCTTGGAAGCATTTCCTCAAGAACATGCAGACAAATAGCCACCCAAACAATGAGGGTAAGCAAAGATAAGATTAAAACAGCTGCAACAAATCTTGCAGCAATGTAGTCAGCAAATCTCTGGACAGGAGCTTTCTTGACCTGCGAATTCTTTACAATGTCAATAATTTGATGCAATTGAGAATTCTTGCCGGCTCCAGTTACCCTCATGTAAATTAAATGTGGCCCATTAATGGAACCGCCGATAACGGCATCACCAGTAGACTTGGAAACAGGCAAGGATTCTCCAGTGATAATGGACTCATCAACTTCAGTGCTTCCATACTCGATAATTCCATCTGCTGGAATCTTTCCTCCTGGCAAAACGACGGCAATATCATCAGTCTGTAACAAGTCAATAACGATGTCTCTCGTTTGAAGCTCCAGAATGGAAGCAGTCTTTTCGTTCATTTGGGACTTCATCAAGGCGTCGAATTTTGTCTCATCAACAACAATCAGGCATGTGGTGGGAGTCAACTGCATGAGTCTGGACAATGCTGTAGAAGTGGCCCCCTTGGCTTTGTTTTCAATCCATTTGCCAAATGAAACAAAAGAGACGAGCATGGCAACCGTTTCAAATAATACCTTTGGAGGTTTCAATGTCTGGCCAGTCCAAACACTGAGGAAGATGGAGTATACAGAAAATGTATACGAAATCAGAGTAGAAATGCAGACCAAAACATCCATATTTGCGTTTTTTCCTTTATGACGAAGAAAAACACCAAACTTTTTGAAGAATACCGAGCCAAGGTTGAACAAGATATGAGTCGTCAATGCAAATTCAAGAACAGAAACCCAGTAAAGGCCATGCATGATGGTGAGATTTCTCCAGAATTTAGTATGATCGGTCAACGAGAGTACTAGAACAGGAATGCCGAATATGAGCGAACCAAAGAAAGTTGACCGCCAATACTGAATATCCTTTGTTTTGGAGAGCAACTTCAATTGGGAAGTAAGAGACTGATCAACAGAATTAAGAATGACAAATTGGTAACGCGAGTCAATTGCATTCAAAGCATCCACAAGTGACCGGATACCGGTCAAATTGGTATTAAGTGTAACATGAAGCTCGTCAATAAGACTTTCACGCTGAAAGTCAGCATAAGAGGATTCTGAAAGGTCTTGGCCATCCAATTCTCCTTTGAAAACAAAATGCGATTCATCAACACCAGCTAAACTATTAAGCACAGCTTCGACGTTGTACTGGAAGGATGAAAGCTCAGTGGACTCATCGATTCCGTACACTTGGAAAACGAGATCTTGATTGGAATCTTCCTGGGAAACAGAAACAAGTGCAGATTTAACAATGGAAGCTTCGAAACCACAGTCCTCAATTACTTCCCGAAGTTGCTCGGGCAGAGCAGTAGAATCATGGTCGACTGCAGCCGACAGGGTGATTTGAGACACCGATGCCTGAATAACACCAGGAACTTTTTCCAAAGCTTCAGTCACCGAGGCCAGACACGCACCACACGTCATTCCCTTGACGATAAAATTGGTATGGAGTGTTCTCAGCTGCAGCCCCAGTGTAGACTCAAGTACCGCATCGAATCCACAGTCTTCAATGGTGGAGATGATTTGGTCCGTGGAAACGGCCAGAGAGTGAGATATCTCAGCAGAACTCGTCAAGAGCAATACTGAAGCATCATGAATGCCGTCCACAGCCATGAGAGCATCAGTAATGCTTCCGGAACATGCGGCACAGGTCATCCCGGAGATGGAGACTATAGTCTTGGAGACGGCCTCCTGAGTGCATGAGACAACCAGGGAATCAAAGCCACAGTCATCAATAGCATCAACAAGCATTTGTGGCGTCGTTGGTGCCAGGAATGTGACGCTGGCCTCGTTGGTTAAGAGGGAGACAGTGGCCAGTGAGACATTGGAGACCTTCTGTAGAGCTTCGGTAACAGAAGCTGAACATGCAGCACAGGTCATTCCCAAGACCTCCAATGTTGCATGGGAAGTCATTTGTGGGCGGGATGGGACAAATTAATTTGTGTATGGGAACAGGACAGAAAAAGGAATAGATGTAAATTCTGAAGAGAAGGTTGGATCCATTACTAAGTGAAGGAAATTATCTTAAACATCTGATCATGTATACAGTACATCGTCCGATGACGGACTTGACAGGTAGGGATCGCCTTGGCTGCATGGTATATGACAGCTTTGCAGCGAATAACGAAAGGCGTCAGCCAAACAGCCAGGAAACATGATGTCTTCAAATTTATCTTATGTAACGATGTTTGATTGCAATACAGCTAGCCAACTAGCTTTGGGGTACACCAGCATACTGTATGTGGCTCGCAGTAGTATTCATCTTTTCTGCATGGTGAGGAGAAGATAACAGATCTGCGAAGACAAGAATTTTTCTCGAAGGAAGAATTGTAAACTTAAGAGGCAAATTCCAATTGGAGGAACAGAATTCAACCCAAGGATCTCAAAATATCTCTTGTTTTCTTGGGAATTTGAATTGCCTCATCCGATAACCTTCTCGTTAGTTTTCTGAGGTTTGCTTTTTTGCTTCTTATGCTTTGGCTCCAGCCCATGGTACTTATGCAGTAGTTCCTTCCATGCCTGCTTGGTGTCAAGTTGTTGGCCTGAACTGTCAGTGTACCGGAGTTTAACTTGTGGATTGTACGAAGAAAGAGGATCTTTCTGAGCCGTGTAGCGGGAGTACTTCCCACGGGCCATTTCTGGAATGACGCCTTTCGCAACAAGTCGATCATTGAGCACACGGTCAACAATTTGTTCTTTCTCTTCATTTGGTGCACCAATATAGCTATGATCCTTCAGTAGTTCTTCTCGCACGATTCTTTCTTCGATGGAGATCTTGATGCGCACTAATTCTGCTTCTCTCTGTGCTTGTCTGTTGGTTCTATCTGATTTGTTTTCCTCTGTAGGGTTGTTTTGACGGAGATACCTGAGAGTATCCAGAAGAGTGTTGAATTTGGGTACGGTGGAGTCAACATTTGCAGGATCAGACAGTTCTTCAGGCTCTTCACTGTTTTCTTTGGTTTCAGACTCCCCGTCGGCTTCTAGCTTCTCTTCAGACTTTTCTTTTGATTCTTCTTTCTGAGAGTCATTGCTGATAGATTCTCCTGGGCGTTCTGAATCTTTGTTGCTATCCAGTTTGTCTATTTCTTCATCACGCCGTTGCTGCTTTGTATCTTCTGTAGCTTCTTCTTTCTTCTGCATCAACGAATCAAGAAACTCCTTAGTGTCGTCATAAACAAAACCTTCACCAATCTCAGCTACCGCATCCGCTCTCAGGTGCAGCTTGATCTCGTTGGCTATTTCCTCTGCTGTCAACATCTTACGTTGCTTCTGCTTATTCTTTCTCGAGGTTGCAAGAACTAATTCAAGTTCGTCATCGTTGTCTTCCTCGACATCCAAAGCAGCAGTGAACATTGGCTCTGACACTTCCACCAAATCATCGGCACGCCGTCTCTTCTTTGCTGGCTTCTTAACTTTCTTGAGTTTCTTCATGACGGCCGGCCGCTTGCGCCGATCACGTTGATCTTGATCTCGAATGTTAAGGATTTCCAAGTCATCTTCGTACAATTCCTCGGGGTTCCGGACTTTGGGGTCCCAGTTATCGTTCAGACCACTGCTCGAAGCCGCCTTTCCTTCTCTGGGTACGCCCGACATGGCAATCTTTCCCTGTACGAACGGGAGTTTGAATTCAGGATTCTGTTGATTATCTTCTTCATGAAAACTTTCCCGCAGGCCATACTCTAGTTGCCCCATTTTCTTTCTTTCAAGATTATCCTTCTTTTCTTTCGCAAGCTTCTTCATGTTCTCATTCACCAAAATGTCCTCTTCAACTTCATCCACCACACTTCCATCTTCAAGTGTGAGAATATCTCCGTCCCCAAGCTCCAAAATCATATTAGCATGTGCGAGAGTAAATTCAGGGTTGACGTCTTCTGCCTTCTGTTCTAACTTCTCTGGTTGGCTCGTCTTGGTCTCTGTCCTCTCCACTTGTCTCTTCTTTCCAATGTTCTCTAACCATGACTCTGTTGACTCAATGTCTTTATAGAACAATTTTTCTTCCTTTAGAGACTTCTTATCATCGACTTGCTTCCGTGACTTCTCTTTCGTTTCCAACATGTCGTTGTCAGGCGACTCTTTTGGTCGAAGTCCCAATGACTTTCGGAGTAGGTTGGCACTATCATTGGAAAAAGAATAGTCTTCAGCTTTCTGTGAGCCGCCTATCCCGTCGGGATCTGGAATCAAGGGCAATCCAAGTTGTGCACGGAGCTTATTTGTTTCTGATATAGAAAGCTCGATCTCCTGTGCCATTGTCTACTGTAGTAGCTAGAAGTCCATCTCAGAATCTGGGGCCAGACCTGTAGACAAGCAAACATCAACTATAGCTCAAAAGATAAACATTTCACAGATCCACCCGAAAAGTTGTTCATTTTGGAGAGAAAATGCCAGAAGCAGAAAGCGGCTTGTCTAATTTACAGTTTCAATCCGTGAAAGGTACCTCGGCGAAAACGCCATTTCAATTTGCAGCAGTGGACAATAAATTAGCGTATACTGCTGGAGGTGGTGTGGTCGTCTCTACAATTGGCACAGAAGGGAATGTTAAGTCACAGCGGTTTTTCGTGGCTAATGGAAATAATGAAACTGCGCAAACGGTCCTGTCTTTCTCCTCATATAATCAGTTTTCAGACTCTCCTTCCGATACAGATACTCGCAGAGATGTTTATGGGTACCCTATTGCACACTCGCCAATAATCTACGAGAGAAATGGTGGAGAAGGTGTGGACTCACTGAGAGCGAGCTTATCTAAGAATGACCATAAAGACGGTGCTGGGGGTGTTCTGCCAACGAAAAGTAAATTGAGAGTTCGAGCCGTCAGTTGCCTAGCATTGGCACCAAATGGACGTGTGTTAGCAGTGGGGGAGGCCGGATACAGACCTAGAATCTTGCTTTATTCGCTAGCTCGGGACTCTGCAGATACTCCGTTTGCAATAATATACGAACATTCGTTCGAAGTCAGATGCATTGCATTCTCGCCAGATCTGCGTTCATTCTGCTCGCTAGGCAATTTGGCAGATGGTTATCTTTATGTTTGGAAATTCTCGCCTCTTTCCATTACGCTAAGAGCTGGAAATAAATGCTCCTCTGTGGTCAATGCGTTGTTATGGCATGATTCAGGTTCGGGAGATGGCCATATCATCACCGCTGGGCTTAGGTTTTTGAAAGTCTGGTGTTGCGATTCTTCAACCCTGGGTCTGCTGAAGCTGAGTATCTTAAAGGGTAGAAATGTGGTGCTCGGGAAGCACTTGGATCAAAACTTACAGGAAGTACTCTCCATCAACTCTGATGAGTTGTTAGTCCGCGGAAATGACATATTGTTTGTACTCCTGATACGAGGTAGTACTCTCAAATTTATGCCTGTGTTATTACACCCAGAGGGCATTTATGGACTCGTGCTTAATCACTTGGAACAAAAACTTTGGTTCTTCGATAATGAGCGGAAACCTCAAGAGTTAAGTATGAGTGAGTTACGCCCTATAGATGAGGGTCTTCTTATTAAAACTCCAACATCTCCTATGAAATCCCCGCCTCTTATTCTCAACATCTCTCCTAGCAGTGAAACAGAGTATGGGCCAGTGGTAAAGTCACATCAATGGGAAACAAAGTTGATTTACCTTACAAGGACAGAACAAATAAAAGTATACGATTATGAATCCGAATCATCTCAGACAGTCATGGGCCAAAAAACGGCATCAATTGCTGGAGGTAAAAAGACTGCGGGCCGAAAGTTGGTGTTCTTTTCAACTTCTGGTGAGATCTACACGTTACCGAAAAATGAAAAGTTGAGCTTGATTTACTCACATACATTACCACAGTATGATGTCATAACTAATGAGTTAACAGCTGTTGAAGTACTGAATGATGTTCTATTTTTGGGAGATAAGTTCGGCCAGCTCTCCATTCTTGACATATCTACCAAAGATCTGAATCCGATTGTCAATATAAAGGCACATTCATCAACTATTAACGATATTATTTACTTCGAGGTCGGAGATGTGAAATTACTTTGCAGTATTTCTCGAGATCGAATGATCCAGCTATACTACTGTGATGAAAATAATTGGGAGTTGATGAGAACTCTCCCTACTCACAACGGCAACTTAATTTCAGCAACGTTTGTGAATTCATGCTTATACATTTGCTCTGCTGACAGAACAGTATCTGTACATGAGATACTAGATGATGGGAAGCAAAATGATGGAGAACCTGTTTCTGTTTATCAAAAAAAAATTCTTACACTCAAGACTACTCCGCTTGCTATGAAAGTTTCAGAGTCTACTCTCATTGTGTCTACGAATGACAAGACACTTCTGATCTATGACTCCACGACACTTGAATTCAAAAGATCCCTCAAATTATTCAGCGATGAAACCAACGAATCCCTCTGTGTCGAGACTTTTACCGTATTGCCAGGCAATTTTATTGCCGTTTCCTCCTCAGATAAGTCACTCAGAGTCTTCCACCTAATTTCCGGGAAACATATGCGTGTTACCTGGGGTCATTCGGAGACCATATTAGGCTTGTTTGAAGAAGATAGTGTGCTCACGTCTGTTGGGTCTGACGGATGTTTATTCGAATGGTCTTTACTTCACGAAAGCACAGTACTCAGCCCTAAGCAGGACAAAGGTTCTAGAGAATTGACTCCAGACTCGTCTCCTCTCTATGCTAAAGTTGCTAGAAAAATCTTGCCGACTCCTCTTCTGTCAGCGCACTCGTCTCCCAGAAAATCTTCTATTGCCACTCCAACAGATTCAATTCATGAAGCTGAATCACCCACGAGGAGATTGACTAGTGCAACGTTACGAAGAATTGAAGCGAAGAAGAAGTCTACAGAGCTGCATAGTCGGGGTCTCTCCAAATCGCCATCTAAAGATTCTTTCTCAAGAGGTTCGTCTCCAATGAAAAGTGGAGCAACACCCAGGTCGTCATCATCATCTACAACGTTGAATTTATCAAGACAATCATCACCAGCACGCGCTTCACGGCCAGATTCACCCTTGAAGGCGCAAAGCATTCCATATTCTCATAATTCCAGACTTGGAGTAGCAAAAGATCCTCCGGTGCTCGGCCCACCTCATTCTACTACCCAGAATGATGCCATGGAACGTTCAACTGCGTATTTGGCCATAATTAAGTCAATGGCTCAGAAAGGACAGTTCTCAGAGGATGATAAAAGTACATTAAAACGTGACCTCGAAGAGATCTTATCATTACTTGGGATAAGCACCTACAACGACATTCTCGAAAGATACAGCACAGATCTTGCTAAGTTGGTGAAGGAGAAGCTAAATGACTAAAATTTCATTCTTGAATAGTATACTTAGTACTCCTCAATATCATCATAATCCTCGTCTTCGTAATCGTCACCCTCATCTTCATAATCCTCTACCTCTTCTTCTAAGTCTTCCATTTCACTAAAATCTTCCTTCTCATTGATCAATAGATGGTCTTCTTCATGGTTGTCCTCCAAGTCTTCGGCACCATTAGTATTCTCGATGACCTCGTCATCCGATGCTTCTTCAACGTCTTCATATGCCACCATAATTGCATCAGTATCAACATCCTCCTGGGATCCATACTGATGAAAATGCTCTAATTTCAATCTGCATCTGGGGCATCCTTCGGCTTCCTCATTTCCGTTTTCAATGGCATTAAACCTTGTAGCGAGACATACGTAGCAGAAGATATGTCCACAATTGGTTATAAAGGCATTCGTCACATGTGTGCTGGCAGCCTTGATGTCGCTTCTCTCTATGGTTTCGATACAAATTGCACATTGGGAGAGAGGGAGAGTAGTAAACCTAGTCTGGACAGGCTTCTCGGACGTTGATCTGTATTCGACTTTTCTTGTGTTAGGAAGGATGCTGAGGATCAGTCTCTTGACCTTCCGGAGGTGGAGCATAGGTAGAATGAACACAAGAAATTCTGTCATGACGTTCCACACCAACTGTCTATTCTGGAACTCGAAATTCACTTTATCCGCATCAAACTTCAACAAATCGGCGATAATAGGAGTCAATGACACTCCCAAAATACGGTGAAGAATAGTTGGATAACGGCCATAGACCAAGAATGCCACGAAGTTACATAGATCTAATATTTTGACGGAGTCATCAATCTTCTTGAGAATCTCATCCTTATTGCGCATAATGGCAGCTCGAAGTTTTTCATAAACAGAGTCACCAGATACAACAGGGCCCTCTATTGAATAGAGATACGATTGGAATTTTTTGAACAAGAAATCACCAAATATAGTTCCCAAGATGAAGAGTTTGGTACCACGTCCAATGATTCTTCCGGTGGAAGAGTTTGAGAGCTTCAAGTTCTGTAGTTTCAACCCGTATGTTGAGCCCGACTTGTACGTAGTAAGCCGGAAAATTAGTAATTTGAGAGCTAGAGTCCAGAGTTCAGGTTGCTGACCATAAGACCATGACTTTCCAGAAAGCAGTTGGAAAGAATCCGCTAGTTGCTGCTTAAGCAACGAGAATAGTTCTCCATCAAGTATATACGCATCTAGTTGCGACACTCGCGGCGAAGGATAGAAAATGTGCTTGCCAGACATGTTGAATAAACCAGTTGATTTCTCCACATTTTGAAACCTCGGTATCAGTGTGCATGGGGGATGTCTGGATGTAATGGTCAAAGTAGAATGATACTATGGTCGCACGTGAAGAGTTTACTATAACAAATTAAATAAATTAGAAATTAATGGGTTGTTTTATTTGTCTGGAAAGACCGCCGTCACAAAACATTAACTTGAGTAGTTAAGCTCGTCAAGAATGTCAACTCGGCCCCTTCTGTATACCGGATTCATCAAGAGTATCTTGATTTTAGAAGCCAAGTCTTGGACCAAAACAGAGAAGTCGTTGGTAAGAATCATGTTCATGAAGTCGTACACTTTGCTGAGTGCTGACATCGACTCGTAATTATTACCTTCCACTGCATTTTCAACAATACAGCGTAGGATTCTTAGCAATGACAACTTGGTAGCCGGATTTTTGCTGTAAGTAGACAACTTGGTAAGTATCGAGCTCACTATAGAGTCCTTAGTCATTAGATCCAAGACCTCTTTATTTGATGTCACAAGCGTGAGGTAATTGTCAAGGGCTGCCTCCATGTTAGAGATCTTGGACATCAAAAACCCACTGGTCAAACAATCTCTAGCCTTGGAAGATTCAAGTAAGTGGAGTCTAGGGTCCTCGGTACACCAATGCAAAATGGAGTCCATGGCATTGAAATGCCAGTATGGGTCAACTAGCAAGTTAAAAAATATATTGAGGACGTCGTGCCTCATGAGGACCAGCCTCACGTAAGAATCACAGTAAACAAACTCGCAAATTAATGGAAGGACAAACTGTCGGAACAGGAGATTGATCTTAGAGAGATCTCTAAGAACGGGAACAACACCAAGTCTCACGATCTCAGTTTCTTTGCTGTGATTCAAATAGCAACAATTGTAAAGCGATGGACAAACAATATTGACAACTTCTTTATATCGTGGAGTAGATGGAGTGTATTGCATCAAAAGGTTGACATAGAACTCAAGAATATCTGCTGAATACAACTGGCGCAAAAGCTGGTTGATGCAAGATATCGACCTAAAGAATTTGAGAATTGCCTGTTGTCTCGAAAAGTTCAACAGTGGGTAAACCTTGATGAGAAGCTTGAACAAATCAGGATTAGAAATGCGGATTCGGACTTTGGGTTCAGCTTGCGCAAAAAATTTGATCACTCCGAGGATTTTATCAATCGTGTCCTCAACGTGCTCCGTGGGAACAACTGAGATTGGGTTGGAAGCGTAACGAGCAAATCGATTAAGTAGCACTACAAGCCAGAACACCACGCCGTACTTTGCAAGTATTCGACACATATCCGACTTGAACCGAGTCAAATCCTTTGCAAGGATTTCGTGGATACTGTTTATGGCTACTAGAGGGAAATCGGGAGTAAGATCAAAATCTTCTTCCAAGAACCGTGATAACACTCGCAAGCCTCCCGAAGACACAAACATGAGCATTGCTTTGTCAGATTTGCGTAATATCTTGACAAACTTAACCACTTGCAGCCGAACTGGCAAACTGAAAGAAAGTTTCGAAAACTGAGTAATCATAGGGATGCCTCCTAGTAAGGCAAAGTTCTCAATTTGAGGAACATGATCTGCAAATATGTAGTTCAAAGTCGCAAGTACATGATACCAAAGTTTATGCTCCTCCACAAGATCTAAAGCGTTTTCTAATAGTTCCATCAATGTGAGAACACCATGCTCTCGAATGATGACATCGTGCAGACTTGGGTATTTCTTAACAAGTTGCAACATTCTTCCTGTGATTTTGACCAATGACTGGGTCACTTCCTCGCTACCGGTATGACAATTTGCAACTCTGTTTGCAAGCTTGTTTGTTAGAAATTCCATTTTGCTTTGCACCTCAAGTTCATTGGTATTAAAATTCTCAATATCAAGCTCAAGAAATGGATCATTGTCATCGTCCACACCGACATCTGGATTGAAATCTTCTCTCATCACGAGCTTGAGGCTCAACTCATCAGAGTTGGTTTGAGTTTCAATTTCCAAGTCTTCTTCAATATCAGTGAATTTGGTGAGAAGTTCAGTTCTTGTGTACTTCTTCTCAGGCGTCGATGGAGTCTGTTCCTCGCCGGAGAGCTCAAGTCTCACTTCTGTTGGCGATATAAACCTTGAGGGAGCAGGTAATTCAGACTCTGCAAAGTCAAGATCAAAATTGTTTTCGTTTTCATTCTGTGATTCAGTGAGTCTTGCAAGGAGTGAGCTCTTCTTTCTGACTGTGGGTTCAAGGGTCAGTTGGCTCAACCATTTATGTCTCAAGAGCAATTTAGCACTAATTCTAATACTAGGCTGCTTTTGGAAACATTCCAAAAGAAAATCTTTTGTCAATGGAGATAACCCAGACGGTAATGGAGGGTGTTCGTCGGTACCGATTGCATGAAGAGTTGCCATTGGAACCAAGTCATGGTAGGGTGGATGTGTAGTAAATAACTCGATGATGGTAGCTCCAAGCGACCAAATGTCTGAGGCCGTACAGATACCTTCTCCGCCTAGAACCGATTCTGGGGCCATCCAGTTAGGAGTTCCAACTACTGTGTTATGCAGATTAGCAACTTTCGTGGCGACACCGAAGTCCGCCAATTTCACTTCACCGGAGTCAGTTAGTAGAACATTGGCTGCTTTGACGTCGCGATGTACCACACCTTGTTCGTGAAGATAATTAAGACCCCGGAGAATGGGTTTGACATAGCTTACAATTTCCGGTTCAGCAAATCCGTGACCTGCCTGCTTGTAGAGTTGGCGAAGAGAACCTCTGCCGCAATATTCTAAGATAACATTGAGCGAAGTCAGGTTCTTCACAAATCCATGGTACTTGACAATGTTCTCATGCTTTAATATCTTCAAGAGGTCAATTTCACCCATTAGCACCAGAAGATCGTGGCCTGGATCTAGTGCTATTTGCTTGATGGCAACTACCTGGTTGGTTTTGAGGTTGACTCCTCGGTAAACATCCGCGTAAGCACCCCGGCCCACCTTCTCGAAGAATTTGAAATTATCTAAAGTGTTCTTGTATTTGGGTCCCAGTCGCTTCTCCACTCTTTGTGCTGGAGTCAATGAGATTTTCTCTGAAACTTTGCGGTTAATAGGAGGAGGAATTTCGTCCGATGGAGTCAAAGGAAAGCCTGGATTCAAGCTACCTTGGATCTGGTTTGAGTTTCGACTTTTGGGTAGGTGAAGCCCACTGACAAAGGGTGAATATCTGGGCACTTCCATGTTGGAAGTTTCAAAAATAGGCTCCATTTTGGATCCATGGATGCGGTCAGAATAGGCAGTTTGGGTTCTTTCAAGTAATTTGTCCAGATCTGGAGCTGATGAGCCACGAGATGCATTTGACTTTGTTCTGGCGGTATGACTTCCCGAAACATTAGTGAACTTGGAAAATGAAAGATCGAGGGATTCGGAGCTGCCCACATTGAAATCTTCTGCAAAAGTAGAGTCACTTTCCTTCTCTTGGTATTTGTGTAGTCTGGAAGCCCTGGAATCTGCGGCTCGAGACAGGGATGGCGACATTACAGCATGGACCTGGATGTGGTTTCTGTTATATGAGATATTCAGATAAATATTTGAACTTTCAGATCGTTGTTTTTGGCTAAAAGAGGTGACTTTGTAGATTTAGTGGTTGGTGCAGGCCAACTGTTTATACTTGTTGATGGTGTTGTGCAGATAGTTAGACGGTGTAGTATGTATTAATCGAAGAGAACAGGTAGTGGAAGAGTGAATAGAATGAACAGATTGTATTGAAAACAAGAAATATTTAATTGCCGACTAAGGTTAAAATGAAAATGATATGGCATGTCAATGAGTAATTTCTTGATACAGTGTTCTATAATTTCAAGTTGAGAAACTATCAAGACTCTAATTTCCTTCGATAACGATCTGAACAACATCAGACTTCGAACAATACAAATACTAATATTACACTCTAAACTTCATGATAGTACGTGAATTCATTCAAGAATCTAATGATCCTGATATATGCTTAAATCTTGGAAATCAACTTGCCCACTGGCTTCTCCTCAGTGAACAACTTGAACCAAGTGGAAGGAACCTTCTCCAATGGGAACTTCTCGTTGGAGAGGTCCACAACACTGGCTCCCTCAGATGCCTTGATCTTACCCTCCTTCAAAGCTCCGGCGATAGCAGCCACAGCCTCAGGGTATCTGGCAGCAAAGTCCATAACGATGAAACCTTGAACGGTCAATCTGTTGGTGACAATCTCAGGCCATGTGGTGACGGCAAACTTGGATGGGTCGTTATAACCAGCAATGGCACCGCAAGCAACGACACGGCCACCCTGAGCAACCTTTCTCAAAGCGTAACTCAACATGTCACCTCCAACACTGTCAAAGTAAATGTCAACGTAGTCAGTACCAATGTACTTGGACAATTTCAGCTTCCAGTCAGCTTCTCTGTAGTTGGCACAGTAGTCTGCACCCAAGGACTTGACCCACTCACACTTCTCTTCACTACCGGCAATACCAATGACCTTAGAGGCCTTGAAGTAGTGCTTAGCAAGCTGCACGGCCATGGAACCAGTGGCACCAGAAGCAGCAGAAATCAATACAGTCTGTCCCTCCTTCAACTGGCCGACATCCTTCAAACCGAAGTAAGCAGTCAATCCAGTCATTCCAAGACTGGAAAGGAAGAGAGGCAATGGCAAGCCGGAGCTGACATCGATCTTGTTGAAGATGGCCTGCTCAGAAACAACGAGCTCCTCAGACCAGCCGAACATACCGTTGACAATGTCACCCTTCTGGTACTTGTCCGACTTAGACTCCAAAACCTCAGCCATTGCGAGCGATCTAACGACGTCACCCTTGAGAACAGGAGCCTGGTAAGATCTGGAAGTATCCTGGTTTGCAGCCATCCAGGTTCTCTGGGTGGGATCGTTGGAGAGGTACAACACCTTGACTCTGACTTGAGAAGGCTTCAACTCTGGAAGTTCAGTGTCCACGATCTTGAAAGTGGAGTCAGCCTCACCAAAGTTGAGGTTGATCTTACCACTTGGAGAGTTCTCGACGATGATTTGCTTGGTCATGATTTATAAGTTAATTGTGTAGTTGAGGGAACTATGGAAATTAATAAAGATTTCCCAATTCGTGGTTAACCCACCTCCTATATATACTTGTGCGGGGGGCTAGACAGAATTCCATCATAATGATGTGCAGGTGGTGTATTGATGGGAGCCGTGCCGAGGAATGGAGGCTTTGGAATGTGGTAGAAAAAGTAATTTTAGTAAGCACAGGAAGAAACCACTCAAGTTAACACTGAATGATTTTCCCGCGAGAAGGAAAAATCGGAAAGATCGGGAATATCGGAAAAGTCGCGATCCTGATGCGATGAGATGACGAATACAATGGAGCGTTTCGATCCGATGTCGCTGGCTCGGACCTACCTCGTCGCTGGATATTTTTAGTAGTAAGCCATTTGTGCCTATGTTCACTTTCTTTGACAGGTTGGCTGAGAGATTTCTTTTTTCGGGATTTTTTGATTGTCCCGAACCTCCGCACTGCGAGCAAGTCTAGTCCACTACTTTCGGTGTAATCGCTGTACACTCCGATCTACAATGTTTGACATTGCTTTTACATAATTGTCTTCTTCATTTATATGACAAAATATTTGAAAGGGACCCAAAAAAAAAGGGGGTTTTCCAATCGAAAAGGAATTTACCCAGAATACTTTAAAGAAGAGAAGATCCTTTCCAATCCTTCAAAATTCAATTTCCCCTCTACTGCCCCACAACACCTTCTTCCTTCTCATCCTCGGCAAACTTTTCTCGGTTCCAACTGAGCAAGTTACTGTCGCCTGCCTTCCTGGGCTTGATCAAGTTCACCGCCAACAACACAACACCCATAAGCAAACAAACTCCTCCGCCAGCAATCCATGACCATCCCATGAAGTAATTCTTGCCCCCAATAGCAGATCTCTGCGAAATGAAAATGTGTTTCTTACCTTTGTATGGCAAAACAGGAAAATGCAACCCAATGGTCACCTCGTAAATACCTTCCTCAATGGCATCCTTGTCGTTTCTCATTGCGAGTTTGTTGAAATCTGGGAATGCAGATGTGAACATCCAGTTCTGGAATTCTTCCCACTGAGATATGTCTGGAACATTTGTCGAGTTGTATCCGTTTGGATACATTTTATACCAATTTGGAGGTGGCACAATCTCTGTGTAGTTGTACTTGGTCTTCTTGTATCTGTTCTTGTTGCCCGACCACGCAATTCCCTTCTTAGTCATGGTGTAAGATGACGACGACCCATTCACGGCCAGCAACGTAGTCCCATACGTGTCATTAAAAAGAGAATTGGCAATAAGTCCACATGGGTAAATTCTCTTACCCTGAGAATTAACAGATAGAGGCTCGCAATTGAGACCCACTGTGTCCTTAATCGTACTCACCGATGCGGCATCTCCTTTGATTTGCTCCTCAGACAAAGATTTGGCGTATCTTCTGTGATTCTGATGGAAATTCTCCAACCGGTAGAAGAAATAAAGCGGGCCCTTGATTTTGTGAGGAACATGGAACTGGATCTTGCACACCTGTCTCTCATCCTCGAATGGCTGGCTGTTATCAGTCTCTAACTTCCACTGCGCAGTTTTCACCACAGGCAGATTCTTGAATCTGTAATTGACAAATTTGTCTGGAATAGGTGACCAGTGGTCTAGCGAGGCAGAAGTTTCACAATGGGAATAGTCAATCATCAAGTCCTCGATACGGTGAGCTGCCAACCACATGGCTCCTCCGATAGGTACAAATATTATGCCAAAAAGAATAAGCATGGGGATCACAGTTGCTGCAGTGAACACAGGATTAACAGCCTTTAATCTTTGCTGTGAGAAGTTGTTTTCTGGAGGTCTTCTGTTTTTTTCTTTCTTAACAGGCTCCTCGTCCAGCAAATCATCGCTGTCCGACTCGTAATGCGATTCGATCACTGCATTATCGTCAAAGGGCGACTCGGAGGAGTGACGGCGATTTATGTCAGCTGTCGGTGCTTCTTGGGCTGCCATCTTGATGTCCGTGAAAGTAAGAGATTACTAACTTGTGGGCCGGAGCTTTACCTTGTGGGCCGGCCGGAACAGCACGTGACTATATCTGAAGATATTATTTTACTTAGGGAATTGATAGATGAGCTTTAATAATGCGGGTTTCAGAAAATCATCCTCATACTCGAAATAGTGATTGTTTGTTGGTGTTCTGTCTCATTCATTCATTGAATTAAGCGTTTGTATCATGGTGTTCATCTCTATTTTTGGTATCACTTAATGTCATCAGATTCATCCTCTCAGATTTTAGCTTCCTGCAAACTGCGAAACATATGGTACTTCGTGGATCCCGAGGTGATTGCACGTCTAATATCGAGCTCGTCCCTTTGCGATGGTCTGTGGGGAGTAACATGGAATTTCACGTTCTTTGGATACTCCAAGATGGTATCTAATGGAATTGTCACGTTGCACTGGGCCCTTTGCTTGTGCTCAAATGAGTAGTAGCGGAAAGTAAAATCTATGTGGTCACTGTTCAAATTGAACCTCACAGGATATTTCACAGAGATTTGGTACACGTCTCGATCGATCTCTGTGATTTTGAGCCATTTCCTCCGAAAACTTACAAAAGAATCGTAGATATTAGTGAAGCTTGTATGCTCGGCTAGCTTCTGGCAGTAATTCACTAGCAAGAACTCGTTGTGTAGCACCTCTTCTTTTGGTTCGTTAAGAAGCAGAAAGGTGATACTTTGTGATAATTCGGGTTCCATAAAATTCACGGTGACTTTGATTATGGAATTGAATCGGAATTCAATTGTCTTTTCTTGCACCACTTTGACATACTCCAAACCTGCCCCAGCCTGAAATATTAGAGACTTAAGCTCCAATGCACCGATTTCAGCGCTGTTGAAAGGGCGCGTTTTGAGAAGTTTATTGTCTGATTCAGTGATTTGCAACTTGAGACTGCTGATCTGTGTGTTTCTATCCTCGATTTTGCTTTGCAACGCTTTCAATTCCGTCTCTTTCTCCTTAATCTTCGCTTTGTAGTCAATTAGCTGTTTGTTGAGATCTGTGAGTTTGGATTTAATGTTTTTGAGTTGTTCCGTATCCAAGTCCTCGAATCTTGACTGGATATCCTTGAATTGAAGAATATCGAGCCGAATCCTGTGATGCTCCAGTTGTATGTCCCTGTAAATGGTATCAAGTGAAGATATCTGATCTATCAAAGTAGATTTATCAGATTGTATGATTTCCAAATTTCCTCTCAAGACATCAATAATGTTCTCGATGAGTTTTGTTCTCCACTGATACCAGATCTGCTTTGCTTGCTGTCTTGTATACTCTTTCAATGTGTAAAATCGAGACTTCATGGTCATTTGGTCGTAAAAAGACGCCTTGAAGTACTCTCGAAAGATATCTGGATTGTTCTGTAGAGTTGCGGTTTTGAGTTCATCAAATAAATCCATCCCTTGTTTGATCTTTCCAGATAGTTCCTTACAACAAAGCTCATAAACTTCCAACACTGGAAGTTGGATATTTGCTCGATAATAATCCGCTTGTGTCAATGGGCTGTGTGCATCGGAGAGTGAGAGCCTGTATCTGTTAGACATATCTGTAGAGAATTCCAAGTCATCGTAAAACTTGATGCCAATCTCAGTTAAAAATTCGGTGAGGGAAACAACTGGGATATCGATGTCGTTGTCGCCACTTGACGCAGATGCCTCTGCCAATGGAATTGTGGTTGTTTTGGCAGTTTCTGCAAGCAAGAGCTTTGGCAGATTTTGGAAATCGTTCAACCTGGAGCGCTTTCCATTAGGAAGGCTATTTGACTTTGGAGTGCTGGGGTTTGAATTGGCTTGCGCCTGTGGAGCATTGTCATTAATGAGATTTTGCAATTCCTCTTCCACTTGTCCCGGCGGACTGCTAGGTTCTTTCTCTCTATTTTGATCCGAGACGGAAGAACTTTCAGGCTTGAGTAGTTTACCAGCTTCGTACGAAACTGGGGCTGTGCTTTTTGAAGAATTATCTGTTGCTCTTCCAATCGTTCCAGTCAATTCCATCTCTTCTTCTTCGGCTTCTTCGCCTTCCACTTCTTCCTCGAGATCTCTGAGTTGGCGATCCACATGTGTGTCTGTTTCGGTCGTAGTCTCGGTCCCACCATTTCTATTTGCGATTAGTTGGAGGTCCAAGTCTTCCTTGGCGTGCTTCACGATTGACTCTTCCCTCATCGTTGGAATTTGTTGGGTCAATTCCATTGGAACATCATTGTCGCTCTCCTCGCTCTCGTCTGTGAGCGGTTGGAGCTGAGGAATTTGAAACGGACTCGAAGACTTGTTTTGACGTTGCTCGGTTCTTTCATCCTCGCTACCCAATGCACTGGAGAGTTGTGGAACTTCATATTGTTTAGTAATCTCCATTGTCAACTCCACTGTAGCATCTGCAACAATCTGAGGGTGCCTGTATTGTTTGGTGATATCCATGGTGAATTCCTCGTTTTCTTGAGTTTCAACTTGATCTTCAGATACGTGTACGTTGATGGGTTCAGTAAGCTCCATATCGGCCTCATCCACTTCTCCCTCTACCCACCTTGCTTCTAGTGATTCCACCAGATCCTTTTCGCTGTGTTGTGGCTCTTTTTGATTCTTCTTCTCTTGTGGCTCTTGTGGTAGGTCTAATGCTTCTAGATTCGATTCTTCTAGCTCTGGCTTCTCCGAGCCACGTATTCCGTTTGGATGTTCATGAGCTGACTCTTCTGATTGACCTCTAAGAAGTTGATCCTGTGGTTTTTCGTATTGTTGTCCTGATTGTTCTTGAAGTGGCTCTGGGGTTTGATTTGATTCCTCTGTTTGATTGTGATGTGTTTCCAGCGCTATTATCTGGCCAGTTAGCTCCATTGTCTGCTCCTCATCTTGACCATCTTCATCTTCGTCACTACTTAATTGAGGAACTTCCGGTTGAAGCTCGCTGATGATCAGATCAGCATCTGCTTCAAGCTTCAGAAAGCTGATATCTTCCTCAGAATCGTCCATGCTGGCCAGACCTGAATCGGACCACTCCAGTTGAGAAACATGCACCAAGTCAATTTGATGGAGCTTGACTTTCTCAGCGAAAGAAACTCGTCTGTTGACAATTTTGGTAGGTTCTTGACCATCGATGTCGTTGAGAGGGATCAACGGCATTGTGTTGCCATCCCGCAGCTTAAGAATGCTCTTGCGCGGCCGTGTTCCATATTCTGTGACGTTTCCATTATCATGGGAAGCCATAGCAGCTTCTGGAGATCTTGGAAGCTGTGGATCCATGGAGTAGTTGAACTTGTGTTTATGTGCGTGCACAGAGCATGTTTTGGTAAGGGAAGATATAGACAACCCAATGGATATAATTAAATCAAAAAACAAGAGTAAGGAATTGCTGCACTTGATGAAATTACTGGCAATTCTTGTTTACATGTTTACTATCTTTATTTCTTTCTATCTCTCCACCTTAGGTCATTAGATTGCTAATCCTCCTCTCATCAAGGAGAGAACTACCGCGAATATCCTGGAGAAGCCGTTTGAATATATGAGCATTCAAGTAGAAAAATTGATACCATTATATCACAACATCCACATGCCCAACTAACAAATAGCATGCACCTATCCATCTCCTCTTCGATTGATTCTGCTTACATAAGCAGACTCCTGGATGGTAGTTGTATTGTCTTCCCTATCACCGGAACCATATTGCTACCGTTATGGCACCCGTACACCTCTAGTAGTGGAGAACCTGGATACCTCGGTAGGGGAAAATTCAAGCCAGTTTTCAAATCTTCTAGCCACAAACTTAAAATATGCTACAGACACTGTTGACTGATACCACCGCAACTCACCCATCCGTCCGCCTCAATGTTTTTTGGTCAAACCGTGATGCGTTTAGACTTTCCTCATGCGGTTAAGCGCTCCGGCATGCCCCAGATTTGCCCAATTGCGTGTTGCCTCGGTTGAGAGGAAAATATCATACCCCAGAATACTTAACCTACTCCATCTAGCTTGTGACTTTGGTTACTTCTTTTTTCTTTTGCCAATCACATCAACTCTTTTTTTTTAATCATTGCAATACCTTTTCTATTGCAAATTTATCCCTAGAATTATTTCCCCATGGTTGCTGACACTCTTATCTACCACCCCACATTGAACAAGTTCATCAAGTTCATAGACACCACTCCCAAGAGAGAGAAGTGTTTCAGATTGGTGGCGTACTTGTCCAGATTCTTGTCCTACTACTTGCAGAGACAGGGATTCTCCCTCGAGACCGTGCAGAAGTTCAAGGACTTGAAGCAGCATGTCACCATGATCAGAAAGGGTATGAGATTCTTGAAGCCTTTGAACCACTTGCAGGCGGCTTCTAAGGCTTACGACAACAAGCTTGCGGATAGTGTGTTGCTGGCCACCACTGTGATCAGAAACTTGGGTTACGCCGGTTACTTGTCGCTTGACTCCATCACCTGGTTCAAGATGATGGGACTTATCGACAAAAAGAAATTCCCAACGGTCGCCACCTGGGCATCCAGATTTTGGGGTATTGGCTTGGTGGCCGGTTTGGTCAACTCGATTAGAACGTACCGTATTACCCGGGCCAAGTTGGCAGGTGCTGACGAGAAGACTGACATTGTGGCACTTGACGACAAGATCTATCAGGCCAAGAGAAAGTTGGTGTGGGACGCCTTGGACTTGTTCATCTGTCTTAATACTTTGAACTACTTGCACTTCACCGAGGGCGATGTTGGTGCTGCCGGTGTCATTACCTCGGTCATGGGCTTGAAGGATTTGTGGGCTGCCACCTAGAGGGCTTATTTATTCCAATACAAGAGGGGCTTTTGTTACCAAACTAAATTTCAGAGTGGATGAAAATTTAAATGTAAGCAAATTGAAAGTAGATTTTACAGTTTCCACAAAAAGTCACTTGAAATCGGATACTGGGCAAGCAATTGATATAGACACCCGTACACCAAAACCTACTCATCTCCTACTATAGAGGACGGTATCTTTAAACTTTCAAACTTGCATAATTAAGCAAGTTCTAGCCACCATGGAAGCCACCGACCAAATATCTAGCCGAAGAATCCACATAGGCAATATTTCACCAAAACTTGCCGAAAACGCGGCACTGCTTGAGGTCCGTTTGGCAAAGTTTGGCACAATCACCAAATCACTTCTGTTTCATACAAAACCAGTCAATGATTTTTACTTTGCATTTGTCGAGATCGAACTCTCTGAAAAACTGTTTGAAAAATTGAAGCTGTCTCTCAATGGAATTCTTTTTATGGGTCGCAAGCTTCTGATTTCGTTGGCTAAGCCAGACTTCCAGAAAGCCTGGCTGAAAGATTCTCTGCGTCCTGAGACGTCCAAGAGAGTGCTTGAGAAACAAGAGGGAATAGCCCGTGCCAGATCCCTTCGCATAAAAGAATCGCAGACTTCTCATTCCAGTAATAGCATCACTAGTTCACCCATTTATAAGACGAGTGTTGTGGGACCTAACAACTCCAGTATTGGTTTTTTCATGTCAGCACATACTCACAACAATGCGAGTGCAAACACGAAAAATAAAAGTCCATCGCATGATTTGATTGGTGCCAAGTCCTATGGAAGTACTCTTGTGCCTAGGGGTCCATTCAGTCAACAGTACTCCAGAAGCAATGGAGGTGGAGAAGTGATCAAGGGGAGAATTAGAAAAACAGCCAGACCCGAAATCTACTTCGTCCGAAAGCAGCAGACCATGCGTACGCTCATTAATGGAGAGCTCAAGCAAATTAAATCCTACAAAACCAAGCTTTGGGGTGTGGAAAAGAACAAAACGGCCAGAGACCTCACATACAGATTTCACAATAATGCATGGCACAGTGGAGACGATCACATTGTGGAGAGAGTTCATGTCAAGAAAGCAGTTGAAGGAGCAAGCACCGCTGAAATGGCTGAAGATGATGCGAATGTTCAAGAATCTGTAACTGAAAGCTCTACTTATACCGACGAGCATGCCACCAATTCATCAGTGCTTGCTAAGTTTTTCACCAAGTACGACTTTGACAAGCCTGTGGAAATAGAAGAAGAATCAGAGGAGGAAAATGTGACTTATGACAGTAAGGGACGCAAGAGTGTTGCACAATATGATTACGAAGCGCAGGGAGTTGTTGAATTTGGTGATGATGGAGATGACATAGAGGATGTTCTGCAAGCCAAATCTTTTTTGGAGACATACAAGGAATCGCATGAGAGACCAGTTGAAGAAGTGTACTATGATGAGGACGATGAAGGAAACGACCTTGACTTTGACACTCTAGGACAGCAATATTCCACCGAGGCTATCAAGCAACAGTATGATGAGGAGCATGATATTGAAATCGAGAAAGATAAGGACGAAAAAGATAGTACCGGCACTGAACAAATTGATGATGTTGAGGACCAGAGTAGCGAAGAAGAGGACTTGATGCCCACTTTTGGCCAAGTTTCCAACGATACCGAAACCCTTCGATCTTTGTTCAATCAGGACAAGATATCTACGCAAGGAGGCTTTACGCTCGCTCTTGACGAGGATGATATTGATGAAGATGCACAAAGGTTGGCAGACGAGGAACGTGAGAAATTGCTTGAGCAGATCAAATTGAAGCAAAAGGAACAACTTGAGGAATCTGTCAGTGAGGTTACTCGTCGTGGTGGATTCGGATTGTTCTGGACACATTTCGAATCTCCTTTCCTTCAAACCCAGACGCAGTTAAGCAAAATCGGACATATTGGTGAAACCATCAGGTTGCCCGGTGAAGAGGAGGGCAAAGAGCTGGAAATTCGTGATGAAGGACATGGTGAAGAAGATGCCTACGAACGGTGGTTTTGGTCAGTGAGAGGAGAGGTTGGACGTGAGTGTAAGAGAAGAAAGAGAGATGTCATGAGAACATTCAAGAAGAAGTCCACTAAGCCTTCTGTGTAAACTTCTGTTGTTAATAGAGCATGGAATAGAAACGCGATGTCGTAAGAATAACAGCAGCCATATTGAGTGAAGTATGACATGTACGAGAGTAATGAGGAATCAATGGCCTGAGCTAAGGAGTTCACATTTCATTACATATAAGGTAGATCTTATTTAAGAGTGGAGTTTTTTTTAGGTTTGTATTGTGATTCTTTAATCTCTCTAATATTTCTTCCAGATGCTCACTTTTTTTAAAAGATCGATCCTTCGAGAGTTCAATTTTTCATACAATAATTCTTACCCCGACCTTATCTCAACCTCATCCTACAATTAATGCGAATCGAAGTAGAACAGTCAAAAAATCACAAACTTAAACACCTACATTATCACAAAAGAAATGGCAGACCCACAAAAGTCTCCACCGGCTGTCCAGGAATTGCCCAAGCTCACCGTTACTAATGTAATTAAGGACATTTATGAGGGAGTCAACAATTTCATTTTCAACCTGAACATGAATAGGTTGGTGGTGCCTCTTGTGATATCTTTGGCATCGATTCTTACTAAGATAGTCATCGCTAAGGTCAAATACACAGAAATCGACTTCTCCACATACATGCAACAGATTGAGTTGGTTAATGCTGGTGCTCTCGATTATTCATTGATCGCTGGTGATACTGGTCCAATCGTGTATCCGGCTGGGTATGTTCAAGTCTACCAATTTCTCTTCTGGTTGACCGACGGCGGTGTCAACTTGAGAATTGCCCAAGCTTTCTTTGGCTATTTGTTCACTGTTACCGTTATGATGAGTTGTGTGGTCTACACAATGGTGGATGGCATTCCTCCATGGACTCTTTATCTCTTACTTGCGAGCAGAAGATTGGTATCGATTTATGTCTTGCGTATGTTTAACGACTGCTTCACCACATTGGCTATGATTTCAGTAATCTTATTGCTTCAGCAAGGCTCGTACTGGTCTTCCAGACTTTCTGACTTCCACATGACACTATTGTGTGGAGTCGCAGCTGACGTCTACAGTATGGCTATACTGGTTAAGATGAACGCAATCTTATACCTTCCAGCGTTTGTGGTGGTAGTTTACTTTTTGGTTGGTGAACGTTTCTTCCGCCTTTTGGCTGTTCTCACTGTAATTCCAGTTGTTCAAGTCATGATAGGTTGGAGATTCCTCTTGCCCTTGTTCTGGGATGAAGAGGCTCGTTACTTGAGATGGACATACCTCTCCAAAGCATTTGATTTCTCCAGAAAATTTCTCTACAAGTGGACGGTGAACTGGAAGTTTGTACCCGAGGAAACCTTTTTATCAGACGAGTTTGGAATTGCGCTTATCGCATGTCACTTGGTGGTTCTTTTATTCTTTACCTTGACAAGATTCGTATCCCCAAAGATCACTGGTAAGCCCATTCTTCAATTGGTTAAAGATGTTTTCAACCCATCTAAGACGATCTCCAACAAGAATCTACTTTTGGACGTTACTAATGGCCCCAAGTTGATCCTTCTCATCTTCACCACAACCAACTTGATTGGCGTATTGTTTGCCAGATCTTTACACTACCAATTCCTTTCATGGTATTGCTGGCTGTTGCCCTTCCTCCTCTACGCATCGGGTACCAATGTCGTATTGGCTGTGGCAACCTTCCTCTTCCATGAGTGGTGCTGGAACGTGTTTCCGGCCACACAGCAAAGTTCACAAGTTCTCGTGATGATCTTGGTCACTACTCTCTTTACAGTTTGGGCTAACGTATCATTTTGGTTTGGAGAGGAGAAGGAAAAGACAGAATAATACAATAGTTTATGAATAAGCGTCCATATTATAGTACAGTGGTTTTCGAAATGATTCAAAGTATTTTGTGAAGTGGTGCCATAGAGACATAGACTTTGACGAATTGTTTCCCATTTGTAACAGGGAAACAGAAAAATAGCTAATAAAACAGGCAGCTGGTGTTGAAGTGAAATATTTGATCTAGTACCTGTCTGACATCACTCCGCTTATTGCGTAGAATACATCAGGCGCCTCGATCCCCTTCTATAGGATTATTCCATCCGAAGGTTGGCATACTATCGCCCATACCGTCGCTTCCATCAAAAAATGGAAACTCAAAGTCATCACCAGCGAAAAAGGTTCCATCTGAAGCGTCACCTGAGAGCATGTCGACAGTGATCATTTTATCATTAGCTCCAAGTGTGCCAGGAAAGTATCCGGCGGACGGAGGTGGCATTTTGTCCTCATCAGTCTCCAATTTTCCACTGTCAAAGATATCAACGTCACCGTTGTTGTTGTTCTCTTCCTTCTTAGCCTTTGGTGCTTGCTTCTCCTTCTTGACCGCTGCAGTGCCTTTCTGCTGTTTCTTGGGTGAATCTCCACTTGTGCTCTTCCTCTTTTTCTTGTTCGAATCAACCTCTGCGGCCGGAGTTAGGGGAGTTGTATACTCTTTCTTTGGCGCACCTGCGGCGGGCCTGCCGTTAGGATGCGTTTGATTGACATCAAAAGTATTCAGAGGGGTAGATCCCAGGTTAGCGACACTAGACTTGCGGCTGCGCTTTGCAGCTGGCGCTTTCTTGGACTTTGCACCATTATTTCCTGGAGACGGCTTGTTATTCTGCACTGGTGAAGGAGCAGGAGAGGCTTTGGGTGGATGCTGTTGCTTGATTTGCATTTGCAGTTGTTGACTCAGCTGCATAGCCAAGTTCATATCAGTAGCTCCATTGCCACGGGCAATATCAAGCCGTTTTTTGTTCTGCTTTTCTAGCAACATGAGCTGCATCTGATAATCCTGAAGAGCGTTGGAATTACGACCTTGGGTCATATTCTGAATGGCACCGCTTGTGGGTCCACCATTTCCATTCGTAGGAATCATGTTATGATTTGCAGGTTGTTGCACATATGATGGAGACATAGCACCTCCATTGACCTGTTGAGGGTATGGTTGCATTGCGCCCATGACTGGTTGCACAGGTCTCACTGTGCGACCTTGCTGGCCCTGCTGCTGAGCCTGTGGATTTTGCTGAACTTGAGCCTGTGGATTCTGCTGAACTTGAGCCTGTTGTTGCAGTTGAGCAATACGAGGTGCACCGGGCCCGTTCATGCTCATATTCACAGGACTTCCGTTCTCTCTGGACTGTGGTTGCGAGGCAGCAGCAGCAGCGACGGCCACAGCAGCAGCAGCAGCGGCAGCAGGTCCGGTTTGTTGACGAGCAGCTTGTTGTCTGAGATTATTCATTTGCGTCTGAGCCTGTTGCTGAATACGCTGTTGCTGCTGATGCTGTTGCTGTTGCTGTTGAGGTTGCTGTTGTTGATGTTGCAGTTGTTGGTGAAGTTGCTGCTGCTGCTGTTGCTGCTGTTGCATAAACATTTGCTGTTGCTGCTGCAAGTTCATTCCCATACCCATATTGTTCAACGACTGATCCATTCCAGCGTTGACAGGAATTTGATTAGTGGACTGTGGTTGCTGTAGATGCTGAGGCTGTTGTAGATGCTGAGGTTGCTGAGGTTGTTGAGGTGGCGGCTGTTGCTGCTGTTGCTGTTGTTGCTGTTGCTGCTGCTGCTGCTGTTGCTTCAACATCATCTGCATTACATATCGTTGCTGACGTGGATCCACATTGGGAAACTGCTGCCGCAGAAATGGAGGCTGGGGAACCTGACCTTGGGGGTGACCCATCACAGCCATTTGGCCCTGACTGCCGGGCACCTGGTTGAAAACCTGGTTCGGAGGTTGCCCTGGGATACCCATGTGGGGGTGATTCATGACTTGACCCTGAAGTGGCACCTGTCCTCCGCTCTGCCAGTCCAAGCCTTGGATCTCATGCTGTTGTTTCTGCTTCATAAGCTGCATCTGATAGTATTGAGTGGCCAACGGCGAAGACATGCGATCGCTCTTGGCTTGAAAAACGTCCCAGAACACCAGCCACCACTCATAGAGAAAACCCAGGGGAGCATTCATCAGCAAAGAGATATTGGGCAAGTTATGCTCATCCAGCATCTGGTTAACGGCTAAAGATGGAGTTTGTGGAGTTGTTCCACCCAGACCACCCACATCCTTATCCAAGAGACCCAGATTACTCACCAAATGTGGAGATGTCTTGGACAGATGTGACAGGTCGTTGACGACGGAAGGGATGTCAGCCTCACTGACAAAGCACTTTGCAGTCTGAGGCAAAGCGTTCTTGACAAGGAAATCGTAAATATATGCGTTCAACAACTGTTTTGCATTGGCGGCCGTGGTGTCAGAAACACTACGGGAAGCATCCATTACGATCGGGCCCTGGGGGTGGTTGCCGCGGTGGTCGAGGTCTCCAACGGCCAGATTGACTCCCGGCGTCTCGCTGACAATGCCCGGCGTTCGTTTGTTGTGCAAATGCGGCGTGCTATGGTGGCTCATGGAGGGCCGTAGCAATACGGGAATGTCGTGGGGAACCAATGAGGAGGAAAGAAGATTTGCTGCTAAACTGAGGCGGATGTGGCTTGCTGAAGACGAGTACTGATAGATAATACACGAGGCCACACCGCAAAACTAATGTTGATCACCACAGCTCAGTAGAATGGGTGGTTTGAGTTGGATTGTTGATGATGAGTTTAGCGGACTTAAACAGCACCACAAGATGCGCAACTCGAGGAGATAGCGGATGGAGGGGGAGACACAATTTGCGTTCACGCGTCTGGCCGTATTATCGTGGAGCTGGATACGGGGATGGGTGAAGAAAGCTTGTAGCACAGATTGGAAGAGGAAATCCTGGATGAAAAGAATGGTGGTAGACTGCCCAAACGGGAAGGGTGTGCAGGTAATCTGAGGGTGGTTACTGGGGGGCGGTGGAGATACTGAAAAGGGGGGAAGGGGGAGGGATATGTGAGGTGACTTTAAGGTAAAAATTCGGCCAATGAGTCCGAATTTGGAGGCAAGCTATT